>Ga0326728_10018425_pt1 | contig 13767 bp, 19 predicted proteins | sample MB3enrmetagenome_FD_207602 | JGI IMG/M metagenome (GOLD analysis project Ga0326728, IMG submission 207602) | Lab enriched peat soil microbial communities from McLean, Ithaca, NY, United States - MB31MN | ecosystem: Environmental > Terrestrial > Soil > Wetlands > Peat | place: USA: New York... | reverse complement strand
TAACAAGGTGGAACGGACCCTATAATGAGAGAGGCGGGAGCGGGCCCGTCCATGCCTTGCCATATATTGTCGATTAGTGTGATTGCACCAGCCCCGTTTTTTGAGTGGGAGGATAACAAGGTAGAACGGGCCTCAGAAACAGAGAGGCGGGAGGAGGCCCGTTCTTTGCCTTGCCTATTTTTCGAGACTAGTGCAATTTACGCACGAATCACATCGGAAAGAAGAAGACCTTCTTCCCGACCTGCTTTTTGCCGAGCAGGTTCAGCTCGTATAACCGGTTCAGTCTTGCGCAGGCGGCGTTCTTTCCCTTGTAGTTGAAATGCTGCCGCACGTCCTCGGCGCTTATCCTCCCCTTCTCCCGGACGAATTCCATTATTTTCTCGTCCACTTCGGGCAGGAGGGGTTCGCCTCCGGGCGCTGCGGCAGTGCCGCTCGGGATGTTCTCGAGTTTTGCGAGTATGTTCTTCAGTATCCGGTTGGTGTTCTCCCTCTCCTCCAAGAGCTTGTACATGAGCTCTCCGAGGATGACCGGGTCGCTGAATTTCTGCATGTTGTTCTCGAGGTCATTCCTGATTTCGCTGCGCAACGGGCTGCGTTCGGTGTTAAGTTTATATATGTTAACACTGTTATCTTCCATCGAAGTCACCCCGTTGTTGAGTGGTTTCCTGACAACGTTGCGATAAGATCACGCAACTATCATGATAGTATCATGATAGGGTTTATAAAGCTAACGTTTCTCCCATGAACCGGCTATTTGGACATTAGGTGGCAATTTGAAATCAATGAAAGACATGGCCTTCCAGATGCTCGACGCATTCAGGGCCAGGAACCAGAAGAGCCTCAGGAAGATAAACGACGTCGTATTGAAGGAGGCGAGCCTGGATTTCACCAGCACGGCCTACGAACTCGCCGTCCTCTCCTACGTATTATCGAAGATAGTCTCCAAGCCCCGGTTCCTCGGCAAGGAGGCGGCCCCGCGCATCAGGAAGATAGAGGACGAGGTCAGGAGCCTGGTGCAGGAGCTCGGCACCGGCAGGGAGGAAGCCGTCGCCGCATCGTTCAAGCGCATCGCGACCGCGATCGGCCAGCTGGAGAAGCTGGACCCGCGGTTCGTGCGCGACCTGGTCTCCAAGGGCAGGCTCAAGACCGCGGCCACGATGTACGCCCAGGGCATATCGTTGGGATTGGCATCGGAGATGACCGGCATCTCCAAGCAGGACATACTCAGCTACGCCGGCAGGACCATGATGTTCGATCGGATAAAGGAGGAGATGCCCGTGGCGGAGCGGCTCAAGGCCGCGCGCAGGGCGCTGGGCGGTGCTTGAATGGATCCCAAGGACATACTCTGCGACTCCGGCTCGTTCATATCCCTGACCACCGCGTGCCTGGACCCCATAATCTATTTCCTCTCAGAGCGGTTCAAGGTGCGGTTCGTGATACCCACGATGGTCCGCCAGGAGACAGTGGACTATCCGCTCCAGAAGGGGCTCAAGCAGTACGCGTTCTCGGCCATCAAGATAAAGGAGGCGTTGAAAGACGGGGTGATAAACGCGGTGGACATGGACGTCTCATCCCAGACCCAGCGCATACTGCGCATGGCGAACGGCATCTTCTACGTGCAGGGCAAGCCGCTGCAGCTCATACAGCACGGCGAGGCCGAGATGCTCGCCCTGGCGAAGGCCTTGGACATAAAGGACATACTCATAGACGAGCGCACAACCAGGATGCTCATCGAAGCTCCGTTCAGCATGAAGGACCATCTCGCGGAGGAGTTCGGCGTGAACGTCATGCTCGACCGGAAGGCGCTGACCGAGTTCGGCGCCATCACCAAGGGCATGACCGCCCTGCGCTCCAGCGAGCTGGTGATGGTCGCGTACGAGGACGGGTACTTCGACCACTTCGACGAGCTCAAGCGCGAGGCGCTGGAGGCCGCGCTCTACAAGGTCAGGTTCTCCGGCTGTTCCATCAGGTTCGACGAGATCGAGGAATACATGAAGCTTGCCAGATAGGTGCGCTGATGGAGACCAAGGACCGCGCGCTGATAGTGATGGACCAGAGGGAGAGCGCGGATTTCGTAAAGCTTCTTTCCGATGCCGGAGTTGATGTGGAGCGCAAGCAGCTCCAGGTCGGAGATTTCCTCTGCTCCGGGCGCCTGGCGGTGGAGCGCAAGACGCGCTCGGATTTCGAGCAGTCCGTGATTGACGGACGGCTCTTCTCGCAGCTCCCGAATCTCGTTTCCAATTACCAGCGAGTAGCAGTGGTTATAGAGGGCGAGAGCGCCGAGGGAAGGATCTCGAAGCAGGCGCTGCTCGGCGCGTATGCGGCGGTGGTCTCGGATTTCGGGGCCAGCCTGTTCTTCACAAGGGACATGGAGGGGACGGCCGAGCTGCTCTGCGCGCTGGCCAAGCACGAGCAGCTGGCGAAGAAGATCCCGATGCGCGTGTTCGCGAAGAGGAAGACGCTCACCGCGTCCGCGAACCAGCGGGCGGTAGTCGAGATGCTCCCCATGGTCGGTCCCAAGCTCGCCAGGGCGCTGCTCGAGCGCTTCGGGAACGTGGAGAGCTTGTTCACGGCGAACGAGGACGAGTTGAAGAAAGTAGCGGGCGTGGGCGCCAAGCGCGCGAAGACGATAAGGCGCGTCATCGAAAACTCCTACTCCGGGGAAGAGGACGCGGGCCTCCAATAAGTTCTTTTATAATTCTTGAGCGCTAAATGATGGCATGCAGCTCCAGTGCGACGGCTTCACCCTCGGCCTCGACCATCCGGCGGGTGATCTCTCGTTCCTCTCACACGCCCACAAGGACCACTCGGCGGGGATGTCACGCCAGAAAAGGATAATCGCGAGCCGGGAGACGCTTGCGATCGTGGGGCTGGAGGATTCCGCTTACGCGGTGCCGGACGGTATGAAGCTCAGAATGCCGGACGCTGGGCACATGCTCGGCTCGCGGCAGCTCCTCCTAGAGCAGGACGGGAAGGTGACGGTATACACCGGCGACATCTCGCTCAAGGAGAACGTGTTCGGTCAGAAGGCCGAGATTCCCGCATGCGACCGGCTCATCATGGAGGCCACCTATGGGAGCGATCCGGTGTACAGATTCCCCTCGCATGATGAAACCTACGAGGAGATCGCATCCTTCATCCGATCCAACGACTCCAGCAACATACTGCTGGGCTGCTACGAGATAGGAAAGGCCCAGGAGATGGTGAGGATACTCAACGAGCGTTGCGGCATCGCGCCCGTGGTGAACGAGAGCACGGAGGAGATATGCGCGGTCTACGAGCGGTTCGGCGTGAAGCTCGACCGCATGGAGATCGGGAGCGAGGAGGCGGAAGAAACAATGAATCGCAGGTTCGTGGCCGTGGTCCCCATGCGCCACGCGAAGAGGTACTTCGCGAGGAAGCTCGCGGACGCGTTCGGGAAGAAAACTCTTTGCGCGGCGGTGACCGGCTGGGCGCTCACAATGAGGTTCGACGCCGATGCCGCGTTCCCGCTCAGCGACCATGCGGACTTCCACGAGCTGAGGGAATACATAAGCCGGTCCGGCGCCAAGGAGATAGAATTCTTCTGCGGCGACGGGAGGAGGCTTTTGGAACATCTTTGATCAAAGCAGGCTGGCGCTCAGGGAACGCACCATCTTTCCGCTCTTCAATGCCGCGAAAAGCTCCCTTATCCTCTCGGCCTCGCCGCAGATTATCAGCACCCGCATGTGCACGCCCTCGTGGTGCTGGTGCATCTCGGTCCTTATGACGTCTTCGAACTGCGCGAGTAAATGCCCGAGCTCGTCCTTCCTGCGGTAGTTGTACGTGACTGTGAGCACGGCGTCGCAATGCCCTTCGAGCTCCTCCATGACCCTGTACTCGTTGAGCATCGAATCTATGGTGGCGCGCATGAGCTTCGAGCGGCTCCTGAAGCCCAGCTTCTTCTGGATCGAATCCAGATTGGTCACCGTCTCCTTGTCGAGCGATATGCTGATTATCTCCAAAAAGACCACCTGACGATCAGCGGAGCTTCTCCCGTACGCCGTGGAGGATGAGGGCGCTGCTGGAGATTATGCAGACCGGGCACGGGCAGGCCGCGGCGGCGCCTATGCCCCACAGTATGCCGACGGCTATGCTTTCGTTTCCCTTGCTTATGAGGTTCTCTTTTTTCATGTTGCTCCGCCTATTATTAACTTTTCAGGGATATAACCCTATTGTTAATAATATATATACAAGTATTTATTAATAGTGCTTCGGACCAATCTTCCTTGGTGATACGGTGGATGTGAAGGTTTTGGCGATATTGGCGCTGAGCATCGGTCTGCTCATGGGTTGCACTTCGACATCCAGCACGCAGGCAAATACATCCGTAGCATCCCCCAACGCCATACAAAGCGCGCCTGGCTACGGCAATGCCTCAGGCTCGGCTTCCCAGCCAGCATCCAACTCGAGTCCGTGCGCAAGCCCTCGGCTGCAGATCGTAGCCGCTGAGAACTTCTGGGGGAGCCTGGTGCAGCAGCTCGGCGGATCCTGCGTGAATGTCACGAGCATAGTCACGGACCCAAACGCGGATCCCCATGAGTACGAAAGCAACGCAGCCGACGCCCGCGCGGTCGCGAACGCGGACATGGTCATCGTCAACGGGGTGGGATACGATGATTGGGCGATAAAGCTCGTCTCAGCAGGCAGCAATCCGGACCAGACGGTGCTGAACGTCGCGGACCTGGTCGGGGTGCCCGACGGCTCGAACCCTCACCTCTGGTACGACCCGTCCTACGTGAACGCCACAGTGGCCCAGATGTACCAGGACCTGATCACGATGGACCCGTCCGATGCCGGATATTACACCGAGCAGTACGCCGCACTCAACGATTCCCTCGGCGTGTACAACAGCCGCATCGTGGAGATCCGCCAGAAATTCGCGGGCACGGAGGTCGCGTCCACGGAGAGCATCTTCGTGTACCTGGGGAACGCCACGGGCCTGGACGTGGTCTCGCCCCCCGAGTTCATGGACGCCGTGGCCGAGGGCAACGACCCCTCGCCGCAGAGCATCGTGGAATTCGAGAACCAGCTAGAGAGCGGGAAAGTCAGCGTGCTGGTCTACAACGAGCAGACCGTCACCCCCCTCACCACGCAGATGAAGCAGATAGCCGCGGAGAACAACGTCACGATAGTCGGGGTGACCGAGACCATCCAGCCGCCGGACGTCCCGTTCCAGGTGTGGATGGACGGGCAATTGCTACAGCTGCAGAACGCGCTCAACGCGAACGTCCTAGGGCAGTGATGCGCATGCAGATAGTATCAGCCGAGCGCCTGACTGTCGGTTACAAGGGCCAGCCGGTCTGGCGTGACGCGGATTTCAGCGTCGACCGCGGGGAGTTCGTGGCCGTCATCGGGCCCAACGGCGCGGGCAAGACGACGATGTTCCGCCTGCTCCTGGGACTGCAGCAGCCGATCAGCGGGTCGATAAGGATATTCGGCGCCGAGCCCAGGCGCGGCAACCCGAAGATAGGCTACGTGCCGCAGCGCCACATGATAGACAATGACACGAACATCGAATGCGCGGAGCTGGTGCGCCTCGCGCATTCCGGCAACAGGTGGGGCATGGACCTCTTCTCGGGCGGGGAGAGGAAGGTCGCCATGGACGCCCTGGAGGCGGTCGGGGCTGGGAACCTGGCGCATAAATCGCTCGGCTCGCTGTCCGGCGGCGAACTGCAGAGGGTGTTCCTGGCCGAGGCGCTGGTGAGCGGCCCGGAGATGCTCCTGCTGGACGAGCCGCTCTCCAACCTGGACATCCGGCGCATCAAGGACCTGGTCGGGCTGATGGACTCGGTGATCCGGTCGCGGAACGTCACCGCGTTCCTGGTGGCGCACGACATCAACCCGCTCATACAATTCCTCGATAAGGTCATATACATAGCCAACGGCAAGGTCGCGACCGGCACCCCGAAGGAGGTCCTGACGTCCGAGTGCCTGAGCGCGCTGTACGGGACCAACGTCGAGGTGCTGAAGGATTCGCGGGGCAATATAGTGGTGGTGGGCGCTGAGGACCACCCGGGGCACGAGAACCATGACATCCGGCATTGATCCCATCTCCGTCTTCCAGGTCGTATTCCAATACGCGTTCATGCGGCACGCGTTCGAGGCCGGCACCATAGTCGCGATAGTGGCCGGCATCATCGGCTATTTCGTCGTGCTGCGCCGCTCGTCGTTCGCCGCGCACGCCATGGCCGAGATCGGCTTCGCCGGGGCCGCCGGGGCCTCCCTGATCGGGGTAAGCCCGGTGTTCGGCCTCCTGGGCTTCTCCACGGTCAGCGGCGCGGGTATCGCGGTGCTCGGCAACCGCATCAAGGAGAGCGACATCGAGATAGGCACCGTGCTCGCGTTCGCCCTGGGCCTGGGCGTGCTGTTCATCAGCCTCTACACCGGCTATGCCACCGAGGCGTACTCCATCCTGTTCGGCGAGATACTGGGCATCAGCAGCGGCGACGTCCTCCTGACGCTCGCCCTCAGCCTGGTGATCCTGGCTGTGACCGCCATCGTGTACCGGCCGCTCCTGTTCGCCTCCCTCGACGAGGATGTCGCGGAGGCCAAGGGGATGCCGACGCTCCTCCTCGGGGTGGTCTTCATGCTCCTGCTCGCGGCCGCGGTGTCCATCGCGGTGCAGGTGGTGGGCGTGCTCCTCATCTTCGCACTGATGGTCACCCCTGCGGCGACCGCGATCAGGCTGACGAAGATACCCTCGCGTGCAATCCTGGCCTCCGTGCTCATCGCGCTGCTCGCGACGTGGATAGGGCTCTTCGTCTCGTTCTTCGAGCCGTATCCGGTCAGCTTCTTCGTGACGGGCATAGTGTTCGTCTCCTATTTGTTCGTGAGGTTCGTATATCCGAGATGAAACCCCTGGGCTTGCTTGACGGCCGGACCCGCGCTCCGTATCGACCGGTCACGCGGATTCCGGCTACTGATACGTTTAAAAAATGGAGAAACAGAAATAATTCACTCCTGCTTGGCCACGGTAGTGTAACGGTAGCATAGGAGCCTGTGGTGTCGTCCCGGCTACGGCCAGGGCGTCATGGCAAGCTCTTGAACCGAGTTCGAGTCTCGGCCGTGGCCCTATTTTTTTTTAAAAAAAAGAAGACCTGTCTCTGTTTCTTGCCCGCCGGCCTCATCATCACGTAGACGACGCCCCCGATCACCACTATCACGACCAGGAGGACTATTCCGAAGAGCAGCCAGTTCATGCCCGAAGGCTTGGGAGCCGGAGCGGGTGCCACTGCGGAGGCAGGCGCCGCGGGCGCTGTCGCCGGAGCCCCGGCGAGGCGGCGGCTAAACATGCCAGTTTTATAAATTTTTACACACATATGCTCAACATGCATGGTCTATTGGCAAATCCCGCCCTCGGCTTGAGCGCCAAAGAGAGGAAGCGGAGCTTCAGGGAGAAAGCCATCCGTGAAATGGAGCGCTCCGCATCACTCGGGCTACCGACGCGTCTGCCATTCCTCAGAAAGGCGCTATGCGGCCTGGATTCTCCATGCGGCAGCGCACCGGAGCCTCGAACGGTCAGGCCTTCAGGGCCGTTCGTTGTCAAAGCCGGCATCGAACCGATCCTGCATCCCCGCGAAGCCCTTGCCGAAGTCTTGCATTTCAACTCCGCGATGCATCAGGAAGGCGTGCAGTTCGTGCCAGTCTCCATCTGTGGCGGGGAACTTGCGCGTTACGACACGAGAAGATGCACCACGGCGTTCGAAGGGGACCTGAAAGTCAGCAGCTTGTTGGATAGCGATCCGAAAATCGGAATCCGCAACGACGCCTGTTACGACGACCATATCTTCCAGGTCTTCATAAAACCGAGGACCGAGCATAGAAGACTCCCCCGGGAAGTCCTTGTGCACGAGAAAGAGCATGCCCTCCACGGATCCCTCTGGGGTTTGGCCGGATTCCATCATGCCCTCTTGCCGCTTACGGCGAAGGAATACCTCGCGATGCTCAGATCCCTTGTCGAAACAGGCGACACCGGAATACTCGAAGGCCCGTATACGGACTTCTTGGAAAAACTGAAAGACGGAAACCAAAGGCCATACGCCGTAGCATCGGCATTTTTCGTGGTGAAAGCCCTTTCCGTCCATAAGATGACGGACTATGAGGTGGTCCTTGCCATAGGGGCGAACTATTGGCCGGAACAGTTCGAATCCGGCCGCGGGCCCCTCGATCGGCTGAGAAGATGTGGCGAAATCGAATATAACAAAGCCTATCAAGCGCTTTTCGGGATGGATATCGACGATATCCGTGAAATAATCTCGGGCATCAGCCTCTGATCCGGCACCCGCGATCCATGTCCTGCGCGCCCGTCTCATATCTTCCTTCCGATGGCCTCGATGTGCCTGCTCAGGCCCACGATGGACGGCTCCGAATTGAACCTCAATTCAAGCTTGAGGATCCGCTTGTAGAATTTCTTATCAGAGAGCATCTTCTCGAGCCGGTCCTGCGGCATATCGAAGCGGATGGCCGGCTTGCCGACTATCCTTTTCATCTCGAGCCCGTTCTCCCTGAACAGCCTGCCCAGTTCGCCGACCGTGAAATTATGCGCGGGGAAGGAGCCGTGGAACTCCGTCACATGCGTCTTTACGAACCGTTCGACCTCCTTGTACTTCTTTGCCGCCAGGAGGTCCGAGAGCGTCGAATAGAAGCCGTCTATGGAGACGCAGACATAAGCGCCTTTCCTTGCTACCCTCGATAGCTCTCCGACCGCCTCGTTCGGTTTGCCGCAGAATCCGACCGGGTCGCCCTGGGCTACTACCATGTCGAACGACCCGTCTTCGAAGCACGACAAGTCGGTTATGTCCGCATGCACGAACCTGATGCGCTTCTCCACCCCTTCTTCCCTGGATTTCTTCTTCGCGACCTCGAGCATCTTCTTCGAGAGGTCGGAGCACACCACCCTGAAACCGAGCTTGGCCAGCTCCCTCGACCAATAGCCGGTCCCTCCGCCCGCATCCAGGATCACCGCGTCTTTCCTCTTGGGGAGGTACTCCCTCATTGTCCTCCGGGTTATGTCGTCGTACAATTCCCAGTACGGGCTGCTGTAATCCGACTCGTAGCTTTCAGCTATGGCATCGTGGAATATCGATGATTTGGTTCTCTTCATGCATGGCGCCCCCGGATCGTTCTCGAAACGCTTCACATCGGTGGAGTTGATAGAAACAAAATACTCATAAACCATCCCGTCCTAATCATCACTATGGTTTCACGCAGGAGCCTGGACCGGAACCTCGCCAACGAGAAAGTCGAGCTCCAGTTCTATTCGGTGCTCGAGCGCGGCGGGAAACGCATGCTCAAGCCGCTCAAGCTGGACGCGAAGGTCCCATTGAAGCTGGTGCGCGCCATAGCGGACGATACCATAATCCCCGAGTTCTACGTCACGCTGGCCAAGGACCTGCGCGCCCGGGGCGTGGAGCCAGGCTCCAAGGTCCAGGTGCGCGCGAAGTTCGGGCCTGAGCACGAGATGCTCGACCCGGCGCTCAAGGGCACGAAGGTGCTCTGCGAGATAGACGTCTGACCCATCAGCCTGTGGCTAGTGCCATGGCCGCCTGCTCGAAGTCGTGCCCCGCTTCCTCAAGCAGTTTCTTTCTCGCCGGCGGCTCTTTGGGGTCCCCCTTTTCCAGTGTCAGCTCCTTGTGCAATGCCTCGACATGCGTGCCCGCGAACTCGGCTTCTTTCACCCACGCGAGCGCCCTGCGTAGCGGGTCTCCGGAGAGCGCTTCCCGTATCTTAGCATTGCCGGCTTCCATAAATGCTATGGTTTTGCCGTCCCCCCTCATATAGGAGTCATCGGTCTTCTTCAGCTCGTCGAGTATGTACCTGGTGTTCCGCTGGCCGAGTAGCCGGGCGAAGCCCTCGAGCATGGTCCTCGCCTCCTCCCTCCAGCCTCTCCGGCCCATCGCCCTGGAGTCCTTCGCATAAAGATAAGCCGTCCGCAGCTTGCCCCTTAACCAATCGACCTTGAGGGCTTTGCCGCAGGCGCCGATTATGGCGAGCGCTTCGTCGTGTTTCCCCAGTTTTATCTTCTCCTGCGCCACCGTCATGGCGCTTATCATCACGCGGTCCGAGACCAGGGTGCATGCGACACCCAGCCCTTCCTCGCCTTCCAGCTTCCCCGCAAGGTCCAAAAGGACGCCTTTTAGCCTCATGTCCCTGAACGCACGGAGGCCGTCCTCTCTTACCTGCTCGTAAGCGTCTATCCCCACCACCTGCCCGTCGCGCCAGAGATACCTGTTCTTGAACGCGGTGAGCAGCGTGCACGCCTGGGCCACGCTATTCCTTCTCTTGAATGTCGTGCGGTTCCAGATCGCCGTATTCATCATTTCCAGGGCCTTGTCCATCTTCATGTCGGCGAGCAGCTTGCAGCCGGATTCGCTCTTGGCCACTTCGGCGTTGTAAGCATCGAGCACGTCCCGTATCCCCGCAAGCCTGTTTTCATCGAGCCGACCGCCTTCCAGGTATAACATGGCATGGAGCGCATCTATGTTCTGGCACAGGATTTCGTTGTCCTCGAGTTCCCCCACGTGATTCTGGCGGATGTGCTTCATGGCCCTGACTGCGTGGTATACGTCTGTCAAGACAGTCACCGGTATGCTGGGTATGGGGTCGCCTTCCACGAACCCCTCCCCTATCCGCGAGGCGCGTTCCCTCCTGAATCCGACCAGCACCCTCCAGCCTTCGATATCGACTTTCAGGTCCACGCGCCTGCCCCTTTCATCCACTCCGTAAATATTGTCCGCACCTATGCCGAGCATCAGCTGCCTCCCGCTCATCGAGCGTCGTTTGGCCCTGTCCCTGCTCCTTTGCATTCCCATGTTGAGGGCGAGTTCGCGTACCTCTTTATTGAGTCTCATATCCCCACGTATTATGATTAGATAGCACAGGTTTATAGTATTTATGGTTCGTTGGCTTTTTTCATGGTCTTGCCGCGGAAACGTCCCACCGCGGAAATCCACCCTCCTGCGAATCGTTTATAAAGCGGCCAAACACCGGTCATATCGTGAACCTTTTGGGCGTATTTGCCTGACGGAAAACGGTTGGGGGTCCCGGCTTCGGGCCTCTTCATATTCACAAAAAGGAGGGTGAGAGAATGGACAGGAAAAACACGGAACGCCGCGCTGCGGCCAGGGATGAGATGGAATCCCTGATGGAATACAGGAAAGCGCTTCAGGATGACTACCGGGGCGTGTTCGACAGGCTGCTCGGCTATGCAAAAGAGCACGCGGGAGCATGCGCACGCGCGGGAAATATGAAACTGTCCGAATCCATGCTGCTGGCAATGGTTCTCGAACAACAAAAGCGTATAGACGCGTTGGCTGCGGAACGGGGCGGTCCCGGGACCAGGAAACCGGTCCGAGAGGAGGCGCGCTCACGCCCGCAGGACGTGGATCTTTTCTCTTTGCTTAATAAGACAGAGGTGAAGGAATACCCGCCGTGGGTCACCTGTTAAGACTGCCCGCCCACTCTTCGGGCTAACGCTCTTTTTTTGCCCAGGTCAAGTCCGCCGGGTTCCATTCGGGAGGTGGAATCCGGCTCTAATTCTCCTAAGACGCTCTCTCAGACCGAGTGGAAGTTGCCTTCCTTGTCCCTCCTGAATTTGTGGACCGGGTTCGAAGGGCAGACGAAGATGCCCTGGTTATTCTCTTTCATATCTGAGAACATTCCTTTGTACACGTGGCAGTTCGGACATGCTGGCATGGGAATCACCGTTGTCTCAATTTACCCAGCAATATTTAAAAAGAATATTACCGCTCTTCTCTCAAGGAGATTGCATGGAAGCAAATACAAGGCGGCCCGCGGTGGCCGGCGCGTTCTACCCGGACGAGCCGGCTGAACTCAAGAGCATGATCGACGATTATCTTGAGAAAGCCGGCAGCGTTAAAATCGAGGGCAGGCTCAGGGCCTTGGTGGAGCCGCATGCGGGCTACGTCTATTCTGGGCCCGTGGCTGCGTTCGGCTATAAGCTGCTCGCAAGTCTCGCGAAGCAGCCTTCAAAGATATTCATCCTCGGGCCGTCGCACTACGCCGGATTCTTCGGAGCCGCGGAGGCCGGCGCGGACTCGTGGCAGACGCCTCTTGGCATAGTGAAGGCCGGCTCCGTATCCTCGGAGATCGGGAAGACCGACATCATCAAAACCATTCCCGAAGCCCATGTTCAGGAGCATTGCATAGAGGTCCAGCTTCCGTTCCTCCAGAGGGTCATGAAAAAGGACTTCACGGTATATCCGCTCCTCTGCGGCGAGGTGTCCCCGGCCGCGCTCGCGGAAACGCTCATAAAAACTGTGGACGATGACACGCTCGTCATAGCCAGCTCGGACCTGAGCCACTACAACCCCTACGAGCGCGCCAAGCGGCTGGATTCGATATGCAACAAGGCGGTCCCGGCCCTGGACATACCGACCATGGAGGACAGCGGGGACGCGTGCGGCAAGACCGGGATACTCACCCTCATGAACATCGCGAAGAAGATGAAATGGAAGGGGAGGATGCTGGATTACCGGAATTCGGGCGACACGGCCGGGCCCAAGGACGCGGTCGTGGGCTACGGATGCTACGCGTTCTGCAGCGCGAAGTGATGTCATGGAAGCGGACGTTCGCGCCGAATTTGAAAAGATAAAGGAGCGCAACCGGCGCGTGGAGGCGGACAAGGCGTGGGAGACCAGCTGGACGAGAAAGCTCGTCATCGCGGCATTCACCTACGTCTTCGCGGTCATCGTGCTGGCTAGCATAAAGGCGCCTTCGCCGCTGTTCAACGGGCTCATACCAGCGTTCGCCTTCCTGTTCTCCACCGAGACGTTCGACATCCTCAAAAAACGGTGGATCGAGAATCGCTATAAGAAATGAGGTGCTCGGATGGCCGAAAAGCTCAACGATAAGGAGAAGAGGTTCATGCTCGCGCTCGCGCGCGACGCGATAAAGCAATATCTCGAGAAAAACACGAAGATCGATGTCAAGCCCTCGCAGGTGCCATCACCGCGCCTCACCGAGGACGGCGCCTGCTTCGTCACGCTCCGCATAGGGAAGAATCTCCGTGGCTGCATCGGCTCGCTAGAGGCGCACCGCCCGCTCGTCATGGACGTGGTGGACAACGCCATCAGCTCGGCCTTCGGCGACCCGAGGTTCAGCGAGCTCACGAAGAAGGAGTTCGCGAAGATAAGAATAAGCATATCCGTGCTCACCAAACCGGTTCCGTTCCCTGTCAGCGGCCCGGACGACCTGCTGAAAAAACTCGTGGCTGGGAAGCACGGATTGATTCTCAAGCAGGGATGGGCGAGGGCCACGTTCCTGCCCGCGGTCTGGGAGGAGCTGCCGGATAAGGCGGAGTTCCTCTCGCAGCTGAGCCTGAAGGCAGGATTGGGGCCGGACGGCTGGAAGGACCCGGAGACGGAGTTCGAGGTCTACGAGGCGGAGGAGTTCTCGGAATAAGGAACACTCGCTACTTTACTTAACTTTTTATAACCTTCCAAGCAATACGGATACTATGGGAAAGTCAGTTCTTTTCTTGCCTTCATGGAAAACGGGTGCACAAGGCGAGCAGCTGGGGAGGCTGCGGGAGCGGTTCGGGCAGGACGGGCTGAAGCTCGAAGGACCGTTCTCGAAAACGGGGAAGGACGGGGGGAAGGCGTTCGCGGAAATCCTCGCCCGCGTGCAGGAGAGGGCAGATGGCTCCGGCATCAACGGGAAGATAGAAGCCACCCTTATCACCCTGATGCCTCAGGATGGGATCCCACCGGATTCTCCACGCAGGTC
>Ga0326728_10018424_pt1 | contig 13767 bp, 10 predicted proteins | sample MB3enrmetagenome_FD_207602 | JGI IMG/M metagenome (GOLD analysis project Ga0326728, IMG submission 207602) | Lab enriched peat soil microbial communities from McLean, Ithaca, NY, United States - MB31MN | ecosystem: Environmental > Terrestrial > Soil > Wetlands > Peat | place: USA: New York... | reverse complement strand
TGAGCCGAGGCTTCCGAAAACGCAGCCGGCTTTTTCGGGTCCGCCGCCACGACCACCGAAGATGACGGCCCGGGATTTGGAGGACCAGCCCGGGGACCGCGGCAAGACGGTCTATTTACTGGACACAATGGAGGTGAGGGAGTTGGCCAGCGCCCTCGGGATGAAGCCGTTCAAGGTGATTGCCGACTTGCTGGCGCTGGGGCAGTTCAGACGTCCGGATGAGACGATCGATTTCGCGACCGCCTCGGAGGTCGCGCGCAAGCACGGGTACCGGGCGGAGAGACCGCCGCCGGGGGTGTTGGTCCTTTGAATCGGGCAAGCTTACAGCGATGAAAACCACGACACGCGCCGTCACCGAATACCGTTACGAGAAGCTCACCTGGCCGGAGATTAACGACGCGATCGAATTGGGCAAGGTGTGCATTGTGCCCTGCGGGGCGATCGAGCAACACGGACCGCACTTGCCGCTGGACGTGGACGTGGTGTGTCCGGTGGAGATCGCCCGGGGGGCGGGGCGGCAAGCGCCGGAGTTGGTGCTGGTGCTGCCGCCGGTCTGCTACGGCTACACCGGCCATGTGCTGGATTTTCCCGGCACGATCAACAGTCATTTCGAGCATTTCATCCACCACGTGCTGGACATCACCAAGTCCCTGGCCTACCACGGCTTCAAGAAGCTCCTGCTGCTCAACGGGCACGGCTCGAACATGCCCAACCTGGACCTGGTGGCGCGGCGGACCAACCTGGAGACCGACGCGGAGTGCATCGCGGCGGGCTGGTGGAGCTTTCTGACGGTGGACAAGACCTTCCTGGAGGGCTGGCGGCAGAGCAAATTCCCGGGGGGCTGCTCGCACGCCTGCGAACTGGAGACCTCGCTTTACCTCCACCTGGACGGGGACAATGTGCGCAAGGAGGAAATCCGCAACGGCACGATCAGCCTCAACGAGGAGGGGAGTCCCTTCAATTGGGTGGACCTTTTTGCGGCGGGACCGGCGACGCTGGTTTCGTGGACGAGCAGCTACTCGGCCACCGGGACGCTGGGGTCCGCCGAACTGGGTTCCGCCGAGAAGGGCCGCCAGGCTTACGAGGAAGCGGTGAAGCAACTCCTGCGGTTCATCCGTTACTTCAAGAAGCGGCCGGTGGACGTCCGCCGCGATCACCATCGCCAGCCGCCGACGATGCCGATGCCTTGGGGACAGAAGTCCATCGGATGACCTGGGATGGCCAATACTGAGGACTCATCCTCCGGCTTGAGCGGCGCGCGGCCGACGCGCGCGCGCTACCTGGTGTTGGTGCTGCTGTGTTCGCTGGCCTGCCTGACCTACCTGGACCGCATCGGCATCATGCGCGTGCAGGGCGACATCGAACGGGACCTCAGCTTGGACCGGCTTTCGGCGGGCGACGAGCGGGCGCTCGGGGAAAAGGGCCTGGCCGGCGACGCGGAGGCCCGGACGAAACAGGCCCAGGACCGCGCCACCGAACGGATGAGCTGGGTGTTCGCGGCCTTTGTGTCGGGGTATGTGCTGTTCGGTCTGCCCGGCGGCTGGTTGGCGGACCGCTTCCGCCCGCGGGCGGTCATTTTTGCCATCGTGCTTTGGTGGTCTTTGTTTACGGCGTTGACCGGCGGGGTGAGGGCCTTGGCGAACCTGGTCTGGGACCACCCCGGTCCCAGCGCGTTTCTCGCGACGATGGTGCTGGTGCGCTTTCTTTTTGGGATGGGCGAGGCGGGGGCCTATCCGAATATCGCTCGGGCGCTGGGCAGGTGGTTTCCGTTCGGGGAGCGGGGGACGGCGCAGGGGGCGATTTGGCTCTCGAGCCGGTTGGGCGGGGCGATCGCGCCGACGCTCATCGGCGGCCTGGTGGCGTGGGGCGGAGGCTGGCAACGGGCGTTCTGGATTCTGGGCGCAGCGGGGACGTTGTGGGCGCTGTTGTTCTTCCTTTGGTTCCGAGACCGGCCCGAGCAGCAGGCCGCGGCCAACCGGGCCGAGTGCGCGCTCATCCGCGCCGGGGCCGCCGAGCCGGATTCCATTTACCAGGACGAGGCCCCGGCGCGGGTCCCCTGGGCGCGGCTGTGGTTCTGCCCCAATCTGCTCTGGCTCTACCTGGCGTCGTTCACGGCCAACTTCAGTTGGTTTTTCTACGTCACTTTTCTGCCCAAATGCTTGAAGGAGCAATTCCACGTGGATTACTCCCGCTCGGAAATCATGACCGGCTTGCCGCTGTTGGCCGGCGGGCTGGCGTGCCTGGCCGGCGGGCGCCTTTCGGACGTGTTGATCCGCCGCATGGGCAGCAAGCGGTGGGGGCGCAGTCTCCAGGGCGGCATCGGGCTGGGCGTGGCCGCCGCTTGCGCGCTGGCGGTGTCGCGGGCCAGTTCGGCCTGGCCGGTGGTGCTGATTATCTGCGTGGCGTCGGCCGCGCAGGACCTGGCCCTGCCGGCCATGTGGTCAGCCGCTGTGGACATTGGGGGACGTTGCGCCGGGACGGTGAGCGGGTGCATGAATTCGGTCGGCGCCATCGGGGCCATGCTCAGCCCGCTGGTCGCGGCCCAGGTGGCGATCCTCTGGAATTGGAAGGCGGCGTTCGTGCTGTTTGCGGGCTCCTACCTGCTGGGCGCAGTGGCTTGGCTGCGCATGGATGCAAGCCGGCCATTGCGGGTCACGACCTTGCCCGGGCAATGTGCCCGGCGGCCCGCTGCCGCCTGAAGGCGGCGTGCCGCGTCCCCGGCGGAAGGCCGCTCCGCTTCGGGCCAACCCCTATTCGAGGAGCTTCTCGCCGCGGGTATATTTGGCCAGCGCCTCGGGGTTCAGGGCCACGCCCAAGCCGGGCCGCTCGGGAATGGGCAACAGGCCCTGGGCGTCCAGGCGCCAGGCGTCGAGGACAAGGTCATCGATGAAATGCGAGCCGGTCAGGTATTCGACCAGGTCGGTGTCCGGGAAGGCCGAGGCGAGCTGCAGGTCGGCGGCCAGGCCGATGGCGGTGTTCCAGCCGTGGGGGATGAAGCGGACGCCGTGGTCCCTGGCCATCCAGGCAATCCGGCGCACCTCGCTGATGCCGCCCGCTTTGGTCACATCGGGCTGCACGATGTCCAAGGCGCCCTGTTCGAGCCAGGGACGGAAGCTTTGGCGTCGGGTGAGGACTTCGCCGGCGGCGATGGGCAGGGGGGCGCGGCGGCGCAGTTGCGCGTAATCCTCGAGCGCGTCGGGCGGCAACGGCTCCTCGAACCACGCGACGCGGTAATTGGCGAGCATTTCGGCGGCGCGCAACGCCCATTTGTAGCCTTGGGGCCAGAAGGCGTCGCTGCCGCCCGCATCCACCATCAGCAGCGAGTCGGCGCCGACGGCCTCGCGGGCGGCGCGGACGATGGCCTCATCCAGCGCCGGGTCCCGCCGGCCAAACGGCCCCCAGCCGATCTTGAAGGCGCCGAAGCCCTGGGCCTTGACGGCGCGGAGGCTTTCGGCCAGCGGTTCGGGCTCCTGCATCAGGAGCGAGGCGTACGGGCGCACGCGCGCGCGATACCGTCCGCCGAGCAACCGTCCGACCGGCTGGTTGGTCACCTGGCCCAGCAGGTCCCACAGCGCGATGTCGATGCCGCTAATCGCATGGGTAAGCGAGCCGCCCCGGCCCAGCCAGAAGGTGTTCTGGTGCAGCTTCTCGCTCACCCGCTCGGGTTCGAGTGCGCTCTCCCCTTCGTAGAGCGGCGCCAGAACCGCCAACGCCGCGCGCACCAGTTCGTCGTTCGTAAAGGTGCTGCCCAGGCCGATCAACCCTTCGTCGGTGTGGACGGCGACCAAGGTCTGGACGCAATCGTCGGCCCGCAACTCGTTGCTCCAGCCGCCCTCGGGGGTTGCCCCGCGCAGCCCCGCGCACTTGATCTTGGTGATTCTCATGGGGCGGCGTCCGGCTGGGGCTGGGGCTCATCGTCAATTCCGAGGACAAGGGCGGGGATGTCGATGTTGGACACGCCACGCGTTCCCAAGTCCCAGATGAATGGCTCGAATTGGGCCTTGAAGGCGCGGTTGAGGGCAACCGGAGAATACAGTGACCGACCCCGCATCGTCTTCTCCCTGCTCTCCTTGGTTCTGCAGGCCCCCGCGTCCACGCCGGCGACCGCTCGCTCCGCCTCGTCCAGCAAATCCGAATACTTCTGCTGAACGGCGGCTTCGCCACCGTTGAATGAATATCGGCCCACGAGCCTCATTTGGTTTTCCATTCCTCCGGTATCTGGGAGACCTTTTCGCGGCCCGTTGGCTGGAAGACGGGTTTCCCGAGCGGTCTGTACCGCAGCGTTCCGTCCCAAAGCTGATGAATCCGGTTTTCCCCCTCGGCAATGTATTTCGGGTCTCGGTCTATGCCCATTGCCCGGCGCCCGTGACGGAGCGCGGCGAGGAGGGCGGAGGCTACACCGCTGAATGGATCGAGCACCAGGTCCCCCTCGTTGGTGAAGGCCAGGACGCAACGCTCGACCAGCTCGATGGGAAACTGGCAAGGGTGAATCGTTTTCTCGGGGTGGTTGGCCTTCACGTTGGGGATCTCCCAAAGGCCGGTCTCCCACTCGCGGATCATGAGCTTCCAAACGTCGCTGGGATTCTTGCCCAGGGGATTTCCACTCGGTTCTCCATACTCCGGGCCAGGGCGGAAGTTGGTCTTTCCCGGGTACTTCGAGGGGACCCGCACGGCATCCAGGTTGAACGTGTAATGCTCCCCCTTGGTGAACCACAGCAGGACCTCATATCGACCAGACAACCTCACCGAGCAATGCAGGCCATGCTCGAAGTGCCAGACGACCCGGTTGCGGAGCTGTAAGCCCAGGTCCTTGAATAGAGGGTAAAAAAAGATGTCCAGGGGGAAGATTTCGCTGTCCTCGACGTAGTTTCCAACCTGCCAGCACAGCGAGCCACCGTCGGCGAGGACGCGCACTAGCTCGACCAGGGTCGGGCGCAGCGAATCGATGTAGTGATCCAGCTCCTTCCGGGCCTCGTACTCCTTGCCGATGTTGTAAGGGGGGGAGGAGATCACAAGCTGGGCGCAGCCCTTGGGCAGGGCGCTGAGGCTTTCGAATGTGTCGCCAAGCACAAGGACGGCCTTTGCACCGGGCGAATAGACCGGGTCGACTTTGGGCGGAGATCTGTACGTGAACAGGTCCATTAGTCAGATGTATTGCTCGCTCGCCACAAATAAACATCTCAGAAATCAGCCGCTTCCAGGGCCCTGCCTTCGACTCCGGCCGCCTGGGCCGGCGTAGTGCGGAGCGCCAATTGCCATTTGCGAGGCCACTAATAGCAGAAGCGCAGGGCCATTGCAGCCTCAAAATGCTCGGTCCATTCGGAAAGTTCCCGTTTGGCGTAATGAAGGCGAAGGGGTCTCCAGGCCATCTCTGGGCGCGCCGGAACCTCGTTTCACCGCGTAGCTATAAGCCGTGGACTTCCAGTCCACGGACCCGCGGCCCAGGCGCAGCCGCGTCGCGCAGCGACGCTTGAACACGGGATTCGCTCGGTTCGCCGAAGGCCGTCTGGCGTCGCTGCGCGACGCGGGGCCACGCCCGCGTCGCAGACCGTGGACCGAGGTCCACGGCTACCTCCACGGCGTCGCTCCGCGACGCAGGTTTCGCGGCGGTCATGGCCGCGGAAGCGGGCGCCGGGCGCATCTTTGCCGTATCACCACGCGATGCCGTAGCGGAACGCCGCCTTCAGGCGGCAGTGGCCCCGCACCGGGCTGCGCCGCTGGGCGCTCCAGCTCCTCTCGCCTAGCCGGGGCGCTGCCGCCTTCAGGCGGCGTTCCCGGCCCGTGTGGTGGTACTGGCCGGCTGCGCCCCCGGGCGCCCTTTGCGGCACAAGGGGATGGACTCGGCCGGTGAAGTGGGGCAGACTGCGGGCATGAGTCTTCGAGCCTGCGTTTTCCTGGGCTTGCTGGCGGCATCGGTCCAGGCCCAGCCTCCGAACATCGTGATCATCCTGGCCGACGACCTGGGCTGGGGGGACTTGGGATGCTACGGTCACCCGAGCATCCGCACGCCGAACCTGGACCGATTGGCGGCGCAAGGCATGCGGTTCACGGATTTCTATTCAGCCGGGGAGGTTTGCACGCCGAGCCGGGCGGCATTAATGACCGGGCGCTATCCCATCCGCAGCGGGATGTGCGATGATCGTTACCGGGTGCTGCGGCGGGTCTCGGCCGGGGGGCTGCCGACCTCGGAGATTACTATCGCCCAGGCGGTCAAGCAGCAGGGTTACAGCACGGCTTGCATCGGGAAGTGGCACCTGGGCAACTACATGAACGAGCCCGCGCACCATCCGCGCCGGCACGGGTTTGATTACTACTTCGGATTGCCGCATTCCAATGACATGAATCCCACGCCGGCCGCGCCGCCGGGGGCGGCCGGCCGGCTGGACCAAGAGGCCGAGTGGTGGGCGGCGCCGCTGTTTCGGAACGAGCAACTCATCGAGTGCCCGGCCGACCAGACGACGTTGACGCGCCGCTACACGGAGGAGGCGGTGAAGTTCATTCACGACCATCGGGATGGGCCGTTCTTCCTTTACCTGGCCCACACGTTTCCCCATGTCCCGCTGTTCGCCTCGGGGCAGTTCAAGGGCCGGAGCCGCCGCGGGCTCTACGGGGACGTGGTCGAGGAAATTGACTGGAGCGTCGGCCAGATCGTCGAGGCGCTGGGCCGGGAGAAGCTGGAGCGCAACACCGTGGTGTTTTTCACGAGTGACAACGGACCCTGGCTGACGCAGGGGGAGGCGGGAGGCTCGGCGGGTCCGCTGCGGGAGGGCAAGGGCTCGACCTGGGAGGGGGGGATGCGCGAGCCGGCCATCGCCTGGTGGCCGGGACGGATCGAGGCCGGGGTCGTCACCCACGAGCTGGCCTGCGCGATGGACCTGTTTGCGACCAGTCTCAAGCTGGCGGGCGCGCCGCTGCCGGCCGACCGGGTAATCGACGGGCTGGACCTGGCCCCGCTCCTGTTTGGGAGCGGCCCAAACCCGCGGGCGGCTTTCTGCTACTACCGAGGCACCCAGCTCTACGCCTTGCGCAAAGGGACTTTCAAGGCCCATTTCATCACCCGTTCGGCTTACGGCCCGGACGCGCCGGTTCCACACGACCCGCCGCTGCTCTATGACCTGGGCCACGATCCGGGCGAGCGCTTCAACGTGGCCGCCAGGCATCCTGAGCTGCTGGCGGACATCGCCAAAGAGGCCGAGCGCCAGCGGGCGAGCGTCATCCCGGTGAAATGCCAACTCGAGCAAGCCGTGGCCGAGTGACGAGTGATTCTGCGGAGGATATGCGCCTGTTGATCGTCGAGGACGACCCCAAGACCGCCAACGCCCTCAAGGCCGGATTGGAACGAGAGGGGTTTGGCGTGACGGCGGCCCTCACTGGGGAGGAAGGCTTTTTCCTGCTGAGCGCCCGGGCCTTCGACCTGGTGATTTTGGACTGGATGTTGCCGGGGCGCAACGGGGTGGAAGTGCTCAAGACCTTGCGGGCGCGCGGGTTCACCATGCCGGTCCTGCTGCTCACCGCCCGGGATTCGGTGGACGACCGCGTCCTCGGCCTGGAGAGTGGCGCGGACGATTACCTGGTCAAGCCCTTCGCCTTTCCCGAGCTGCTGGCGCGGGTTCGGACTCTGTTGCGCCGGGCCGGGACGGTCGAGCTTCCCAAGATGACCGCGGGCGATCTGGTTCTCGATTTGGAGTCGCGGCGGGTTTCGCGGGCCGCCAAGCGCGTCGAGCTGACGCCGCGCGAGTTTGACCTGCTGGCCTACCTGCTGCGCCATCGCGAGCAGGTGGTGACGCGCGAGATGCTGGCGCAAGACGTGTGGCGCGAGACCAGCCGCATCACGCCCTTGGACAACGTGATCGATGTGCACGTGGCCCATCTGCGGCGAAAGGTGGATGAGGGCCACCCGGTGAAGCTCATCCACACGTTGCGGGGCGTGGGGTTTGTGCTCCGCGAGGAGGCGCGGGGATGAAGCCCTGGTGGTCGCGGCGTTCGCTGCCGGCGAAGCTGGCGATGGGCAACGCCCTGGCCGCGGCGCTGGCGTGGGCCGTGCTGCTGCCGCTGGCGATGGCGCGGGGTTTTGGGGGGCTGAATGACGAAGGCGGCGGCCTCGTCGGGCTGGCGCTTGCCGGGTTGGCCGCGGCGTTGCTGGCGGGCATCGCCGGCTACCTCATCTCGCGGCGCCTGCTGGCGCCCCTTGGAGAAATGGCCAGGCAGTTGCCGCGCTGGTCGGCGCGGCAGCCGGCCGCGCCGTTGCCGGTGACCAACCCTCGCGATGACCTCGGACAACTCGCCCTGGGCATCAATGAGATGCTGCGCGGCGTCGAGGATTCGTTCGCCCGGGTGGACCGTTTGGTGGCGGATGTCGCGCACGAGGTGCGCACGCCCCTCACCGCCATGCGCGCCGTGGGCGAGGTCGCGCTACGGACCCCCAATCCCGCCGTGCTCCATGACGCCGTGGCCAGCATGCTGGAAGAGGTCCGGCGGATGAATCAGCTCATCGAACGGCTGCTGCTCCTGGCCCGGCCCGGTGACGACTCGATGCCGCTCAGGTTGGAAGCCGGCTTGGTGCGGCCGGCGTTGTTGGAGGCGAGCGACTCCCTCGGCCTGGTGGCCGAGGAAAAAGGACAGCGGATCGAGGTGGACTGCCCCGCCCACCTGCTCGCCGTGTTTGACCCGGCGCTCCTGCGCTTGGCGCTGATGAACCTCTTGCAAAACGCCATCCGCTACGGGCCGCCGGACCAGCCGATCCACCTGCGCGCCCAGGCCGCCGAGGGCGGGGTCCTGGTCGAGGTGGCGGACCAGGGGCCGGGCATCGCGGCGGAGCATCAAGACAGGATCTTCGAGCGATTCTACCGGGTCGACAAGGCCCGCTCGCGCGAGCACGGGGGCGTCGGCCTGGGCCTGGCCATCGTCCAATGGGCGGCCGAGCGGATGGGGGGCCGCGTGGGAGTCAGGAGTGAGCCGGGCAAGGGGAGCGTCTTTTGCCTTCGCCTGCGCGGCATTGGGCCTCCGGCCCAGGCGTCGCTTTCGGCCCCGGGCGGCCCAGTGAAGGCAAAATGACGCGTGTTTCGCGGTTCTTCAAAAAATCCTTAGGCGAGGATCTGGGGCAGGGCCAGTGACAAAGTCGTAGCGCAGATTTCCAAATCTGCTGTGTCGCAGGTTTCCAAACCTGCGGGGCGCCAGCAACTTCGGGCCGCCCGCCGATTCGGAAATCGGCGATACAGCAGGCTTGGAAGCCTGCGCTACGTTCCGCTGATTCGCAACGAGTTACAGCGACTTTGTCACTGGCCTTGGGATTTGGGGATCCTGATCCGGCTTGCGGTAGCGGGCGGGGCGGGGCAATCTCTGGAGGTCTCGGTTTGCCAGGCTTCGATCATGAGCGAAGCCTGAGCCGATAAGCGTGTATGTGGATCGTACGTTTGGCCCTGAACCGGCCCTACACTTTTGTGGTGGTCGCGCTCATGATCCTGCTAGTCAGCCCGGTGGTGATTCTGCGGACGGCGACGGACATCTTCCCGGACATCAGCATTCCGGTGGTGAGCGTGGTGTGGGGCTACAGCGGGATGTCGGCCGAGGAGATGGCGTCGCGGATTGTGACGGTGAGCGAGCGGGGCCTCACGACCACCGTCAACGACATCGAGCACATCGAGTCGCAGTCGCTCAACGGGATGGGGGTGATCAAGGTCTTTTTCCACCCGAACGTGAAGATCGACATGGCGATCGCGCAGATCACGGCGATTTCCCAGGCCGCGGTGCGGATGCTGCCTCCCGGCATCACGCCGCCGCTCATCATCACTTACAACGCCTCGAGTGTGCCGATTTTGCAACTGAGCCTGAGCAGCAAGACGCTCTCGGAGGCGCAGGTCAACGACCTGGGGGTGAATTTTCTGCGGGTGGGCCTGGCCACGGTGCAAGGGGCGTCGATCCCCAACGCCTACGGCGGCCGGACGCGCCAGATCATGGTGGATATCGACATCTCGGCCTTGAACGGCAAGGGGCTGTCGCCGGCGGACGTGGTCAACGCGATTGGGGCGGAGAACCTGATTCTGCCCTCGGGGACGGAGAAGATCGGGAGCACGGAGTATGCGGTGGAGCTGAACAGCAGCCCGCTGACGATCCGGGAGCTGAACGACATCCCGCTCAAGCAGGTGAACGGGCACATGATCTACATCCGGGACGTGGCGCACGTGCGGGACGGCTTTGCGGTGCAGCAGAACATCGTGCGCAGCGGGGGCGTGCGGGCCTCGCTGCTGACGATCATCAAATCGGGGGCGGCCTCGACGCTGGATATTGTGGCGCGGCTCAAGAAGGCGGTGCCGCAGGTGGCCAAAACCCTGCCCCCGGGATTGGAGATCCGCACCTTGCTGGACCAATCCTTGTTCGTGCGGGCGGCGGTGCAGTCGGTGATCAAGGAGGCGGTCATCGCGGCCTGCCTGACGGCGCTGATGATCCTGATCTTCCTGGGCAACTGGCGGACCACGTTCGTGATCGTGATTTCGATCCCGCTGGCGATCCTCTGTTCGATTATCACGCTCAGCGCGCTGGGGGAGACGATGAACATCATGACCCTGGGGGGGCTGGCGCTGGCGGTGGGCATCCTGGTGGATGACGCCACGGTGGAGATCGAGAACATCGAACGCAACCTCCGCCAGGGCAAGGAACTGCGGACGGCGATCCTGGACGGGGCGGCGCAGATCGCGGTGCCGGCGTTCGTCTCGACGCTGTGCATCTGCATCGTGTTCGTGCCGATGTTCTTCCTGACAGGCACGGCGCGCTATCTGTTCGTGCCCTTGGCCGAGGCGGTGGTTTTCGCCATGCTGGCCTCGTATTTTCTCTCGCGGACCATCGTGCCGACCCTGGTGATGTTCTTCCTGCGGGGCCACGTTCACGAAACCGGCACGGAGGCCAAGGGCTGGCTGGGCCGCTTTCACGCCGGCTTCGACCGGGGATTCGAGCGGCTGCGGGGCGGCTACCGGAGTTGGCTGGGCGTCTGCCTGCACCGGCGCGGGCTTTTCACCGTGTGCTTCCTGGCCTTCTGCGCGGGGTCCTGCCTGTTGACGCCGTATTTGGGCGAGGACTTCTTCCCGAAGGTGGATGCGGGCCAGATGCGGCTCCACGTGCGGGCCAAGACGGGGACGCGCGTCGAGGAAACGGCGGTCTTGTGCGATCACGTCGAGGAATTGATCCGACGGGTCATTCCGCCGAAGGAGCTCGAGAGCATCGTGGATAACATCGGCCTGCCCACCAGCGGCATCAACGTCTCCTACAACAATGGCGGGACGATTGGGCCGTTCGACGCCGAGGTGCTCATCTCGCTGAACCGGGAGAAACACCATCCCACCGCGGGCTACATCCGCCGGCTGCGCCACGACTTGAACCTGGCGTTCCCCGGGGTCGCGTTCTTTTTCCAGCCGGCGGACATCGTGAGCCAGGTGTTGAACTTCGGGCTGCCCTCGGCCATCGACATCCAGGTGGTCGGCCGGAACCAGACGGCCAATTATGCCATTGCGGGGGAAATCGCCGACCAACTCCGCCACATCCCGGGGGCGGTGGACGTGCACGTTCAGCAGATGTTCGACCTGCCGACGCTGCGGGTGAAAGCCGACCGCACCAAAGTGCAGGAGGTCGGCTTTACCCAGCACGATGTGGCGGCGAGCCTGTTGGTCGCGCTGAGCGGGAGTTTCCAGACCGCGCCCTCGTTTTACCTGAACCCGGCCAACGGGGTGAGCTATCAAGTGGCCTCCCAAGTGCCCCAGTATCACCTGGACTCGTTACAGGCGCTGGCGGCGATCCCGGTGACGGGGCCCAGCGGGGCGGGACCGCAGTTGCTGGGGAACCTGGCGGAGGTTTCCCGGGGCGCCGAACAGGCGGTGGTGAGCCATTACAATATCCAGCCGGTCATTGATGTGTATGGGGACGTCCAGGGCCGGGATTTGGGCGGGGTGGCCAAGGACTTTCAACGCCTCGTTCGGGCGGCGGAACGGAAACTGCCGCGCGGCAGCTCGCTCGTGGTGCGCGGGCAGGTGGAGACGATGAGGTCTTCGTTCGTGGGGCTGGGGTTCGGCTTGTTCTTTGCCATCGCGTTGGTGTATCTGCTGATCGTGATGAATTTCCAATCCTGGAGCGATCCGTTCATCATCATCACGGCGTTGCCGGGGGCCTTGTGCGGCATCGTGTGGACGCTGTTCGTAACGCGGACCACGCTGAGCGTGCCTTCGCTCATGGGCGCGGTGATGAGCATCGGCGTGGCGACCTCCAACAGCATCCTGGTGGTCACCTTTGCCCGGGAGCGCCTGGCGGAGACCGGCGATGCCTTGCGCGCCGCCCTGGATGCGGGTTACATCCGGTTGCGGCCCGTGGTCATGACCGCCCTGGCCATGATTATCGGCATGGTCCCGATGTCGCTGGGCCTGGGGGAAGGGGGCGAGCAGAACGCGCCCTTGGGCCGCGCGGTCATCGGCGGGCTGCTGTTTGCCACGGTGGCCACGCTCTTTTTTGTGCCGGTGGTTTTTTGTATGATCCGGTCCCGAACCGGGTTCCGCGCCGAAACCTGGACCGGGGCGAGCCACTGAATCGAGAATAGCCAATGATCAATGGTCAATAAGCAACACTCAATGAAGCCCTCCCTTCACATTGGGTTGCGGAAGCGCCCGGGGGCCCTGGATCGAGGGAAGCGATGAAGCCAACCGAAACCGAACCTGCGGCGCCGGCCCCGGCCCCCGTGGTCCCGCACGGGGCCCAATTGGGGGTCCCCAGCGGCCAGGCCGAGCCGGTGTCGAGCGTGGGCCGGAAGCCCCTGATCCTGCTCGGGCTGTTTCTGGCGCTGCTGGCGATTTTGGCGGGGATCACGGTGGTGTCCCGCGCGCGCGCGCGTGTCGAGCTCGCGAGCGACACACTCGAGAACGTGACTCCGGCCGTCAGCGTTATTCATCCGGAGCAAACCGCCGCGGAGGTGGAAATTGACCTGCCTGGGAACATCACCGCCTTCGAGGAGGCGCCGATTTACGCGCGCGTCAACGGCTACCTCAAGCGCTGGCTCACGGACATCGGCACGCGGGTGGTCGAGGGGCAGTTGCTGGCCGAGATCGAGACGCCCGAGCTGGACCAGGAGCTCAACCAGGCCAGCGCCGCCCTGGCGCAGGCGAACGCCAACCTCGAGATCGCGCGCATCTCGGCGGAGCGCTGGCAAAACCTGCGCAAGAGCGACGCGGTCTCCCAGCAGGACACCGACGTCCGGGTGGCCACGTGGCGGGCGCGCGAAGCGGACGTGCTGGCCGCCACGGCCAACGTGCAGCGACTGACGGAAATGGCCAACTTCAAGAAACTGGCGGCGCCCTTTCCGGGCACGATCACGGTCCGGACCATGGATGCGGGCACGCTGATCACGGCGGGTTCCTCGCGCGAGATTTTCCGCCTGGCCAGGACCGATCCGCTGCGAGTTTATGTGAGTCTGCCGCAGGCTTACAGCCAGATGGTCAAGACCAACGATGAAGCGGTGCTGACGTTGGCGGAACTGCCCGGGCAAAGCTTCACCGGACGGGTGGACCGGACCGCCGGTGCCATCGATCCCGTCTCCCGCACCCTGCTCACGGAAGTGCTGGTGTCCAATCGCGAGGGCAAGCTGTTTCCCGGGGCGCACACGATGGCGCAGGTGCGGCTGGCGAGCGGGGCGGCGCCGGTGGTGGTGCCGGTGAACACCTTGCTCTTCCGCAACGAACAAGGGGTGCAGGTCGGTCTGGTTGAATCCAACGGCATGGTGCGCCTGGCCAACGT
>Ga0326728_10018423_pt1 | contig 13767 bp, 10 predicted proteins | sample MB3enrmetagenome_FD_207602 | JGI IMG/M metagenome (GOLD analysis project Ga0326728, IMG submission 207602) | Lab enriched peat soil microbial communities from McLean, Ithaca, NY, United States - MB31MN | ecosystem: Environmental > Terrestrial > Soil > Wetlands > Peat | place: USA: New York... | reverse complement strand
ATAGAACGGAAACTCAGAACAATTTGCTCAACACATGCACCAAATCACTCCTCTACAAACGATCTCTTCCGGTAACATTCTTTTATGAGGCAACGGGACCTTGAAAGAATAGCTTTCCCCACTGCCTCGCCCTTTCCCCGATTGGGGCAGAGGGAAAGCAAAATGCATATTCAACGAAAGACCGTTCCAACAGGAATGGGGTGCCCAGATAGAAATTCGCGGGTGCTCATTCTCTTCCTTCCCTCCAACTGGACTTCTTTGATGAGGTAAGCATCCTTCCCTGCTTCCACTTCAATAAAATCCGATCCAACCCAGACCACGGTACCTATTTTTCCTGTTAGCACTCTTTCTCTTACCGCTCCTTTATAAATTCTCAACAACCGGTCTTCCCACCTGGTAAAAGCGCCGGGCCATGGATTAAAGGCACGGACCTGAAGATCAATTTCTTCCGCCTCCTTCTGCCAGTCAATGTGTCCATCCTCTTTCTTGAGCGGAGGAGCATAAGTTGCTTTCGAGTGATCCTGCGGAACGGGTCGAATATCACCTTCCTTCATCTTCGTCAAAGTTTCTATCAGCAACCTGGCTCCCAAATCGGCCAGCCGATTCTGGAGGGTCTGGCAAGTATCTTCCGCAGAGATCGGAACTTCAGACTGCATAAGGATATCCCCTGTATCCATGCCCTGGTCCATGACCATCGTCGTCACTCCTGTTACTTTCTCTCCCTTCAGGATGGCCCACGCAATGGGAGCGGCTCCCCGATACTTGGGAAGCAACGAAGCATGAACATTGACAGCCCCATATTTGGGCATCTTCAGGACTGACTCCGGCAAAATCTGACCGTAGGCGACCACGACACAGAGGTCCGGTTGGAGGCCCTTTAGTGCCTTCTGAAAGGCTCCTTCCTTTGCTTTTTCGGGCTGAAGAAGGTTAAGGCCGTGCTGAAGGGCGAGTTCTTTTATGGGAGAAAAAACAATTTTTCTTCCTCTTCCTTTTTCTCTGTCCGGTTGGGTGACGACCCCGACCACTTTATCCGGCCCTCTCAAAAGGCCCTCCAGGGTCGGGATGGCGAAGGATGGTGTCCCGAAGAAAACGATCCGCCAGGGCGGTGGGTTCAAGGTCTTTCTTCCTTACGCTTTTCTTTCCTCAATTTGTTCCGATAGATGTCTCTCTTCAGCCGGCTCACCCTGTCGAGGATGAGGATGCCATTGGTGTGATCAATCTCATGCTGAAGGGCAATGGCCAATATCCCGTCTCCCTTAATCTCCATTTCCGTCCCTTGGGGAGACAATCCCCTCACGCAGACCCTTTCCTTCCTTCTCACCTTTTCCAGGCAATCGGGGACGCTCAAGCATCCCTCCTCATGGTCGATGTCCCCTTCTTCTGAAATAATTTCGGGGTTGATCAGGGCCAAGAAGCTGTGTTGGGGATCGATCGGACTGACATCAAGAACGATCACCCTTCGGGGAATTCCGATCTGGCAGGCAGCCAATCCCACTCCACCCGCCATGTACATGGTCTCCTTCATATCTTGAATCAATTTTTCCACTTCCCCATCAATCTCGCTTACGGTCTCGGAATGTTTCTTCAAAATCGCATGAGGGTATTTTAGGATTTCAAGGACGGCCATCTCTGGATCTCCGATATGTTTTCTTCACATAGAATAACATAAAAAGAGAGGAAATGGCCAATAGAATACCTATCCCCTGGGAGGTGGAAAGCAGATCTCCAAATAGGAATCCCCTCGGATCGCCTCTGAAGATTTCGATGAAAAAACGCGTTATCGAATAGAGAAAAACAAAGAGCCAGAAGATTTGGCCATCGAAAGTTTTCCTCTTTGACATCCAGCTCAAAAACAAGAAGATAGCTAATCCATTGGCCGCGTCATAGAGCTGGGTGGGATGAAGTGGAATATTCAGCAGGGCCAGCGAGTCCGGATTTTTAAAGACAACAGCCCATGGCAGGGAAGTCTCTCTTCCATAACAGCAACCCGCAAAGAAACAGCCTATCCTGCCGAAAGAGAGACCCAAAGCAATCGAAGGGGAAATCAGGTCAGCCAATTTCCAGGCGGGCAACCTGTGCCACCTCATATACCCGAAGGCAACCATCGCCGCAGGGATCAGTCCGCCATAAAAGACCAATCCCCCTTCCCAGATTTTGAACATCTGTAAGGGATGTTGACGATAAACATCGAAATTGATCAAGATGAACAGGATTCTTGAGCCAAGGAAGGCAGACAAGGCTGTGTAGAAGAAGAGATCGGCTACATTCTCAAGAGGAAGCTTGATACCTGATTTTCGAATTTTCAGGACGGAGAGAGCCGCTGCTACGCAAAAACCCACGACGACGAAAAACCCATACGCATAGACACGGAAGCTACCAAATTGAAAGAGGATGGGGTGCATTTTCGAGTTATGAGTTAAGAGTTATGAATATAAGTCAGATGCTGAAACAAGTTCAGCATGACATGCCAGTTCGGTTTTGTTCTTTTTGTCATCCCGGACCTGTTTCGGAATCTCGGTTTTGGGTTTTAGAATTTAGGTTTTAAAGCTCCACCCTACGGGCGGAGTTCTTTACTTTGAATTCGGCGTTTGGGATTTGGCGCTTCTCTTATGATCTCGCTTCAATACCTCTAAAGCCATCAGCCCGATGCCGATACAGATGGCGGAATCCGCCACGTTGAAGGCGGGCCAATGATAAGCAGCTATGTGAAAGTCAAGAAAATCTACGACTTCCCCGTAGTGGAGACGATCTATGAGGTTGCCCAGAGCGCCACTCAGAACAAGAGAAAATGAGAGCGCAAGAGTCCTCTCATTTTCTCTTGTTTTAGTAAAAAGAAAAACGATTGCCACAATGGCGATCAGGGAAACCACCACAAAGAGGATGGAACCAATTCCTCCTCTTGCTCCTCCGAAGATCCCGAAAGCGCCACCTGTGTTCCTTACATGGACAACGTTAAAGAACCCGTGGACCACCTCCACCTTTCGATAGAGGCCCAATTTTTGCACAATGATGTATTTGGTCCACTGATCCAGCAGGAGAATTCCCAAACAGAAAATCAAAAGGATCCAGTATTTTTGCTTCATACTTCATCCTCCCTCTCCCCCACCGAAGAGAGGGGAAGGGCCGTAATCCGCGATCCGAAATCCGCAATTTGTTTATTTCTTGATCGCCTCGACGCATCTGCCGCAGATGGTCTGATGCTCCGGATGATGGCCTACACTCACATCATAGTTCCAGCATCTTTCACATTTCTTGCCTTCTGCCCGGAGGACTTCCACCCTTATCTCTTTCTCATCCCCGGTCTCACTCACAGCGCGATGAAGCGTGACCGAGGAGACAATAAAAATTGCCCTTAGGTCTTTCTCATAACGTTCAAGAAATGAAAAGACTTTTTCGGGAAGATAGAGATGGACCTGTGCGTCCAGCGAGAGCCCGATCTCCTTCTTCGTCCGGGCCTCTTCCAAGGCCTTGGTCACCAGGGCTCGAATCTCCCAGATCCGCTCCCACCGTTCGTTCAAGGCATCATCCAGATATTCACCCTGCACCTCAGGAAAAGAAGTTAGGTGAACACTTTCAGCCTTCTCCGACCCTTGCGGAAGGTATTTCCAGACCTCTTCCGAAGTAAAAGAAAGAATAGGAGCCATGAGACACGTCAACGCTTTTAAAATTTCGTACAGGGCGGTCTGAGCCGATTTTCGTCCTCGGGAACTGGATGGGAACGTGTAAAGCCGGTCTTTCAGGATATCGAAATAGAGGGCACTCATCTCTACGGCACAAAAGTTCTGAACGCTGTGGTAGACAACGTGGAACTCAAACCGTTCGTAAGCCTCGCGAATTCTTGCGATGAGCTTCTGAAGCTGATGGAGAGCCCATCGGTCCATCTCGTGGAGGTCACGGTAGGGAACCCGGTCTTTTTCGGGATGAAAATCGTAGAGATTGCCTAATAGAAAACGGTAGGTATTTCGAATGCGAAAGTAGCTATCTGCCAGTCGTTTCAGGATCTCGCCAGAGATCTTGATGTCATCCTTGTAATCTTCCGCCGCGACCCAGAGCCTCAAGACATCGGCCCCCAATTGATTCACGACTTCTTCGGGCGCGATCACGTTTCCTGCTGACTTCGACATCTTTTTCCCCTCTCCGTCCACGACAAACCCGTGGGTCAGAACAGCGAGATACGGGGCGCACCCTCTCGTACCGGCAGAAGTGAGGAGAGAGCTGTGGAACCATCCCCGGTGTTGATCGCTTCCCTCCAAATAGAGACTGGCCGGAAACTCAAGGCCCTCGCGTTTCTCCAGGACCGCCGCATAGGAAACCCCCGAGTCAAACCACACATCCAGGATATCCATCTCCTTTTCAAAATCTTTTCCGCCGCATTTGGGACACTGGGTTCCTTTTGGCAACAGGTGATTCGCACCCTTTTCAAACCACACGTCCGCTCCCTCCCTCTCAAAAAGACGCGCGATGTGATCGATCACCTGCTGATGAACAAGAGGCTGTTTGCAGGAAGAACAGTAAAAGACGGTGATAGGGATGCCCCAGGCTCTCTGCCTGGATACACACCAATCCGGCCGGTTCTCAATCATCCCGTAAATACGGTCCTTTCCCCAAGGGGGGATCCAGGTCACCTCACCGATGGCCTTCAGAGCATTCTGTCTCAATCCTTTTTTATCCATCGAGATGAACCATTGCTCTGTGGCTCGAAATATAATGGGGTCATTGGTCCGCCAGCAATGGGGATAGGAATGAACCATCATCTCTTCTTTGAGGAGTGCTCCGACCTCGGCCAGCTTCTTATTCACAGCATCGTTTGCATCAAAAACGAACTGCCCCGCAAAGAAGAGGACATCCTCGGTAAAGCGACCGTCATCGTCCACCGGGCTGTAGACTTCCAGACCGTACTGCACTCCGCTTTCATAGTCCTCCTGACCATGGCCGGGGGCGGTGTGAACACATCCTGTTCCTGTGTCCAACGTCACATAAGAAGCAAGAATGATCAGGGAGTCTCGGTCGAGGAAGGGATGCCGGGTTTTGAATCCTTCTAATCTCTTTCCAGGAAATTTTTCCAATACTTCATATTTCTTGATTCCGAATTTCCTCATCACCTCTTCCAGGAGGCCCTCTGCCAGGATATACACCTCTTTCCCCACATCCACTGCCGCATAGGTAAAATCGGGATGAAGCGCAATTGCCAGATTAGCAGGGATTGTCCAGGGGGTGGTGGTCCAAATAATGACGTAAACGGGTTTTCCATTCAGGCTCGGGAACTCCTTTCCGATCTCGGAGACCAACTTAAATTTCACATAGATGGAGGAAGAACGAAGGTCTTCGTATTTCACCTCAGCCTCAGCCAAAGCTGTTTTGCAGGTGGGGCACCAGTAGACGGGCTTCTTTCCTTTGTAAACCGAGCCATCCAAAAGGAACTTTCCGAATTCTCGAACGATGGTTGCCTGATACTCGAAATTCATGGTCAGATAGGGATTGTCCCACTCCCCAAATACCCCGAGCCGTTTGAATTCCTCTCTTTGAATGTCCACAAAACGCGATGCGTATTCCCGGCATCTTCGTCGAATCTCGACGATCGAGAGGTCGGCCTTCCTCGCACCGAGGCCCTTCTCCACTTCGTGCTCAACGGGCAACCCATGGCAGTCCCATCCCGGAACATAGCGGCTGTCAAACCCGGTCATGAACTTCGATTTAACAATGAAGTCCTTAAGGATCTTGTTCAAGGCAGTCCCGGTGTGAATGTTTCCGTTCGCATAGGGAGGTCCGTCGTGAAGGATATATTTGGGCCTTTCTTTGGCCCTTCGAAGGATTTGACGATAGATTTCCTTGACCCCCCAGTCGGCCAACATCTCAGGCTCCCTCTTTGCTAAATTGGCCTTCATGGGAAAATCCGTCTTGGGCAGATTTAGCGTGTGACGGTAATCCATTGCCTTTCCTTCCTGTCCGCAATCATCACTATATTTTATCAAATATTTCTGTTTATTGACCAAAAATCAAAAATCCTTTATTTTTAAAGCTATTTAAATAACATAGAAACGAGAACTTAGCAATCTCATATTCACCTGGAGGCTTTTGATGAAGATGGAAAAAAAGAGGAAAAGAGCTGTTCCTCGTCGCTCAAAAAAAAGAGTCGCTAAAAAGAAATGGAGATCTATTTTAGAAGGAATATCCCTCGGTTCTCCATCTCTCTCCCAGGCCTATCAATTGACGCAAAAGGCTTCCCGGGCTGGATTTGACTGGCCAAATATCGAAGGGGTGTTGAGTAAACTGGAGGAAGAAATGAGAGAGTTTAGAGAAGCCCTTTCTCTTCTGGATAGAGGAAGGATTCGCGAAGAAATCGGCGATCTCCTTTTTGTTATGGCAAACGTTTCAAGGTTTCTCCGTGTCCATCCGGAAGAGGCACTAAAAAAGTCCTTAGATAAATTCGTATCTCGTTTTCATTATATTGAGACCTCCCTTCGTAGGGAAGGAAAATCCCTCTCTCAATCTAACCTTATCGAAATGGACCGATTATGGGAGGAATCAAAAAGGAAAAGATGAGACGAAGGTAGCGTTGGCATTCATTGCCGACGAAACCTTTTTTAGTATTCAGGCAGGTTACATCAGAAATTCTGCCACGTTGAGATTATATTCATTCGGGTCGAGGGTCTTGACGATGCCCCTCTTGAAGCCTCCGCTTGCGTCATCCCTCTCTTTCAAATCCACTACTTTTCCTTTCCGATACTCTCCGTCACCGTAATAAAGGAGGCAGACCTTTGGCCGGTCGATCAGTTCTGTATCCTCCTGGATCTGGGTAACAATTCCCATTTCATTGGTGTTTAATAAAACCAAGGTCCCGAGGGGAAAGATGCCGATCATATTAATAAAGACCTTGACGATGGCGGGGTCGAAGTCTTTTCCACTTCGCTCCAGCATGATTCCCAGGATCTTTTCAGAAACATACGGGAATCGATTATAGACCCTTGGCCTCACCAAGGCATCGTAAAAATCGGCAACGGTGATGATTCTCCCAAATAGGCTAATCTTTCTCTTTCGGGTGAGTCGTGGATAGCCGGTCAGATCGTATCGCAGGTGATGTTCAAACGCGCCTTCAATCATCCGGGTAGAAAGTTCTCCCCATTCTTTCATCCTCATGATGAGCTCTGTCCCGGCGACGGGATGGGTACGTATCACCGACCATTCTTCAGGAGACAACTTGCCCGTTTTGTTAAGGATCTCCTTTGGAATTCTGGTCTTTCCCATGTCATGGAATAGGCCGGCCATGCCCAGATGAGAGAGGTGCTTTTTCGGAATACCGATCCTCTGCCCCAGGGCAATCGCATAGATGGCCACATTCACGGAATGATTGAAGGTGTATTCATCATAATTTTTAATATTCGCCAAACTCAACAAAGTGGAATCATCCTGCAGGATGGCGTTGACAGCGTTTTGCATCAAGCGCTTGGCTTTTCGAATATTGAGCGCTTTTTGTTGATTTATGTTCTCCACCACTTCCTTTACTAAACTGATAGACTTAAAATAGACCTCTTTCGAACGTTTCTTCTGATCCTCCGAATCGACATAAATCTCCTCGTCTTTAAAAGACTCCAATTTCCCGACTTCGATGGACTGGACGTTTCGGTATTCTAATTGCTTCTTGACATAGAGGTAATTGCTCTCATTATTCTCCTCCAGCCCTAGGAGAAGATAGACAAAATCCTTTAGATGCTCCCCCTTCACCTCTTCCAAAAACTCCACCTCCCCAATCCACCGCTTTCTCATCTCCTGCCAAAAAGCTTTAAAGATTGGATACTTGTCGGCCTTCACGATAATCCGCGTATTATTGAAGAAAAAATTATCCCGAACGATCTTTAAGAAGAAATTTCCCTGAGATCGGATGATACCGTTGATCGCCTGGACACATTCGTGGGTGAGGCGATCGATGTTGACATTCTTCTGATCATAGATGGTCGCTCCTTTTAGCAGCCGGGAGAATTTTGTAACAAATTCTGTTCCTAATTTCGTCGGCAGATGTTCATGGTCAAGAGGGGTTTTTTCTTCTGGCATCGAACGATTGACTCCTCAGGAGGATTGGCTCCTCAAGGCTTGCATGCAAGCATCCCGGATGGAATCGTCCTTTGAATTCTTCCCTTCCTCCAAGAGGGCCTTTGCATCTGGAGTTCCAATCATGGCCATCGCTCTCGCTGCTCCCAGGCGGATTTCATCCGTGGTCCCTCGACCAAACCAGCTCCTTCGCTCCAAGAGTTGCTCCAGTATAGGAACCGCTTCATTGGAGCCGGACATTCCGATGGCGTTAAAGAAGGCTTTGATTTCCACCGGTTCTCTCTTGTAAAAATCTTTAGATTGCACCACTTCTAAAAGAGGAATGAGGCCCGCTTCTTTGCCTACCTTCCCCAAGTTAATAGCCGCCATACACCGGATTCGAACATCATTGTCTGTGACAGCCTTGACCAACAATCCGACAGCCTTCGATCCGCCGATGAGCCCCAGTGCCTGTATGGCTTCCCTCCTCACCCGATTTTCTTCATGATTGAATGCCTTCAGGATGTAAGGAAACGATTGTTCCTTTCCAATTCGGCCTAAGATATAGGTGATGTTTCGAACCAAGAACCATCGTCGGTCGTCAATAAAAGGAGTAATCAGCTCAACGGCATTCTTCCCAATTTCGGAGAGGGCATCACAGAATACCCTTCTCGCCTTCGAGTTCTTAAGTTCCCCTAACAACTTGATGAGGGGGGTGATGGAGTTTTTTTGAAGGAGCGAGAGATAGGCGTTGACGTCTTCCAAACGAACCTCTTCCCTCTCGAGAACCTTCCCGATCCGGTCGATCCGCACCTCATCACCAGCTTCCACAATGATTTTTCGAATGCTTTCGATCTGCCAGTCCTGGAGGGTATAAGTTTTAAGAATAATGTTCACTCGTTTCAAAAGATCGGTCGCTTTGGTGAATTCACCGAGGGTCAAAAAGGCGTCCAATGCTTTGATCAGCGTATTGACTGCATCTTGATAGGGCTCGGGCTCTTTCTCCAAAGCCAATATTTCGAAGAGGATGTCCATGATATTGAAAACAAACGTTGGATCGATCTCCGCTTCAACATCCCTTCTCAACCCCTCGACTTCGTTCGAGGTAAGGAAATAGACGCTTCGATCTGAAACAAATGGAGCGGGTTCCTCGATCGCCTTGGATAGGATCTCATCCAAATCGACCCCTTCCTCTGAACCTTCTTCTGCGGGGTCTACTTCCACGTGATGCGCAAGGGGTTTGAAAACCAGATTCTTCCTGAACTGGTCAATATTGTCTGGAACGACAACGGGTATCTCCTCCAAGAATTCATCCGTTGCCAAATGACTGATGTGTTCGAAATCTTTTTCCCACATCAAGGTAACGATATCATCCTCTAATTGATTGATATTATCCCTCTGTTTGATTATATCAATGATCCCCTGGACCTCCCATTCTTCCAACCCCTTCATGAAACGGATTTCCCTCAACCCGTCTTTATAAAGGAGAAAGGCAAGACTAGTCTTCACATCTCTATTTTCATATAAGATCTTCCCTTTATAGGAGAGATCGTATTCTCCTACGTGAATCACGAAGGACTGATATTTGTTCAGGAAAAATTGGAATTTCTTAAGGACCTGGTCTCGAAATCCTTTAAGGGTGGGGTTGTCCGCTGGATAAAAACGAAATGCCTTGATCGCCTTGATGAAGGCACTGGTTAAATCCCTGGCGACGATGAACTCCTCGTCACCCTCCATCCCTTCGATCAACGGCATCTCACCGCTAAGATCAAGGGCCTTTTTATCTGCTGAAACCTCTTCGGGCATAAGTTCCTTTGTCGGACCCCACACTTAAGGTGGTGACTTTGACTGCCAACAGCGCGGGACCCGAGAGGGGCAACTTTCTGAGATGACAATATCTTTATGGATTTTGACACCATTTGTCAATTATTTTTTTGCCCATTTCCCTCTTGATCAATTTATCAATAAATGATATCTTCTAAATACTTAATGATTTTAAAGAATTATGACGTTTCGTTCTTCTAACCCGACGAAAGGCACGCTTTATATTGTTTCCACCCCGATTGGAAACCGGGAGGACATTACCCTAAGGGCCCTCCGCATCTTAAAAGAGGTAGATTTGATCGCCGCGGAGGACACACGGCACACCGGACACCTCCTGAAGCACTTCGGGATTCAAACCCCTCTCACCAGTTATTTTGAAGGAAACGAGTTAAGAAAAAAGGAGTTCATCCTCTCCAAACTGACGCAGGGCGAGCGAGTTGCCCTCGTTTCAGACGCCGGCACTCCCGGCATTTCCGACCCTGGGTTTCGCCTTATTCGAACTGCCATTGAACAGGAGATTCCCATTGTCCCTATTCCGGGTGTCTCTGCGGTGATTGCCGCTCTGAGCGTCTCTGGGCTTCCGACAGATGCCTTCGTTTTCAGAGGCTTTCTCCCGCATAAAACGAAGAGGCGGAGGGATCTCCTCGAGGAATTGGCGGACGTAAGGGAAACCCTTATCTTTTACGAATCTCCTCATCGCATTTCCGAAACCCTGAAAGATATCTACGAAGTCCTGGGCGATCGAAAGATCGTCCTCACCCGCGAGTTGACAAAGATCTATGAAGAGGTTCTCAGGGGGAAAGTCAGCGAGATCCGACTTCAGATCGGTGAACGGAAGTTAAAGGGCGAAATCACTTTGGTCATCTCTGGCAAAACACAGTACGAAAAAGATAGCGAGAAGCGTTGATAGGAAATGGGAAAAAAGAGCGATGGAAAATTTAGGGCAAATCCTGCCATTTTGGACCGTGTCTTTTTTTGTTCTTCTTTTACTCTCCATTGCGATCTTACCGCTTGTCCATAGGCGTTTCTGGGATAGCAATCGGAATAAAGCGATCCTCTCTGCAATTCTCTCGCTGCCCGTCGTTATTCTCTTCTTCCGTTATCATAATTTACATCCTTTACTCTACGAAATAAAGGAATATTTTTCCTTTATCATTCTGCTCGTCTCTCTCTTTATTATCTCCGGAGGAATATTCTTAAGCGGCGATATCGAGGCGACCCCCCTAAATAACACCCTTTTCCTTTTGATCGGTGGGATCATAGCCAATATTTTTGGAACAACAGGGGCTGCGATGCTTTTGATAAGACCTGTCCTGAGGACCAACAGCAAAAGGCAGTTTATAGTCCACATCCCGATATTCTTCATCTTTATCGTCTGCAATATTGGTGGATGCCTCACACCGATCGGTGATCCTCCGTTGTTTATAGGCTATTTGAGAGGCGTCCCCTTTCTCTGGACCCTTAGACTTTTCCCTCAGTGGATATTCATGATGACGGTCCTTCTCATCGTCTTTTATTTCCTTGATTTTCATATCAGCAAAAGGGAGTCCCCGCAAGCAATGAGGCTGGATAAGAAGATGGCCGCACCTGTTTCCCTTCACGGGAAAAGGAACATTCTATTCATCATCGGCGTGCTCTTAAGTGTCATACTTTTCGATACACCCATCAGGGAAGTTGTGATGATCGGGTTAACAGTCTTTTCCCTTCTTTCCACACCCAAAGAGATTCACGAGCAAAACCACTTTAACTACGCCCCGATCATTGAGGTGGCGATTCTCTTTGCTGGAATATTCATCACGATGGTCCCTGCCCTGCTCATTTTAGAGGCTCGAGGGGCTGAATTCGGAGCTCGCCTTCCCTGGCACTTTTTCTGGATAACCGGTGGACTTTCTTCATTCCTCGATAATATCCCCACTTATGCAACTTTCCTGAGCTTCGCACAGGGGCTCGCTCGGACAACCGGGTTGCCAAAGGAGATCGTAGGAATGCCGATCAAATATTTGGAGGCGATCTCCGTTGGAGCGGTTTTTATGGGCGCAAATTCCTATATTGGCAATGGCCCGAATTTCATGGTCAAGGCGATTTGTGAACACCGGAAGATCAAAATCCCTTCCTTCTTCGGATATATGCTCTGGTCATGCAGCATTCTCCTCCCTCTCTTTATAATTGTGACCTTTGTATTTTTTGTTTAGAAGGTATGCAAATGAGGATAGCGCGGTGGAAACGAAAAAAATGGAATAATTACTCCAATTTTTTCCTCATGTCATGCCCATGTCTTGACCCATCTTGCGGCAGCAAGGGCTGAGAGATTAGAGATGACCCCCAGAAGTCTCCGCTGATCAAGCAGAAGATTCTTAAAATCGTACTGAATGCCGATGACACCGATGGTCTCTTCAAGTGTTTTCATAGGTATGAAGAAGAGTTTAACGCTCGGCAGGGTTTGCGTTCCCGCTCCGGCGGGCTCACCATGTGAGTAAGTCCACTCGGCCACCGCCATCTCCTTGGGAGTGAGGTCCACATCCGGCTTGCTTCGGGCCCAGATCTGGAGTCTCTTGTCCTTCCCACTAAAAAGGACAAACGACGGTTCATCCATAATCCTCGACAAATACTTAATCGCAATATGACTGATGTGATCAAGAACGGTGGTACGAAACAGGGTCAGCACATTCTCCCATTCTCTTGAGTTCTGAACAATCCCGCCGACAAATTGTTCAACAGGAGGAAGCATCAAAAACTCTTTGCTGATTTCTTCAATGAGGGTCACCCGCCTCACGCGAAGCTGTAAGAGAAGATTTTGTCTTTTTGTTATCTTGGCAAGCTGGCCGACGATGATGGAGGTAAGGAAGAAGACCAAGACATTAATGACGTCATGCGGGTGATACATGGTGAAGTGGTATCTTAACTCCGTGAAGAAAAACTCGAAAGTGAGTAGGCTGATGATCGAGGAAAATATGGAAGGTCCGGTGCCAAAGAAGAGAGCGCTCGCAATCGTCACAATCAAGTAGACATAAACCAGAGCAATGCGATTAACGAATCCCTGGAGGAAAAAGTTCAACAGGGTCACAGCGGCGACCATAAGGGCGGTCAGGAGATACTCTTTGGGATTGAACGTAAACCGTTGGGTTGTCGACTTTACTTCTACCTCCCTCTTTTCAACGGTCGGCGTGATCAGATGAAGTTCGAACTCGCTCGGAGTGTGCAGCAGTCGGGAGGCTGGTGAGCCCTTCCAGAATCCAAACAACATGGAGTGAAGAGGTTTTCCGATAACGATATGGTTGATATTATATTCACGGGCAAAACGCAGGATTTCATTCGCGACATCCGTTCCGGAAAGGGTTGCAATCTTTGCCCCCAATTCTTCTGCGAGATTCAGTGCCTCGGCGATATAAGCCTTGTCCTCGTCCGACATCTCCTTCAGAGCGGGTGTAGAAATATGCACGGCATACCATTCGGCATGCGCATCTTTTGCAATCTGGTACCCCTTGCGCAGCAATTGTTTCGCATAAGGACTCGGGGCCACGCAGACCATCAACCTCTCCCCTGCTGGCCAGGGGCCGGAAATAGCCTTTGCCCTCATATAATTTAGAAGCTCGGTATCCATTTTGTGGGCGGCGTGGGTGAGCATGAGTTCCCGCAGAGCAACAAGATTGCCCCGTTGAAAAAAATTCTGCATTGCCAGTTCGGCCTGCCTGGGAATGTATACCTTTCCTTCTTTCAGCCTCTCAAAAAGCTCTTCCAGGGGGATATCGATCACCTGTACCTCGTCGGCTCGATCCAGAAAGGTATCGGGCAATGTCTCCTGCATGCGAATTCCTGTAATTTTTTCCAAGACATCGTTGAGGCTTTCAAAGTGCTGGACGTTCAACGTTGTGTAAACGTCAATCCTACTGTCAAGCAATTCCTCAACATCCTGGTATC
>Ga0326728_10018422_pt1 | contig 13769 bp, 10 predicted proteins | sample MB3enrmetagenome_FD_207602 | JGI IMG/M metagenome (GOLD analysis project Ga0326728, IMG submission 207602) | Lab enriched peat soil microbial communities from McLean, Ithaca, NY, United States - MB31MN | ecosystem: Environmental > Terrestrial > Soil > Wetlands > Peat | place: USA: New York... | reverse complement strand
TCAGGGCCTTTTTGCAGGCGCTGGGGTTTCGCCAAGCCCAGGATTATGGTAAAAAGGAAGGCATTCTTACCCTGGAGCCGCATGCCGTTTTTGGCCCTCATCTTCCTGGCGCTCTTCAGCAGCCCGCCCCTCAGCGCAGAGCCCACGGCTGCGCCTTCACCCGCGGCAATGGCGGTGCTGGGCGCGGCCTTGCCCCTGAGCCCCGCAGCCATGGCCTTGAGCCCCTCGCCTTCGCCTATGGCTTCGGCGGAGCCTGTCGGCACTGCCGCGGCCTTGAGCCCGACCGCCACGGCCTTGAGCCCCACGGCTGACTCACTGAGCGACACCCGGGTGGTGGCTGTGCGCGGCGACCGGCTGGAATACACCCAGGATGGGCATTTCGTGGAAGGCGAGGGGAATGTGGCCGTGCGCCAGGGCGAGACCGAGCTTTTCGCCGACACCATCCACATCGGCTTGGATGACCATTGGGTGGAGGCTGAGGGCAATGTGGTCTGGCGCGAGGGCAGCCAGGTGGTGCATGCCCGCCGGGTGCGGGTGAACATGAAGACCAAGCTGGGCACGGCCGAGGGCATCCTCTATGGCCAGGGGCCCTGGGTGGCCAGCGGCCAGCATGTGGACAAGACCAGCGAAAAGGACATCGACCTGACCCTGGCGGCCTTCACCACCTGCGGCCGCGCCAACCCCCACTACCGCATCGTGGCGCGCGAGATCCACCTGATCGTGGGCGAATGGGTGGCGGCCTACGGCGCCATCGCCTATGTGGGCGTGGTGCCGGTCTTCTATTTCCCCTACTTCAGCCGCAACCTGCGCGACCCCCGGCCGCCCATCATCATCATGCCGGGCTATGACGCCACCAACGGCATGCTGGTGCGCACCACCTACAACTACTGGCTCTCGCCCCGCGAGTACGGCTCGGTGCAGTTCGACTGGATGGAGAAGACCGGCACCGGCGAGGGGCTCACCCATTACTACCGCTTCGACCAGGGCAATGGCCAGCTGGGCGGCTACTATTCGCGCAACCCGGGCACGGGCGCGGAGAACTGGGACGCCAAGGTGGACCACCAGCAGAACCTGGGCAAGGGCTACACCCTCAATGGCAACTTTGAGGACGTCTCCTCCAGCACCTTCAACCAGCAGTATGGCCAGTCCAGCGTGGACAGCTACCAGCACAGCAGCTGGCTGGACCTGCGCTCGGCGCAGAAGGGCTATGCCTGGGACCTGCAGGCCAGCCAGACCATCACCACCGACCCGGATTCAGGCCAGGCCTATGTCTCGGCCTGCAACCTGCCCAGCGCCACCCTGCAGGTCTATGACCGGCCCCTCTTCACGGGAAGCCGGCTCACCCGCAGCCTCACCCTGGGCCTGCAGCATGACTACGTGGGCGTGAGCCCGGACACGGCCACGGCCTCGGTGTGGACCGCCACCGGCCAGGCCATCACCGTGACCGCGGGCGGGGTCACGGCCACGGCCAGCACCCTCACCTACACCAGCCAGGCCCAGACCGGCTGGCATGACACCATCCAGGTTTCGCCCGGCTTCTCTTACACCCAGCCGCTGTGGCGGGGCAACAGCCTGAGCATGGGCTTCAATCCGCAGGCCGGCTGGACCCTGCAGGAGCTGGCCCCGGACAGCGGGGACCTGACCGCCGGCTTTGCCACCCGCGACAGCCTGCAGACCCGCTGGAACCGCTGGTGCAACTCCACCCTGGGCTGGGACCTCACCCGCCAGCTGCTGCACAGCCAGCCCCTGCCCTGGTCAGGGCTCACCCAGCACGACCTGAGCGGCCGCGTCGATTTCGACGGCCGCCTGGGCTTCAGCTTCTCGCTCTCCAGCCGCTACGACCTTTTGCCTTATGACGAGCCCTATGACCTCTTCCGCCTGGCGCCGCTCACCCTGGATGCGCGCTGGACGCCCAAGGGCGCCGGGGCCAAGGCCGGACTCAACGCGCTGTATGACGCGGGCACCGGCGAGCTGCAGCAGTGGACCGGCAGCCTCAACAAGGCCGACCCAGCCGGCGCCTGGCAGTGGTCGCTGGGCATGAGCTGGGTCAACCAGCGCCTGGCCTACATGGCCCGCAGCGACCCCGAGGCCCCGGCCATCACCACCTGGGCGCCCTCGCAGATGATGACCGCCGACATCATGCGCCTCAACCTGGGCACCTCCTTCCGCATGACCGAGCACTGGCGCTTTGGCATCAACGAATCGGTGGACCTCACCAACAAGCACATCGACGACCAGAGCCTGAGCATCTACCGCGACCTGCACTGCTGGGACCTGCAGGCCACCATCCACCAGCGGCCGGACGGCAGCATGGAGTTCACGGGCGGCATCAACCTGAAGGCCTTCCCCAACATGAAGGTGGGCTCGCCCGGCTCGGCCCAGGCCCTCAACTTCAACTGAGCGGTCGGGATGTTGCCTTGCCGCGGGCAGGGCGCTGTGTTAGATTTTGCGTGAGATTCCTGATTTTTCGTTGAGGAGGCTTCAGTGCGTTTGTGCGTGGCGGGGACAGGTTATGTGGGCCTGGTGACCGGGGCCTGCTTTGCCGACCTGGGCAACCAGGTGGTGTGCGTGGACATCGATGCCAAGAAGGTGGCGGCCCTCAAGAAGGGGCGCATGCCCATCTATGAGCCGGGGCTGGAGGAGGTGGTCAAGCGCAACCTCAAGGAGCGGCGCCTGGGCTTCACCACCCGCCTGGCGGACGGCGTGCGCGGGGCCGACATGGTCTTCATCGCGGTGGGCACGCCCTCGGCGGCCAACGGCGAGGCCAACCTGGACTATGTGAAGGAGGTGGCGCGCGGCATCGGCAAGGTGGCCGGCCATGACGTGATCGTGGTGGACAAGAGCACGGTGCCGGTGGGCATGGGCGACCTGGTGGAGAGCCTGGTGCAGGAGGAGTTCGAGCGGCGCAAGGCCCGCCACAAGGTGGACGTGGTGAGCTGCCCCGAGTTCCTGCGCGAGGGCTCGGCCCTGCATGACTTCCAGAACCCGGACCGGGTGGTGGTGGGCTCGCGCCGCGAGGCCGCGGCCCGCAAGGTGGCCGAGCTCTTCAAGCCCCTGAACGCCCGCGTGCTGGTCACCGACGTGCGCTCAGCCGAGATGATCAAGTACGCCAGCAACAGCTTCTTGGCCGCCAAGATCAGCTTCATCAACGAGATCGCCAACCTCTGCGACCTGGTGGGCGCGGACGTGGCCAAGGTGGCCGAGGGCATGGGCATGGACAAGCGCATCGGCCGGCCCTTTTTGGACGCCGGGGTGGGCTATGGCGGCAGCTGCTTTCCCAAGGACGTGCTGGCCCTCACCCACATCGCGGAGAAGGAGGGCTACGACTTCCAGATGCTGAAGGCGGTCATCGCGGTGAATGAGCGGCAGAAGAAGGGCGTGCTGGGCCGCCTCAAGCGCCTGGTGGGCCCGCTGGAGGGCAAGGTGGTGGGCGTGCTGGGGCTGGCCTTCAAGGCCAACACCGATGACATGCGCGAGGCGGTCAGCCTGGAGGTGGTGGAGGGGCTCAAGCGCCTGGGCGCGCGGGTGCGGGCCTATGACCCGCAGGCCGGCGCCGAGGCGGCGCGCCGCCTGCCCGGCCTCAAGCTGGCGCCCAGCGCCTACGAGGCGGCCCGCGGCGCTGACGCGCTGGTGGTGCTCACCGAGTGGAACGAGTTCAAGGAGCTGGATCTGGCGCGGCTCAAGCGCCTGATGCGCCATCCGGTGCTTCTGGACGGCCGCAACATCTACGAAGGGGCCAAGCTGAGGGCCCTGGGCTTCACTTACCAGGGCATAGGCAGGCCCTGACGCGCGGGAGGCTGCATGGAGAGGATGCCGGTGACGCCGGGGCCCATCGCGGGCGTGGAATCTTGGGACCTGGCCCTGCATGAGGATGACCGCGGCCAGCTGGTGGAGCTGTGGCGCAGCGATGCGCCCAGGCTCAAGGCCGCCGGCTTCGAGCCGGCCATGGCCTACATGAGCTGGACCCACCCCGGCTTCGTGCGCGGCTTCCACGTGCACCCGGGCCTGGAGGGCCAGTACAGCTTCTCGGCCCAGGGCCCTGAGGGCTGCTGCTTCGACCGCGTGGGCGGGCAGCGTGACTGCTTCCTCTTCATGGACGGCACCTACCGCCTGGCGCTCTTTGACGCCCGCGCTAGCTCGCCCAGCTTTGGCCGCCTGCAGCAGCTCTACGCCGGCGAGCACAATCGGCGCGCGGTGATCGTTCCCTCCGGCGTCTGGCACGCCTACAAGAACGTGGGGCCCAGCCGCGCCTTTGTGGTCAACTTCCCGGACCAGCTCTACCGGGGGCAGGGCGCCAAGGGCCCGGTGGACGAGCTGCGCGAGGCTTCGGAGCAGCCCTTCTTCGACTTCAACTGGGAGACCCTGCGCAATTAGGCGGGAAGGGAGCCACATGCGCCTCAAGAGCATCCTCATCACCGGCGGGGCAGGCTTCATCGGCAGCCACTACGCGCGCCTGGCGCTCAAGGCCCATCCGGGCGCCAAGGTGACGGTGGTGGACAAGCTGACCTATGCCGGCAACCTGGCCAACCTGGCCGACATCCGGGGCCGGCTGCGCTTCGTCAAGGCCGACATCGCCGATGCCGGCCGCATGGCGCCGCTCTTCAAGGATCTGCAGGCCGTGGTGCACCTGGCGGCCGAGACCCATGTGGACCGCAGCATCGGCGGGCCGGAAGCCTTCTTGCGCACCAATGTGCTGGGCACCCACTGCCTGCTGGAGGCGGCGCGCAGGGCCAAGGTCGCGCGCTTCGTGCACGTCAGCACCGACGAGGTCTATGGCAGCCGCAAGAGCGGCTTCTTCAGGGAAGGGGACCGCCTGAGCCCCAGCTCGCCCTATTCGGCCAGCAAGGCCGCCAGCGACCTGCTGGCCCTCTCCTACCACGCCACCTTCGGCCTGCCGGTGGTGGTGACCCGCTGCAGCAACAACTACGGGCCCAACCAGTACCCCGAGAAGCTCATCCCGCTCTTCATCACCAACCTGCTGGAGGGCAAGCAGGTGCCGGTGTACGGCGATGGCAGCAACCGGCGCGACTGGATCTACGTGGAGGACCATGCGCGGGCCATCGACCTGGCGCTGCGGAAGGGGGCGCCCGGCGAGGTCTACAACATCGACGGCCGCCAGGAGAAGGACAACCTGAGCGTGACCCGCGCGGTGCTCAAGGCCCTGGGCCTGGGCGAGGAGCGCATCGAGCATGTGCAGGACCGGCCTGGCCATGACTGGCGCTACGCCATCGACGGCCGCAAGCTCAGGGCCCTGGGCTTTGCCCCGCGCGAGGACTTCAAGAGCGGCATCGCCCGCACCGTGGCCTGGTACTGCGCCAACCCCCAGTGGTGGAGGCCGCTCAAGGCCGGCGCCTTCAAGGCCTACTACCGCAAGCAGTATGCCAAGCGCTGAGCTGGCCAAAGCCCGTCGCGTGCTCTTTGTGCGCCTGGGCAAGCTGGGCGACCTGATGGCCGGGCTGTGGCTGGTGGGCCAGGCGCGGCGCGCCTGCCCGGGCCTGCGCATCGACCTGCTGGCCCTGCCGCGGGCGGCCCCGCTCTTGGGCCCGGCGGCGCCCGTGGATGAGGTCCTATGGTGGGGGCCCTGGAGCGCGCCGCTCACCCTGGCCCGGCTGCGCGCCCGGCGCTACGACCTGCTGGTGGACATCAACGACGCGGCCTCCACCACCTCGGCGCTCATCGCCCGGCTCTCCGGCGCCCGCCGCACCCTGGCCTTTGCCAATGCCAAGAGCCGGGCCGCCTTTGATGCCACGGTGCAGGCGCCAGCCAGCGCGGAAAGCCATGTGCTGGAGCGCCTGGGCTGCATGGCCGATGCCCTGGGCTTGGCTTGGAAAAAGCGAGACCTGCGCCCAGCCTGCCCCCTGCCTTTGGAAGATGAGGCCCGCGAAGCGCTGGCCCTGCGCCGCGCCGTTGGGCCGCGCGGCCTGGTGGTGGCGCTCAACCTCTCGGCCGGGCACCCTTCGCGCCTATGGGCGCCGGAGAAATGGCGCGGCCTGGCGGCCAGCCTGCTCGCTGCCTCGCCGCGGGTGCGCCTGCTGTGGCTGCACCTGCCCGCGGACGCGGCGCTCAAGGCCGAAGCCAGCGCGGGGCTTTCCGCGGGCCGGCAGGTCAGCCTGCCGCCGGCCAGCTTCGCCAGCTTCTGCGCCCGCATCAAGGCCAGCCAGATGCTGGTCAGCCCCGACACCTCGGCCGTGCACGCCGCCTCGGCCTTCCAGGTGCCGGTGCTGGGCCTGTACCCTGAGCCGGCCTGGAATTTCAAGAGCTGGGCGCCCTTCGGCACCCGCCACCGCGCCCTGCGCTCCCCCCAGGGCGGCGTGGATGGCATCCCCCTGGAGCCCGCCCGCAAGGCGGCCCTGCAGCTCCTCAAGCCCCTGCTCTAAGGCTCTTGAGCCGCGCATCCTAAGGAGCACCCCATGCCAGTCCCCTTCTTGGACCTCCCTGCCCAGAACCGCCCCTTGCGCGCCCGCATCCTCAAGGATTGGGCGGAAGCCCTGGACAAGGGCGCCTTTGTGATGGGCCCCCATGGCGCGGCTTTGGAGAGGGAAGTGGCGGCCTTCTTGGGCGTCAAGCACGCGGTGGCCGTCAACTCGGGCACCGATGCCCTGACCATAGGCCTGCGCAGCCTGGGCATTGGCCCGGGCGACGAGGTGATCACCACCCCCTTCACCTTCTTCGCCACCGCCGAATGCATCGCCCTGGTGGGCGCCAAGCCGGTCTTCGCTGACATCGAGCCCGGCACCTATCTCTTGGACGCCAAGGACGCCAGCCGCAAGGTCACCCACCGCACCAAGGCCATCCTCCCGGTGCACCTCTACGGGCTGCCCTGCGACCTGGGGCCCTTGAAGGCCCTGGCCAAGCGCCGCGGCCTGCGGATCTTGGAGGACGCCTGCCAGGCCTTCGGGGCCTCCAATGCCCAGGGCCATGCCGGCGCGCTGGCAGACGCGGGGGCCTTCAGCTTCTACCCCACCAAGAACCTGGGCGCGGCCGGCGATGCCGGCATGCTGGTGACCCAGGATGAGGCGGTGGCCAAGCTGGCCCGCAGCCTGCGCAACCACGGCAGCGAGCGCCGCTATTATCATGACAGCATCGGCTACTGCAGCCGCATGGATGAGCTGCAGGCCATCGTGCTGCGCGCCAAGCTGCCCCGGCTCAAGGCCTGGGTCAAGCGCCGCCGCGGCCTGGCCGCCGCCTATGCCAAGGGCCTGGCCGGCATCCCGGGGCTGGAGCTGCCCCTGGCCAGCCCGGACCACGTGTGGCACCAGTACACCCTGCGCGTGCAAGGCGGCCGCCGCGATGAGCTGATGGAGTTCCTCAAGGCCGAGGGCGTGGCCAGCAGCGTCTTCTACCCCCTGTCCCTGCACCAGCAGCATGCCTTCCCCGCCACCCATGGCCTGCGCCTGCCCCAGGCCCAGGCCGCGGCGCAGGAGGTGCTCTGCCTGCCCATCTTCGCTGAGATGACCCGGCCCCAGCAGGCGCAGGTCATCAAAGCCGTGCGGGCCTTCTTCAGGGACCACGCCTAGCCGTGGGTCCCCGCCCGGCCGCAAGCTACCGCGCGCAGCCGCAAAGCCCCTACCGGGCCTACCGCAAGCCCGGCCAGCGGGCCCTGGCCCGCGGCATCGACCTGGCCGGCAGCGCCTTGGCCGGCCCCTGGGCGCGGCGCGGCGCGGCCTTGGATTGGGGGAGCCTGCGCAAGGTGGCGGTGCTGAGGCTGGACCATCTGGGCGATGTGGTGCATGCGCTGCCCGCTTTGCAGGCGCTGCGCCTGGCCCTGCCCAAGGCCGAGCTCACCCTGGTCTGCGGGCCCTGGGCCGTGGAGCTGGCCGCCCTCTCGCCAGCCCCGCACCGCGTGATGAGCTTTGATGCGCCCTGGTTCCACCGCCCGCGGCGCGAGGGCTGGCCCTGGGGCGCCATCGCCGGCCTGGGGCGCCTGCTGAAGGCGCAGGGCTTTGACGCGGCCTTTGAGCTGCGCGGCGAGCCCAGGCACTTGCTGGCCCTGGGCCTCTCGGGCATCCCTTTTCGCGCCGGGCAGGCGCTGGGCCCGGGCGGCTTTTTGCTGCATGCCCGGGCGCGATTCATCGAGGGCGCCCATGAGCAGGCTCAGAACCTGGGCACCCTGCTGCAGGCCGGCCTGCCCTGGCCCAAGGCTTCGCGGCCGCTGGATGCCGCGAGCCTGCTGGCCGCTGCCCCCTTGCCCAAGCTTCGCATCCCGGCGCGGGGCTTGGCCGAGGCGCGGGCCCTGGCCAAGGGCCTCAAGCTCAAGCCGCGGCCCCTGGCCTTGCAAGTCACCTGCGGGACCTCTGCCAAGCGCTGGCCCGAGGAGAGCTGGGTCCGGCTCATCAACAGCCTGCCCACGGGCTTGGCCCCTGTCATCCTGGGCGGCCCGGGCGAGGAAGGCCAGGCCCTGGCGCTGGCTGCGCGCTGCCGGCGCAAGCCGGCCGTGGCCGCGGGCCGGCTCAGCCTGCCGGGCCTGGCGGCCCTGCTCTCAAGCTGCCGGGCGCTGGTCTCGCTGGACAGCGGTCCGGCGCATCTGGCAGCCGGCCTGGGCACCCCCACGCTGGTGCTGTGGTCCGGCACCAATGAGGCCTGGCAGTGGGCGCCGCGCGGCAAGCGCGTCCGCTTGGTGCAAGCTGCCCCGCCGGATTGCTCGCCCTGTGAGCTCGCTGATTGCCCGCTGGGCCACGCCTGCATGGCAGGCCTGGCAGTGGAGGACGCTCTGGCCAGCCTCAAGGCCCTGCTGGCCGGCAAACCCGTGACCAAGGAGGATTGATGACCAAGCAGCGCCTCACGCAGGGCCTGGACCAAGCCTCCCGCGCCTCCCTGTGGCTCTTCGCCGCGGTGACCCTGCTCTCCATCGCCGCCCAGAACGTCATCTTCGTGGGCCTGGCCGCCTGGCTGGCCGCGGCCTTTGCGCGCGGCAATGCCCGCCAGGCCCTGGTCCCCAAGCCGGTCTTCATCCCCTACCTGCTCTTTTTAGCCTGGGCCCTGCTGGCCGCGGCCAGCTCAGAGAACGCCGGCCACAGCCTCTTCACCTGGCGGCGCTGGCTGCTGGTGGCGCTGGCCTGGTACGCGGGCAGCGCCATCGAGGACCAGGCCCAGCTCAAGAGCCTGCTCAAGGCCCTGCTGCTCTTCTCTGGCCTGTGGTGCCTGGGCGCCTCGCTGGTGTCGCTCTCCAAGCCCCTGGCCTTCGCGCAGACCCATCCCTGGCCCGTGGTGATGCAAGCCTGGGCCCACACTGGCCTCTGGCGCGCGGCCTCGGGCTCGGGCGGCTACATGATCCTGGGCACTGGCAGCATGATGATGCTGCTGCTCTTCACCAGCCTCATGCTCAGCGATGCCAGCTGGCGCAAGCCGCTCTATTTTGCCTGCATGGCTGCCATGGCCCTGGCCCTGCTGCTCACCCTGGTGCGCAGCGCCTGGTTCGGCCTGGGCGCCGGGCTCTTTGCCCTGCTGCTCTTCCGCAAGCCCCTCTACGCCGGCCTGCTGGTGCTGGCCGTGCTGTCCGGCATTTTGGCCTTCCCGCACTCCCTGCCCATGCAGCGCCTGCATCAGGGCGTGGACATGGGTGAGGATTCCACGCGCGAGCGCGTCTACATGGCCCAGGCCGGGCTGGGCATGGTCAAGGACCATCCCTGGCTGGGGGTGGGCGACTGCCTGGAGAGCTGGCAGCGCACGGCCCCCAATGGCCTGACTGAGACCGTGAAGGGCTATTACCTGCGCTATCAGCCGGCCGTGGTGGCCACCATCCCCACCCTGGCGGGCAAGGAAGAGGGGCACATGCATGACGACTTCATCATGCTGGCCGTGCTGGCCGGCATCCCCGGCCTGCTGCTGATGCTGGCCTTCTTTGCCTGGATGGGCTGGGTGGCCTGGCCCCTGGCCCGCTCCAGCGACCCGCTGGCCGCCGGCCTGGCCGCCGGATGGCTGGCCGTGGCCCTGGGCTGGTGGGTCAACGGCGTGCTGGAGTTCAACTTCACCAGCGCCCAGTCCTGCGGCAGCCTCTGGTTCATCACCGGGATGATGCTGGCCGCCGGCCGGCTGGCCGCGAGCGCGGGGAGCAGGGATGGGCGCTAGGGGCTTGGCAGCGCTGCTGGACCGCATCCTCGGCATCCCGCTGGTGGCGGCGCTGGGCCTGCTCGACCGCCTGGTGCTGAAGGCCCTGGGCATCCGCCACCGTCCTCTCAAGGACGGCGACCGCGTGCTGGTGGCCAAGCTTCGCGGCGGCCTGGGCGAGGCCCTGCTGCTGCTGCCCCTGCTCAAGGCCCTTCGGCAGATGGTCGGGCCCCAGGGCCGCATCGAGGTGGTGGCCACCCTGGCCAACCGCGACGCCCTGGAGGGCTGCCCCTGGGTGGATGGGGTGCTGGTGCTGGATGTGCCGCGCGTGTTCCGCGAGCCCTGGTTCGGCTGGCTCTTCTTCAAGGGCCTGCGCTCGCGAAGCTACACCCACGCCCTGGACATGGACCTTGGCGGGCGCTTCACGCCCCTGGCTTGCCTGGCCGCCGGGGCCCCCCGCATCTATGGCTTCAAGGCGCCGGGCCAGCAGCGCCACGGCCTCTATCTGCTGCGGGCCCCGCTCGCCCCAGGGCGCCACCTGTTCGAGCAGCTCAAGGATGTGGCGGCCCTGGCCGGCCTGGACCGCCGGCGCGTGGAGGCCTGGCCCGGCTTCTTGGAGCGCAGCCTCAAGGCCTGGAAGGGCGGGCCGCAGGCCCTGCCCAAGGCCCCGCCCAAGGCCTATGTGGTGCTGGTGCCGGGCTGCGGCCCAGGGGGCTGGCAGCGGGCCTGGCCCGAGCCGCGCTGGGCCGCGCTCATCCAGGCGCTGGCTGGTCGCGGCTGGCAGGTGGTGCTGGCGGGCCAGGGGGAGCATGAGCGGGCGCTCACGGCCCGCCTGGCCAAGCCAGGGCAGGCCCTGGACCTGGCCGGCCAGCTGGGCCACGATGGCCTTCTGCGGCTGCTGCGCCGCGCCTCGCTGGTGGCCTGCGGCGATGCCGATGCCCTGCAGCTGGCCGTGGGCCTGGGGCGGCCGGTGGTGGCCCTGCATGGGCCCAGCGACCCGGCCTTCAGCGGCCCATGCCTGCCCGGGCCCCGCCCGCGGGGCGCCGCGCCGGCTGTGGCGCTCTGGGCCAACCTGGCCTGCAGCCCCTGCTTCGCGGCCCCGGCATCCTACGGCTGCGCGGGCCGGGCTTGCATAGAGGCGCTGGAGCCCTGGCAGGCGGAGCAGGCCTGCTGGGCGGCCCTGCCCCAGGGCGGCCGGGCATGAAGCGCCCGGCGGTCAGCGCCGGCTGGATGCTGGCCCTTGTCACCCTGGGCGACCTGCTCATCGCCGCGGGCTGCTTCTGGCTGGCCTACTGGGTGCGCTTCCGCAGGGGCTGGCTGGGGCCCTTTTTGCCCAGCAGCGACCGCATCCTGATCTACCAGATGGCCACGCCTTGCGTGGCGCTGGCCTACTGGCTGACCTTCAAGCTGGCCGGGCTCTACCGCCAGCGCCGCGGCATCTACGCGGTGGATGAGCTCAGGCGCCTGGTGCTGGCCGGCCTGCTGGCCCCGGCCCTGCTGATGGCCGCGGGCTTCTTTGTGCGCGGCTCAGAGTTCAGCACCAAGGTGGCCCTGGTGATGACGGCCCTGGCCCTGCCCAGCCTGCTGCTGTGGCGGGGGGCCATGCGGCTGCTGCAGGTGCGCCTGCGCCAGGCCGGGGTGGGCCAGCGGAAGGTGGTGATCTTGGGCACCGGCGCCACGGCGCTCAAGGTGGCGGGCATCATGCGCGACCAGCCCGGCCTGGGCTACCGCGTGCTGGGCCTGGTGCGCGAGGGCGAGCGGCGCGGCGCCTCCCGCCTCAAGGGCATGCCGGTGCTGGGCGCCTGGAAGGACCTGGAGGCGCTGCTGCCCAGGGCCGGGGCCGACCTGCTGCTGGTGGCCCTGCCCGCGGCCCGCCAGGGCGTGCTGGCCAAGGTGCTCTTCGCCATGGAGCTGCCCGGCGTGGAGCTGGCCATGGTCAATGACCTCTTCAGCCTGGTCAGCTCGCCGCTGGCCGTGGATGAGATCTTCGGCATCCAGGTCTTCGCGCTCAAGCGCCCGCCGCTGGACCATTGGCACAACCGCCTCATCAAGCGGGCCTTCGACCTGGCCCTGGTGGTGCCGGGCCTGCTGCTCGTCTCGCCCCTGCTGCTGGCCCTGGCCCTGGCCGTGAAGCTCACGAGCCCTGGGCCGGTGTTCTACCGCCAGGAGCGCCTGGGCCGCGACAACCAGCCCTTCGGCATGCTCAAGTTCCGCTCCATGAGGAGCGATGCCGAGGCTCAGAGCGGACCGGTGTGGGCCCGCAAGGATGACCCGCGCCGCACCGCGCTGGGGACCTTCATGCGCAGCACCTCGCTGGACGAGCTGCCCCAGCTGATCAACATCCTGCTGGGCCAGATGAGCCTGGTGGGGCCCAGGCCCGAGCGCCCGGTCTTCGTGCAGCGCTTCGCCAGGGACATCCCCCGCTACCTGGCGCGGCACCGGGTGCAGGCCGGGCTCACGGGCTGGGCCCAGGTGAACGGCTGGCGCGGCGACACCAGCATCGAGGAGCGCACCCGCTACGACCTGTATTACGTGGAGAACTGGTCCCTGTTCATGGACATGGCGATCCTGGCGCGCACCCTGCTCGAGGTCTTCGAGCAGGACACCGCCTATTGAGGCCCGCGTGAGCAAGCTCTTGGTGGTGTCGCATTCCTCGGTGCTGGGAGCCTATCAGCAGAAGCTGGCCCTGCTGGCCCCTCTGGGCTTTGAGGCGCATCTGGCCGCGCCCGCCTGGTGGCCGGAGGCCTCGCCGCGCCAGCCCCTGCAGCGGGCCTGGCCGGCCCTCCATTACCACGCCCTGCCCTGCCTGGGAAAGGGCAGCGTGGGCAATGCGCTCTACCTGGGCTTGGGGGCCCTGGCGCTCAAGCTCAGGCCCAGCTTGGTGCTGGCCGAGGAGGAGCCCTGCTCGGCCATGGCCCTGCAGTCCCTGCTGGCCGCCCGCCTGGCCGGCGCGCGCTTCGGCTTCTTCACCTGGGAGAACCTGGGCCAGCCCTACGGGCCGCTGCGGCGCGCCCTGCTCAAGCAGGTGCTGCATGGCAGCCGCTTCGCCGTGGCGGGGAGCGCAGAGGCCGCGGCCCTGCTCCAAGCCTGGGGCTATGCGGGTCCCATCCTCACCCAGCCGCAGTATGGCGTGGATGTGGAGCGCTTCAGCCCGGCGCCTCGCCCGCGCGGCCGCAAGGGCCTCTGCCTGGGCTACCTGGGCCGTCTGGTGCCTGAGAAGGGCGTGGACACCCTGGCCCAGGCCCTGCCCCTGATGGGGCCGGGCGTGAGATTGAAGGTGGCGGGCTTTGGGCCCTTGGAAGGGGGCTTGCGCAAGGTGGCGGGGGTGGAGCTGGCGGGGCGGGTGGCCTACGAGGAGGTGCCGGCCTTTTTGCGCTCGCTGGACGCGCTGGTGCTGCCCTCGCGGACCACGCCGCGATGGAAGGAGCAGTTCGGCCGCGCGCTGGCCGAGGCCATGGCCTGCGGCGTGGCCTGCCTGGGCTCGGACAGCGGGGCCATCCCTGAGGTGATGGGCAAGGGCGGCTTGGTGTTCAAGGAAGGGGATGCCAAGGGCTTGGCGCGCCAGGCGCGGCGGCTCAAGGACGCGGGCCTCAGGCAGCGGCTGGGGCGCGCGGGCCGGGCCAGGGCGGTCAAGGAATACAGCAACGCGGTGCTGGCCCAGAGGCTGGCGCTGCTGATGAGGCAGGCTAGCCCGATGGAATCGCATCTGCATCAACCGCTCA
>Ga0326728_10018420_pt1 | contig 13770 bp, 9 predicted proteins | sample MB3enrmetagenome_FD_207602 | JGI IMG/M metagenome (GOLD analysis project Ga0326728, IMG submission 207602) | Lab enriched peat soil microbial communities from McLean, Ithaca, NY, United States - MB31MN | ecosystem: Environmental > Terrestrial > Soil > Wetlands > Peat | place: USA: New York... | reverse complement strand
TAGCTCCTGAGAATATTCTCGATTACCTTCTCCTGAATACCGAAGATATCGTAGTCACCGGTGACCCGCGGTGTGTCGCGGTCGCAGGCGATGAGGTTGGCAATGATGAACCGGTTGTCGATGATCCGCCGGTCAACCAGATCGTAGTACTTCCAGAAGTGCAGCTTCCCCCCGGCCTCGGGTGCCGGAGCTTGGAAGTAGAAGAACAGGCCTTTCGCCCGCGGCTTCATCAGTCCCGAGTGGATGCCGTTCGGCAGACTGTCCAGGCGTTCACGGCCTTCGGTGCTCAGCACCGCGCGGAGGGTCTGGAGCAAGAACTCGTTACTCGCCAACTCGGTGAACTGTTCCTCCTCTTCAATCACCGCTCCGTCCTCATCGCGGATGCGACGGAGCGTGTTGAAGTTGCGGGGATGCACCGTTTCGCCGAGCACGCTGGCATCGAGAAAGCCGGCGCGATCGATATCGGCAATCTTCCGCGACAGGCTCTCGACCAGTCCGAGCAGCCGGTCCAGTCCTTCCTCGGGAAACATGTTATGGATGAACAAACAGTCGAAGTCGGTGCCGATGCGATCGATGCGGCCGGCACGCTGCACCATCCGGGTCGGATTCCAATGCAGGTCATAGTTGATCAGATGGGCACAGTCCTGAAGGTTTTGGCCTTCGGACAAGACGTCGGTCGAGATCAGGATATCGATCTCCTTATCCGTGCCCGCGATGTCCGGGCGCTTGTTCACGTGCGGGGCGAAGGATTCCACGATGTTGCGCCGCTCCTTCGCGTCGGCACCGCTGTCCATTCGCCGGATAGCTGGATCGCCGATGCGAGCGCGGAACTCCGTTCCAACCTCGCCCGCCAGCTCGCGGTAGAGATAACGAGCGGTGTCCTTGTAATAGGTGAAGACGAGCAGCTTCTGCCCCATCAACTTGCCCGCGAGCAATCCTTTCAATGCCTGGAGCTTCGCATCCGTTGCGGGTTTGATGTCCCGCACCCGATGCCAGATCTCCGTAAGCACCTCGATGTCGTGCTGAACAGCATCGTGCAGCTTTCGGAGATCGAACTGGGCAGGGTCGACGGGCTCCAGTGTTGCGAGAATCTCCCTCGCCTCCTCGGCTTCATCGATCTCTTGCGCGAGGGAGGAGGGAGTGGCGTCGTCTTCTTCCTCCTCGCGAGCCACGTAGCGGGCGAGGCGCTGGAAATCGGTGCTGCGGACCAGCTTCCCGCCGAGCAGGTACGACTCGAAGGTCTTCAGAAACTGGAGCGCCCGGCGCACGCTGATGCGGAAAGCATCCACGCTCGACTCGAAGCGTTTCAGATAGCGCGACTTGAAGATGCCAACCAGCGCCTCCTCTCGGCCGGCCTCGAACTCGTCCTTCGGGGCGTCTTGTTTCTTGAACGCCTCCAAATTGTAAGGTGCCAACTGCAGGCTTTCGATTCCAGCAACGACCCGCCCGTAGATGCCGCCGTAAGTCGCTTCCAGGTCGTAGCGTTCGGTCTTCAGTGTCCGTTCCGGAAAGTGAATCTTCTTCCCCTGGATGGTGGCGTCCGGATAGGCTTTACGGATGAACGGCCGGGTGCGGCGAATCACCACCTCTTCGAGCAGGTTGAACAGAGCCGTGACAGCCGTCCCCGCGTGCGACTCGCGCCGCGCATTCAGGAAATAGCGGTTCAGATCGCCGATCCCGGCGGCGGCGAAATAGCTCCGATCCCCACGCGTGAACAACGAGAGCTGGTTGTACAGATCCATGAGGTCGTTGTTGATCGGCGTGGCGGTCAGCAGGATGAGCTTCTTGCGCGCTCCGTCGCGCCCGCGGCCACCATTGAGACCGATGACCCTCTCCAGGTTCTCGTAGCGTTGCGCGTTACGGTTACGGAAGTTGTGCGACTCGTCGATCAGGATGACGTCGACGTCTGCGCACCGTTCGACGGGGAAATCCTGTTGGCCCAGCTCTTCCTGAGAGACGACAGCTGCGGGGATTGTGGCCGCCTGCAGCTCCGTTTCCCACATCTGCCGGAGCGACGCGGGACACACGACCACTGCTTGCTGCCGCATGTGGTAAGCGAAGTCTTCGAGCAGCTTCTTACCGATCCAGGTTTTTCCCAGGCCGACCGAGTCGGCGATCATCACGCCGTCGTAGCGCGCCAGGATCTTGCGCGCCTTCTTCACCGCGTCTTCCTGGAACTCCGCCAGATCTACGGCTGAGCGGCCCGAGGGCAGCTCCTGCGTATCGAGGTCATCTTTGAAGTACTCGAACAGCGCCTTCAGGTAGATCTCGTACGGCGTGTACTCGTGGGCGCCGAACTTCGAGGCATCGAGCAGCTCGATCAGGTCCGGCTTGAAGTCGCGCGAGGCGCCCCACTGGCGCTCGAACCACTCGTCCAGCTCGGCGATGGCACGCGCGCCGACGCTCGATTTCAGGCGCTGGCGCTCCTCGAAGTCGTAGCGCTGCTCCCGGCTCAGCGGAGCGTCCGTACTGATCGGCGGCGTCTGCAGATCGTCCAGCACCTCGTCGCGTTCCAAGCGGGCCTTGTGCGTGAGGTTCAATTCCTTGTTCGTCGTCAGCCCCGGCGCCGTGAAGTTGCTCGAACCGACGATGCCGGCGACCGGCTGGAAGCGGTCCCATCCCAGAGCCGGCGAGTCGTTATAGAAGAGGTAGCACTTGGCGTGGAGGAAGCCTTCTTCGTACAAGCGCACCGCGACCTGGTCCTTACGGAGGAAGCGGATCAGGTCTTCGATCAACCGCAGCGTTGTTTCGGAGAACGGCTCGTGCTCGAGATCGCCGCGGATACGCGCCGCGAGTGCGCGCGCGTCCGGTCGCAACCCGATCTGTTCGGCACTGCGCGGTTCGGCGCCGAGTAACATGCGGAAGTTGCCGAGCGTCCCCAGGCCGTCCTTGAGCATGCCGAAGGCACCGGCGGTGAAGTACGCGGTGGCGATGTCGAGGGACTTTCCGGCGTGCACTGCGAGCAGTTCGCGGAGCACGTCCACCAAGCGACGAGTCTCGTTGTCGATGACGTAGGGGATCTTCACCACAGTGCTCATCGCACTATCGTGTTCACAGGCGTCATAATTACGCGTCGGCCTCGCAGGAACGTCACTCAAACTCCTCGGCGAAGCGGATGGGGTCTTTCTTGAGCTCTTCCTCCAGCAGCGGGCAGATTCGCTCATCGTAGCCGCTATCGTCCGCCATCCACTCACGCAACAGCGCTGCGGCCTTCCGGTAGCGTTCCGCGCGTGTGAGGCGCCGAGGCCTTCGTGATGCGCGCGTGGCCCTCGGTACAGTAGCGCCGGGTTCGATATTGATGCTCTTGGGTGCAACCGGTCTCTTGCATTTGGAAATAGTTTCCGGCAGTGGCGGCTCCGCGACCGGAGGGGGTCGCTCCGCCGAATTACCGCAGCGCTTCCGCGATTTCTGCCGCTTCATCGCCGATCCTCTCAAGTCCGGTTTCCGCCAGGAGTATGCCGCCTTTTCGCGGATTCCTTCAACTGCCCATGGGCGTGACTCCGGCCGGCGCGTGCCAATTACGAACGTGAGCGGTGGCCTTTTCCCCGATGTATGTGTTAGGTTGGCATTAATGGCGTCACTAAGTTTCCTACAGACCGAACCGACGTCAGGTGGCCTGTCTCCCGAGGTGGAACGTTTCTGCGCCCAGCAAGGACTCACCCCGCATCTATCGGTTGCGCTGGATCTCGTCCGCCGGTGCTTTCCATGCGAGCAGGAGCCCACCCTCGAGACCGAGCAAGACCCCGAAACCGGTGAGGAATGGGTCGCGATCGACATCATGGTGAGGGCGGACGCTGGGAGTTTTCTCGAGTGCTACGATAAGTACACCAGCGAGTTCGTCGCCCGAGTTCCCTGGCCGGAACGCGACAAGATCCGCCTCGGGTACCGACTTGCCTGAACGATGAACCCGCGCGAGTTTCAGCGGCTCGCACAGCGTTTGGTCTTGAACCCGCTTCCAGCCGAGCTGCGCACCGCAGTGAGCCGCGCCTACTACGCGGCGTTTCACGTCAGCGATGAGACCCTTCGGCAGTGGGGCTTCTCGATCAGCAAAGGGCCGGCGGGGCACGGTGAAGTGCGGAGTCACTTCGGCAACAGCGGCGACCGTGATCTGGCGAGGATCGGCTCTCAACTCAACGACCTTCACAGCGCCAGAATCCGCGCCGACTACCGATTGGACAGAAGCGACGTGGAGGATCACAAGACCGTCCAGGTGTTAGTCGATCTGGCGAGGCGGATGATTCAGGAAATCGAGGGGTGTCGTTCGCAGCAGTCTCGCGCCGACGCTGCCATCGAGGTGATCAGCAGGTGGAAGCAGGCGATTCGATCACCATGAGTCTGCCGCGGTTGTAGCGGAGCGCAACCCGATCGCTCGGCCTCCAACATCAGCGCCCGAAGGCGTGAGGTCGCCCATGCGAGGCACCTGCACGTACACAACGGGCTGGTCCAGAGCGCGTGACTTACGGGCGAGGGCGCGGTTGTGACGCGCCAGCCCTTTGTCGGACGCTGGAACAAAGACCACCAGCGCGCCGTCCACGATCCGAGATCGCTGCGTTTCCCGGAGAATCGCTTCACCATCCATGACCGGGGTGCTAGAAAAGGAGCCGCATGACCACGAAGAAGGTGCAACACGTCGCGGCGCACGTCTGGAAGATTGACTCATTCGACGACGTGAAACGTCTGTGGTCTAGCGTTCGGTCGGTCCCGTGGCGGACCGAGGGACGGGAGCATCACCATTTAGAAAGGCACCACCTTGGGCTCTACCTCCTTGCTCTAGGCACGCACAGGAATAAGTGGGTGGTATTCCTTCGAGTGCTTCGCGCCGAAGAAGCCGCGACGAAACGCCTCCCACCCTTCGTTCAGCTTGCCGGCAAGGAGCTTTGCCAGAAAGACTGTCTGCATAAGGTGCGCAGCGGCTTCGGCTTGACTCGCCCGAGGGGCGTTGTGGCACCATCCCATGAGCTTACCCAAAACGTTCAGCTCGTTTGCCAGATGTCCGAGCGAGACAAAGAGAACCTGCTCATCCTGCGGGATCCGGCGGAAGCTGTCCTTCGGAATCGAGATCTTTATGAGGTCCATGATGCAGCTGGAAACGCCTCTCTAGGCCACCCTGAGCGTCAAGCCCTGCAGTCGTGACGCCGCCAGGCGGTTAACGTGGACGTAGGCTACCGGCTGACCGGGCGTCCTCGATTTGCGCGCGAGCGCGCGGTTGCGTCGCGCCAGCTCTTTGTCGAAGTCGGGGACAAAGACGATCAGAGCGCCATCCGGAATGTCGTCGGCCAATTCGGGATGGTCCAGCAAGTACAGGTCGAACTCCGTCGAGAGCTGCTGGTTCTTCTCGAACATCTGCTGGTTGGTCACGATTCTCTCCTTTTGCTAAGGAAGTGTTCTTTGTAGCGTAGCCAGTTGTGGCGAATGTCGGTATCTGCAATCGCCAGAGCTTGACGGAGATCAGTCACCCCGAGCAAGTATTTCTCCTGGTGTCCACGCATGTCGAGCACATCCTTGTGTGCCGTCCCGTGGGCGCAATCATAGCGGACAACGGGGCGCCAGTCTTCGCCAACCTTGGTTTCGTACTGAATCACGAAGCCGACGATGGAACCGTTTCGTTTGCGGTGGGCGTACCGCCGACGGTCTTCCGGCGACAGCATGGCGACATATGTTTTCTCGCGCGGCGAAGACCGGCGCTTCATTGTTGGGCACCTATGCCCTGTGGTGATGCTGCCTCCACCAACGCCAGCGGGTCGCGCGGCGGGGCGGTGGTGCGGAGGAGCTGCACTTCCTCGGGCGTCAGGCCGTAGAGGTCGAAGATCGGCTCTTGCCGTTTGGTTTTTGAGGTTCTCAAGTTGGCGCCTGACGATTCTCGTGGCTTCGCGGCTGCGTCTCCAGCGGCCACTGATAAGCTGATTGCTTGACGGCCTCGTAGTTCGCGTCGAGCGCGGGCTCGAGCAAAAGGATGGCGGCGATGCGACGCGCGATGTTTGTCACCTCGCGGGCTTCCTCCGGTTGCAACGCCCGGCCCAGGATGTCGTGCTCGCGGTAGCTCAGCCATTTCTTGATCACCTGGTACCCGCCGATCGTGTACTCCCACACCTTGAGCGACACGTTCCGCCAGTACGCGATGTCGTTCAGGTAGACATCGCAAGTCCTCTCACCAAGGTGCCGGAGAGCCTCCTCCGCAGTCAACCCGAGACCCTTTGCGCCGTCTTGAACAGCAGTGAGCTCCACTGGCGTGTAGTCACGCTCCACAACCTTGCCCTTGCCCGGCATCGTCACTCCGCCCTTGCCCGGATGACCCCAGCCCGCGCTCACCGTCAAATCGCCGGCATCGGCCTTCAGGCTCCCGCCTCCAAGGCGCGACACAACTGCTACTGGGCGCAGTTCCGGGCGAATCGCGCCCGAGGTAACACCAGCGACTGAGGCTTCTGGATCAAGTAGCGCGGCAACGCTACGGCCCAGCTCTGCCGACTTGAGAAGCGTGGCCTTGCTTTCGGGTAGCGGTATCCGCGGCCAGTCCTGGCGCAGCGCCCCTGCGTTCTCTCCCCTGTATTGGGGCGAGTGTAAGCTCGCAACCGCGTGGTAGAAGAGTTCCTTCTCGGTAGCTCCCAGCTGCTTGGTGTAGGCGAGCGCCTGCGCGTTGAGGTTTGGTGCCGCGGCATTCCCCACGTCGAGCAATGACCCCTGTGTTGCGTCCCTCTTGAGGTAGAGCGGAAAAAAGTTCGACAGACCGTTCCCGAAGTTGTCTGCCAGCACCCGGACCACGTACCCGCGGTCGAATGCCTCCATAGTCTGCTTCTGGCGGGCTTCTATCCAGACGTTGCCGTCGAATACGTGTGGGAAGTACTCAGCGCGCTTCTCGTCGAGGAGTTTGCTCTCGGGCTCCCAATACAACCAGCGGATGTCGAGAGGGCGATAGCAGTAGCGGACGACGTTCCTCTCCAAAAACCCGCGTCGAAGCAGCTGCTTCCGGACCAGCGGGGCGTTGAACCGCTTTGTGCTGATCATGAGGCTCGCGGCGGTCCTCCGGATGTCGTCATCGCTCACCTGCAGATCGAAATACCGCGTCATGCGTTCGACCAACCGGTCACGGTCGATGTCCACGAGCGCGTCGTCGCGGCTGGTCTTCACCCCCGGGAAGCAAACGGGAAAGAGTTGCCGCAGGAGCGGCCATGAAGAGTAGGCCTCCGCGATCTGCGCAGGCAGGTACGGAAACCCGAGCGCGAGAGGTGGATGTACCTCGCGATACAGACTTCTGTCGCTCTGTAGTGCGGTCTCCAGAAGCTGCTGCCTCTTCGTCTTTCCCCATACATGGCGGAACCGGACGGCGTCCCTGGCGACGTGCGCCTCACGACGCACGAACAAAGCGATCGCCGTTCCAACCTGAATGCCTTCTCGGTTCCACTCAGTGGAAAATATGCTGGGGTCGGGCTGACCGTCGGGCGTCAGCTTTCCCGTCTTGTATTTGTCGCCATTCAGGCAGTCGATCCAAACCCGATCGAACACTTCGAGGTACCGCTCGCGCATACCGGTGAATGATAGGCCATCGAGCCACGAGTAGTTCGAAATGAAGCACACGACGCCTCGGCCGCTCTGCTCGACGATGCGTCGTTCCGCCATCCGAAAGAAGCGGACGTAGAGATCATTCAGTCCTTGCCCCTGCGGAGCTGGGGCACGCTTCGTTGTGCGGTAGGCATCCGAGAGATCGCGCTCTTCCTCGACGGCCACTCCGGCGAAGCCGTTGTATGGTGGGTTGCCCAGAACGACGAGAATGGGCGCCTCGCGCTTTACCTTGTCGGCGGCGTCATGCTCTTCCCTCAACTCGGCGTATGCGAGGGCGAGCTGCTGGAGCCTCGCCTTGGCCTCGTCCGACGGCGGCTCCCATCCGGTGAGCGAATTTGTGAGGAACACGCCGATGCGTTCGTTGCCGTCGTCGGCAAGCGGCGCGCCGAGGTTCTGCAGGAGCAATCCAAGCTGCAGGTGCGAAACAACAAAGGGAGCCGGCAGAATCTCGAAGCCGAACACGCGTTGCTGTGCCGCCTTCTTGAGGTCGTCGCCGACCAGCGCGTCGCCTCGCTGCTCTCTGAGCGTCTGCTCGATGCGCTTGAGCGCCTCGACCAAGAACGTACCGGTCCCGCAGCAGGGATCGAGGACGTACACGCGCGGATCAGCGAGCCCGTCGGCGATCTCCAATTCCTCTCGCAGAACGGTATCGACCCGGGCAACCATGTACCGAACGACTTCGTCTGGGGTGTACCAGACACCTAACTCCTTGCGTAGTTTTGGGTCGAACGCTTCGACGAACGGTTCATAAAAGTACTGGACGGCATGGGCTTCCTGGAACTTCTGGAAGAACTGGGCTCGATCGACCCGGTTCAGCGTGGCCGCGGTCCAGTCGAGCACCTCAACAAGCTTCAGCGGCGCGAGCTTGGTCGGGAGGGCGATTTGCTCGAAGAGCGCCTTGATCATAGGGACCCGAAGCGACCACGCCGCCATCTGCCACGCGAACGGAACCGGGCTCGTGCCGGGCGGATGTTCCTTGCTCCACAGCACCCAGGCAGAGAACACGCCATAGAAGAGCGTCTGGACCAGAGTCGACCGGAAAAAGTGCTCGCCCTTCTCGCCCTCGAACTTCAACCCGAGCGCCTCTTCCAGCGCGCCGCGGAGAGCATCCAGGGCAGGGAGAGACGCATGCTCGATCCGACCCAAAGCGTCACGCGCGTAGGAAGCGAGGAACCAGGCGACGTCCTTTGGTTCGGTGAGCGGCGCCGGGTGCAGCATGACCCGCTTGAGGTATTCGATGAGCGGTCCAGCATGTCTTGTCGCTGCCTTGTGGGGATGGACGGTCGCGTTCCAGAAGTCTGATTCCTTCCTCGCGAGGACGTAATTCTCCAGTTTCACGACCTTGCCCTCGGGGGTTTGGCTGACGAGGACGAAGTCGCGGTACGTCGTGACCAACACCTGTCCGTAGCGCTTACAGTACTTCGCGACCTGGTTGCTGCCCGCAACGTCCCAGGCATCATCGCTCGGCGCTTTGACTTCGATTGCGCCACGGGCTGGCAGTGGACCGGAAAGAGGTTCGGCCTCCGGAACGCGCTTGAGCTGATCGGCCGTGAAGAACCCACCGTCCGGAATTCCAGCACCTTCGTTCTTGATGTGAATGATGCAGCGAACCTTCGGCTTTAGGGTCTTGCCGATCTCATTCAGCAGATTCGACAAGGGGCCGTAATAGGAGGTCTCCTTTAGGGCTTGCCCCGACGCGCGAATCGCCGCCATCTCGCGGAGGTACTCTTCGAGTGGGTTCATTGTCGATCCCCCGTCCTCTTCCCAACCCTCCTGCGTCCTCTAGTGGAGCCCGTGCACCGAAGTCAACGAACACCGAGGACACGGTGGGCCCTCGGCACAGACGCCAGCGACGGCGCCGTCGCTCGAGCCAGTCGGCCGTGATCCCAAGATTGGCCGGCGATTGGGTCAGGCGCGCGTCGGTCTGATAGCCGAGCGCCGCAAAGAGCGCTGCCACCTGGTCCCGACTGCTCAACACCTGCACGTCCTCGCGCCGAACCTCGCGGTCCAGCTGCGGTCCCTCGCCGGGAGTCGACATCGCCGACTCCTTTACCACACCGAGCGGAAGTGAGCACAAGGCCCGAAGGCCACGGGCACCTCACTCAGTACGACGCGTGAGCGGCAGCGGCTGCGGCTCGTGCACGATACCTCCTAGTGCGAAGCTATTTCCGCGTCGGCGTCAGATGCCGGAGCTGGAATAATCGTTGCGGTCTGCGTGTGTAGAAGAACGGATCGTGCCCAGAAGCGCGGCTCTGCGTAAATGACCGGCAGCGCGGAAGGCGATTTTCGGTTCGTGCGGTTTGCTGCGCAGGAAGAGCCGGGCTGGCACTGGCGTTGCTGTGCACCATGGCGAGCCAATGCGGGGAGCACCACAACCGCAGGAATCGGGATCTGAGAGTCAGGATACATTGCGGAAAGAGGCGTTCTGAGGCGGGCAGACTCAGTTTCCCCATCCGCGATTGTCCTGGCGAAGGATGTCGATGAAAAAGATCGAGGCGATTATCAAGGCGTTCAAGCTCGATGAGGTCAAAGAGGCGCTGGGGCGGGTGAGCATTCGCGGTATCACCGTTTCCGAAGTCAAAGGCTTCGGGCGCCAGAAAGGCCATACCGAACTCTATCGCGACGCCGAGTACGTCGTCGACTTCCTCCCCAAAATCAAGATCGAGCTGGTCGTCAGCGATGACCACACAGCGCGGGTCATTGAGGTGATCGAGCAATCGGCACGGACCGGGCGCATCGGAGACGGCAAGATCTTCCTGTTCACCGTCGATGACGTCATCCGCATCCGCACGGGCGAGCACGGAGGCGAGGCGGTTTAACCCTTTTCTCCGCGCATCAACGCGTCAAGAGCGAGGCCGTCCCTCGAAAAGGTGGGCGGCCTTTCCGTTTGCAGTGCGACGGGTCTGCCGAACGCAAGTGGGACGGGCGTCTCTGCCCACCTGGCGCGCAGCGCCCCTGGGCGTGAAGGCCTGCGCCACCAAGTCTCTAAGGGAAAGCGATTGCCGTACCGCCCTGCATATCGTGCATGCAGCCCTCCTTGCCGCCTTGAAACTCGGCGCTGCTTACAAAGCCAGCAGCGCGGCCAGCGAGTCGGGAGTCTATGCATCTTGCAATCTGCAGCTTGCATTGTGGCACCGGCGTTGCTCACGGCTCCTACGCAAGAATTAGGTAAGGAGGGGCACACATGGCTCAAGCGAGTACGACAACCGTCAAACCCACGCTGGGACTCACCGGCGTCACCGTGAACGCGATGGCGCTGATCGCGCCGGGCGCATTTCTCTGGATCACCTACCAGTTGCAGGCCGCGGCGGCGGCGCCCAGTGGGGCGGCCGTGAGCTCGGATATCTGGGCGGGCTTGGCCTTCGCCCTGGTCCTTTGCTTCCTCACCGCCATCTCGTATTCGGAGTTGGCGCGGCTCTATCCGGAGGCCGGTTTCGGCAGCACCTACTATTTCGCCGAGAAGGCATTCCTGGACCGTGAGAACAAGGCGCACCACAAGTTCGCTCGCCTGGCGAAAATCGCGACTGGCTGGGCGGCGCACCTGTTCTACTGGGTGTATCCGGGAGTGATGGTCGCCATGATGGCCACGCTGCTCGGCTACATCTACCAGCAACTCGCCGGCGGCACCCTGTCCACTCCGGTGTTGATCGCGCTGGAGACGGCGACCGCTTTTGTGACCGCATACATCGCCTATCGCGGCGTCACCGGTTCCACGATGACGGCCTTGATGGTCAACATCATTCAGATCACGAGTTTGGTGTTCTTCAGCGTCCTGGCCATCTACTACCGGTTGGCGAATCCGGAGCACGCCACACAGTGGGCCTTCAGCGGCGGCTGGGACGTGCTGATGCCGCACTCATTCCAGGGGATCCTGATCCAATCGACCATCGCCATTCTGGTTCTGGTCGGCTTCGAAAGTTGCACGGCGTTCGCCGCCGAGGCCAAGGATCCGAAGCGCCACATCCCGCAGGGCGTCCTCCTGGCGCTGATCATTCAGGGGCTGTTTGCATATCTGTTTGAGTACTTCGCGGCCGGCTTCATGGTCAGTGAGAAGTTGGTGGGGACTGACAGCACCGGTGCGGCGGTCAGCGGTATGGCTGCGGCCGCGGGGTCGAGTGCCCCGATCGGCGATATGGCAATCCTGGTGGGCAACAGTGTGCTCGGTGGCATCGGTTTCGGTCTGATGATCACGATTGCCATAACGGTCGCCTTGGCCATTCTGGGCACGACGCTGAGCTGCTTGAACACGGCGGTACGCGTCAGCTACGCCATGGCCCAGGATGAAGAAATGCCCGCGCTGCTGAATGGCCTGCACGGCCGCTACGCTACGCCGCACCGGGCGATCTGGGTGCTCGCCATCGTCTCTTCCATCATCGGCGCGATCGGGGTGCAGTCGGTCGTGGGCCTGACGGGAATCACGCTGGCGTCCAACTTCGGCACGTTTGTGCTCTACGGCCTCACCTGCCTGTGGACGATCATCGCCTTCGCCGAGCGCCACGAGAAGAGCATGGTCAAGCACCTGATCGTGCCCGTGCTCGGCCTGCTCGCCAACGTGGCCATGCTGGCGGCCATCCTCTACCTCTACATCATTGGCAACGCCGACTCCCAGAACGAGGCGTATATCTGCTTCGCCATCGCGGGGGGTTGGGCCGTGGTGAGCGTCGCGTACGTGGTGGTGAGGGGCATCCGCAGCGGGCGGTCGATCCTCGCCGTGCCGTCGCCGGGACGGGCTGCATAGGGTATTGGCTGCATAGGGTATTGAACGATCGCTCCATCAGGCGTTACCGTGTGGGGTTGGTGGGTTAACACCACCAACCCCGCTCCTCCATGTCGGACGTTGATTGTTTTCAGCTCACGGATATCGGTTGCGTCCGCGAGCACAACGAGGACGCGGTCGGGTTTTGGCCGCACGAGGACGGGATTCTGTTTGCCGTTGCCGACGGCCTCGGCGGGCACAACGCCGGCGAAGTCGCGAGCACCCTCGCCCTCGACGTGCTCGCCCGCGAAATGGAGCGCGCACCGGGCCACTGGCCCGTGCTCAAGCGCCTCCGGCGCGCCGTACAGGAGGCCAACCTCACCATTTACCAGAAGGGTATCACCGTACCCGAACTCTCGCGCATGGGGAGCACGCTCACCGCCACCGCGGTGGTGGGCGGCACGCTGGTGACCGCGCACGTCGGGGACTGCCGCCTGTACCTGCTGCGCAACGGCGAACTCACGCAGCTCACCAAGGACCACACCTGGGTCTGGGAACAGGTGCAGTACGGCATCCTTTCACCGGAGCAGGCCCGCAGCCATCCGCGGCGCAACGTGCTGACGCGCTGTCTCGGTCACAATCTGATCGTCAGCATCGACACGTTGCGCTTGGGTCTCCAGTCCGGCGACGTGCTGGTGCAATGTAGCGATGGAATACATACCCTGGTTCCGGAGTCTGACATCGCGGCCATTGTCCGTGGCGCGAAGCCCGAGCCTGCGTGCCGGGCGCTGATCGAGCGCGCCCGCGACGCGGGTGGTGAAGACAACCTCAGCGTCCAGATTGCCGCCGTGCTCTCTTGCCCCGTTTCCACCAACAACCGCCGCTGGTGGCAGCGGCGTTGACGGGTTGCCCTCCTTTCCACACCGGCTTGCTCCCTCCCCGCATTGACCGCTATGGTGCGTGACCGATGAGCGAACTCGCTCCCGGTCAGACCGTGGACCAGTACGAACTGCAGAGCGTGATCGCGCGCAGCGGCATGGCGACGCTGTTCCGGGCGCGTGACCTGGAGAACAACCACACTGTTGTGCTCAAGGTCCCGCACTTGGAGTTCGAGAGTGACATCGTCTTCCACGAACGCTTCCTGCGCGAAGAGAAGATCGGCCAGCGCCTCGATCATCCAGCAGTCATTAAAGTGTACCAGCCGTCTCACAAGAGCCGCATGTACCTGGCAATGGAGTACGTCGAGGGCGAGCTGCTCAGTCGCCGCATGCGGCGCGAAGGCCGGTTGCCAGTGGACACTGCCATCCAGCTTGCGATCCAGATCGCTGAAGCCCTGGCGTACCTCCACGAGAACAACGTCGTGCACCGCGACCTCAAGCCGGAAAACGTGATGCTGCTGTCGAACGGCAAGGTGAAGCTGATGGACTTCGGCATCGCGCTCGACACGACCATGCGCAAGATGACGTGGGCGGGCCTCTCCACCACCATGGGAACCCCGGATTACATGGCCCCAGAGC
>Ga0326728_10018419_pt1 | contig 13771 bp, 11 predicted proteins | sample MB3enrmetagenome_FD_207602 | JGI IMG/M metagenome (GOLD analysis project Ga0326728, IMG submission 207602) | Lab enriched peat soil microbial communities from McLean, Ithaca, NY, United States - MB31MN | ecosystem: Environmental > Terrestrial > Soil > Wetlands > Peat | place: USA: New York... | reverse complement strand
CACCTGTACCAGGCGATCCTGGACGAGGAGCCTCACGTCGCCGACCTCGACTTCATCACGACCCTGTCCGGCTTCGTGCACTGGCGCCTCACCGGCCGCAAGGTGCTCGGCGTCGGCGACGCCTCGGGCATGTTCCCGATCGACCCGGCCACTCACGATTACGATGCGCCGATGCTGGCGCGGTTCGGCGAGATGGTCGCCGCTCGTCGACCGGGCCTCGACGCCGCTGCGCTCCTCCCCAAGGTGCTCGTCGCCGGCCAGGACGCCGGATCGCTCACCGCGGAGGGCGCCGCCCTGCTCGATCCGACCGGCAAGCTGCAGCCGGGCGCGCCGATTTGTCCGCCCGAGGGCGACGCCGGCACGGGCATGGTCGCCACCAACGCCGTCGCCCAGCGCACCGGCAACATCAGCGCGGGCACGTCGATCTTCGCGATGGTGGTGCTGGAGAAGCCTCTGACCGCGGTGCATGAGGAGCTCGACATCGTCACCACGCCGGCGGGCGACTTGGTCGCGATGGTCCACTGCAACAACGGCGCGAGCGAGCTCGGGACCTGGGCGGGCGTTTTCACCCAGTTTGCCGCCGCCATCGGGGCCAATGCGGACGCGAACGCCGTCTTCGGCGCGCTGTTCGCCGCGGCGCTCGAAGGGGAGGCGGACGGCGGCGGGCTGCTCGCCTACAACTACCTCGCCGGAGAACCGATCACTGGCATGGCCGAGGGACGTCCGCTCTTCGTGCGCACCCCCGGCAGCCGCCTCACGCTCGCCAACTTCATGCGCACCCAGCTATACGCCGCCTTCGGCACGCTGAGCCTGGGCATGAACGTGCTGCGCGGCGAAGGCGTGCAACTGGACTCGATGTTCGCGCACGGCGGCATGTTCAAGACGGCGGGCGTCGCGCAGCGTCTCCTGGCGGCGGCGATCGGCGCGCCGGTGACCGTCGGCGACACCGCTAGCGAGGGCGGCGCGTGGGGCATCGCCGTGCTGGCCGAGTACCTGCGCGCAGGCGCGGGCGAGGGCCTGAGCGACTACCTTGGAGGCCGCGTGTTCGCGGGCGCCAAGCTCGATGTGGCGGAACCCGACCCCGCCGACGTCGAAGGCTACGCCGCATGGCTCAAACGGTACTCAGCGGGCCTGGCGATCGAGAAGGCGGCGACGGAGGCGATCAGCTAGCTGCCAGGCCGCCCACCGAAAGCCGCTTCGATCCAAGAGTTATTGCAAATCTGAACATCAACCCCGAATCGACGGAGGCTAACATGATTCTCCTCACCAATCCCGAAATCTGGCTCGTTTGCGGGTCGCAGCACCTCTACGGGCCGGGGCCGCTCAAGCAGGTCGCCGCCGACGCTCAAAAGATCGCCGACGGGCTCGCCACGTCGAAGAAGCTGCCGCTGAAAACCGTGTTCAAGGCGCTGCTGACGACGCCCGACGAAATCACCAAGCTGTGCCTCGACGCGAATTCCGATCCCAATTGCGCCGGCCTGATTCTTTGGATGCACACCTTCTCGCCGTCGAAGATGTGGATCCGCGGCCTCAACATCCTGCAGAAGCCGTTCGCGCATCTGCACACGCAGTTCAACGCCGAGCTGCCGTGGGACTCGATCGACATGGACTTCATGAACCTCAACCAGTCGGCGCACGGCGACCGCGAGGCGGGGTTCATCCACACGCGCATGCGCCTGGCGCGCAAGGTCGTCGTCGGCCATTGGGCCGATCCGGAAGTGCATGACCGCCTCGGCGCGTGGATGCGCGCGGCGCGCGCTTGGCACGACTGGCAGGGTGCGAAGATCTGCCGCTTCGGCGACAACATGCGCCAAGTGGCGGTGACCGAGGGCGACAAGGTCGGGGCGGAAATGGCCTTCGGCTTCTCGACCAACACCTACGCCGTCGGCGATCTTGTCGCCAAGATCGACAAGGTCAGCGACGCCGCCGCGGCCGAGCTCGCCGCCGAATACGAGAAGAGCTACGCGGTGGTCCCCGAGCTGCGCAAGGGCGGCAAGCGCCATGACTCGCTCGTCTACGGGGCCAAGCTCGAGCTCGGCATGCGCGCCTTCCTCGAGGCGGGCGGCTTCAAGGGCTACACCGACACATTCGAGGATCTGCACGGACTCAAGCAATTGCCCGGCCTCGCGTCGCAGCGGTTGCTGGCCGACGGCTACGGCTTCGGCGCCGAGGGCGATTGGAAGACGTCGGCGCTGGTCAGGGCGATGAAAGTGATGGCCGAAGGTCTGCCCGGCGGCACGTCCTTCATGGAGGATTACACCTATCACCTGCCGAAGGGACGCGGGCAGGTGCTCGGCGCGCACATGCTGGAAATCTGTCCGAGCATCGCCAGCGCCAAGCCGACGCTCGAGATCCATCCGCTCGGCATCGGCGGCAAGGAAGATCCGGTGCGCCTGGTGTTCGACGCGGCGCCGGGGCCGGCGCTCAACGCCAGCCTGATCGATCTCGGCAACCACTACCGGCTGATCGTCAACGAAGTCGACGTCGTCGACCATCCCAAGCTACCGAAGCTGCCGGTCGCGTGCGCGGTGTGGGAATGCCGGCCCGATCACAAGACCGCCTGCGCGGCGTGGATTCTCGCGGGCGGCGCGCATCACTCGGGGTTCAGCCAAGCTGTCACCGCGGAGATGCTCGAGGACTTCGCCGCCATCGCCGGCATCGAGCTCGCGCTGATCGGCGCCGACACCAAGCTGCCGGCGTTCAAGCAGGATTTGCGCAGCAACGAGGTCTATTATCACCTGGCGAAGGGCTTCCGCGCCTGACGGCGTGGACACGGAACGAAGGACGACGATGTTCAAGGAACTGAAACGCGAAGCCTACGAGGCCAACGTCGTGCTGCCGAAGCACGGCCTCATCAACCTGACGTTCGGCAACGCCAGCGCGATCGACCGCGCCAAAGGCGTGTTCGCGATCAAGCCGAGCGGCGTCGACTATGCGGCGCTCTCGCCCGACGACATGGTCCTCGTCGATCTCGACGGCAAGCGGGTCGAGGGGAAGCTCAACCCTTCCTCCGACACGCCGACCCACCGACGGCTGTTCATCGACTTCGCCGAGATCGGCGGCGTCGTGCACACCCATTCGTCGCACGCCACCGCCTTCGCCCAGGCGGGGCGGCCGATCCCCAACTTCGGCACCACCCATTCCGACTATTTCAAGGATGAGGTGCCGGTGACGCGCAAGATGACGGCGGCCGAGATCGCCGGCGCCTACGAGTGGGAGACGGGAACGGTGATCGTCGAGCGGCTGAAGGGGATCGACCCGGTCGATTGTCCGGCCGTGCTGGTCAACCGCCATGGGCCGTTCACCTGGGGGCCGAATGTCGCCAAGGCGGTCGAGACGGCGGTGGCGCTCGAATGCGTCGCGCATATGGCGCTGATGTCGCTGCAGCTCGCGCCCGATCTCCAGGCGATCGAGACCGAGCTGCGCGACAAGCACTTCAAGCGCAAGCACGGCCCCGGCGCCTACTATGGCCAGGCCAAGAAGGGTTGATCTCGGCGCCGTCGGCGGACGGCGCCGACGTCTCCGCCGCTTCACATGACGACTTGCAGCCAGACGGCGAGCGAGACCGCCGACAGCAGCGTCGTCGCCATGACGATCGCCGCCGACGCCGCCGCCAGGCTCTCGTCGCGATGGGCGAGCAGGAACGCGTTGGCGCCGGTCGGCATGCCGCCGACGAGGATGGCGACCTTCAGCGGCAAATCCGGCAGGTGTGCGTAGCGGCCGATCGCCCAGACGAGCGCAGGCAGAGCGGCGAGTTTCAACACGGTTCCGATGATCGCTCCCGAGTCCGGCGCGAGCGCGCCGAGCGGGGGCAGGGCGCCGCCGAGGCAGATCAGGGCGAGCGGCGTCGCCGCCGAGCCCAGCAGGCGCAGCAACTCGTCGAGCGGCGCCGGCACGGGCAGGCGAGAGACGCGCCACAGCGAGGCGACCAGAATCGACATGATGATCGGATTGCGCAGCGTTCGCGCCAGCGTGGCGGCCAGAATGGCGAGCAGGCGCCGTCGCTGCGATCCGACGACGTCCATCTCGACCAGCACGCCCGCCAAAGGCAGCAGGATCGCCGAATGCAAGGCGATGATCGCCAGCAACGGCGGCAGCGCGTCCTCGCCTAAAGCGGCGACGATGATCGGAATGCCCATCAGAACCGTGTTGCCGTACGAAGAATTGAGGCCGAGCATCGCCGCTTTGGCCAGCGGCAGGCGTAGCAGACGCGCAACGACGCAGGCGAAAGCGAAGATCGACAGGGCGGCGGCGAAATAGGCGCTGGTGACGCTGACGAGGTCGAACGGCGGCGCCTTCTCGATCGCCGAAAACAGCAACGCCGGCATCGCCAGGAAGAAGACGAGGTCGCGCAGGCCGCGAAGCGCCGACGGCTCCATGAGCCGGAGGCGCCGGGCGGCCCAGCCGATCGCGACCAGCGCGAAGACCGGCAGGATTATGGTTAGGAGCTTCATCCTCGGAGCGCGCTCGCCGGCTGCTGGCCCCGACGTTCGTGCAGCCGAGGCCAGGGTCTCGGGTCGAGATTGGCGCAGGCTGGCGAGTCGAGCAACGTCGGCGCTCGCAATCGCCCCGACGTCCGCTGCGTCGCGCAAGGAAAGACCGAGCGCCGGCTGACGGCGCGCGCGGCTCGGAGGGCGCGCGCCTATTTGTTCGTCTGCGGCTTACGACTTCGGCTTGCCGTCGACCGGCAAGGGTTGGATCGGCGAGCCCGGACCGATCTTCTGCAGGTTGCCGACGATGATGCGGTCGTCTTCCTTCAGGCCGCTGACGACGCTGACGAGCTCTCCGTCGGTCGGGCCGAGGGCCAGCAGGCGCTGTTCGGCCTTGTCGCCGGCGCCGACGACATAGAGATATTTGCCCATCTGGCTCGATCCGAGCGCCGTCTGCGGCGCCATCAATGCGTTCGGCTCGTCCTTGATGTGCAGCCGCACGCGGACATATTCGCCCGGCAGCAAGGCGAAGTCGGGATTGGCGATCGTCACGCGCGCCGAGATCGTGCCGGTCGATTTGTCGATCGCGTTGTCGAGAAAGGTCAACTCGCCCTTGCGCAGGACGCCGGGCTCGCCGGCGAGCGAAATCTCGGCCTCCACCGCGCCGGCTGCGCGCGCCTTTGCGATCTCCGCCAGTTCGGATTCGCTGGGGTTGAACGCGACATAGATCGGATCGAGCTGGACGAGCGTGTTGAGCGGCCCCGACGTCGGCCCGACGAGCGCCCCTTTGGCCGCCTGGTCGCGCCCGAGCCGACCGGCGAACGGGGCGCGGATCTCGGCGTAGCCGAGATTGAGCCGCGCCGCCTCGGTCGCCGCCTGATCGACCGCCAGCGCCGCCTCGGCCTGACCCATGGCGCTCGCCCGCTGGTCGTAGACGTCCTTGGCGACGAAGCCGCTCTTCGCCAGCTCCTCGCCGCGGGCGAAATTGGCCTTGGCGTATTCGAGCGACGCAGCGTCCCGCCGCACTTGCGCCTGCGCCTGGTCGAACGCCGCCTGCAGGTCGCGCGGATCGATCTGGTAGAGCAGGTCGCCGTCCTTCACATCGGCCCCGTCCGGCGCCGGCTGGGATTCGACATAGCCGGACGCGCGCGCCTGCAAGGCGACGCTGCGGATCGCTTCCGTCCGGCCGGGGAAATCGAGATAGAGCGGCAGCGTCATCTTGACGACCGGCGCCACCGGGACCGGCATCGCCATCATTGCGGGCGGCGCCGACGCTTTCGCCTCGCCGAAGACGTGGCTGGCGATCTCGACGCCGGCGATCGCCGTCGCGCCGAGCGCCGCGAGGGAAGCCAAAGTCGCTGTCAGAACGCGCATGCGAGAACTCCTGCAATCATTCGGCCGCTTCGGCGCTGGGCAGCGCTTCGGCACTGGCGTGGAAATGCGGCGCGGCGTGCGGCGCCGTCGCGACTGCGCGCCGGCCTTCGCGCGCGCGTTCGATGATGGCGTAGAAGACCGGAACGAAAACGAGGGTCAGCCCCGTCGCCGCGACCATGCCGCCGAACACTGTCGTGCCGAGCGACTGGCGGCTCGCCGCGCCGGCGCCGGCAGCGAACATCAGCGGGATGACGCCGAAGATGAAGGCGAACGCGGTCATCAGGATCGGCCGCAATCTCAGCCGGCCCGCCTCCATTGCCGCCTCGACGATGCTCGAGCCCTCCGCGCGGCGGCGCTTGGCGAATTCGACGATGAGAATGGCGTTCTTCGCCGCTAGGCCGATCAGCATGACGAAGCCGATCTGCGAATAAACGTCGATCTGCATGTTGCGCGCCCACAGGGCGCCGAGCGCGCCGACGAGGGCGAGCGGCGCCGACGACAGCACCATGAGCGGCATCGACCAGCTCTCGTATTGCGCGGCGAGGATCATGAAGACGAAGAAGATCGCCAACGCCAGCACGACGGCGGCGATCGATCCGGCCTTGAGCTCCTGATAGGTGACGCCGGTCCACTCGAAGCCGAAGTCGCGCGGCAGCGCTTGCGCCGCGGCGCGTTGCATCGCCGCGACCGCCTGGCTCGAGCTGAAGCCCGGCGCGGGAGCGCCGTTGACCAGCGCCGACGCATAGTTGTTGTAGTGCGGGACGGTCTCCGGCCCGACGATCGGCTTGAGCGCGCCGAGCGCGCTGAGCGGAACCATGCCTCCCGTCGCATTGCGCACGTAGAGCTTGTCGAGGTCCGCGGTCGAGGCGCGCGCGTCCTTGTCGGCCTGCAGAGTCACCCGGAAGGTATGGCCGAACAGGTTGAAGTCGTTCACGTAGAGCGAGCCGAGGTCAATCTGCAGCGTGTTGAAGACGTCGGGCAGGCTCAGCCCCAGGAGTTTCGCCTTCGAGCGGTCGAGGTCGTAGAGCAGCTGCGGGGTCGAGGCCGAAAACGAGGTGAACAGCGATTGCGGGTTCAGCTCCGGCTGCTGGCGCGCGGCGGCGATCAGCGCCTGGGTCGCGTCGTTGAGCGCCGCACTGCCGGCGCCGGCGAGATCCTCGACCTCGAACTCGAAGCCGCCGGTCGCGCCGAGGCCGCTGACCGAGGGCGGATCGAAGCTGAGCGCGAAGGCGTCGGGAAGGGCGAGCAGCTTCGGCCGGACCTGCGCGACCAGTTTCGAAGCGCTCTCGTCCGGACCTCGCTCGTCCCACGGCTTGAGGATCGCGAACTCGACCGCCGAATTCGACTGCGCCGCGTTGGTGAGGAAATTGAGCCCGCTGATGAACCCGGCGATCTGAACGCCGGGCGTCGCCTCGAGGATGTCGCGCACCTGCTGCGCGACCGCGTCGGTGCGCTCGAGCGAAGCGCCGTCCGGCAACTGGACGACGACGAAGAAATATCCCTGGTCCTCGACCGGCAGGAAGGTCGACGGGATCGTCCGCGATAGGCCATAGGCGCCGGCGACCAGCAGGACGAAGACGCCGACCAGCGCCCAACTGTAGCGCACGAATCGCCTGACGGAGCGCGCATAGGCGTGCGACAGCCAGTCGAAGCCCCGGTTGAACCAGCGGAAGACGAAGGACGATCCCTTCGGACTGTGGCGCAGCATCGCCGCGCTCAGCGCCGGGCTCAGCGTCAGCGAGTTGAAGGCGGAAATGCCGACCGAAATCGCCACCGTCAGCGCGAACTGGTTGTAGAGCCGCCCGGCGACGCCGGGGATGAAGGCGACCGGCACGAACACCGCCATCAGCACCGCCGTCGTCGCGATGATCGGCCCGGTGACCTCGGCCATCGCTTTCTTGGCCGCGGCGAGCGGCGGCAGCCCCGCTTCGAGCTGACGCTCGACATTCTCGACGACGACGATCGCGTCGTCGACGACGAGGCCGATCGCCAGCACCATGCCGAGCAGGCTCAGCATGTTGAGCGAGAAGCCGAAGACCTGCATCACCGCCAGCGTGGCGACGAGCGAGACGGGGATGGCGATCGTCGGAATGATCGTCGCCCGCCAGTTTTGCAGGAAGACGAAGACGACGAGGATGACGAGGCCGAGCGCCTCGAGCAGGGTGACGACGACGTCGCGCATCGCCGCCGAGACGAAGCGCGTCGTGTCGTAATGCATCGCGTAGGCGATTCCCTTCGGGAAGCGCTCAGCGAGCTCGTCCATCTTGTCCTTGACCCGCCGCTCGAGGTCGAGGGCGTTCGAGCCGGGCATCTGGAAGATGCCGAGGACGACCGTCGGGTCCTTGCTGAAATAGGCGGACGAGGAATATTGCAGCGCGCCGAGCTCGACGCGCGCGACGTCGCGCAGGCGGATAGCGGCGCCGCTCGCCGGATCGGCGTGGACGATGATGTTCGAGAATTCGTCGGGGTTGGACAACCGGCCCGTGGCGTTGACCTGCAGTTCGAACGGCGTTCCGGGCGGCGCGGGCGACTGGCCGATCTTGCCGGCGGCGACCTGGACGTTCTGCTCGGCGATGGCGTTCTCGACGTCGATCGCGGTCACGCCGAGATTGGCGAGCTTGTCGGGGTCGAGCCAGACGCGCATCGAGTAGCGCCGCTCGCCGAAGATCTGAACGTCGCCGACGCCCGGCAGGCGCTTGAGCTGATCGACGAGCTGCAGATAGGCGTAGTTGGACAGCGCCACCGGATCGACCGAATGATCGGGCGAGGTCAAATTGACGATCAGAACGAAATTCGGGTTCTGCTTCCTGATCGTCACGCCGCCCTGATTGACGATCGCCGGCAGCGAGGACGCCGCCTGCGACACCCGGTTCTGCACGTCGACCGCGGCGATATCGAGCGGATAGCCGACGTTGAAGGTGACCGTGATCGTCGAAGAGCCGTCGTTCGAGCTCGTCGAGGACATGTAGGTCATGCCCTCGACGCCGTTGATCTGCTCCTCGAGCGGCGTCGTCACCGTGTCGGCGACGACCTGCGCGCCCGCGCCGGGGTAATTGGCGCTGACGACGATCTGCGGCGGCGTGATCTCGGGGAATTGCGAAACCGGCAGCAGGAAGAAGCAGATCGCGCCGGCGAGCACCAGGATCGCGGCGATCGCCGAGGCGAAGATCGGGCGCTCGATGAAAAAGCCAACCATCGGTCCGACGACTCCGGTGGAAACTCAGAGGAAATTCAGCAGCAAAGCGCCGGACCGCAGACCCCGGCGATCGGCGCGGGGCGGGCCCGCGCTGGGGCGTCCGTGCGGCCGGAAGGCCGCCGCCATTCGATGCGCGGCGGCGCGAACGTCGTTCCGGCCAGCTTCGCCGCGCTGTCGCGGCGCGCGGCGATGCGGGTCGCCACGCCGCCGAGCAGCGTCCGCAGCGCGCCGGGGTCGACCTGGTCGGCCCGCATGACCGCCTGGATCAGCCCATCCGCGAGGAGTTCGTCGATGGTCGGGGCGTGGCGCGGCGACATGGCGCTTCCTTTCGGCGGTGAAATGAACTGCCGCGCGCGGCGGCCGGACCCCGGTTCTGCGTTGACTCCCGGCGCGAACGTGTGTTACCGGTCAGTAACAATCGGATAGATACCGATCGGTAACATCACAGTCAAGAGCGATGGCGAAGAAAGATTCAACGGGAGGCCCGAGCGAGGCGACGGGGGAGCGTCCGCGCGAGCGAATCGTCGCCTGCGCGCTCGATCTTTTTCATCGCAACGGCATTCGCGGCGTCGGCGTCGAGGCGATCGTCGAGGCGGCGCACACCAACAAGATGACGCTCTATCGCCACTTCGGCTCGAAGGACGACCTCATCCTCGAGTACCTGAACTACAAGGGGCGGAAGTCCGAGGAGATGTGGGCCGAGGTCGAAGCGGCGAGCCCGGGCGATCCGGTCGGCCAACTCTACGGCCTCGTCAGACTGGCGGCGAAGTTCATCGCCGAGGACCAGCGCGGATGCGATCTCGCCAACGCGGCGGTCGAGCTGACCGAGGCGGGCCATCCCGGGCTGAAAGTGATCGAGGCGTTCAAGGTGCGTCAGCGCGATCGTCTGGCGAAGCTTTGCGAAGCCGCAGGCGCGTCTCAGCCGGGCGCGCTCGCCGACGCCATCGTTCTGTTGATCGAAGGCGCGCGGGTCAGCCGCCGCAGCGTCGGAACCGAGGGCCCCAGCGCCAACCTCGTGCGCACCGGCGACGCCGTGATCGCCTCGTTCGGCGTGCGCCCGCGCGAGGCGGCCGGCTCAGAGCCCGGTTCGGCGGATCGACCCGGCGAGCGCAACGCCTGACGAAGGTCGTCGCGACTCGCATTTTCAACGTCTCCCTTGCGGACAAGGTCAGTCGGCCTCCTGCGGAGGCGGCGGGGGCGCCGAATCGAATCGCTTTATCGACCGAAGAGCGGCAGGAAGGAATGATCCCGCCGAGCGCGCATCGTGTTTTCGTCAGCCCTTTTCGCCAACGTTCAGGCGTTCCTAGAGCAAGTTGTGAACAGGCTCGACGTCTTGGCCCTACCGTCTGTAACAAATGCAATTGGTTGCGACGCCGATCGGCGTCGGGACCCCGCGCCGGATAGCAGGCGAGACCTGTGTAGGCGCCTTCATGCCGAGTGCGGTCGGGCTGCCGCGACAGGAGCGTCACCTCAAGTATCGTTGGGACGGCGCGCACGTCGATCGCTATTTCGGGAATTTGCGCGACGCGTCGGTTCCGCTCTGAACCGCGCGCCTTCAAGCCGATCGCGCGCACCCTCTGGGTCGTGGTCGAGTGGTCCGACCATTTGGGGGCAGGATTAGTCCGCGCTCACGCCGCCCTTGAAAGACAGAAATGCTCGGCGACCATCCGCTTCCCAATCCTTGGGAGGGCGTCTTGGCGGGTGGAGGGTTGAACCCTTCCTTCCACTTAGCGTGAGGCGCACAGTCTCAGCGTTCGACGACGACGTCGTCCACGCCATTTGGAGGATACTATGAACACCCTCGCCAAGCTCACCCTCGCCCTCGGCTTCGCCACCGTCCTCGGCGCTTCCTTCGCTCATGCCGACGAGTCGACCCAAGACGCCGACGATCGGCTGATGATCGTCAACGGCAACTCTGGTCGGGTCATCTACGACGACGGTCGCGACGACCTGTTCTGCGTCACCCGCGTCTACGGCTGGTACGACGACTACGGCTATTTCCACCGCCGCCGCACGATGCACTGCCGCTGAGCCGCCAAGCGACGCCTGGACGAGGCGGGCTGTAACGATCAGAGCGCTTGCAATCGCCACAACCAGGAAGGAAAATATCTCTCCGACGAACAGGCTGCGCGACAGGAAAAGGCCGAGGTCGGAAAGAGGAGCAAGAGTTCTCGCGCAGGTCGTTTGACGAGCCGTCGACGCGCCGCAGCGCTGGCGCGCGGTGGCCCTCGAGAGGCGGAGCGCCGTCTCATGGTCGTAGCTCATCCATTTCGCGTCGCCGCACAGCGGGGCGTTGAGGAAACCTTCGAGAAGCCGAGTCGCCTCTCGTTCGCCCGAACCGCCTTGAGTGCGCCGTGGACGCACACGCCGAGGGTGAAAAGGATGGCACGGTTTCGATGGGGAGCGGCGGGATTTCTTCTTTGGCTCGCCCTATTCGCCTGCTGCGCGGCGACTTTTGCCGACGAGCGCGTCGCCCTTGTCGTCGGCAATTCGAACTACAAGAGCACCGCCGCGCTCGCCAACCCGACCAACGACGCCAATGACGTCGCCCAGGCGTTGACCAGCCTCGGCTTCAAAGTCTTGCTATCGCTCGACGCCGACAAGCGCGGGCTCGACCGCGCCATCGAACAGTTCGCTCGCTCGGCTCAGGGCGCGAACGCCGCGCTTTTCTACTATGCCGGGCATGGCATGCAGTTTCAGGGGCGCAACTACCTCGTTCCCGTCGACGCCGAGCTGCGCGACCAAATCAGCGTCCGCTATGAACTCACGGCGATCGACGATGTGAAAGAAGCCCTTCAAAATTCCGGCGGCGTGGAGATCCTGATTCTCGATTCCTGCCGCGACAATCCGCTCGCCGAACACTTGGTCCGTTCGCTGCGCGAGCGGTCGCGCGATCTTCCAGACCTTCGCGGGCTCGCCCCGATCGATCACGCGAGCGGCATGATCGTCGTCTACGCGACCCAGGCCAACGACGTCGCCGAGGACGGCAATGGTCGCAACAGCCCATTCTCCGAGGCGTTGCTGCGCGAGCTCAAGGAGCCAGGGCTCGAGGTCGAGACGATGTTTCGCCGGGTTCAAGAAGACGTGGTCAAGGCGACGGGCGGGCGGCAGACGCCGGAAGTGACCATGTCGTTCGTCCCACAATATACTCTCAATCAGAATGAGACCGACGAGACAATCTGGGCTGGCGTTCGCGATAGCGGAGACGTCGCCGCGTTGCGAGCGTTCGTCGAGCGCTATCCCGACAGCGTTCACGTCGCCGACGCCAAGGCGCTGCTCGCCGCGCTGCAGGCGCAGGAGACTTCGCCCACCGCGCTGACGGAATTGACCGCCAAGCTTGAAGCGGCCGAAGCCGAGCGGCGTCGTTTGGAGCAAGAGCTTGCCAAGCACCAGACGGACAACGCGTCGGTTGCTCAGAACGAATCGCTGAAGGGCGATGTCGAGACGCTGAAAGCGGAAATCAGCCGCCTGCAGCAGCAAGTCGCCGAAACGGCGAAGCAGAAGCCGCAGGTCGTCGCGCCGACCGCGACGCCTACGCCCTTGCCGACGCCGACGGTCGTCGCCGCGACGGAGGTCATCGACCTGGCGCAGGTGCGAGCCGAGCTGCGCAGGATCGGATGCTACGCCGGCGGCGACATCGACTGGAGCGCCCCGGAGATGCGGGCCGGCGTGGCGAAGTACGCGCAGTACGCCAATCTCGGCGCGCCGCCCGCCACCCCAACGGTTGCGCTGCTCGAGGATCTCAGGCGTCGCGCCGCCGGCTTCTGCCCGCCGCAATGTTCAGCGCGCGAGACCCTCGTCGGCGGCCGTTGCGTAGCCAAGACTTGCGCGCCCAACGCGTTCCTGACCGCCTCAGGGGTGTGCGCGCCGAAGCCTAGACCCAACGTCGCCGCCGTCCGCGTCGCTCCTCCGGCAGTCGCGCATCCAAAACCTGCGCCCGTCCAAAATTGCTTCGTCTATAACGGCAAGCAGTTCTGCGAATGAAGCGATCGGCGACGCGGCGACGGCCCTCGACCGACACCCTCAACGGGCGGTGCAGGTTGCCGAAACGGTGCGGACCGCGGGGCAGTTCTGGTAACGGAATTCTTCTTCAGGGTCGCCGTTGTACAGCGTGTAAACTGACTTGCCAGGGTGCAGCTGCGCTTCGACGGTCACTTGGCAGCCGTTCGGGTCGGCGTCGACGTTCCAGACAATGTCGTTGTTGGGCTCGTGAAAGATCGCGCGCAGCCTGTGCGGGCCGGCGACCCTCAACTCCCCCGCTGCGCCGCGCGTTTGCACCGGCGCGCCGCCGAGACGGCCATCCCAGTGCAGGGTCCACGACGGCATCAAGAAACCGAAGAAGTTCAGCTCCATCGAATACGAGCGATCCTGGTTGAGTCCGAACACGCCCTTGACCTCGATCGGCCAGTAGGAGATCGGCGCGCCGAACCTCCTGATGCAATCCACGTTCGCCGCCCAGTCGACCGAAACCAAGATGTCGGCAGCTCGCGTCGCCTCGGCGGGCGCAAAACCAACCGGCGGGCTTCGTGCGCCTCCGCCGCCTCCCTCCGCCGCCTCCCGCCGCCGCCGAGCCGGCGAGCGCGAGCGCGGCGACAGCGGCCAATGCGATTGCGTTTCACGTCGGAGTCCCTGCCGGCCTCGAACAACGCCATAGGGTTGCGTCGCCCGGCTTCGTTCGCAAGCGCATTGAGCGCACGCGCGCCGCGGGTCAGCCGCCACCGACGCTTCGCGTTCAGCGACTTCGCCACGCTGCGCCAATTCGCCGCATGTG
>Ga0326728_10018418_pt1 | contig 13773 bp, 10 predicted proteins | sample MB3enrmetagenome_FD_207602 | JGI IMG/M metagenome (GOLD analysis project Ga0326728, IMG submission 207602) | Lab enriched peat soil microbial communities from McLean, Ithaca, NY, United States - MB31MN | ecosystem: Environmental > Terrestrial > Soil > Wetlands > Peat | place: USA: New York... | reverse complement strand
GCCGGCAAACGCACCGAACAGCACGCCTCCGATGATGACATTGTGGAAATGGGCGACCAGGAACAGGCTGTTGTGCAGCTCGAAGTCTGCAGCGGGGGACGACAGCAGAACGCCGCTCATGCCTCCGATCACGAATGTCACCATGAAGCCGATCGCCCACAGCATCGCCGAGCTCAGGCGCACCCGACCCCCGTACATTGTGAACAGCCAGTTGTAGATCTTCACGCCAGTGGGTACTGCAATGATCATGCTGGCAACGCTGAAGAAGCCGTTGACATCGCCTCCGGCCCCCATCGTAAAGAAGTGATGCAGCCAGACGCTGAATGCGAGGAGGCAGATCGCCATGGTGGCGACGATCATGGATCGCCTGCCGAACACCGGCTTCGAGGAAAACGTCGAGACAACCTCCGAGAACACACCGAAGGCAGGCAGGATCAGGATGTAGACTTCCGGATGGCCCCACGCCCAGATCAGGTTCATGAACATCATCGCGTTGCCGCCGGCTTCATTCGTGAAGAAGTGAAATCCGGCATAGCGGTCGAGCAGCAGCATGGCCAGCGTAGCGGTCAGTATGGGAAACGCTGCGACGATCAGCAGACTCGAGGCCAGTGAAGTCCAGCAGAAAATGGGCATGCGCAGATAATTCATGCCGCTGGCCCGCATCTTCAGGATGGTGGTCACGAGGTTGATGCCGCCCAGCAGAGTTCCGATGCCGGAGATCTGCAGCGCCCAGAGATAGTAGTCAACACCCACGCCCGGTGAATAGGTCCGTTCCGAGAGCGGCGGGAAGGGCAGTCATCCGGTCCGCGCAAACTCGCCCACGATGAGCGATACATTGATCAGCAGCGCTCCGGCGGCGGTCAACCAGAAGCCGACGGAATTGAGCGTGGGGAAGGCAACGTCGCGCTGACCGAGCTGAAGGGGCACGACGAAATTCATCAGTCCGACCATGAAAGGCATGGCCACGAAAAAGATCATGATCGTCCCGTGCGCAGAGAAGATCTGATGATAGTGTTCAGGAGGAAGGAATCCGCCGGAATGGAATGCCAGCGCCTGCTGGGCACGCATCATCAATGCGTCGATGAATCCCCGCAGCAGCATGATGAAGGCGAGCACGATGTAGAGAACGCCGATGCGCTTGTGGTCGACGCTGGTGATCCACTCGCGCCAGAGATAGGGAATGTATCCCCTGATGGCGAGGTAGATGAGTACGCCCAGCAGGGCCACAAATACCACGCCGCCGGCAATCAATGGTATCGGCTGATCCAGGGGAATCGCTTGCCAGCTGAGCTTTCCCCACATGTTCAGTGCACCGCCTGAACAGACTCGGACGCGCCATCGGGCAGCTGTGGGCCGACCCCTGGCGGCAGACGCTGCGCGGTCACGGCCTGAAACAGGCCGGGCATCACATCCCGATAGGTATAGGGTGCCACGCGGGCGGTCTGCCGCAGCAGCCCGCGGTAGGCGGGCTCATCGAGGCTGGGCCCGTGGACATGCGTCTGCGCCATCCACGCACTGAACTGATCGGCCGGCAGCGCCAGGACGTCAAAGGCCATGTCGGCAAAGCCATTGCCGCTGAAATGCGCCGACAGCCCAAAATACGTGCCGGCACGGTCCGCGCGCAGATTCAGGCGGCTGCTCATTCCGTACATGCCATAAATCTCACTGCCGAGTTGCGGAACGAAGAACACATTGAGGACGCTGGCCGACGTGATCTGCAGATGCAGCGGCACACCTACCGGGACCACCAACCGGTTCACGCTGGCGATCCCCTGCTGTGGATAAATGAACAGCCATTTCCAATCCAGCGCGATGACCTCGAGTTCCAGGGGAGGGGCGCTGGAGGGAATGGGTTGCGCCGGATCCAGGCGATGGGCGCTGATCCAGGCCATCCCGCCCAGGAAGAATACGACCAGGGCGGGGATCGACCAGACGAGGAGCTCCAGTCGCCCCGAATAAGAAAACTCAGGGCGATAGCGGGCGCGCGCATTGCCCTCGCGATACCAGATGCAAACGACCAGGAGGGCGCAGAGGGTCGGAACCACGATCGCCAGCATGATGGCGAGCGAGTCCAGCAGAATGATTCGGTTGCCCTCGGCGATCGGGCCGGCAGGCGACAGAACGGCCCACTGGCAGCCGCTGAGACCGGCAGTGATGGCGATGAGGCCCCATCCAGCGAGCAGCCGGCTCCACCCGAGGCATTGGGGCATGCATCAAAGACCGGCAGCGACCCGAATCAGATCGTCGCGACGCTACACGTGGGGTAATGCCCGCGTCAGTCAGCGCCCGCCTACTTTTCGGAGGTGTTAATGCCCGTCGGGGCACCGCGCCCTGCTGCAGAATCCACACTCGCCGGCAGCAATCCCGCGGCCTGATCGATAACCTCGGAATAACGGTTCAGCGCATCGGCCGTCAACTGCGCATATTTTTCCGCATCCGCCCAACGATTGTCTTCGATCGCTTCCCGAACTCCCGGCAGGGTCTTGGCTCCGTAGCCGGTCTGTGCGCCGGGCGCATAGAGCAGATGTCGATACCACGGGCGGCCCGGCAGACCCTGCGCGTCCACAAGGGCCTGCTCGGCACCTTGCAGCAGGGCATTGATATGCTGAAGATCCGTTCCACTGAGCGCAGCACCTCCCGCAAGCCAGCGTGCATATCGTCCGTCGTACAGCTGAGATGTCTGCTTCAGACGGGCAGCGGCATTATCCAGGGGCGCCAGCTCGAGATACGGTACCTCGGGCTCGCGTGCCGGGGGCAGTAAGGGACGCGTCGGATCGGTTGCCAGAGTGAACGCATCCTGGTCAAGCAGGGTGTCCAGCTCCGCGGTTTTCCGCCGCTTGTCGTCCGCGAGTTTATGGATCTCGGCGACGTAACTGTCTACCGCATCGCTCAAGCCCTGAAACTGGAGCGGCAGGACGGGCGCCTGCGCCATACGCAGAATGACGTGTCCGGCGGTCCTGGCCTCGGCCACGCCATAACGGAACTGTGGATCGCCAAAGCGGATGAAGTGCTCGAACGTGTCGTATTTCGAATGATAGACGCCGGCCTGATCAGACTCGCCGCCGTATCCGATGTCGAGCGTGGTGAGACCGAGATGCTGCAGGAACGGCGTGAAGTCCGATCCGGAACCCAGCGCATCGAGAGGCAAGTCCTCATCCCTGGCAGCCTGTTTGGCCGATCTGCGCTGCTCCTCCGTGGCGTCCGTTCCATAGCCTTCCACGCGCAGTCTCGCTTGCAGACGTCTTTCGACGCTCACACCCGTTTCAGGATCCTTGATATCAAAGGCCACGTCATCGACGAGACGCCGCAGCGAGTGGCTGCCGGCAGCAGAGAGGAAGCCGCGCGAATTCTCATCGGAATTCAGATAAAGAACCGTCTTGGCCTGGAGCTCCTGCGCGTGAGTCTCCGCCCACTCGGTCGACCCGAGCAATCCGGGCTCTTCTCCATCCCAGCTTGCGTACACCAGCGTACGGCGAGGCTTCCATCCCGTCTTCAGCAGCGCGCCGATAGCCTTGGCTTCGGCCATCATTGCAGCGTGCCCCGATAAGGGGTCCCAGGCACCGAATACCCACCCGTCCCTGTGATTCCCGCGCATGACCCAGGCGTCAGGGCTGTCAGTGCCCGCGATCTTTGCGATCACGTCATAAAGGGGCTTCTGACTCCAGTCGGATTTCACGACCAGGTGCACTCGCGCGGGGCCGGGACCCAGGTGGTAGGTGATGGGCAGTGCACCGCGCCATGTTGCGGGTGCAACTCGCCCTTCCAGGGCCTGCAGCAGCGGCTGAGCGTCGGCATAGGAAATCGGCAGGACGGGAATCCTGCGCAGGCTCGCTGCCTCGGAACGCGACAGGCGATGAGCCTGCGGTGTGGCACCCACCCCCGGTGTCAGAGGATCGCCGGAATAGAGAGTAATATCGGCCACAGACCCGCGCTGGACCCCGGCCGCGGGTCGCCACCCGCCCTTCGGATACACATCTCCCTGCCCATAGCCGTCCTGCTGGGGGTCGGAATAGAGGATGCAACCGATGGCGCCGTGCTCCTCAGCCAGCTTTGCCTTCAGGCCGCGCCAGCCCGCCCCGTAGCGCGCCATCGCGATCCTGCCCTTGACGTCGATGCCGCGACGCGCGAGCTCCTTGTAGTCAGACTGCATTCCATAATTGACGTATACCAGCTCGCCAGTAATGTCCCCGTCCGCGCCATACACATTGTAGGGCGCCAGCCCATCATTGCGTTGCGAGCTCGCATCCCCTGGAATGGCCGGTTCCTGCAATTGCGCGGTGTAGCGCACCGGCGCGAACATCTCGAGCGAATGACGTATCAGAGTCGGATAGAGAACATCGAACGACTCGATGTCCGCAGTCCATCCCCAGCTCCTGAATTGATCGCGAACAAATTCCGCATTGGCCTTGTCGTGCGCAGAGCCGACGTGATTGGGCGCCGAGGCCATGCGCTTCACCCACGCAGCCAGATCAGCCGGATCGATGGCCGCATCGAACTGATGCTCCAGGCTCTGCTGCGCCGGACTCTGATCGGGAAGGAACCCGAACAGGCTGGTTTCGGAGCCCCCTGCTGCGGCGGCAGACAGGGTAAAGAGAAGGACTGAGCAGCCACTGGACAGAGCGGAGAGCCAGAATCGGACGGGTGCCAGGTGCATCGGAACAGACCTCGAGTCGTTCCGAACGACAATGCCACATGCCCGCTCTTTTTCCTATGCGCCTCTTGCCGCACCCGTCGCGGGGCTTGCAGAGGCCCGGCGATTCCTGATGCCGCTGGCCCCGGAAAGCGCGGTCCAATCGAGGCAGGTATCATAGGCGGGTGCAGTTCAACGGAGCGCATCCCCTATGAGCAACGACGGCGCGGTTTACGTTCCGCCAAAGGTCTGGGCGTGGACGCAGCCCAATGGCGGACAGTTTGCCAGCACCAACCGTCCCATAGCCGGTGCCACGCACGAACGGGAGCTGCCGGTTGGAAAGCATCCGCTGCAGCTGTATTCACTGGCCACACCCAATGGCGTGAAGGTCACCATCCTGCTGGAGGAGCTGCTGGAACGTGGCTGCAGCGGGGCGGAGTACGATGCGTGGCTGATCGACATCCGCAAGGGCGATCAGTTTGGCAGCGGATTCGTCGCCATCAATCCGAATTCCAAGATCCCCGCGCTGGTGGATCGAAGCGGTGTTGCGCCGATGCGGGTTTTCGAGTCCGGCGCCATCCTGCTGTACCTCGCAGAGAAGTTCGGGGCGTTCCTGCCGCAGGATCTACCGAAGCGAACGGAGTGCCTGAGCTGGCTGTTCTGGCAGATGGGCAGCGCGCCGTACGTGGGCGGTGGCTTCGGCCATTTTTATGCCTACGCGCCCACGAAGATCGAATATGCGATCGATCGATTCGCCATGGAAGTCAAGCGTGAGCTGGATGTGCTCGACCAGCGCCTGCGCGAGCATCCGTACGTGGGTGGAGAGGAGTATTCGATCGCGGACATCGCGATTTTTCCCTGGTACGGCGGACTGGTCAAAGGCTGGGCGTACAACGCCGCGGAATTCCTCAGCGTCCACGAGTACCGACACGTCAATCGCTGGGCGGATCAGCTCCTCGAGCGTCCCGCCGTCCGGCGTGGACGCATGGTCAACCGCACTTTTGGCGAGCTCTCGAGCCAGCTCCATGAGCGTCACGACGCATCGGACTTTGCGACGCGCACGGCGGACAAGCTCGCAGGAGCAGCCGGTTAGGCCCCGATACGCCCTTGCCCGTGCGCGCTGCGGCGCGCTGCAGTGCGCTCCACTGCTAGAATCCTCTGATGCCTCAACCCGACATGCATCAGGCGGCACTCGACTACCACGAGTTTCCGGTACCCGGGAAACTGTCGATCACGCCGACCAAACAGCTCTCCAATCAGAACGACCTGTCGCTGGCGTACTCCCCGGGGGTTGCCGTGGCCTCCGAGGCCATTGCGGCGGATCCGGCCACCGCCGTGCGATTTACGGGAAAGGGCAACCTCGTGGGGGTGATCACCAATGGCACGGCTGTGCTTGGCCTCGGCGCCATCGGCCCCCTGGCCGCCAAGCCCGTGATGGAGGGCAAGGCGGCGCTGTTCAAGAAATTCGCGGGGATCGACGTGTTCGACATCGAGATCGCCGAGAGCGATCCCGATCGCCTCGTCGAGGTGATCGCTGCACTCGAGCCCACATTCGGTGCCATCAATCTGGAGGACATCAAGGCACCCGAGTGCTTCACCGTCGAGCGCAGGCTTCGCGAGCGCATGCGGATTCCGGTATTCCACGACGATCAGCACGGCACGGCGATCATCGTGAGCGCGGCGGTGCTCAATGGACTGCATGTGGTGGGCAAGGACATGCAGCAGGTCAAGCTGGTCACGAGCGGCGCGGGCGCCGCAGCGCTGGCCTGCGTCGAGCTGCTCGTGGAACTGGGATTGCCGCGGTGCAATGTCTGGCTCACGGACCTCGCGGGCGTGGTGTACGCGGGCCGCAGGGAACTCATGGATCCGCTGAAGGAGCGCTTTGCGCAGCCGACCAGCGCCCGCCAACTTGCCGAAGTCATCGCCGGTGCGGATGTTTTTCTGGGGCTCTCCGCGGGCGGTGTACTCAAGCCCGCGATGGTCGCGGCCATGGCCGAGCGTCCGTTGATCCTGGCGCTGGCCAATCCCACACCTGAGATCCTTCCCAACGAGGTCAAGCAGGTTCGCACCGATGCGGTGATCGCAACCGGCCGCAGTGATTTCCCCAATCAGGTCAACAACGTCCTGTGCTTCCCGTTCATTTTCCGCGGCGCACTCGATGTCGGCGCCACAACCATCACCCGCGCCATGGAGATCGCGACCGTGCATGCGATCGCCGGGCTGGCGCGCGAGGAGCAGAGCGAGGTGGTGTCGGCTGCGTATGGGGGAATCCGGGACCTCGCGTTTGGAGCTGAATACCTGATCCCCAAACCATTCGATCCGCGCCTGATCCTGCGCATCGCGCCGGCCGTTGCGCGTGCGGCCATGGAGTCAGGCGCCGCAACGCGACCCATCGCCGATTTCGAAGCCTATGGGCGGCGGCTGCTGCAGATCGTTTATCGCAGCGGCACCCTGATGCAGCCGATTTTCGCGGCCGCCCGGGATGTGGCCCGACTGAGCCGCATCGCTTACGCCGAAGGTGAGGACGAACGTGTGCTGCGCGCCGCGCAGATCGTTGTCGATGAGAAGCTGGCGCACCCCGTGCTGGTCGGACGCCCTGCGGTGATCGAGCGGGCCATTGCGCGGCATGGCCTGCGCCTGCACATCGGTGAACAGATCACGGTCGTGAACCCCGAGTTCGATCAGCGTTTCAGCGAGTATTGGCAGTCCTATTACGAGCTCACGCAGCGCAAGGGAGTCACGCGTCAGTACGCCAAGCTCGAGATGCGGCGACGCACGACCCTGATCGCCGCCATGCTGGTTCGTAAGGCCGAAGCGGATGGCCTGATCTGCGGAACCATCAGCACACCGTGGCGGCATCTGCGCTATATCGATCAGGTCCTGGGACGGCGTGCGGGCGTGCCGGTCTACGGCACCATGTGCGGTCTGATCCTGCCCGGGCGGCAGCTGTTCATCTGCGACACCGACGTCAATCTCGACCCCACTGCAGAGGAGCTCGCGGACATCGTGCGGTTGGCGGCCGAACAGTTGAGCGCCTTCGGTCTCGCGCCCCGGATCGCCCTGCTGTCGCATTCAGAGTTCGGATCGAGCGATGCGCCATCGGCGCAGAAGATGCGGGCAACGCTTGCGCTGCTTCGCGCGCGCCTGCCGGAGCTCGAGATTGACGGGGAGATGCGCGGGGATTCGGCCCTCGATGAGGCCACTCGCGAATCGGTCCTGCCCGGCTCTGCCTTGAAGGGCAGCGCCAACCTGGTCGTGTGCCCGAATCTTGACAGCGCCAATATCGCTTATAACCTGCTGAAGTCCGCAGCCGGACAGAACGTCACGATTGGTCCGATCCTGTTGGGTTGCGCTGCAGCTGCGCATATCCTGACACCGGCAGCGACGGTGCGGCGCATCGTCAACATGACGGCACTGACCGTCGTCGATGCGCACAAGAAAAAGGCTCTTTGAGACAGGCCGACCCGGAGGCCCTCATGTTCAAAGAAGTGCTCATCTGCCACGATGGATCAACCGCCGGGCTCCGGGCGCTCAGGCGCGGTGCCGAACTGGCTGCGCTGCTGAAACCCAAGGTGCACGTGCTTTCATTCTTTTCGAGCGCGCATTCCGACGCAGTGCTCGCAGCCAACACCGTCGGCTTCCAGTGCGTCGTCGACCTGGAGGAGGAACACCGTCAGTCGCTGCAGCAATGCCTCGACTGGCTTGCCGCGCGCAGCATCGTTGCACAAGGCCACCTGGCCCATGGCCAAACGATCGACGAGATCGCCGACTGCGCGAATCGGCTGAAGGTGGACCTGATCGTGCTGGGGCATTATCCGAAGCCCGATGGCGGGCGTTGGTGGTCCGGCAAGGAGCGCGCGGCGCTTGCCGAGCGGGTCCACTGCAGCGTCTTCATCGCGGTGGGTGATACCGCGCTTTGAGTCGTGCCGAGTCCACCCCCCGTACCGCCCTGCCGGCGCTGCTGCTGGGCGGCATCGCGATCGGCTGCTCTCCGATCTTCGTCCGTCTGTCCGAGGTGGGGCCGATTGCCACGGCGTTCTGGCGCCTGTCGCTGGCCCTGGTGCCGCTGCTACTGCTCGAGCGCCGGCGGCAGGCCCACTCCTCGCTGCCCTCGCACCGGCTTGCCTGGCGTGAGTGCTTCACGGTGGCAGTACCCGGACTGTTCCTGGCTTCTGACCTGGCTGCGTGGCACATATCGCTGCACCTGACCTCGGTTGCCAACTCGACACTGCTCGTGAACGCGGCGCCGATCTTCGTCACGCTGTTCAGCTGGCTGGTGCTGAGGCAGCGCATTCGAAGCAGCTTCCTCGTGGGCCTCGTGATCTCAATGGCCGGCGTTCTCGTGCTCAAGGGCGGGCCACAGGCATTTGCGGGCGGCCATACGCGCGGCGATCTGGTGGCAGTCGCCGCGGCGGCACTGTATGCAGGATACATACTCACGGTGCGCGAGGCACGCCACCGCTATTCCACCGGGCAGATCATGCTGTGGAGCACCGCATCCGCAGCCGCTTGCACGGGGGCGCTGTCGGCCGTGACCGAGACACGGCTGGCACCCTCGAGCGCATCGGGCTGGCTCACTCTGATTGCACTGAGCTGGGTGAGTCAGCTGGGCGGTCAGGGGCTGATCGCCTATGCGCTGGCGTGGCTGCCCGCGACGATGTCGTCCCTGACACTGCTGATCCAGCCGGTCGTGGCCTCGCTGCTGGCCTGGCTGCTGCTGCGCGAGCCACTGAGTGCCGCACAGGTCGCAGGGGGCCTCATCGTCATCGGCGGCATCATGCTGGCCCGGCGCACGGCCTGAACCGGGCGCGCCGGTGTGCGCGCTCAGCCCAGCGCCATGAGCGAGAACTCCTCGAAGAGAATCTGGGCCGCAAGCTGGCTGGTATTGGTGGTCGGATCGTACTGGGGTGCCACCTCCACCACGTCCGCGCCCATGACATTCAGCCCGTGCAGGCCGCGCAATAGCGCCAGACCCTCTCGCGCCTCCAGACCGCCGGCTTCCGGCGTACCCGTGCCAGGGGCATAGGCGGGATCGAATCCGTCCACGTCGACCGATATATAGAAGGGCTTCTTTCCCACGACGGCCCGTGCCTTCTCGATGACCGCGGGAATGCCCATGGAGAGGAAATCCTCCATGTAGATCACCGTCATGCCGGAGACGTGGGAGAACTCCCAGTACATATTGGAGGATCCGCGAATGCCGATCTGGATCGTGCGCTCGGGGTCGAGGACGCCGTCGAGCACAGCGAGACGGAAAGGCCCACCATGGTGGAACTTGGAGCCATCGAAGGCGCCCATCGTGTCGCAATGAGCGTCGATGTGCACGAGGCCGACCGGACCGTCCTTGCCAAGCGCGCGCAGGATCGGATAGGTGATGGAATGATCTCCGCCCACGGTGAGCGGCCTGACGCCCGCCCGCTTCAACTGCGCATAGAACTGCTCAATATCCTCGAGCGACTGTTCCAGACTGAAACGGCTGCGAAAGGCGACATCCCCGATATCCGCCGCGCGCAAATGCGCCTTCGGAACACCCTTGAACGTGGGATGATAAGGACCGATGCGCTCGATGGTGCGCACGGCCCTGGGGCCGAAGCGCGCTCCGGATCGATTGGACACGCCCAGGTCCATCGGCACGCCGACCGCCGCGATATCCAACCCCTCCGCGCTGGTCGCATAGGGCAGACCCAGAAAGGTGGGAACGCCGGAATAAGGCATCGCACGCCGGCCCTCGGGCGACTGGACGTCGCGCGCGGCACGGGCCATGAGCGGATCCCCAGCATCTTCGAAAATGCCCCGATCGGAATAGCGATCGCGCAAATGCTTGAGTTTCTCTGCGTCCATGATTGCTCCGCGTGCCTGGAGATTCGGGATGCTACGCCATTCCTTCGCATCGAACATCGCCTGCTGATGGCATAATCCCGGCGCATGCCCATACCCATAACCCTCATCGGTGGAGACGGAATCGGTCCGGAGATCATGGAAGCCACGCTGGCGGTGCTCTCGGCGCTGCAGGCTCCTTTCGAGTGGCACCGGGAGGTTGCCGGACTGGAGGGTGTCAGGGCTGCCGGGGATCCGCTGCCGCAGGCCACACTCGAGAGCATTCGCCGAACCCGTCTTGCGCTCAAAGGTCCACTGGAAACACCGTCGGGCGGTGGCTATCGCAGCTCCAACGTCCGCCTGCGTGAGGAGTTCAAGCTCTACGCCAACCTGCGCCCCGCGCGCACTCTGATCCCGGGCGGCCGCTTCGACAATGTCGACCTCGTCGTGGTCCGGGAGAACCTCGAGGGCCTGTACATAGGCTACGAGCACTACATTCAGATCGATGCCGATCCACATGCCGTGGCCATGGCTACGGGGATCAATACCCGCGCGGGCAGCCGGCGTCTGCTGGAGTACGCGTTCGAGTACGCCATTGCCGCGGGACGCAGGAAGGTCACCGTGGTCCACAAGGCCAACATCATGAAGGCGCTGACCGGCATCTTCCTGGAGACGGCACAGCAGCTGCATGCGGAGCGCTACCAGGACCGTATCGCCATGGAGACCGTCATCGTCGATGCGTGCGCGATGAAGCTCGTGCTCAATCCGCATCAGTTCGACGTGCTGGTCAGCACCAACCTGTTCGGCGACATCCTGTCGGATCTGGTCGCGGGACTCGTCGGTGGTCTGGGCATGGCGCCGGGTGCGAACATCGGAACGGACGCGGCCATTTTCGAGGCGGTGCACGGCTCTGCGCCTGACATTGCAGGCAAGGGTCTGGCCAATCCGGTGGCGCTGATGCTGGCGGCAGCCATGCTGCTCGATCACGTCAAGCTCCCGCAGCTGGCCACGCGCCTGCGCAAGGGCATCGATGCGACGTTCAACGTGGACGGTGTACGCACGCGTGATCTGGGGGGCACTGCCAGCACGTCGGAATTCACGGCTGCCCTGACGAGGCGATTGCAGGCCTGACGGAGGCCCGTTGCGAGCGAGTCCGCAGAGTGTTCTACGGCAGCGGCTCTATCACCGCCCGTGCGATCGCCGGACGGACATCCGGGGTATACGGCCAGCGCCGGGTAGGCAGTCGCGAGAGCAGCGCGCGCACGAAGCTGTCCTGGCGATGCCGGGCTGCGGGGACCGGGACCCCGTGATTGAGTATGGCGAAGTAAACCGTACCCCGGTCCGCGGTTGAGAGCGCGCCGATGAGAGCGCTCGCACCGTAGTCGCCGAACGTACCGGTCTTGCCCACGACATGGCCCGCCTCGTTCTCACCGTCGATTCGCTTCTGCAGGGTACCCTCATCCACGCCCGCCACGGGAAGGATGTCCACGAGTGAATGGCCGGCTGTGCCGAGTTCCTGCTCGAGCGCGCGCAGCAATCTGACCGCGACGCGCGGACTCATGCGATTGGCGGGATCGGTGCCTGCGCCATCTCCAAGCGTCAGCTCGGCCCTCATCGCTGCAGGCAAAACCGAACGGGCATAGGCCTCGACGCTCCCGGCTCCGCCGGCTGCCTCGGCGAATGACTTGAAGATGTTGTTCGAGTAGTCATTCAGCGCCTTGGCCATCGTCAGCAACGGCTGCGAGTGATGCTTCAGCAGCACCCGGGCCACCTGCGAGCCATCCCCTGTCGCCGCCACAGCTTGTCCGTCAAATCTCAGCGCAGGTACCGGGCTGGCGGGCGATGCAATCACCGAGCGCACTGAATCCCAGGCTGCGGCAGGGACATGACCTCCCATGGCCTGCTCCAGCCGGCCGCCGTCCGGATCGTTATCCCAGTCAAAATACAGGTTCCCCTGGATGCGCACCCTGCCGGTGACCTGCCGGATACCCGCGTCCAGCAGCGCGTGGGTAACCAGCAAGGCGTTCTCGTCGACGAAAAATGGATCGCCCCCGCCCGTCACGAGCAGATCCCCGTCAAGGGTGTCCCGCACGATGGGTCCGCTGGCCGCAAAGGCGGTCACGAATCGATGATCGCAGCCATAGCGGTGCAGCAGCGCCAGTGTCGTAGGGACTTTGGAAACGGATGCCGGGTGCACGGCCACGGAGGCCGACTGCGCCACGAGCACCGTGCCGTCTGCGGCCTCGACATAGACGCCCTGATCCGCGCCGAGCAGCCGGCGCGCCGACGCGGCAAGCCACTGCGCATCGTCCGCCCCCGCATGGGCCACAAGCGGGAGGCTCCACAGCGCAACTCCGACGCAGACGTGCAGACAATGGAGCAGCCGCTTGCGGCCAGGGGGGTTGCCATGCATGACACCGATCATAACCGACACGATGCAGCACGCAGTGCGAGCTCATCGGGCTCGCCAGTCGACGCTTGACGCTCCACGGCAGTACTTTCAGACTCGCGCGCGTGAATGCCATCCGCCAGAAAACCGAGCGATGCCTCGCTTCCATCGCCGATGAGGCGGGCGAAGGCGCACGGGTTTTCACGCAGGTTCATGCCGTCACCGCACTCGCGGAGGCCGAGCGGGCCGATGCCAGGCGTCGACGCGCGCAATCGCTCTCTGCACTCGATGGGGTGGTCGTCTCGGTCAAGGACCTCTTCGATGTGGCTGGCCATGCGACATGGGCCGGCTCGCGGGTACTGCAGGGCGCCCCGGTTGCCTCGGTGGACGCACCGGTCGTTGCGCGGCTGCGCAGCGCCGGTGCCGTTACGATCGGCAAGACCAACATGACCGAGTTTGCGTATTCCGGTCTTGGGCTCAATCCACACTTCGGCACGCCGTCCAATCCGTTCGGACGTGGCGGCGATCGACGGATTCCCGGCGGGTCTTCCTCGGGGGCGGCCGTGGCACTCACGGACCGCATGGCGGAGATCAGCATCGGCACGGATACCGGCGGCTCGGTGAGAATTCCAGCCGCACTGTGCGGGTTGGTCGGCTGGAAGCCGACCGCACGCCGAATCGCGCTGCGAGGGATCTGGCCCCTTGCGCCGACATTCGACTCGGTGGGCGTGCTCGCCAATACGGTCACGGAATGCCTGCTCACCGATGCCATCATTGCCGACAGCGCTCCGGAAGCACTCTCGCCACCCCACTCGCCGATACGTCTGGGCAGGCTGCGTGGCTACGTCGAGACCGAGCTCGAGCCGCACGTCGAGCGGACCTATGAAGCCGCGCTGGCACGCATCGCGGCAGCCGGAGCGCGCATCGATGACCTGGT
>Ga0326728_10018416_pt1 | contig 13774 bp, 12 predicted proteins | sample MB3enrmetagenome_FD_207602 | JGI IMG/M metagenome (GOLD analysis project Ga0326728, IMG submission 207602) | Lab enriched peat soil microbial communities from McLean, Ithaca, NY, United States - MB31MN | ecosystem: Environmental > Terrestrial > Soil > Wetlands > Peat | place: USA: New York... | reverse complement strand
AGGCCATCAGCCAAAGTGACGACTCTGTCCAGATCAGCGACGAGCTTTGCATCGCCTGTGCCTTCTGCGTGCACCATTGTGCGCGGGAGGCTCTTAGCCTGGCCGCGGCGTAAAGTATCAGAGCACAATTGGCCCCGGCACATTTCGATAGTTGACAAAGCCTGGGCCCTATGTTATTAGTAGGCCGCCTTTCGTAAAAATGCTATCAGCCCGGTGACCTGCCAGCCTGCCCGGTGATAGCAATCGGAGCGTGATTGGGAGGTTGCCACCGCCACCATATATCGAAGCCCTGACTCGTTTTCCAGCAGACCATTTCACAAGTCAATCCCGGTTGAATCCTTGAGGAGGAAAGATGGCCCCGTGTAGGCGCATCGGTTGGTCGGCACTGGTTCTTATCGTCGTCTCGTCGCTGCTATTGGCTGCGTGCGGCTCTGCGGCGACCCCGGCCCCAACATCGGCGCCCGCCGCGACATCGGCGCCCGCCGCCACGTCGGCACCGGCTGCTGCTGCTGCGGGCGGAAAGACCTTCAAGGTTGGTCTTATCCACCCGTCGCCTATCACCGATTCCTGGAGTGGCCAGGCCTATAAAGGCCTGCTGCTCGTTCAGAGCCAGCTCGGCGCGGAGATCAATCACGTCGAAGTCGCCGATCCTGCCGGCTTCGAGAAAGCTTTTAGCGATTACGGCAGCCAGGGTTACGACGTCGTGATCGCCCACGGCTACCAGTACGATGATGCGGCCAAGAAGGTGGCGCCGCAGTTCCCCAATACCTATTTCCTGGTCATGAACGGCAGCAACGTCGGCCCGAACTTGAGCGGCATCAACACGATCCCCGGGTACAACGAGACGATGTACGCTATCGGGCTCGTCGCCGGCAAGATCTCCAAGACGCACAAGGCCGCCGCCTTCACGCTCGAGATGCCGGCCACCAAGCAGCCTCTCGAGGAGTTCAAGGCAGGCTTCGAGAACACGCCGGGCAACCAGTGCAGCATCGTCACCCTCAACGACCAGAATGACGTCGGCGCGGCCAAGGAAGCGGCGCTACAGGCCATGTCCAACGGCGCGGACATCATTACTGCGAACGCCAACCTTGCCGGGACCGGTGTCTGGCAGGCTGTAGCGGCGCAGGGTGGCGACAAGGTCTTTGCGGTCGGCACGATCAGCGATGTGAACTCGCAAGCGCCCAAGAACATGCTGTTCAGCGCGGGGAATGACCTCAGCGCTTCGATCCTGGCCATCGTGAAATCGATCAAGGACGGCACCGTTGCACGCGGGCAGGCGATCTCCATCCACCTTTCCACTCCGGGTGGTCCGGCCGTCTACCCGATCATCTGGAACCCGAACATCGATCCTTCCGTCATGACGCCAGCGCTGCAACAAGAGCTGCAGGATGATCTCGGCAAGATCGCATCCGGCTCTCTTCAGGTTCCAGCGGTCCAGTAGCCTTCCAAAGCTGGTCCGGCCTGTCTGACCTGCGAAGCGGCTCGGCCCTCGTCTGTCAGCATGAGGGCTGAGCCGAATCGTCTCCCAGGCAGTTCTGCAAAGGGGAGAGAACCGGCATCATGGCTGCTGGCACCGTCTCAAAAGACGCCCTGTCCGGGCTCGACAAGCGGCCCAATGCGCTCGCCGGCCTATGGCGCAACGTCATCCTGCCTGTCTTGTCGATTGTTGCCGCGCTTGCGGTGGGTGGCGTCGTCCTGCTGATCGCCGGATACAACGTGGCCGACGCTTACAGCGCGCTGTGGCAGGGCGTCTTTGGCAACACGCGCAACATCGGCGAGGCGTTTTTGCGTTCGACGCCGGTCGTCCTGATCGGCGCCGGCCTGGCGGTGGCATTCCGCTGCGGGATCTGGAACATCGGCGCTGAGGGGCAGTTTTACCTGGGCGCCATCGGCGGGACGTTCATCGGGCTTCATGTGGCCGGGGTGCCTGCTCCGCTTGCCATCCTGCTGGCCATCGCTGCGGGCTTCCTGTGCGGCGGTGCCTGGGCCAGTATTGCCGGTTGGTTGAAGGTGGCGTTGGGGTTGAACGAGGTGGTGACCACCATTATGCTCAACTACATCGCCACCGGCCTGGTCAGTTTCCTGATCAACGGTCCTATGCAGGAAGCGGCCCATGCCAACCCTCAGACTGACGAGATCGCGGCGAGCGCGGTCCTGCCCCGCATCTGGCCTCCAACCCGGTTGGACCTGGGTTTTCCGATAGCGGTGGTGGTCGCCTGCCTGCTGGCCTTGATTTTGTTTCGCACGCCGTTGGGCTACTCCATCCGGGCAGTCGGCCTGAACCGGGAGGCGAGCCGCCACGCGGGCATCGACGTCAACCGCCAATACCTGTTGGCCATGTTGTTGAGTGGTGGCGCTTCTGGCATTGCCGGCGCGGTCGCGGTCCTGGGTGTGGCCGGGCGGCTTTACGCCGATCTTTCGCCTGGTTACGGGTTCGAGGGCATCGCTGTGGCGTTGTTGGCCAACAATCACCCGCTCGGCGCGATCCTTTCCGGCTGGTTGTTCGGCGCGCTCGGCTCAGGCTCGCAGATGATGCAGTTGACCGCCGGCATCCCTGCCGTGGTGATCTCGATACTTCAAGGGCTGGTGATCTTGTTCCTGGTCTCGTTCCGGATCCTGGGTGACAGGATCGGCCGGGCGCCGCTGAAAGGACGTTAGCATGGGACTCATCACGGCCCTGCAATCGCTCCTGACAGCTTGCTTGCGGATGGCTGCCCCGCTGATCTATACCACGATTGGGGAGACTTACGACGAACGGGCGGGCGTGGTAAATATCGGCCTGGAAGGCTTGATGCTGATCGGCGCGTGCACGGCTTTTGTCGTGGCTTTCTTCGCGCATTCGATGGCCCTGGCGCTCTTGATGGCCGCGCTGGTCGCAGGGGTCTTCGGGCTGATCTTCGCCTATGTCACGGTGACTTTGCAGGCCAACCAGATCGTCACTGGCACGGCCTATAACTTGATTGGCCTGGGCCTGTCCAGCTTCGTTTACCGCGTTCTCTTTAGCAACTCGGCGGATACCCGGCTCGAGCCGCTGCAGCCTGTCTCCATCCCTGTCCTGAGCCGCATCCCGTTCATCGGCCCGATCCTGTTTCAGCAGACGTGGCTCGTGTATGGGGCCCTACTGCTCGCGATCGCGGCGGCTGTGGTGCTCAACAAGACCATGCTCGGGCTGTCGCTGCGGGCTGCCGGGGAGCATCCCAGGGCAGTCGCGACCGCCGGGTTATCTGTCGTCAGGCTGCGCTACGGCGCGGCCATCTTCGGCGCCATGCTGGCCGGGATCGGCGGCGCCTATTTGCCGATCGCGTGGGTCGGTGTCTTTGTCGAGAACATGGTGGCGGGCCGCGGGTTCATTGCCCTGGCGATCGTCGTATTCGGACGCTGGAAACCGATGGGCATGTTGTGGGCGTGCCTCTTGTTCGGTTTCGCCTACGCTCTGCAACTGCGCCTTCAGACACAAAACTTGCAGGTTGCTTACCAGTTGTTGCAGGTCCTGCCCTACCTGGCCACCATCGTGATCATGATCGTCATGCGCGGCCAATCGGCGCAGCCGAAGGCGATGGGTGTGCCGTACACGGAGCGAGCATGAGCCCGATCCTCCGCGCTGACAGCGTGAGCGCCAGGGATGGCACCGGGGGCCCTTGCGCCCGTGTGCGGCTGATCGACATCTGCAAGAGCTTCGGCGCGCTCAGGGCGAACGATCACGTTTCCCTCGAGGTCATGCCAGGCGAGGTGATGTGCTTGCTGGGCGAGAACGGCGCCGGCAAGTCGACGCTGATGAACATCCTGTACGGCCTGTACCGTTGCGATGAGGGCCGGATCGAGATCGACGGCCAGGCCGTGAGCATCCGTTCCCCGCATGAGGCGCTGGCGCACGGCATCGGGATGGTGCATCAGCATTTCATGCTTGTTCCGCCGCTGACGGTGACCGAGAACGTGATCCTGGGTACCCGCTCGCTCTTCCGCCATGGGTCGATACTGCCGGACATGCGCAGCGTCGAGAAACAGGTCGACGAGGTTGCCTGCCGTTATAGTCTGAGGATCGATGCTGCGGCGCGCGTTTCGATGCTCAGCGTGGGCGAGCAGCAGCGGGTCGAGATCGTCAAGGCGCTGTATCGCGGCGTGCGGTTGCTGATCCTCGACGAACCGACGGCAGTCCTGACGCCCCAGGAGACGGATGAACTTTTCCATACCCTCCGGGTGCTGACGGCCGCCGGGCTATCGATCGTCTTCATCACGCACAAGCTGAACGAGGTGATGGCTGCCGCTGACCGCGTGACGGTGCTCAGGGACGGGGTCGTGGTCGGCCGCCGGCTGATAGGAGAGACAAGCCAACAGGAGTTGGCCCAGCTGATGGTCGGGCGCGACGTGCAGATGACGATCGAAAAAGGCTCGGCCAGGCCAGGCGCTGAGGTGCTGGAGGTCGCCGACCTGACGGTCGCCGGTGACGAGGGACGCAAGCTGCTCGACGGCATATCGCTGCACGTCAGGGCGGGCGAGATCCTGGGCATCGCCGGCGTCGATGGCAATGGGCAGCGCGAGCTGGCGCTGGCCATCACGGGCTTGCTGAAGCCGGCCGGCGGCCGCATCTGCATTGCCGGCAAGGACCTGACCGGCAAACCGCCGCACGAGATCATCGAGGCCGGGGCGCGCTTCATCCCTGAAGATCGGCAGTCCGAGGGGCTTGTGCTGGATTTCACGATAGCGGAAAACCTGATCCTGAAAAGCTTCGCCAAGCCGCCGTTCGCCGTGCGCCAGATGCTTCAGCGCCAGGCCATCGACGACTACGCCAGGCGCATCGTAAAAACCTTCGACGTGCGCACGAGCTCTGTGCACGCCAAGACGGCCGACCTCTCAGGCGGCAATCAGCAGAAGGTCGTCCTCGGGCGTGAGATCGACCAGCACCCTGTCTTGCTCGTTGCCGCTCAGCCGACGCGCGGCCTGGATGTAGGCGCCACCGAATACATTCACAAGGCGTTGTTGGAGCAGCGAGACCGCGGGGTGGCGATCCTGTTGATCTCGACGGAGCTGGAAGAAGTGCTGGCTTTGAGCGATCGCATCGCGGTGATCTATGAAGGGCGCATCGCCGGTGAGGTCGCGGGTGATCGTGCCAACACGCAGAGGATCGGCTTGTTGATGGCCGGCGTGCGTCGCGAGGACTGCGACTGAAGGGCGGGCGCCGCCAAGGTCCTGACCGAGAGGGAGTCATGAAGACACTCAGCCTCGACGAGGAGCACGGGTCCGACATGGTGGTTACGGTGGTCAGCCAGCAGGGTTACTGCGGCGCCGATTACCGGGTGGGCGACCAGATCCGTTTCTCGGGCGTCAAGATCGAGGGCAATCTCTGCATCCACGCCCTGTGTGGGCTGTTGCCCAAGGTTCTGGCCATGCGGTACGGCGCCCAGTTTCCCTGGCTGGAAGATCCCGATGTTAGCCTGCACGCATGTCCCGATGCCCAGAATCCCGTGGTTTTCGAGCTGCGCCGGCTGAGAAAATAGGGCGAAGGAGCCAATGTCTACCATTCTCATCGAGGGCGGCGCGCTCGTCACGCTGAACTCGCAACACGACGTCGTTGACCCCGGCTATCTGTTCGTCGAGGACGGCAGCATCCTGGCCCTGGGCCCTGGCGCGCCGCCCGACGACCTGGTGGGTCAGGCCGGCGAGGTCTTGCATGCCGGCGGGATGGCCGTGATCCCTGGTATGGTCAACGCTCACGACCATCTCTTCCAAACGTTCGTGCGTGGCCTGTCCTATGATCGCCCGCTCATGCCGTGGTTGCAGGAGATCGTCTATCCCATCAGCGGCGCGATGACTGAGCATGATGTCTACCTGGCGGCCCTGCTCGGGCTGGTCGAGAACCTGCACGGCGGGGCCACGGCGGTTATCGACAACCAATACCTGCACTGCGCGCGAGGCAACGACGATGCCGTCTGTGAGGCTGCCTCCAGGCTTGGCATCCGGCTGTTGTTGGCCAGAGGCTGGTCGGATCGCAACGTGCCGGAAGCCTTCTGCCAGGCGCCGGACGAGATCATCGCCGAGACCGAGCGATTGCACAAGACCTGGCGCAACCAGGGCGGCGGCCGCATTCGCGTGGAGCTAGGCCCCGGAGCTCCCTGGGCTTGCAGTGAAGAGACCATGAGCCGCACGCGCGACCTGGCCGAGAAGTTGGGCATAGGCATACACATGCATGTGGCCGAGACGCGCGCCGAGCTCGAAATGGACCGCAGCCGCACAGGAAAGGGTCATATCGAATGGCTGGCGAGCCTGGGCATGCTGGGGCCGACGACCCAACTGGTACACAGTGTCTGGATCTCGGATGAGGAGATCGAGCTGATTGTCGAGGCCGGCGCCATGGTGGTTCACTGTCCGGTGAGCAACATGTTCCTTGCCTCTGGCATTTGTCAGGTTGCGCGGCTGCGCAAGCGAGGCGTGCCGGTGGCGCTTGCCACGGATGGGGCCTGCAACAACGGTCAGGGCATGATCGATATTCTCAAGACGGCTGCGAATTTGCAGAAGGTGGCAGCGCTCGATGCATCGGTCTTCACGGCCCACGACATGCTTGAGATGGCATGCTGTTGCGGCGCGGCAGCCTTTGGCCAGCGCGAGGCTCTCGGCAGCCTGGAGCCGGGCAAGAAGGCCGATGTCGTGCTGGTGGACCTGAACAACTCCCGGCTTGCATTGGCAAGCCCCGTCCCTTCCGCGCTGGTCTACACGGCAAGCAGCGCCGACGTGCATACGGTCATTGTCGACGGCAAGATCCTGCTGCGAGACAGGCGCGTGACGGCTCTCGACGAGGCGGCGCTCGTCGCCGAAGCGAAGATTGCGTGGGATGGGGTGTTGCGCCGTGCCGGCGTGGCGGGATGAATGAAGAGCTACGATGTGATCGTGATCGGCGGTGGCTTCATCGGCACTGCCGCTGCCTACTATCTGGCCAGGAAGGGCGCCTCGGTGTTGCTGGTAGAGGCGAGGGGTTTGGGCACCGGCTCTTCCGGCGCCTGCGCCGGGCGATGCCAGGTCTCGGAAGCGCACCCGGGCCTGCACCTCGACCTTGTGCTACAAGGCCTGACGCGCCTCGATGGATTGGAAGAGGAGCTCGACTATCCCTTCGGTTGGCGTCGCTTTGGCAACATCATGCTGATCCGGCAGGAAGCGCATTGGCGGTACTGGACCGGACAGATAGCCCATCTTCGCAGCCGTGGCCTGCCTGCTGAGATGCTGGACCTGGCCGCGCTGCATGCGGCGGAGGCCGGGCTGTGCGTCGATGGTTACCTGGGCGCCGCCTGGTGTCTCGAAGGCCTGGTGAACCCGCTGAAGTACTGCTGGGCCTACGCTCGCGCCGCCCGCCGGGCCGGTGCGGTCCTGCGGCCCCAAACGCCCGTCACGGGTTTCGAGACGGAAGGGGGGCGCGTCATCGCCGCCATCACGAAAGACGAGCGGCTCAATGCCGGCGCCTTCCTGGTGGCTGCAGGAGCCTGGTGCGGGAAGGTCCTGGGCCTGGCGGGCGCGCCGCTGCCATTGGGCTTCAGCAACGCCGAGGCCATTGTTACCGAGCCATTGCCTCCTGTGCTCCACAATCATGTGGGCATGGCAGACTTTTACGAGACGATACACCACCAGGCCAGGGCGGTGTCGCTCGGCGTATTGCAGGTGGAGAACGGCGCGCTCTACGCGGCTGAAGCCGTCGAAATGGCGACCGAAATGCGCCGGCAGACCAGCTCCTGGGGACCGCCGGGCATAGCGGCAGAACTGCTGCGGGTCATGCCCCGTTTCGCAGGGGTCCGGGTGCTGCGTTCGTGGACCAGCGTGACGTCGTATCTGCCCGACGAGCAGCCGGGCCTTGGCCGAATGCCGGGCATGGAGAACCTGTACGTGGCGACTTCCTTCCACCTGACCTGCACCACCGTGCCGGTGCTCACAGAGATGATGGCCCAGATGATGCTCGGAGAGCCGGTCGAGCCCTCGCTGGATAGCTTCAGCCCGGCCCGTTTCGGCACGCAATGAGAGGTAACGCTTTGGAGCATTACAGTGTAAACCGGTCCGCTGTGGCGATGATCAAGGATGCCATCGCGCGGGCGGACGAGTTGCAGATCAAAGCCTGGCGCGCCTCGTGCGGAGCCACTTTGGTCGACATGGGGCTGACCTGCCCGGGCAGCTGGAAGGCCGGGCAGGTGTTCGTCGAGGCCGGGTTCGGCGGCCTGGGAAGAGCCACCTATGGCACTTTTGGCCTCGACCCGTTTTGCCTGCCTTCGATCGACGTGTGGGTTGACCATCCGGTGATCGCTGTGGTCGCCTCACAGGCCGGCTGTTGGGAACTCGGCCACGGAGAATTTGCCGAGATCGGCTCCGGCCCCGCGCGTGCGGCGGCCCTGGCCGACCGCTGGTCGGGCAGCGGTTACGCGGACCCCGCCGAGGAGGTGGTGGTCCAGTTGCAGACGCGGCGTGTGCCTGGAGATGAGCTGTGCCGCCAGGTCGCCGAGGCCTGCCACGTCAGGCCCGAGCAAGTGTATGTTGTTTTCGCCCCCACCGCCTGCCTGGTCGGCGCGATCCAGGTCGCCTCTCGCACGGTCGAGCAAGTCATGATCAAGCTGTACTTGCATGGTTTCGATATCCATACTGTGCGGCATGGCTTCGGAACGGCGCCCGTAGCGCCGCTGACCCAGGACGAAGGCGAGGCCATGGGGCGTGTCAACGACTGCCTCTTCTACGGCGCGACGACGGTGCTCTACGCCGACGCCGCCGATGAGGCCATCGAGCCAGTGGTCAAGCGCCTGTGCTTCGATGCCAACGCGGGCCAGTTCTGGGGCATGCCGTTTGCACGCATCTTCGAGCATTTCCAGCACAACTGGTTCGCGGTGCCGGACCTGATCGACTCTCCGGCTCACGTGATCGTCAACAGCCTGCGGACCGGCCACTCTTTCTCAGGCGGCCAGATCAACCGCGATGTGCTGCGGGTTTCGTTTTTTGGTGGCGGCTCCGCGGCTGGCTGAGGCTGGTCACCGCGCAGGCGGGTCCGGCTCACCGGTCGTGGCAGTGGCTGCCCGTCCACGAACTTCGGAGAGGGGGTGAGAATGGCGCAGGAGGATCTCGACACGACGTCCTTCACGGCAGGATCCACCGATCCGCTCGGAGCCTGCATCAGAGATCGGCGCCTGGAGCGTGGCATGGGGCTGCGCGAACTTGGCCGCGCGACCGGCTTGAGCGCCACGTTCATCAGCAAGCTAGAGCATGGTGAAGCCAACCCGACCCTCGGCACCCTTCGCAAAATCGCCAACGCGCTGGACACGTCTCTCTTCCGCCTTCTGGTTGTCCCGCCGGCGCAGAGCCCCGTCGTGCGGAGCGGTGGACGCAGGCGCCTGGCATTGCCGGCAGGCCATATCGCCTATGAGATATTGACGCCGGATGTCTCGCATAAGATGGTACTGTTCGAAGGGCGCGCGACCTCAAACGATGGCAACCTTGTCGGCCCGCGCCTGGCGGTCGATACGGAGGAGTGCTTTCTTGTGTTGAAGGGCCGCATCGAGGTCACAGTTGCCGATAGGAGCTACGAACTGGAGGCAGGAGATAGCATCTACTTTGAAGGGCGTGATTTGAAAGCGATCTGTGTTGTCAGCGAAGGCGAAGGCAGGTTTTTGTCGGCGATGACGCCGCCAGCGTTTTGAGGGCGTCTGGGGCGTTTGTGGGACAGTGCCCGGTGTGCTATGCTTGGACCCGCAGCCTGCCGGGCGCCGGCCTTGAGTAAGCCAGTGGCTGTCCATTGACGCGACAAGGGCGTTTGCCGCGGTGGAAAATCCAACATCACTCATAAAGGGGGATCACTCAATGGCACACAAACGGTCTCTGCTCAATCTTCTCTTGGTTGCCGCCGTTGTGTTGGCGGCCTGCGCCGTTTCGGTCGGAGGGGCCACCGCCGCGCCGGCACCCCAAACGGCCATCACCGGCACTGCAACAATTACCGGCACGTCAGCGATTACCAGCACGTCGGCGATGACCAGCACCGCGCCGATCACCAGCACTTCGACGATGACCAGCACCGCGCCGATCACCAGCACTTCGACGGTGACCGGCACTTCGGGGGCGGCAGGGGGCCAGACCTTCACGACCTGGTTCCAGTACGATCAGACCAACACCGATCCTAAGGCCGACGAGGCCGCAGGCAATGCGTACCTGGCGGCGGAAATCCCGCAGTTCAATCAACAGTTCGCCGGCAAATGGAATTGGGTCAACGTGCCGCAGGCGTTCGACAAGATGCAGGCGCTGCTCATCACGGCCGTCCAGTCGGGCGGCGAGGTGCCCGACCTTTTCGACGCCGACAATATCCCGATGAACGCCTTCATCAAGAACGGGGCCGCGCAGGACCTGACTGCCTGGGCCCAGCAGCAGTCATGGTATTCCCAGCTTGACCCCAGCGCCCTCAGCACCTGCAAGGGGCCGGATGGGAAACTGTACTGCATCCCTGTCGCCACGCAACCCTACGTCGTGTTCGTGTGGAAAGAACTATGGCCTTTGGGCTATCCGAAGACGCCTGAGTCGTTCATGACCGAAGCTGCGCGGCTCAAGACTCAGGGGCACTATGCCATGACCTTCTTCGGTTCCACCGACTTCGAGGGCGAAGCCATCAACCGATTCATGTCGATGGCGGTCCTCTCCTACGGCGGCACCTTCGATGACGGCAAAGGCAACATGCTGCTCAACACGCCCGAGGATGTGGCGGCGGTGCAGATGATGCGCAACATCGTATCGGATGGTTACGTGCCCGAGATCGCCTTCGCGGGGCAGTTCGCCGAGGAGAACGCTATCAAGGATGCGTCGGCCGCTTCCTTCCCCACCGGGCTTTTCGGCTATCGCTACCTGAACCCGCTCACGGCGCCAGACGGCAAGCAATTCAACACGGGCACCCAACAGGATATGCTCAATGCCATCAACGCCGGCGAGATCTACCTGGCGCCGCTGTTCGCCCCTGACGGCAAGACGCCGAGCTGCAACCTGGGGGCGGACAGCTTTGTCATCCCAACCGGAGCCAAGAACGTCGACGCCGCTCACGACTTCATCAACTGGATGATGGACCCCGCGCAGAATCCCGGCTACGTGACCGGGCCTGGTGGAGGCTTCCCGGCGCTGAAGTCGAGCCTGAGCGCACCGCTATTCCAGGCACAGTTCTACAAGGAAGCAGCCGATGTGCTCAGCCAGAGCCCTTGCCGCCCGTGGTATGGCTCGCTGCAGGACATCCCGAGAGCTCAGAAGGAGATCGTCGACACCTTCTATGACTTGATCAAGGCAAATCCGACTGAGGACATCGCCACCGCGCTGCAGAACACGCAGGATCAATACAACGCGGGCAACTGATACCCGACGGTAAGCAAATTCGCCAGGGCGGCGAGCCCGCAGTCAGCCCGGTAGGCACGTCGCCCCCGCCACCTATCTCTGCTCGTCCACCGGGGCATCCCCGATGGACGAGCAGAACAGGTTTGCCTCACAAAGGCCAAAGCTCATATGGATCAGACATCGGCTCGCCTGGAACAGGCCGTGACCCCCGCGCGTGACACGGCCGTCCGCCGGGCGGCTCGGGGCAGGCCGCTCGACTTGCTGCCTTTCTGGTTGATTCTGCCCACCCTGCTCGTCTTGTTGCTGGTTCAGGTTTACCCGGCGGTGTACACGGTATGGCTGAGCCTGCAACAGCGGGAAGGGTTGAAATGGGTGTTCGTTGGCTCCAGCAACTACACGCATCTGCTGCACAGCACTGAGTTTGCCGAAAGCGTCGGCCACACCCTGATTTTCCTGGTCGGCTACGTCGCCCTGACGCTCGTTGCAGGATTTTGCATCGCGCTGTTGCTCAACCAGAAGCTGCGCCTCTCCGGCTTTTACGTGACCGTGCTGTTCTTGCCGTGGATCATCGCCGACTTGATGGCAGGCGTGATATTCCGCCTGCTGGTCCTGCCCGACTACGGCGTGCTCGCCGGTATCCTGCAGAACCCGGCCATTATCCCGCCGCACGGCTTATCCGTGCTGACGCAGCCGCCACCCCAACCGTTGGTCGGCAGCTTCCCGTTTCCCCCCGCGGCGGCCTTGATCTATCTCATCTTAGCCACAACCTGGCGCGCGCTGCCGTTCGTTACTCTGCTGCTGCTGGCGGCGATCCAGACTGTGCCGGGCGAGGTTGTCGAAAGCAGCCAGATCGACGGCGCAAGCGGGCTGCAGGTCATCCGCTTCATTACCGTGCCGCTGATCCTACCGACCATGGTCGTCGCGCTCTTCAGCCTCACTTTAACCGGTATGAACAGTTTCGCCATGGTGTTTAGCCTGACCCAGGGCGGGCCCGGGACCTCAACCGAGGTATTGAGCATGTTTCTGTATGCCCTCGGCTGGAATGATTTCGACTACGGGAGAGCGGCGGCGTTGGCCATGCTGATCGCGGTCGTGAACTGGCTGTTGATCGCCGGAACGCTGCGCACGACTCGAACCGAACAGAGGAGCGCCTGAATTGCCAAGTCCTTCGACCGGGTCCCGCCGGCACTGGCGAGGCCTCTTGCTCAACGGGGCACTGGTGTTCGCCTGCTGCTTTGCATTGCTGCCCATCGCTACCACTTTGCTGGAATCGTTCAAGGGCGAGCGGGACGTTACCCGCCGGCCGCCCATACTGTTTCCCTGCGACACGCGCACAAGCTCCTTCGACCTCTCGGCGTGTCGTTGGACGGTGGAGGGCTATGATCGCGCCCTGGCCCCCAAGCCGGCGGCTCACGCGCTGTTCGGGTTTATCCTGACGAGCCGCATGTTCACCACGTTTCTGCCCAATACGCTGTTGTACGCCACGGTTACGTCAGCCCTGGTCGTGCTGCTGGCCGGCATGTCGGGCTACGCCTTCTCGCGCTATCGATTTCGCGGCCGCCAGGCGTTGCTGATCGGCATCCTTGCCATCATGGGCGTGCCGCTGCTCACGAACCTGGTTGCGCTCTACCAGGCGGGTGCGACGTTGCGTAAGTCGGCGCTGCCCATTTACAACGATCGCGTCTTCATCATGGTGGTCTACACGGGCTTTTTCCTGCCTTTGAGCGTGTGGATCGCCAAGGGTTTCATGGATGCTATCCCCCGCGAGCTGGAGGAGGCTGCACTGATCGACGGCTGCAGCCCGGTGGGCACCTTGATGCGCATTACCATGCCGTTGGCTTTGCCAGGCCTGACATCGGTGTTTCTGCTGAGCTTTGTCAACGTCTGGAACGAGTTCATTGCCGGCTATCTGCTCATCTCCAAGATCGAGCTCAGGCCGCTGATGTATGGCCTCTATGCCTTCCTTGGCCAGAACATCGTCAATGTCCATGTTGTGGCGGCAATATGTGTCCTTATCGCCCTGCCGATGGTCCTGCTCTTCTTGTTTGCGAGGCGCGTGTTCTTCCGGGCCATGGTCGAAGGCGCCATCAAAGGATAGGGCCCATGGTATCCCCGCTGACCTCGAACCCATTCCACCAGGTGACGGAACACATCGCGGAGCAGTCGCATGCTATGGCTGGGGCCACGATCGCCGCCTCTGCGGCCCTGGGTTGCAGTCTGGGGGAAGCCTGCGTCCGCATCAGCGCGGCGCTGTTGGAGGGTGAGGAGCAGCAATTCGCGCGCCAGCGAGTGGCCGCCCGCCTTGTCGAGATCCGCCGCCGGCTACAGGAGCTCGCAGACGAGGATGGTGCAACCATCCTGGCTCTCGCCCATGTCCAGGAAGATCGAGACGGTCAGGGAAGGAGACAGGACCGGCTGTGCCAGATACCTCTGGAGGTCGGGGGCCTGGCAGCTG
>Ga0326728_10018415_pt1 | contig 13774 bp, 7 predicted proteins | sample MB3enrmetagenome_FD_207602 | JGI IMG/M metagenome (GOLD analysis project Ga0326728, IMG submission 207602) | Lab enriched peat soil microbial communities from McLean, Ithaca, NY, United States - MB31MN | ecosystem: Environmental > Terrestrial > Soil > Wetlands > Peat | place: USA: New York... | reverse complement strand
GCTCGCGATTGAAAGATATCACTTTTTTCCTTCGGAAACTATCAGAAAAATACAGTCGCCCCTGAATCAGCCGGCGCTCAGGCGGAGAGTTTGTCTCGCCACCTGGTTTGCATCAAAACCAGTCCGTATTGAGCACATGGGACTTGTTGGGTTCCGAACGAGGGGGCTTAGCTGCAGAAGGCTTTCAGTCCAGCGGCCCTGGCAAGCTCAAGGAAACTCGTATCTGCGTAGGAGCTCAAGAGCGGCGAAAGAAGCGAGTCCAACTCATGATTCACTCCCGTCGCGCTCCGCCGGGAGGGCAGTGCTTGCTGGTCGCAGCACACGATTGACGGCGCGCACCAACTAGCAGCGCGCCCGGCCCGCGATGATAGGGTTAGGTTACCGTGCGCGCTTGGCTGAACGCTTCTGAAGTGATCCCATCATCTTAAGATTCTTCGCGATCAGCGCGTAACGCTGCTCGACGCAGGCGTAGCTGCGCAAGGGATCCTCGGGGGTGTGCAAGACGTAATCGAGAAGCTTGTCAACGGTGCTGGTGGCGACGTGCAGGCGGGTGTCCGAGGAGCCATAGTAAATGAAGACCTGCCCATCCTGCCGCGCCACCCAACCGTTGCTGAAGACCACGTTCGAGACATCGCCCACCCGTTCTTCACCCTGCGGGGCAAGAAAGTAGCCCGCCGGGCGGTGAGTGACCACTTGAGCGCGATCGAGTTCCGAGAGCATAAGATAGAGCACGTAGCGCAATCCGGCCGCCGTATTGCGCACGCCATGCGCGAGGTGGAGCCAGCCTTTGCCTGTTTTGATAGGAGCGGGACCGAGGCCGTTCTTCACCTCTTTAATGGTGTGATACTCGCGGTTATCGATGATGGTCTCCTCATCGATCACGGCATTCTCCATGCTGCCGGCGAGACCCCAGCCGATCCCTCCTCCCTTGCCCGCCTGAATGAATTCGTCCTGAGGCCGCGTGCAGAAGGCGTATTTGCCATCGACAAACTCAGGATGCAGCACCACGTTCCGCTGCTGCGGTGACTTGGTCTTCAAGTCAGGCAAGCGCTCCCAGTGTTTCAGGTCCTTGGTCCGGGCGATGCCGCATTGGGCGACTGCGGAAGAAGTGTCCCAGGGCGGTGTTTTGGGGTCCTTGCGCTCCGTGCAAAATAGCCCGTAAATCCAACCATCTTCATGCCGCACGACGCGAATATCGTAGACGTTGATGTCGGGGTCCTGGGTCTCCGGCATCAGGATGGGGTAGTCCCAAAATCGAAAGTTATCGATGCCGTTCGGGCTCTCGGCCACGGCGAGGAAGGATTTCCGGTCGCTACCTTCGACGCGAGCCAGGACCACAATCTTCCCTTCGTACTCCATGGCTCCTGCGTTGAAGGTCGCATTGATGCCCATGCGCTCCATGAGGTACGGATTCGTTTTCTGGTCGAGGTCGTAGCGCCAGAAGACCGGCGTGTGCTCGGCGGTGAGCACGGGAAATGCGTAACGGTCGAAGACTCCGTTGCCGCCTGCGATTTTGCGATTCTTACGCGTTATCAGCTTCTCGTGATTTTCGAGGAGCTTTTGCACTTGGCGTCGGAATGCAACTGGTCGCACCGCCTGAGTTACTAATTCTGACATCGGTCGCATTTTCCCTCCAGCTTTGCCTCGCAGTTCCCTAGGCCCGCCCATGCTAATTCTCCGTGCGCCGCGACGATTTCTTCTCAGTGTTCTCTGTGGCTAAAAAAGCCAAACACAGAGGACACTGAGGCCCTCCGTGTTCTCCGTGTTGACGCTTTATCACCCTAGCCTCGCCATGACCTCGAAGCACATCCGGCTGTTATGATATGGGCATTTCCACTGATCGACTTTGAACTTGTCCGGGCTGGGGACGCCCTCTCGCGAGACCCTCCAAAACCACTCGCCGTGCCGCCGATCGACGACGTATTTCTCGATGAATTCCCAACTCCTCTCGGCGGCCTTGCGAAAATGCTCTCGGCCCGAGAGTTGATAGGCATTCAAGAATCCCACCACGGCTTCGGCCTGGGGCCACCATTCCTTGCCGGTGTCGATGATCCCGCTGGGGTCCGCTTCATAGAGCAGCCCGCCATCGGGATCGACTGCCTGGTCGAGCACGGCTTGCGCCATATCGACAGCCTCTTGCCGCACCTCGGCGAGGATCTGCTTGTCGCCGAGCATTTCCGCCGCCTCGCACAGAAGCCACGTTCCTTCGATGTCATGCCCAAAGGAGATACGATCGGATTTGGAATTCCACTCTTCGTCAAAGAACATTCGGAAATGATGGGTCTTGCGGTCGATGATGTGCTCCAGAAAGATCTGGATGAGTTCCTTCAGGCGGCTGCGCAGGTCCGGATTGTCCCCGCAGCGCAACAGATTGGCGCAGGCCTCGAGGAGGTGAAGGTGCGTGTTCATGGACTTCTTCTCGTCCATGTCAACCTCGCTCAGGCGCTGCTCTCGAGCCAGCGTCCAGTCGCGCTCGTAAGTTTCAAAATAACCCCGGTGGAGCGCATCGTAGCTCGCGGATTCGATGGTCTCGAAGAGCCCGAGCGCTCGATTCAATGCGTCTGGATCACCGCTGGCGCCGTGGTATTCCGCCAGCGAGTACACGGCAAACGCCTGGCCGTAAATGCGCTTCTTGAATTCCACGGGGCGGCCAAGATAATCCACCAGCCAGAAAACACCGTTGAACTCCGTGTCCCAGAAATGCTGTGTAATGTAATCGTAGGCGCGGCGCGCGGTTTGGCGGTAGTCCTCCTCGCCGTACACGCTGAAGGCCTTCGAGAAGGTCCACAGAATGCGCGCGTTCAAGATGAGCCCCTTGTGCGCGAAGGGGTCGATCGTGAGGTCGTTGGCGATCTGCCCCCAGAAACCGCCGTATTGGTCGTCAATCGCGTGCTCGAGCCAGAAGGGCAGTATGTTCGTTCGCAGTTCAGTCTCGACTCGCTGTCGCAGGTTGTGCACGGAGTCACTCCACGGGAAGCGGTCGACTCCCTTCAACCCGCCGCCACGGGCTCCGCGGTCCCGTCCCGGCCGCTCGCTTGACCGAAAACTTCTCGCTCCTTCAGGTGGTTGTACCAGGTGAACTTCAGCACAATTGAGGTCACGGCGATGATGGTCGCTGTAATCGCGGCGTTGCGGAATTTCTGGATCACGACGTAAATGGGCAAAGCGACGAGGCTGACCTGCCATGTAATGCCGACCACAATGTTAAACATATCGCGCCAGAAGTCCTTGTTGCGCTCGAACGTGGGATCTTCAGCGCGGACCTTGGCGAGAATGGGGCTCCAAAAACCCCAGGGCCGCACCCGGCGATAGAAGTCCTTCAAGACTTCTTCATCTTCCGGCTTGGTCAACCATGTCCCGGCCAGACATCCCACCAGGGAGATCGCAAAGGTGAGCGGGAACACCAGCGCCACGTCCGAGTTCACCGAATGCGCCTGCAAGAGTCCCCTGACGATGGAAATCTCGGGGAGAAGCTTTGGCAGAACCAAGGAGCCGGCGATGCCGGTGACCATCCCCCAAAAATACCCGTAGCCGTTAAACCGCCACCAGTACCATTTCAGGGCGTTGGAAGCCGTGTACCCGCCCCAGAGCCCGGAAACAATCCAGAGCACCACGGAGTTTACGGAGGCGACGTACCAGCCGATGGCCGCGCCCACCAGCACCACGGCGAATGAACTCAGGTAGCTGAGGCGGACGTACGTTTTGGGGCTGGCATTCGGGTTGATGAAGCGCTTGTAAATGTCGTTCACAAAGTACGGCGGCGCAGCGTTGACCGTGGCCGCAAAGTTTGACATGAACGCCGCCAGCAATCCGGCGATCAGGAACCCGAGCAGGCCGGCCGGAACAAACCGGCCAAGCGCGTAGGGAAGCACCAACTCGAAGTCCATGTTCTTTCCCATGGCCCGAATCTGATCGCTGAAGAAAACCAGGGCCAGGACGGTCAACCCGGTGATCAGGAAGTAGCGGGGAAGGGTCAGGACGATGTTTACCCAACTGCTCATCATGGATGCCTCACGGGCATCCTTGGAGGAGAGGACCCGCTGCATGTCGTAATTTGGCGCCGGGCCGGCCATGCTGATCAGCACGCCTTTGAACAACAACATCATGACGAAAAAGCCGAAGATTCCGTAGCCGTCTTCGGCGATCTTGGAGTTCGCCGAGGCGATGAGCGAAGACCAATCCAGGTTCAGATGCCAGCCAAAGAAAATATGGTCCCAACCGGGTGGGACAAAATGCTGAAGCGTGCCGGGGGCGACTTTGGCCATGGCAATGATGCCGACGGCGAAAGAGGTAATCGACAGAATGCAAAACTGGATGACCTCCGTGATCACCACGCTGAACATGCCGCCCTTGATCACGTAAATGGCCGTGATGGCGATCAAGATAGTGGCGTATTGGTTGGGAGACAGATGCCAAGGCAGGAATATCGCCGCAAACTTTCCGATCCCTTTGAACCCGTAACTGAAGAAGCCAATGATGCTGACGAACGCGTAGACAACGACAATCAGGTGAGCAAGCTGAGCACCGCGGCCCGTCCCGAAGCGCGTCTTGATCCACTCTGCGCCGGTCATCACATTCGAGCGGCGCAACCACGCCGACAAGTAAACCATCAGGAAGACTTGGTTGAAGGTCGGCCAGAGCCACGGAATCCACACGCTCTTCAGGCCGTAAACGAACATCCAATAGACGAGCAGCATGGTGCCGCTGATGTCGAACATGCCCGATGCGTTGGAAATTCCCAGCACATACCAAGGCAAGACGTTGCCGCCAAGAAAATACGCCCTGATGTCGCGGGAAGCGCGGTGGGAAACCCAATAACCCACCAGCACGGAGGTGGCGAGATATGCCAAAATGATTGCGATATCCACGGGATGAAGATTCATGATCCCTCTTTATAATGTGAGCTTCGGGCTATTGCTTACAAACAGTGCACTCCCCGTTGGCGCGAGCAAAACAATCCAAATGGCAAATGGCAAAGGGTTTGTGATTTGGCAATTGGCAAATTGTAAAACCATTTGAATTTTGCCGTTTGCCATTTCAACTCGCTGTGTCTGGCCGTGCAAACGACCCCTCACCCGGCCCGCGCCGGCTGATGAAAGCGCCGGTGCGGTCCACCCTCTCCCCAAGGAGAGGGCTAGGTCGTTTTTACCTGCTGCGTGCTGCCGACTGCCTACTGCCGACTGCCCACTGCCCACTGCCTACTGCCTACTGCTTTATGGCATAACTCCAGCCAACAGAAACACCAGCATCGCCTGCCAGTTGATGCAAATTTCGTTGCTGGCGTATGACCCTTGATCGTCGCTGTATACCTTGGCAGGCGGTAAATCGGCAGGCAAGACTCTGAGTAGGGGGTCTTGCCGATCAGCATTAGGCCCGCCCGAGAGCAGTCCGGGCCAAGGTTCGGGATGGTGCCCCGCACCGCTCGGACGATGATGCGGATGACGGAAGGGATGCTGGCCCACTTGCGTCACCCAGGAGATCGAAAAAGTGTTGCGACCTAGCAAGTAATGGAGGTTATCGAGCGCGCTCTCGAGGCAGGCGCGGTCCGGGGAGAGAGCGTTGGCGATCAGCATCTCCATGCCGTAATTTGCCACCAGCCCGTTTGAACCCCAGCGAAAATCGCCCTCGCCCAGGCTGATGTGGTAGGGGTTGCGGCGCGTGCGCTCGACCGTCTTGCGGGCCGCCCCGAGTGCCGCATCTCGAACCGCGGCAAGAGCGCTTGAATCCGACTCCGGGCGCGCCGCCAAGGCATACGCCCACAAGCCCATTGGCGCCACCACCCTCCAGGATTCGGCATCGAGAGCGCGCAGGGCAGGCAGATAATTCGCGTAATGCTCCACAAAGTAGCGATTGTATTGAGTCTCGCCTGTGGTTCGCCATAATTCCGCGGCCGCCCACAGCCGCTCGTCCCCGCAATCGGGGTCGCCGTACGCGCCGGTGGTGATTCCGGGCGGGTTCTTGAACGTGACATCGGGGTAGCGCTCAGTCCAGGCCCATGCCGCTCGCGCGGCGCGCAAATTCCGGGCGGCAAAGTCCTTGTCGAACGGCTGATACACTCGGGCCGCGATGGACGCCACCGCCGCCAGGTCAGCCGTGGCGCAGGTGCTTTTGTAAGGCGGCGTTCCCGTGCCGATCACTTCGCTGGGAAGGTGATCGTCTTCCGGCATCACGAAATCGCAAAAGTGCTCGCTGGTCTGCTTGTGCCAGGCGCCCCCGTCGTCGTCCTGCATCTTGAGCATCCACTCGAGGTTCCAACGCGCTTCATTGAGGACGTCGGGCGTGCCGTTGCCACTCTCGGGGATGTTCAGCTTGATGTCCTTAAGCTTTGGGCCAAACATCTCGAAGGCCCAGAGGAGCGTGCCGGTGGCAATTCCCGAGTTCACCATGTAGCGGCCGTAGTCCCCTGCGTCGTGCCAACCGCCAACGTTGTCACGCCGGCCCTGTTTCCCGGAAGAAGAATGGAAGCTCCCTTCGAGGTGACACGCCGCATGTTTGTATCCGGGAAACTCCGGCCCCAAGTCCACTGCCGTGCCGCAGCGTTGTCCATAAAACGCGCGCATGGCCAGATAATACGTGCGGGAAAAAACATCCGGGGCGATAGAAAAAGTCCAACTGCGGCCTGCGCTGGGGGCCTCGAGGTAATATGTTCCTGGGGCTCGAAGACTGGTAAAATCTGCGGCCTGCACCACGTCACCGGAATTCGCGTCCGTGGCGCCCGCGCTCAACTCCCCTTGCAGCACGACGGCATTGTCGCCACTTCGCTTCACCTGAAAAGTCCGAGCCGGAGTGCTGACCAGCGCAACCTTCGGAGCATCGGTAGGGTAGCCCACCTGATCCAACTTGATGCTGGGGTTAACGTTTTTCTGCGCGCAGGCGAGGGCTGGCAAAAAGACAAGGAGAGAGAGGCAGCGTAACATCTTCGTAGAGGTTCGGCGGCAGGGTGCATGGATGGGAGAGCCGGAATCTTGCATGACTCTGTCTCCGTTCAGGGTAATCGGAGGACGCGCGCGAATGAGTGTCTCTCTTTCGGGCCGGGTTTGCAAATGGATTTGAGCGGATAAGGCTTCGACTTGTTGCTAATATGTCGTATGCAGGCACTCGAAATAGCGCAGAGGCTCGCTCTTCGACTGCTATGAGCTGGACGAATAGGAACAGAGAAATGATCGGGAAGCGGATTCTAAGAGCGGTCGTATTGCTGGTTGTCCTCGGGGTCAGCTCGGTTATTGGCCCTGCCCAATCCAGCCCTCCCAATCAAAGCAAACCCTCTTTTTGGACCGGCCAACTGGAGGTTTCTGTCTTACGCTGCAACGGGGTGTGTGGCTACTACACGGTCGACGAAACGGGGACAGTTCGGCACGCCCCCAAAGACTTGGTGAGCTATTACAGTTACAACGTTTACCAGAACGACAAAGGGATCGTGCGACACCAACTCATCTTCGCCAATACAGGCGGGATCAACGAGCAGGGTCGCGGCGCAGAGATTGTGGATTATGCACAGGGCTACGTATTGGCCTTCGACCCATGTGTCTCCGAGGCCGTTCGCGCGCCTCTGGTGTTTCCAATGACAACTTCGACCGCATTGGAAAGCCGGGAAATACTCGGGTTCAGGTGCAATGGAGTGCGGAGAAAATGGGTACAGCAGCGGAATCGTTACCACGATGTGAAGGAGACCTGGACCGCCACCGAAATTGACTTTAAAGATCCGCTGTTAGAGATCTCATACGGGTACGATGCAAACGGGCTTGGCGGGGTCGAGGTGAGAACCATTAGGTCGCTTAAGTCCTCGCCCCCATTGGAACACTTTCTATTCGAGCTGCCGTCAGGCATGGGGGTGTTGAATCTTGATAACCCTTAAGCCGGCCGCCAGATAGGTTGCATAGAGTTGGTAGTGGCACAAGCGCCGTTCTCAGGAGCTCCAAGAATTCGGATATAATTGCGCGTCCTATTGGCGGCAGGTGCAAAAGCCGCGGGCCCACAACACCTGGGGTCCGCGCTACTCGGCCCGTCATCAAGATCTGCCGCGTGGCCGCGGATTTTATTTCGGGGGAAGCCCTTATGAAATATGGATATTTCGATGACGAGAATCGAGAATACGTCATTACGCGGCCGGATACCCCTTTACCCTGGATCAATTACCTTGGATGCCAGGCTTACTTTGGAATCATCTCGAACACAGCGGGGGGCTATTCGTTTTACCGCGATGCGCGATTGCGACGCCTCACACGCTACCGCTACAACAACGTTCCCTACGATTTGAGCGGGCGCTACATTTACTTGCGGGATGATGAATCGGGCGAATTCTGGTCGCCGTCCTGGCAACCGACCCGGCACAATCTCGAGAATTACACGTGCCGCCACGGGCTGGGTTACACCACTATCGGGTCGCGCTACAGCGGGATCGATGCCCAGACCACCTACTTCGTTCCGTTGGACGAAGACCTCGAGGTTTGGCGGCTCACCGTTACCAACCGGCGTCCAGGGGCTGCCTCGCTCTCCATTTTTTCCAGCATCGAATTCTGCCTGTGGGATGCCCAGGACGATGCCACGAATTTTCAACGCAATTTCAGCATTGGCGAGGTGGAAATTGAGGAGGGCGTGATCTACCACAAAACTGAATATCGCGAGCGGCGCAATCACTTCGCCTATTTCGCCTGCTCGCACCAGCCGGCAGGATTTGACACGCAGCGAGAGGCGTTTGCGGGAGCGTACCGGGGCTGGGAGAAGCCGGTGGCTGTCGAGCGCGGGCGTCTGTCGAATTCCGTCGCGCACGGCTGGGCGCCCATAGGCGCGCAGCACGTCAAGCTGGATCTGGCGCCTGAGGAGCGGCAGGACATCATTTTCCTGCTGGGCTACCAGGAGAACCCGCCGGAGCAGAAATTTGACCCACCTGACTCGCAGACCGTTAACAAGAAAACGGTGAAGCCGATTATCGCCAAATACCTGGACTCGGCGGAGGTCGAGGCGGCTTTTGAACGGTTGCGGCAATACTGGGCCGGCCGGCTCGCGATCTGCCAGGTGGAGACGCCCGACGTGCACACCAACCGCATGGTCAACACCTGGAACGCCTACCAGTGCATGGCGACTTTCAACATGTCGCGTTCGGCGTCTTTCTACGAGTCGGGGATCGGGCGCGGTCTGGGCTTTCGGGATTCCAACCAGGACCTGTTGGGCTTCGTACACATGGTTCCGGCGCGGGCGCGTGAACGCATCCTGGATCTTGCCGCCACGCAATTGCCGACGGGCGGCGCTTATCACCAGTATCAGCCGCTCACCAAACGCGGCAATAACGATGTCGGCGGCAACTTCAACGACGATCCCCACTGGCTCATTGTGGGTGTGGCGGCTTATTTGAAAGAGACGGGCGACTGGAGCATTCTGGATGAGCTTGTTCCGTACGATAATGCTCCGGGCACGGAACATCCGCTCTACGAGCATTTGCAGCGCAGCTTCCAATACACGCTCGACCGGCTGGGACCGCATGGACTGCCACTGATCGGCCGCGCGGACTGGAACGATTGCCTGAATTTGAACTGCTTCTCCGACACGCCCGGACAATCGTTCCAAACGACCACCAACAAAGATGGCAAGGTCGCCGAGTCCGTTTTCATTGCCACGCTGTTTGTGCTCGCGGGCAGGGAACTGGCGGACATCGCCCAGCATCGTGGCCGGAAGGACGAAGCGGAACTTTATCTGGCCGAAGTAGCCAAAATGGAAGACAGCGTCCGAAAACATGGATGGGATGGTGAGTGGTTCCTGCGGGCCTACGATGACTTCGGCCGCAAAGTCGGCTCGAAAGATTGCGCCGAGGGGAAAATCTTCATCGAGACCCAGGGTTTCTCGGTACTCGCAGGCATTGGGCTGGATGATGGCAGGGCGGCAAAGGCGCTCGATTCGGTCTCGAAGCATCTCGCTACTGAGCACGGGATCATTCTTCAGCAGCCCGCATATTCGAAGTACTATCTCGAGCTAGGAGAAATCTCCTCTTACCCGCCGGGTTACAAGGAAAATGCCGGAATCTTCTGCCATAACAATCCCTGGGTGATGATTGCGGAGACCCGAATCGGGAATGGCGACCGAGCCCACGATTACTATGCGCGCATCAATCCCTCCGCGCGCGAGCCGCTCAGCGAGTTGCACCGTTGCGAGCCGTACGTCTATGCCCAGATGATCGCCGGGCGCGATGCTCCCACGCACGGTGAAGCGAAGAACTCCTGGCTGACCGGGACGGCAGCCTGGAACTACTACGCCATCACCCAGTGGATCCTGGGCATTCGTCCCTCTTATGAAGGGCTGGAGATTCGACCCGTCGTTCCCAAGAGTTGGCGGGGATTCACGGCCACTCGCATTTTCCGCGGAGTGACCTATCGCATCACCGTGACGCGCGCGGGGGATGGCAACCACGTGGCGTTGCGAGTCAATGGCGTGCCGTTGGAGGGCGCGGTTGTGCCTGCCCCGGTGGCTGGACGGCACGAGGTTGAAGTGGAAGCGATCTTGGGCGGGTAGGCAGGTGGGCAGATGGGCAGGTAGACAGGTAGCGAGATGGATAGGTGGAGCAGGCGCCGACCTCCATTTGCCCACTGCCTACTGCCCACCTTGAGGACGAAGATGGCGGTGTAAACCCGCCGCTACTTTGATTCATCCTCAACCTCGAGGGCGTTGATGCAGGCATAATCCCTGACGGGGACGAACGTCAGCAGTAGCTTGCCCTCGGCATTGGGCTCGAGGTCGTGAAAAGTCTTATCGAGCGCCTTCAGACTGCCGCCAGCCTCTTTAAAGATGCTGAAGTTCCGAAGCAGGGCCACGCCGTTGCAATAGACGTCAAGAACTCGACTCCCCGTCCCACCCTCGACCGAACCATTCTGGTCCGGAAGGCTGGGATACCGATTCGGCACGCCCCAATAAGTCTCCGCAAATCGAAGTGTGACTTTGTACTTGCCGGGCCCTACAGGTAGGGCATAGCTGAAATAGCCATAGCGCTCACCGGAATACAGGTCGGGGTCCGGAGTAGAGCTGACGGGAATACGGGTAATGTGCACGGCCAATTGGCCGCCGCTGTAATAACGATCGGCCCGCCACACCTTGCCCGCGTTGTCGGTATAGGAATGATCTCGGCAAGCGATCCGAATGGGGTTCATCCTTCCCGGGGGTGCGGGCTCAATTTCCAGCGCGCTGAGAATGGGGACGTCGTTGAGCGGTTCAAGCTTCAAATGCAGGTAGCCGTCTGGAGCCGGCGTCACGTCCTTGAAAACTCGCACGTCGGCGACGTTATTTCCTCCGGCATCTTTGATGATGTCGAAGATCTTGAGCAGGGGCGTCCCGTTCACCACAACATTAAAGAGGCGGGTGGTCTCGCCGCCGCCGGAGAGCGTTCCAGGGCCGTAGTGAGTCTCGACAAAGTAGAGATGAAGCTCATAGTTGCCGGGTTTTAAAGGGATATTGTAGGAAAACGCTCCGGCGCGAAACGACTCGAACAAAGTCATGTCCGCAGCGCGCGAGATAAACTGTGGCGGCTGGCTGAGCGCCTCACCTCCGGAGTAGTACCGGTCACCCTGCCAAGCGTTCCCATCCCGGTCGATATACTTGTCTTTAGTGTAGCCACAAAGAATACGCACCGGCTCGTTGGGAACCGTCGCCAAGAGAGGGGCCGCTGAAGCAGTTCCACTAGCGCCAGGTGCACGCACTACCCGAGCGCCCATGTGTCTCCACCATTTTAGAGAGGTTCCGGCCGCCAGCACGATAAGTGCAAGCCCTAGTGAAACCATCAGCAAGACACGGTGACCGGAGGTGCGTTTGGGCTCTATGGGAATGGAGGAAACAGTCTGGGTGGGGGGCTCGATCCTCGCCTCGGGCGCCCGGGGACTCGCCGAGTCGCCACGAGGCTCAAAGGGCGGTGTCTCTCCCTGAGGAACGAATCGTGGGACGTAGTGGCCGGGGTCAATCACAATACGGAGCGCGTGCCCCGCGCCCTCAGCTTCGTAATACTGCTTCAGCTTTTGACGCAGCCGGTGGAATTCGACCCGTACGATGGCGTCCCGGTTTTGGTCAAAGTCCACTGCCTTTCCGAGGACTTCGGTGGCAAGGTTGTACTCCTTGATTTGTTCCGACCTGCCCTCGAAGTACTCGTTGCAAATGTACTCGAGTAGTTTGGCTTGTCGAGGGGCTTTCGCGAAGATACCCGAGCTGAGGGTAACTCTGAGTTCCTCTTTCTCGATTTGGCTTGGAGGTGACATCGCCATACCGAAAGGCCTAGAGGAGACAATCATTATACCACCAATTGGAATTTTCTATAGAGAGCTTGTTACGGCATCGTTACAGCGTGAGCGCTGCTTTGTACGTGACTGACAGCACATGAGATACAAGAGTAACAGCCGTCTGAAGGGGAATTAACAGGTATAACGTTGTGTTACGAACTACGCCATGATACTTCACCCCACAGCGACGGAAGTGCCCGGTGAACTTTCGCACCCTGCCTTTTGGCTCGCTACCTTACCCTGGCTTGTGCAGGGTTGTTTCCTTTGCGTCGGAATGGGCCTCTTCATCGAGTAGGCTTTTAGCTGCCTTTATGGGTTCTCGTTTGAAGCCATGCAAGAGTTCTTGATAGAGCGAGGCGGGCAGGGGACTCTCTAGAGGCAAAACATAGGGCGCTCGACTGCGGAACTATGGGTTCGCTGGCAAGTGGGAGCGGCCCAGAGGGCAAGTGCGGGAGCGACCGTTGAGGTAATTACAGCGGGTCTAACGATGGCCCCGTTCCAACAGATATTCCAAAAGCAACCGAGTTGTTCAACAACTCCTAGCCCAACAGAGGAGGTATGCATGTCATTAAGGAAGAATGGTTTTGTACTGCTGACGATAGGTGTGTTCCTTGCCTGTTGCGCACCCCTTCGTGCGCAGACTGTTTATGGATCCATTGCTGGGACCGTTCTGGACGCTAGCGGAGCGGCGGTTCCAGACACGACAGTTACACTGACCAATATTGGGACCTCGGAAAGGCGGGCCATGCAGTCAGACTCAGCGGGGTCCTACACGTTCGTCAACATTCTGCCGGGCAACTATCGGCTCGAGGCGGAAAAAGGCGGCTTCAAGCACTTCAAACGTGAGCCCATCCTCGTGGAGGTCGGAAGCGCGCTCAGAATCGATCTCCCGATGGAAGTCGGAGCCGTAACTCAAACCCTCGAGGTCACGGCGGCTACACCTCTGCTCCAAGCTACGAGTTCCGACTTGGGGGAAGTGGTGGAATCGCGTACGGTTACGGAAATGCCCTTGAACGGACGCAATGTTATATCCTTGGCGCAACTCTCACCGGGCATCCAGCCGCAGGGCCCGCCCTCGGGAGGCAACTCCTCGATGAGCAACCCTGTCGGTGCTAACCCCTTTGCGTCTGGCGACTTCCAAATAGGTGGAAGCCAAGCCGGCCAGAACGCGATCTTTGTGGATGGTGTTCCAACCAATGGCTCCTACCTGAACGTCATCACCATGATACCGACGCAGGATGCCATCCAGGAATTCAAAGTGCAGACAAACAACATGGGACCCGATTTTGGCCGTTTTGCCGGCGGGGTCATCAACCTCACGACCAAGTCGGGCAGTAACTCCTGGCACGGCGGCGCCTACGAATTTCTCCGCAACAAGGTGCTCGACGCCAACAGTTTTTTCCTCAACGAGGCGGGAGCCCCTGTGGGTCCCTGGACCCAGAACCAGTTTGGCGCGGACGTGGGCGGGAAAGTTATCAAGGACAAGTTGTTTTTCTTCTCGAGCTACGAGGGCTACCGCGTGC
>Ga0326728_10018414_pt1 | contig 13775 bp, 10 predicted proteins | sample MB3enrmetagenome_FD_207602 | JGI IMG/M metagenome (GOLD analysis project Ga0326728, IMG submission 207602) | Lab enriched peat soil microbial communities from McLean, Ithaca, NY, United States - MB31MN | ecosystem: Environmental > Terrestrial > Soil > Wetlands > Peat | place: USA: New York... | reverse complement strand
CCGCCGCGCAGGCGGTCGAGGAGCGCGTCTCCAGCGCCGTCGAGGCGCAGACCGGCGCCGCCGAACACCGCGTGACGTCGGCCATGGAAGCCCGCGTGGGCGCCCTGGAACAACAACTGTCCGCAACTGTGGAGGCCAGACTCGGCGGCATCGAACAACAGGTGTCCGCGGCCATCGGCAATCATCTGGAGTTGCTCGACCGGCACGTCGCCGAGACGATCAAAGCCCGCGCCAGCGCCACGGAAGCGGCGGTCACAGCCGCCCTGCGAGGCGAGTTCGACGCTTTGGAGAAGGATCTGCGCGAGCGCCTGGAACGCAAGGACCGTGAAATCGCGGAGCTGCGCGAGCGGCTGGCTGACGGCGACCGCGCGGCCCTGGATTTCGTGGCTGCGGTAGGCGATCTGTGCCGCCGGACGTCGGATCGAATCGCCAAGCCCGGCGCGCCGCCCGCGAATGCCGCCGGCCCACAGACGCTGTCTATCCCGGCTGAGCCTGAACCGCCGGCTGATCCCGAACGCCCGGCTGCGTTCGCGCCCCCGCCGGCGCCTGAACCCGAGCTTGAACCCGCGCCGCCGCCCGCTCCCCAGGGGTTGCATCTGGCGCCTCACGGACCCCCCAGCTCGATGGTGGCCGCCGCCGCGTCGCCGGAGCCGGAGCCGCAAATCGCAAATTTCGATTCGCTGCCCGCTTTCGCACAGCCCAAAGCCGGCCGACCCTGGCGCTTTCCCGTGGTCTCTTCCTTCCTCGCTTTGACGATGGGTCTGATGCTGCTACGCTACTGGTAGCTTGCCATTCCGCTCCACCATTCCCCGGACAGCCGTCCTGCTGTTTCTGGCTGCGGTCGGCCCCTGCCCAGGGCAGACCGCGATGTCCGATCAACCCGTCGAAACCATAATCGTTACCGGCACATATGAGCCGATTCCCCTGGAGGAATCGGATCGCGCCGTGACGGTCGTGCCGCTAGACGAAGAACGCCGGATCCTGTTCAACGATCCAACCAGCCTCTTGCGTCTCGATCCATCCGTGGATCTCGAGGCGCGTGGGCCGAATGATATCCAGACCGACATATCTATTCGCGGCGGCACCTTCGGCCAGACGCTGGTGCTCTGGAATGGACTCCGTTTGAACGACGTGCAAACCGGGCACTTCAATCTCGATACGCCGGTGCCCCTGGAATCGATCGAGCGAGTCGAGATCCTGAAGGGCGCCGGGTCCACGCTGTACGGCTCCGACGCGGTCGGCGGGGTGGTCAATTTCGTCTCGCTGCCGCCCGAAATCGACGAAGTGCGCCTGCGGCTCTCCGTCGGCAACTTCGGTGTCAACGAACAACATCTCGAGATTTCGCTGCTGCGCTGGGGCTGGAGCGAGGAGATCGCCGCGGACCGGGATTTCTCGTCGGGATTCCGGCCCGATCGCGACTACCGCAATCTCTCGATCGCCTCGGTGAGCCACCATGTCGGCAGACTCGGTGTGACGGACATCATTCTGGCCATCAGCGACCGGCCCTACGGCGCGGATCAATTCTACGGCGATTACCCCTCCTGGGAACGCACCAAATCCTGGTTCGCGGGGATTCACCAAGACCTCGGCGAATCCACCGAGGTGGACTTCAGCTACCGCCGGCACACCGACCTGTTCGTGCTGTACCGCGACGATCCGCAACTGTTCACCAACCGGAGCGTGCTCGACACATGGCAGGGCGCGCTGCGCCGGCTTCGCCGCCTCGCGAAAAACACGACGCTGCACTACGGCGCCGATGGCTCTTACGATTCCATCCACAGCTCAAACCTGGGGATTCACGCGCGGGGACGTGTGGCGGCTTACGGATCGCTCGATTTCCGCGCCCTTCGGCGTTTCTCGCTCAACGTGGGGGCGCGGGAAGAGGTCTACCGCGGGTTGCTCCATCAGTTCAGCCCGTCGGTGACGGGCGGCGTGTGGCTCTCGCCCAAGCTGCGGCTCAGGGCGGGCAGCAGCCACGCGTTCCGCCTGCCGTCGTTCACGGACCTTTATTACCAGGACCCCGCCAATGTGGGATCTCCCAATCTTAAGCCGGAACAAGCCTGGAGCTACGAAACGGCGGCGGAGTGGCGCCCGTCCGCCAGCGTTCTGGCCGAGGCCGCCGTGTTTCAACGGCGCGAGAGCAACGATATCGATTATTTCCGCGCATCCCCCGACGATATATGGCGGGCGGCCAACCTTCAGAGCCTGCGCGCCACGGGAGTCGAAACCAGCCTGCGCGTGCGCCTGCAAAAGGCCGGCGATCTGACGGTCAGCTACACGGCCCTGCGCTTGCGGACCGATTCACCGGCGGGATTGTTCTCCAAGTACACGTCGAATTACCCGATGCACGACGGAGTGGTGAGCTATCAGGTCCTGTTCGGCCGGGCGGTCATGCTGCGCACGCGCTTCGGTGCTATCCAGCGATCGGGCGAAGATCCTTATGGGCTCTGGGATTTCGGCGTGGCGCGGCCGCAAGGGCGCGTCCGGCCTTATGTCCAGTTCGCCAATCTGACCAACACCTCCTACCAGGAAATCCCCGGCGTGGTGATGCCGGGACGCTCCGTGATCGGCGGAGTCGAATTGCAAGCCCGGCTCAAATGACCGGGGCGGTGCGCGCGTGCGCCGCGGTATAGCGCGTCACGAAGGCTTCGAACTCCGTTTCCAGGGCCTCCCGCACGCTATCCGACCGTCCCACCTTGCGGGCCTCGATTTCCCGCACCGGCAAAAGGTTGCGGGTCGTGGACGTGATGAACACTTCGTCCGCCGTTTCCAAGTCGGCGCGCGTCAGGGCCTTCTCGGAAACGGTGATTCCGGGAACGCGGATTTCGCCCAGCACGATCTCGCGGGTGATGCCCGGCAGGCATCCGGAGCTGAGCGGCGGGGTCCATACCTGGCCGCCATTGGCCGCGAAGATATTCGCCGAGGTGCACTCGGCCACTTCGCCGCGCTCGTTCAGCAGAATGACTTCGTCGTAGCCCTGCCGCTGGGCCGATTCCAGCCAGGTGAGGTTCATGGCCCACGAGAGGATCTTGGCGCCCGTGAAGACGCAAGCGGCGTGCCGGGCGTTTTCCACGTAAGCGAGCCGGACGCCGTCGCCCCAGTCCTTCGAATCCGCGGTGAGCGCGATCAGGTCGCTTGGGTGCCCGTTGGACGGCCCCGCCCACATTCCGCCGCCATTGCGTACAATGGCCACCCGCAGGGTGGAGTCGAAAGCCTGGTTGGCATCCACCAACTCGATCAGCCGGGCGCGCACGCGCCCGGGATCCTGGGGAACCGCAACGTGAAGAAGGGCGGCGTCCCGGACGATCCGCGCCCAGTGCCGCTCGAACGCAAACGGCACACCGCCGGCCACCCGCAACGTGCTGAACACGCCCCAGCCGGAGAGCAGGCCCACCTGCCCGCAGGAGAGTACCGCATCGGAGGCGGTATGAATGCGGTCATTGTGAAGAACGAAGCGGTGTAGCACAGCGCCATTTTATCGTGCCTCACCACGCGCCGCGGCTTCACCGCCAGTTGGGGAACGGGCGGGAGCGCGCCTCGCGGCACGCCTCGAGGAGCGCGCCCACACGTTTGCGGCGCTCGAAGAGGCGTTCGAGCAGGCGTTCGAGATCTTCCTCGTCGCCCTCCAGCCACTCGGCGGGGATACGTTTCCAGGCCTGGTCGATCGCCTCTTCGGGGAAATTCTCCACCAGCAGGAGCCAGGGTTCGAAATCGGCCAGCGAGCGCACGGATTCATAGACCACGCGGCGCGGGTAGAGGCCCTGCACGGCCGATTCCGGGAAGTCCCAATCCGGCCCGTTGAAGGCAAAGCCGTGATCGATCATCCGGACCACGAAGGCGCGTGTTTCAGCGCCGCCGTCGCGAACGCGCGCACGGTAGAAGACGCCCTGGCGGCCATCGGCATTAGCTACCCACTTGTCGAACACCAGGATGGCCCGGAAATCGTCCAGGTTGGCGACCTTGGCGAGCAGGGCATCGGGCAGGAAATCGTACACCGCCGTGCGTGCGGGGTCGCCCGGGTAACGCGATCCGAAGTGCCAGCCTGCCTCCACCGGCACGGTTCGCGTCCCCAGCGTGATGGAGATCTCCGGCGAGGCGGCCGTCAATTCGGGAGGGATGCGGATCAGCGCGGTCTCGGGGATCGCGATCTTGAGGTAGCCGAGCAGCGCCGAGGCGAGCGTTTCGTTCACCAGGATGCGCCGATGCTGCGGATTGTTGCGGAACTTGACGACATACCAGTGGCCGTCATCCGCTTCGAACAGGTGGGACTGGGCGCCGCCTCGCATTCTGCGCACATGCCGGACCGCGTTGAGGGGCATCGCAAGGAAAATGCAGTAACCTAGAGTTGTACCACACGGAGGAGCCGATCACCGATGGCCGAACCTGGACTGACCCCCGACACCGCCGAACCCGCGCCGCCGCCCGCGCCTGGAGGGCGCAGCAAGGATGAGATCGCTCTCGAGCTCACCAAGTTCATCGCCGTGACCACGGGCTACGGGAGGGCATCGCAATCTTCCGCCGGGTTTTCGGGGAAGCCCGCCGCGCGCGCGCCCGAGGAGTACGCAGACGCGCTGCTCGATCTGTTCGAGCGCTGCCGGCGGGTCGTAAATAAGGACGCGTGACGCTCGGGCGGCGCCGTCTGGATGAAGACACGTCTCACTCGCGAGGTGTGACAGGTCTTCGACTGCGATCCAGGCTCTCCGGCTAGCGCTTCTTTCCGCCCTTTTTGACGGGCGCTTTCTGGGCCGCCTTCGCCGCCTTCTTAGCCGGAGCCGTCTTGGCAACGGCTTTCTTGGCGGCCTTCTTCACGGCTTTGCGGGCCGGGGCTTTCTTGGCCTTGGCGGCGGCCTTCTTCACCGGGGCTGCGGGGACTGCCTTGGCGGCGGCCTTTTTCACCGGGGCTTTCTGGGCTGGCGCTTTCTTGACTGCGGCAGCCTTCTTAACCGGCTTCTTCGGTGGGGCGGCCGGTTCCGGGGCGGGGGGCTCGGTGGCCGCCGCGGGTTGAGCTACCGGGGGCGGCGCAAGAGGGGTCACGGCCTCTTCGTCTTCCTCGTCCTCTTCTTCGTCTTCCTCGAATTCGTCGAGTTTCGAGGTCAGCTCCGAATGCTCCTCGTCTTCGTAATCGTGGAAGTCTTCCAACTCCTCTTCGTCTTTGAGAGCGAGTTCCCTGGTTTCAAACATGAATCAAGCCTCCTGTAGTCAGGCACGAACAACCCTAGAATACCCCTTTTTGAAGGAGAGGGCGAGGAAGCGGGAGAAAAAATGTTCGCTACCGAGTGGAGCTATCGGCCACCATCAGCGGGCGCTTGCGGGCAGCCGTGACAGAAGCCGTCCGGGCGGCGGCGGCGCTCTTGGGAGCGGATTTTGAAGCGGGCCGCGCCTGCGCCCGGCGAGCGGTCGTGGCGCCGGCTTTCGCGCCGGCCGGGGTCGCGCTCCTGGCCATCGCGGTTCCGGTTCGTGGCGCGCCGGAAGTCTTTGCGGGCGAGGCCACGCGAGCCTGGTGCATAGTCGCGGTATGGCCGGTTGTGCCGCGCCGCGCGGCCGTTCGCGATGGCGTTCGGGAAACCGGGGCCGCCGCGCGCGCCGCCGGAATCATCAACCGGTCGCCTTCCACAACTTCGGCGGAAGCCAGTTTGTTAGCGGTCGCGAGCGTACCGGTGGTGGTCTTGTATCGTTGGGCGATGTCGGCCAGCGTCTCGCCGCTGCCCACGCGATGCATGCGCCAGGCATCCCGGTGTTCGGGCGGGACCAATTGCAGAGCCGCCATGAGCTGGTTGCCGCTGCCCTTGGGCACGTGTAACGCATAGTCAGCCGGCGCGATGCCCTTGAGGACGGACGGATTCAACGCCGCCAATTCGGCCAGGGAGGCGTCGGCGATATCCGCTACCAGCGCCAGGCTGGTGGGCGCGGAAGTCTGGATGGTATCGTACTCCAGCGCGGGTTCGAGCGGCACGCCTTCCAGGCCATACTCGGCGGCGTTCTTCTCCATGATCGTCATGGCCAGGATGATGGGCACGTAGTTGGTGGTCTCGCGCGGCAGCACGCCGCGGTTGCGCAGCTCCCAGAAATCCGCGTAGCCGGTGCGCTCCACGGCCTTCTCGATGGCCGTCGGACCGCAGTTGTAAGCGGCAATCGCCAGAAACCAATCCCCGAACTCGCTGTAGAGATCGTGCAAATGATGGGCGGCCGCGCGGGTGGCCTTTTCGGGGTCCATGCGATCGTCGATAGAGGGCGTGCGCGTCAGGCCGTACTGCTGGCCGCGCCAGGCCAGGAACTGCCACATTCCGCCGGCAGCCATACGCGAGACCGCGCGCGGGATAAAGCCGGATTCCGCCTGCGCCAGGTGAATCAATTCCTGCGGCAGGCCCTCTTCGTCCAGAATCCGCAGGATCATGGGCCGGTACCGGCCGGAGCGCTGGTAGGCCGCCACCAGGGTCTTGTGCCCCCGATTCGAGAAGTAGTTGATATAGCCGAGGACGGCATCGTTGACCGCCAGCGGCAGTTGCGACACGGTAGCCGCTACCTGGGCGCCCACCCGGTTCTTCAACTTGGGATCCACCGGAAACGTCATTTCCAGGATGTCTTCGAGAGGGGCCTTCTCGAACTTGCCCTCTTCGACGGTTACCGAGGCTCCCATGCCCGCCAGGTCGAGCCGGTGAATCGTCTCCACCATCTCGTCCAGGACTTTCCCGTACTCCGGGCGGCCGTCGGGATTCTGGCTGGAAGCTTCCAGGACCATGTCAATGGCTGCATCGAACTCGACGCGAGCGTTGGCGATATCGCCGGTCTGGTAATACCTCTTGCCGCGTTGCAACCGCAGGCCGGCGCGCCGCACGAGGTCATCGGCGTTCGAGCGGCGCTCCGGCACTGGCGGGCTTGCTACTAGGAATGGCGGGACATCCCTCAGATACAAATTGGGCTCAACGTTTGGAGGAGGATCAATCTCGAGGGAGCCCGCGTTTCCGGCGGGAGCCGGCGGCAAAAAAGACATCTGGAACTTGGTGTGCCCTGTAGGAGCGCAGCCGGAAAGAAGGAGGCTGAGGGCAGCGAAGTTTAAAAAAGATAGGAAAGTCCGCTTCCAAACGTCCATCAAAGCCTCGGACTGAAGAAAATAAAGCACTTAAACCGGGTAGGCCGGTTTCCGCGCTCTTAAAGACTACAACAGGTGATCTTTGTTACGCAACTGTACCAAAGGGCTATTTGTGTGTCCGCGCCGTAGCAGGTGCGGACACGGGTGTGTCGCTATTCCTCTTCTTCCTCTTCGCCGGTCTTGGCCGCCTTGGCCGCCGCGATGATCTTCTCCGCCTGTAGCTGCGGCACGAAGTCGTAGTGGTCGAACTCCATGGTGAAGGAGGCCCGGCCCTGCGTCATGGCGGTCAGATCGCTTTGATAATTCAGCATTTCGGCCATGGGCACCTGGGCCCGGATGAACTGGGAGTTGCCCTTGGTTTCCATGCCGGAGATGCGGCCGCGCCGCCCGTTCAGGTCCCCCATCAGGTCGCCGGCATACTCCACGGGGGCCTGGATCTCGACGTTCATGACGGGTTCGAGCAAGGCCGGCCGGGCCTCCTGCATGGCCGCCTTGAAAGCCTTCCGCGCCGCCAGCTTGAACGCCAGTTCCGATGAATCCACGTCGTGGTAGGAACCGTCGTAGACGATCACCTTGAAATCCACCATGGGATAGCCGGCCAGGAACCCGTTTTCGGCGGCTTCGATAATGCCTTTTTCCACCGCCGGAATGAAATTCTTGGGGATGGACCCGCCGAAGATCTCATTGGCGAACTCGAACTTGGCGCCCCTCGGCAGAGGCTCCATCTTGATCCAGCAATCGCCGAACTGCCCGTGGCCGCCGGTCTGTTTCTTGTGGCGCCCCTGCACATCCGCCGTGCCGCGAATGGTCTCCCGGTAGGGGATCTTGGGAGCCTTCAGGGTCACATCCACGCCATAGCGCCTCTTCAGGCGGCTGACCACGACCTCGACGTGCTGCTGCCCCGACCCGGCCAGCAGAAACTCGCGCGTCTGCGGGTCGCGGTAGAAACGCAAGGACTGGTCTTCCTCCAGGATGCGGTGGACGGCGTTGCCCATGCGGTCCTCGTCGTTTCGCGAACTGGCCTGGATCGCGAAAGCGATGGAAGGCTCGGGCAGCTTCACCGGCGGATACTCGATGTTCAAGCCCTTTTCCGCCAGGGTGTCGCCGGTCAGCGTTTCCTTCAGCTTGGCCACCGCGCCGATGTCGCCCGCCTGAAGATCGGTCACCGGTTGAATGGTCTTCCCCATGGGGCTGCCGATGTGCGACAGCCGCTCCGCTGCGCCGCGCTCGACGTTCGTCAGGTTGGCGTCGTTCTTGACTACTCCGGTATTTACCTTGAAGAAGGTGATGCGGCCCGCGAAGGGGTCCGCGGAGGTTTTGAACACGAACACGGAAGCCTGGTCGTTGGCGGCGATCTTGCGGGTGGCTTCCTTGCCGTCCACAGTGACCGTAAGCGGTTCGCGATCCGCCGGGGAAGGCAGGTTCTCGACGATGAAATTCAGAATCAGATCGCTGCCCACGTTGTGCAGGGCGGAGGCGCACATCACCGGAAAAATGCGCATCTCGCGCGTGCCCCCCTGGAGGCCTTCCACGATCTGCTCGGCCGAGAGGGTGCCCTTGTCGAAGAACTCTTCCATGAGGGCATCGTTGCCTTCGGCGACCATCTCCACCAGCGCCTCGTGGGCCTTTTGAGCGGCATCCGCCAGGCCGGCGGGGATCTCGCCTTCCTTGCCCTTGCCGTCGCCATCCGCGGTGTAGGTGTAAGCCTTCATGCGGATCAGGTCCACCACGCCGTTGAAATCGCGCTCGGCTCCGATGGGGATCTGGATGGGGACGGCGGAGCGGCCAAAGGTCTCCTGCACGCTAGCGAGGGCGCGCTCGAAATCGGCACGCTCGCGATCCAGCTTATTTACGATGACCGCGCGGGGCAGTCTGAAATCGTGGGCGAACTGCCACACCTTCTCGGTCTGCACTTCCACGCCGGCCACGCCGTCCACCACTACCAGGGCGGCATCGGCCGCCACCAGCGAAGCCCGCGTGTCGTTGATGAAGATGTTGTAGCCGGGGGTATCGAGGATATTGATCTTGGTTTTCTTCCACTCCGCCACGGCGATGGCTGTAGAGATCGTGATTTTGCGCTGGATTTCCTCCTCGTCAAAATCGGTGATCGTATTGCCTTCATCCACGCGCAGCAGGCGATTGCTCGCCCCGGCGGTGAACAGCAAACCGGCGGTGAGCGTCGTCTTGCCGGAATCGCCGTGGCCCACCACACCGACGTTCCGGATGTCCTTCGTTTCGTATACTTTCACGGAGTTGGCTCCAGGTTACAAACGGAATAGTAACACGAGCGCGCTAGACCGGGGCGGGCGGCACCCGCCCAGTAACCAACAGGCTGGTAACCCCCAAAAAAACGAAGGGCCCCGCACGCGGGGCCCGTTTTTCGACGCAAATCCGATCCGCCCTCTCTTAGAGCCTCATCACGTTCTCGGCCTGCAGGCCTTTAGGCCCCTGCTTGACCTCGAATTCGACCTGCGCGCCTTCATCCAGGGAACGATAGCCGTTAGCCTGGATAGCCGAAAAATGCACGAACACATCCTCGCCGTTCGGCCTCTGGATGAATCCATAACCCTTTGCGGCATTAAACCACTTAACAGTACCTTTTTCCTTCACTACGCCTTCTCCTGATTCATTGTTCGTCGTGCTCTTGAGTCTCCCAGCGAAGAAAGCGGACTTTCGAGGCTTGCAGGAACTTCCGAGGCGCGCCCAAACAACCGTGTCTACTGCGTAGGGTATTCTCTCAGATGGCACCTTTATGGTCAAGCGCTCCGGAATTCTAGAAAGCGAGCCCGCCCTGATCGCCCGCATCGCCCGGCGGGCGGTGGCGCCGCGCGCGCGCGGGCTGATTCTGGGAATCGGGGACGACTGCGCCATCTTCCGTCCGCGCGGACATGCCCACGACCTGCTGTTCACCACCGACATGCTGATCGAGGACGTCCACTTCACGGCTTCTTCCGCCAGCCCCGCGGATCTGGGCTGGAAAGCGCTGGCGCGCGGGCTGAGCGATATCGCGGCCATGGGCGGAGAGCCGCGCTTCTGCCTGCTCTCCCTGGCCCTTCCGCCGCATTCCGGGACCCGCTGGGTGGATGGCTTCTATCGGGGATTATTGCGCCTGGCCGGGCGCGCCGGCACGCCTCTGGCGGGCGGCGACCTGGGCCACGCCGAAAAACTGGTCTGCGACATCGTGGTGTGCGGCGCCGTGCCACGCGGAACGGCCCTGCGCCGCGACGGAGCGCGCGCCGGGGATGCTATCTACGTTTCGGGCCGGCTAGGAGTATCCGCTCTGGGTTTGGTCCTGCGCCGCGGGAAAGCCTGGCGCCGCCACCTGCGCCCCGAGCCGCGCCTGGCGCTGGGCCGCTTCCTCCGCGAGCGCCTCGGCGCCACCGCCTGCTTGGATCTCAGCGACGGCCTTTCGCTCGACCTGCGCCGCCTGGCTGAGGCTTCCCGGCTATCGGCCGAGATCCAAGCTCCGCCGCTCTATCCCGGCGCGAGCCTCGACCAGGCGCTCCACGGCGGCGAAGATTACGAGCTTCTGTTCACCGTGCCCCCGCGCATTCGCGTGCCCGAGAACTTCGAAGGCCTGCCTCTCACGCGCATCGGCTGGATGCGCCGGGGCCATCCGGGGATGGTCAAACTGGACGGCCGCATCCTCGAACCGCTCGGGTACGACCACCTGCGGCAGGCTTGAGCCGGGGGGCGGCGCACACCGGGCGCAACCCGCGGGGAACCGATTCCGTCTTACACTAGTTAGTCTCATCGATATAGAAGGGCGGATGCGTGCGCCCGCGTCAATGCGGCGCCCGCTTAAATTGGAGATACGCGTGAATTATTTTTCAGTAAAGCTGTCGAGAATGCTGCTGGCCTTGGCGGGCACCTTGTGCCTGGCGCAAACCCCCCCCGTTTCGTTTACGATCACCACCGTGGCGGGCAACGGCACATCCGGATTCACGGGGGACGGCGCTGTGGCGACCAACGCGGAGCTTGCTCTGCCCACACAGGTCTGGTGGGCCGGCGGCAACGCCTATATCGCCGACGAGAATAACAACCGGATCCGCGAGTTGTCCGGCGGGAACATCAACACCATAGCCGGCAACGGCACCGCCGGGAATAACGGCACTGACGGCAATCCTATCGATTTGGAATTCGACGGTCCCGCCGGTATTGCCGTGGACTCCAAGAACAACATTTATGTGTCCGATACCGGGAACAGCCTGCTCTGGAAGATCTCGGGCGGCGTCATGAACAGCATCGTGGGAGTCGGCGGCACCTTGGCCTACGGGCTCTCAAGCCCGGCCGCCCTGGCGCTGGATCCCTCCGGCAACGTATACATCGCCGACTCCGGCGTGGATTCCGTCGAACAGGTCTCGACCAGCAGCAGCGGCACCGTCACCGTCACGCGCATAGCCGGCACTGGCAGCCAGGGCCAGAGCGGGGCGGGTGGACCGGCCGATAAGGCCCAGCTCTGGAATCCCACCGCCCTGGCGGTGAGCCCCGCGGGCGATGCCCTTTACATCGCCGACACGAATAACGGCCTGGTCCTCAAGGTTTCGCCCATTTCACCCACCGGCAAAATCACCATCGTGGCAGGGGCCGGGACGCTGACCGCGGATGGATCTTCGGCCTATCTCACCAAGCTGAACTATCCCAAGGGTCTCGCCATCGATGCGTGCGGCGACCTGTATATCGCCGACACTTTCAACAGCCGCATTCGCATGGTGACGCCCAACGGCCTGATCTATACCGTGGCGGGAAGCGCCAAGGGCTACTCCGGCGATAGCGGACCGGCCCTCAGCGCCCAGCTCGCCTATCCGCAGTCTCTGTCCCTTGATTCCTCCGGGAATCTTTACGTGGCCGACACCCAGAACAACGTCGTCCGGCTGCTCACCGTTAACGGAGCCGGGCCGTGCGCGCTGCAGGGCCCGCCCTCGATAAGCAGCGCTTTATCGCTCGGCCAATACGGTGCTTTCAACGCCGTGTCCGCGCCGGGATCGTGGATCGAGATTCACGGGACGAATCTCGCCGCGGACACGCGCGAATGGTCCACTCAGGCGCCGTACAACGATTTCAGCGGCGTGAACGCTCCCACGCAGCTCGACCGGACCAGCGTGCAGATCAGCAACGCGGCCGCCTTCGTCGAGTACATCAGCCCGACCCAGTTGAATGTGCAGGTGCCCTCGAATGTATCGACCGGCTCTCAGCAACTTACGGTTTCCACAGCGATCGGCACCAGCCCGCCTTTCAACCTTCAGATCAACACGGTGCAGCCGGGGCTGTACGCTCCGCCGCAGATTGCCATCGGCGGCAAGCAATACGTAGGCGCGCTCTTCCCTCCCGATTTGACGAACTGGGTTTTACCCACGGGAGCCATACCGGGTTTCACCTCGCATCCGGCATCAGCGGGGGATATCGTCGTGCTCTACGGCATCGGGTTCGGCAGCGTGAATACCGGCAGTCCGGATAACAGCACGCTCGCCGGGCAGATCGTCGCGGGCCAGAATTCGCTCTCCGCGACTTCGTTCCAGATCCTGTTCGGGCAAACGCCGGCCGTGCTGCAGTATTGGGGTCTGGCGCCCGATGCGGTGGGGCTATATCAGTTCAACGTGGTAGTCCCCAGCGGCCTGGGAAGCGGCACCGTGCCGATTTCGTTCACCATGACGGTGAATGGGCAGACCGTGAACAGCTCGCAGACGCTCTACACGGCCCTGCAATAGCTTCAGCGCAGCCGCGCGCGAATCTCGGACATCACCAGCGGCGCGAGAGCCAGGGCCGTTTCGATTTCCCTCCCGCCGCCAGCAGGATTCCCATCGCCGCGCAGATCAGCCCCAGCGCGCTCGCGAACAACCCGAGGCTGATGGCACCCAGGAACTGCAGCGCTCCGGTAGATCGCCCGCCTCACGTCAAGCGTGTTTGCCGCGCCGCGACCCGTTTTCACCCGGCATTGGCCGCCTGTCCGAGTCACAGCAGCGCTCGAACCGCCTGGGCGGTGTGCAAACCGACGAGCAGCCCCATGCGCGGCAGCGCCATGGCTAGGGGAAGCGCCCAAAGCCATTCGGCCGATTCCAGCGCCCGCAAGCCGAGCAGCAGGAGCAGCGGCGAGAAGATGCGGGCGTAATCGTAAGCCTCGAGCCAGTCGCCGGGGCGCCAGCCGGTCACCATCAGCAGGGCGAAGAGCGCCATCGCGATGGTGGCTGGGGTGGCACCCGATTTGCGCAGGGCGCGGCAGACCAAGAGCAGCGCCAGCACGAGACCGAGGAGCGCCACGTAATCGAGCGCCACGTCCAAAGCCGCCTCCGGTACCGGAAGCGCATACGCCATGGGATGAACGAAGCGGTCCACCAGACCGCTGAAGGGAATCGAAACCAGGCTGTGATACAGAAACGGGCGCGTGTGGCCGCGGACATAGGCATACCAGGACAAAGCCGGCAGCGCGGCCGTGGCAAAAATGGCCAGGCGACCGAAATGCCGCCGGTACAGCAGCCAACCGCAATAAGCGGCGATGAGGAGCAGCCCGGTTTCGCGCGTCAGGGCGGCCAGGACCAGCACCAGGTAAGACATCAGGCCGGCGGAGTCCCGGTTTGCGTAGAGCGCGAACGCGAGACACAGGGCCGCTAGCGCGATATCTGTCACCATGCGGTCGATCGAGCAGATGGACGCCGGGACGAGGCAGAACGCCAGGCCCCAGGCGGGG
>Ga0326728_10018413_pt1 | contig 13775 bp, 12 predicted proteins | sample MB3enrmetagenome_FD_207602 | JGI IMG/M metagenome (GOLD analysis project Ga0326728, IMG submission 207602) | Lab enriched peat soil microbial communities from McLean, Ithaca, NY, United States - MB31MN | ecosystem: Environmental > Terrestrial > Soil > Wetlands > Peat | place: USA: New York... | reverse complement strand
CGTGTTGCACACCCTTGTCTGAAAGCAAGGCCTCAAGCGTTTCCTCAACCCTTAGTTGGTTGTCGTTGTCGTCCCTTTCCAGGAAATCTTCAGGAATGCTTGTGGCCTCCACCTGCAACTCCGCATACTTTCTCGAAGCACTCGTGAGGATGGCGTCAGGGAACTCACGTCCCGAGCAGCTTGCGCTATAGTCGGTGCCGCGCATCCTGTTGATTTCGTCAGCGACCGCCTGACACTGGTCTATCTCCCATTTTTTCTTCGCGCCCTTAGGTTGGCTCATATAGGTCCGGTTGTGGCCCGCGCAGGGCGGCTCGGTCTTGGAAGGCGAGTAGTAAATCGGGGCCTTGCCGCGCGAGTGCGCTACCCCCGCGGTTTTTCTCCCCGTTCCGGTTTTCCGAAGGTAGCATAATGGTAGTATGAAAACCTACAATGGATCGCGCACGACCAACCCTGGCAGAACTACGAAGCCGCAGTCATGGCTCCAAAGTTCCGTAGCGCCGTTTTCAAGCGCGATCAAGGCTATTTGCAGATCAAACACACGAGCGCCGGCAATTTTCATGTCGCTTGCCAATTGAGTCAGTCGCTCCCAGAATCCCGTGCCTGGAGTCCAAACATTCGCCCCGCCATTCGCCATCAACTCGTGAAGAAAACCGCGCGCTTCTTTGGCCGGCGATGGGCCCCCGCTACTTGCCGGATGCGTGACCACACACCAGAATTCGGCGATGCACGACAACGGAATTCCCCAGCCTCGACGATCGGCGCTGGCGCGTTCGATTGCTCTGCGAGCCGCCCGGTGCTCGGGGGTATGCCGGCGTTGAGCGTAAACCAGGAGGTTGGTGTCAATGGCGATCATGCGCGCGCTCTTTCTCGATCCAATCCCACATCTGGCTGCGGTCGGAAACGTCGAGGCCCGGCGGCAGACCCCCTGAGGATGTGATCCAACGAATCCGGGGGCGACGGCGCGTTCGCCGGCCGGCGGACTGTCTCAACTCCCGCCGCAGAGCGCGCTCAAGGATATCGCGTAATGTTGTCCGGGTTTCGAGCGCCTTCCTCTTCGCTTCGAGCAGAAGGTCCTCGGGAAGTTCAACGGTGGTTTTCATACAGCTTCCCATATTACCATATTTACGGAGCAAGTGTAGCGCAGACCTGCTTCCCAAGGTCTGCGGTTCTTTCTTGGCGATTGTTGCCCCGTGTGCTCAGGCTCAAATCGTCGCATTTTCGTCTGCTGGCAGACGCACGCGATCGATCACCAGCGCCCGTACGCATATGGACAATCACACCATTTTGGTGCATACTGGTGTTATGAGGTCTGCGAAGAAAGTGGTACGCCAAAGCGTCAGCCTTTCGGCCAACGTCGCAGCGCAGGTTCGCAGCATGGCAAAGACCCGCAGGCTTAGTTCCAACCGGATGCTGGTGGAACTCATCGAGAACGGGATGGCGGCCGAGAAGCGCAAGCAGCAGGAGTTTTTCGAACTTGCCGAGCGTTTCCGCAACGCCACCGACCCGGAGGAAGCCAAGCGTCTCGGCGATGAATTGGGCCGGATGGTGTTTGGCGACTGATGCCCAAGATCGAGCGTTGGGACCATCTGCCGGCAGGCGTCCGTCACCACCTGATCGACCGGATGCGCGGCCGGGCAATCACCCTCGCCGACTTGAATCAACTTCGCCTCTGGATTGAATCGAAGCCGGGAGTGCCGGAAGGCGACTGGTACAAGGAGTTCGGGTCATTCAAGATTTGCGGCCACGGCTCTTGCCCCAAGACGTTTCTGCTTTGTGGCCAAGCTGCCAAGGGCGAGGCCCCTTGACCGGATAACTCCCCAATGGTCAGCCCCTCGGGGGAATTGCCGATTGACGATCGCAGATTGACGATTGGAAAAGCAGCCAGCTCTCAGCCATCAGCTATCAGCAAGAACCGGACTTTCGTGCTGAGAGCTGACCGCTGATAGCTGATCGCTTTTCCAATCGTCAATTCTTCATGCGCCCGCGTCCTCGTACTGGTGCTTCAGCTTGGCAATCACGGCCGGGTCGGCAAGCGTTGTGGTGTCGCCCAGCACGCGGCCTTCCGCGATGTCGCGCAGCAGGCGCCGCATGATTTTGGCGCTGCGGGTCTTGGGCAACTCCGCCGCGAAGAAGATATCGTCGGGGCGGGCGATGGGACCGATCTTGTGCGCCACGTGCTGCTTCAGTTCTTCCTTGAGGGCGTCGCTGGGCTCTCTCGCCTCCTTCAAAGTCACAAAAGCGGCGATGCCTTGCCCCTTCACTTCGTGCGTCTTGCCGATGACGGCCGCCTCCGCCACGGCCTCATGATCGACGAGCGCGCTCTCCACCTCATAGGTCGAGATGCGATGTCCCGCCACGTTCATCACATCGTCCACGCGGCCGAGCAGCCAGAAGTAGCCGTCCTCGTCCACCTTGGCGCCGTCGCCGGTGAGGTACTTGCCGTCGTATCGCGACCAGTATTGGCGCACGTAGCGGTCCGGGTCGCCGTAGATGGTTCGGAACATGGCGGGCCACGGCTGGGTGAGGACCAGATACCCGCCCGCCCCCGGACCCACCGGTTGGCCGTTGGCGTCGAGCACTTCCGCCTCGACGCCCGGGAAAGGCTTGGTGGCCGAGCCGGGCTTGGTAACCGTGATGCCAGGCAGCGGCGAAATGAGGATCATTCCCGTCTCCGTCTGCCACCACGTGTCCACGATGGGGCATCGCTTCTGCCCGATGTTCGCGTGGTACCACATCCACGCCTCGGGGTTGATCGGCTCGCCGACGGTGCCGATCAGCCGTAGCGAGGACAGGTCGTACTTGGCGGGCCACTCGGTCCCCCAGCGCATGAAGGTGCGGATGGCGGTGGGCGCCGTGTAAAAGATGTTCACACCATACTTCTCGACAATCGACCAGAAGCGGCCGCGGTCCGGATAATCGGGCGAGCCTTCGTACATCAGGCTGGTGCAACCGTTGGCCAGGGGCCCATAAACAATGTAGGAATGTCCGGTGACCCAACCGATGTCGGCCGTGCACCAGTAAACGTCGTTTTCCTTGATGTCAAAAATCATGCGATGCGTGGCCGCCGTGCCCACCAGATACCCGCCGGTGGTGTGCACCACGCCCTTGGGCTTTCCCGTCGTGCCGCTGGTGTAAAGGATGTAGAGCATGTCCTCGGCGTCCATCGGCTCCGCTTCGCACTTGTCGCTGGAGTGCTCCATCAGGTGATGCCACCACAGGTCGCGGCCGGCGTGCATGCCCGCCTCGGCTCTGGGGCCGACGCGCTCCACCACTACCACCTTCTCGATGCCCGGCGTGCCCTTCAGCGCCTCGTCGGCGTGGGCCTTGAGCGGCACCACGTGGCCGCGCCGCCAGGCGCCGTCGCCGGTGATGAGGATCTTGGCCTGCGCGTCGTTGATGCGCTCGCGCAACGATTCCGCCGAGAATCCTCCAAAGACGATGCTGTGCGGCGCGCCGATCTTGGCGCAGGCGAGCATGGCAATCGGCAACTCCGGAACCATGCCCAGGTAGATCGCCACCCGGTCGCCTTTTTTCACCCCCAGCGACTTCAAAACGTTGGCGAACTTGTTCACCTCGCGCTGCAACATGCCGAACGTGAACATGCGCGACTCGCCGTGCTCGCCTTCCCAGACGATCGCCGCCTTGTTGCGGCGCGACGACGCCGCGTGCCGGTCAACACAGTTGTAGGCCGCGTTCAGCTTGCCGCCCACAAACCACTTCGCCCACGGGGCATTCCATTCCAGGGTCTTCGTCCAGGGCTCGAACCAGTGGAGAAACTTCGCCTCCTCGGCCCAGAAGGCTTCCAGGTCCCGGCGCGCGCGATCGTAAATCGCCGGGTCAGAGACGTTGGCTTGCCGCCGGAATGCCTCCGAAGGCGGGAAAATACGCTGCTCCTGCAATAAGGCGTCCAGCCGCTCCTGCTGAAGTGCGGTTGCGTCGGCCATGGTTCTTCTCCTCCTCAGAAAGTGGGATCAAGGATTAGGGGTTGGGGACTAGCAGAAACTCCCCCCTTCGCTGTCTCAGCGCAGACTGTCTGTTAATCTCTGGCCCCTAATCCCTAAGCCCCGCTCTTGTCTGCTAATCCCTAACCCCTATTCCCTAAGCCCTGCTTTGATACGCTTCGTCCAGCAACTCCACCACGTGGAGCACGCGGCGCGGCCGGCCGGAGCGGGCGACGCCGGCCCGCAGTTGCAGCAGGCACCCGGGATTGGCGGTCAGGATCAGATCCGCCCCCGTCTCATCGCTCCGCCATTTCGTTGTGCACCACATTGTAGATCCCGGCGCTGCCGCAGCACACTTCCGTTTCCTTCAGCTCCACGAAGTCGAGTCCCGGCACGGCCGCCAGCAGCTTCCGCGGCGCCGCGCGAATGTGCTGCGCGTGACCCAAATGGCACGGGTCCTGGTAAGTTGCCCGCGCCTTGACGGGTGCGAAGTCGCGGTTGAAATCGATCGCCGCCAGGAATTCCGTCACGTCCTGCATGCGCGAACTGAAGGCCGCGGCACGCTCGCGCCATTCGCGGTCCACCTCTTCGAAAAGCAGAGGATACTCCTTCAAGACCGAGCCGCAGCCCGCCGCGTTGGTGATGATGCCGTCAAACCCCTCGGGTCCATCGGCCCGCACGGCAAGGAAAGTTTCGATGTTTCGCTTCGCCAACTCGCGCGCCGCGTCGCGGGCGCCGGCGTGGACGTGGAGCGCGCCGCAGCAGTCCTGCCCGGCCGGGATCACTACCTCGCAGCCGTTGTGCGCCAGCACCCGCACCGTGGCGTCATTCAAGCGCGCGAAGGCCAGGTTGGCGATACAGCCGGCAAAGAACGCCACGCGATAACGGCGTTCTCCCACCGCGGAGACGACGGTGCCGAGGCGCTCGGTGAAGAACGGCTTCTCCATCCGTGGCGAAAGCCTTGTAACATGGGCCAGCCGGCCCGGAAACAGCTTGAGAATCCCCGAACCAAGGACCAGCTTCTCCATCCCCGAGCGCTGATAGAGGCGAAGCATCCTGCCGACCCATTCGAGCCGGCCACGATGCGGCAGCAACCCCTGAAGAAAGGCCTTTCGCAACAGCCGCGATACGAGCGGGCGCTCGCCGTATCGCTGAATCTGGCCGCGTGCCGCTTCCACCAACCGGCCGTACTCAACGCCCGACGGGCATGCCGTCTCGCAGGCTCGGCAATCGAGGCACAAGTCGATGTGCTTCAGGAAACTTTCACGGAGCGGCAAGCGCCCGCGCTCCACCTGGATCATCTGGTAGATCCGCCCGCGCGGCGAATCCATCTCCAGGCCCAGCTCGCGGTACGTCGGGCAACTGTTCAGGCAGAGGCCGCAGTGAATGCACCGCGAATAAACTTCCCAGCGAGGCGCCTCCCCCGGACCATAGTTATTCTTCATTGCCGATTGCCGATTGTCGATTGACGATTGAAAGAGACCTGACAGGCCACCATTCTTCCAATCGTCAATCGTCAATTTCAACGACGCCCGCCAACACGATTCTCTTGGCCATGATGCAACTCCTCCCCTTGTGAAATCAACGTAGCAAGCCGTAGCGACCCTGTGCGCGGGAATGAAACAGCTACTATACCCAACGTGAGAAGCCACTGACAAAGGAATTGCAAGCCGGGATCTGTCACCTCCAAGCCATCGGGCAATCATAACCCTCTCCTTGGCCAACGACTCCATGCCCGAATTCCTCTACCGCAAGGGCGGCGGGACATTCGAAGAGGCGGGGCTGAACCAAAGAGGTACCGAACCGATGTCACCTATTTGAAGTGAGGGGACGAGTGGCGGCCGGGCTGCGAGGCTCGACGGCCAACCGGAGCAGGCTGGGCGACGGAAAGCGGCAGCAAGCTGCACCGCGCTACAGAGCGCCCTCGTGCGGGAGTTTCAATCCAAGGTTGGTCTATCGACGATCGTCAGTCCCTGGCCGCCGCCGTGAGGTCATACGCGCAATTGGGGCAAAAATGGTCGGCGATACGAACTTCATGCTTGCACTGGGGACACGTCGGACGCAAGTTGAACTTGCAGCTCGGGCAAAAGTTGAAGCGCGCGCTGACCGTCTTACCGCAATGGGGGCACGGGTAAAGCAGCGGCTCGCGTACCAGGAAGTAGACGATGACGCCGATGAGGTAAGGGACCAAAATGGCGATGAACGTCCAAAGCACGTACCGCATGCCTCGACGCTTGGCGTCGCGGTTGACGTAGGCAATCAGAAAGATGAAGCTGGCAAAGACCAAACCGGCGCCGGTTACAATGCCTGCCATCGCCAGCGCCGCCCACCCGGGGCTCACGCCCGGCCCAAAGGCTACGCGGGCGACGAAAACCTGTGTGATCACCTGAGCCGCGAGAAACAGGCCCACGACAAGACCAATCAGCCAGCGCGGAATCGTCCGCATGACTTCCCCAAACGAGGTCTTCTCGTTGGCCATTCGCCAGCGGATCATTCGCACCGTTTCGTTGATACGTCCATTAGTTTCAGGCATGTCTCATCACCTCTCTTGGCTCGCCAATGGCTTTCTTTCCCCGTCCCTCGTCACTTGTCACTGTTCTTCCAGCCGCTGCTTCTTCAGGGCCAGTAAGGCCGCCGCAATGAGACCGGGCAGCAGCCACCACGCCACAAAGCCCGCCTGCCACACGAAGTTCGGAACACCTGCATGCTGCCCAATCCATTCGAACCCGCGCCAGACCAGCGGAGCCGTCACAATGCCGAGGATCCAGGAGAGCGCGCAGGAGACCCAGACGGGCAGCATCCCTGTGCCCCTCCGCGCAAGCTCGCTGGCCCGGAAGCGCACCAGGAGTCGTGTCCGGCTTACCAACTCGGGGTCCACCTGGATCGTCAGGGAGCGCAGCGAGCGCAGGGCCCGCTCCGTCGTATCGCGGGTGCCCGCGCAACGCCCGCACTCGTCCAGGTGGCGGTCAAGCCACTCGCGGTCCGTCGGGGAAATTCCTTCCAGCCCTTCCACATGGGCCTGCGCGATCAGGCGCTCCGCTCGCTCGTGTAGGTTCGGACTCCCCCCCTCAGTTGACGAGGGGGTCAGGGGGTAGTGCTGCTTATCGTTCATGGTTGCTCTTCTCCAATTGCTGGCGCAGTTCTGCCAGGCCGCGGTAGAGCCGCGACTTCACCGTGGAAAGGGGCGCGCCGGTCACGGCGGCGATTTCCTCCAGTTGCAGGTCTTCCTGGAAGCGCAGCATCAGCACCTCGCGATACACTGCGGGGAGGCACGCCAGCGCCGCCCGCACGCGCTCGCCTTCCTCCTGCGCCGCGAGCAGGTCGATGAGCGAGGCGCTGGGCGGGTTGGCGGGCTCGAAGTTCGGCTTCCCTTCCCCCGAATCGCGGGGGTGGTCGAGGCTGTCGAGGCTGAATGGGTCAGCGGCGGGCGATTTCCGGCGCCGTAGCCCGTCGATCACCAGGTGCCGGGCGATGGCAAAGAGCCAGGTCTCAAACTTCGCCTTGCCGTTGTATTGGTGGCCGCGTTCGAGCACCCGAATCCAGGTCTCCTGGAACAACTCCTCGGCCACTTCGCGCCGTCCGGTGAGGTAGATGAGATAGCGCAACAGGCGGTACTGAAACTGCCCGATCAGGTGGTCGAGCAGCTCGGGATCACGACGCCGGAGTCCGCGCGCCAGGCTCTGAGTCTCAAGCTCCATCGAATTCGCAAACCAGCAAAGTGTCGCGCTCATTCTATCTGGGTATACGAGTGAGGGTCGAGAAAAGACGCAGGGGAGCATGCCTTCGTGCTTTGGACCTTTTCCGCTGGTTGCGGCATCATAACCTGTACGGACGGTCACGATCGGCTTGAGCGTTGTGTGCTGCACGGCTGCCACATTGCACCTGCCTTCGTGACTCCTACAGAAACTACGGTGCCTGTGGAATCCTCGGCCGCTGGAAATGCCTCCTCTTGTGTGCTGACCGCAATTCTGACGCCCACGCGCTGGACGGTTTGCTATCAGTGTGGGAAATGCACGGCAGGCTGTCCCGTGGCTGCCGCCGTGGACATGGCGCCGAACCAGATTGTGCGGGCTCTCCAGCTCGGCAACTTCGAAAAGGCGATGACCTCGGACGCCATTTGGGCGTGCGTATCTTGCCAGACGTGCTCAACGCGCTGTCCCCAGTCCGTCGATTGCGCCGGCATCATGGACGCCTTGCGGGAAGTTTCACTCCGGCGTGGCCTTGCTTCGCCGGCGCAAAAGACCGTGGTGGCTTTCCAACAGGCATTCCTTAATAACATCCGGCGCAATGGCCGCTTGGATGAAATTGAGTTGATTGCGGAATTCAAGTTCCGCGCCCTGCCCTCCGAACGCAGTCTGGGATTCCTGCTCAAGGACGCCGGCTTGGCGCCGCAGTTACAGAAACGCCATAAGCTGCACCTGCGCGGCGAAAAGGTCAAGGACCGCGCCGTGGTGCGCCGCATCTTCGAGCGTTGCGGGGACGGTAAACACGCATGAGGCTGGCCTATTATCCTGGATGTGCGTTGCACGGCTCCTCGAATGACTACGAGCAATCGCTGCGGGCTTGTCTTGGCAAGCTGGAAGTCGAACCACAGGAAATCAAGGAGTGGATTTGTTGTGGCGCCACCGCGGCCCATGCGTTGAACCACAAGCTGTCCATCGCGCTGCCTGCTCGCAACCTGGCGCTGGCGGAGCAGCAAGGGTTCGAGGATATGCTCGCGCCCTGCCCGATGTGCTCGATGCAGTTGCTGAAAGCCGCGAAGCTGATGGACGAGGATGCAGGCCTACGCCGCGAGATTTCCACGGTCATCGAAGCGGAGGCGAGCGGTCGCGTCAAGGTGCTAAACCTTATCCAGGTTTTCCAGCGTATTGGTCTTGACCGCATCAAGCCGGCCGTGAAAAAGCCGCTCGCCGACCTCAAACCGGCGTGCTACTACGGCTGTCTGCTCACGCGCCCGCCGGACGTAGTGAAATTCGACGATCCCGAGCAACCCCGTTCCATGGAAGCCATCATGGCGGTCTTGGGGGCCAAGCCCGTCGACTGGAATTATCGCACCGAGTGTTGCGGCGCCGGGATGACCATGGCAAAGGAAGAGACGGTTTTGGAATTGAGCCAGCGCATCCTGGCCGACGCCCAACAGCACGGAGCAAACTGCCTGGTGACGGCATGCCCCATGTGCCACGTGAATCTGGATATGAAGCAGGGCGATACTGAAAAGCGCTACGGCGTCCGCTTTGGCTTGCCCGTCTATTACCTGACGGACCTGGTGGGGCTGGCCTTAGGGATCAGCCCGGAAGAACTGGGCATCGACCGGCACTTTGTGAAGGTGCGCCGCCCTTTAGAACCTGTCCCGAACGCAGCGAAGGAGCCTGCCCTGGGTGTAGCGAAGGGGCCGCACGTGCCGGTATGAAGCCCGGCGCTACGGAAGAAAGCAAAACTTATGTCGAGGATTGGGGTTTTCGTCTGCTGGTGTGGTGAGAACATCGCGCGCACCGTCGACGTGGCGCAAGTCGCCGAAGCCGCGGCCAGGATTCCCGGCGTGCGCTGCTCCGTGCACTACAAATACGTGTGCTCAGACCCCGGCCAGGCGCTGATCCGCGAGAAAATTGAATCAGAGAAATTGGACGCGGTAGTGGTGGCCTCCTGCTCGCCGCACATGCATTTGAAGACCTTCCGCAAGGCGGCGCAGAGAGCAGGCCTCAATCCCTACCTGGTGGAAATGGCTAACATCCGCGAGCATTGCTCGTGGGTCCATCATGACCGCAGCCAGGCCACCGCCAAGGCCGCGGAGATCGTCCGCATGTCGGTGGAGAAAGTGCGGCAGGACCACGCGCTCCAACCCATCCGGGTTCCGGTGACGCGGCGCGCGATGGTGATTGGCGGCGGCGTGGCGGGAATCCAGGCGGCGCTCGACATTGCCGATGCAGGCTATGAAGTGGTGATGGTGGAGCGCGAACCCTCGATCGGCGGCAAGATGGCGGGGCTCTCTGAGACTTTCCCCACCCTCGACTGCTCGCAATGCATCCTGACCCCGCGCATGGTGGAGGTGGGCCAGCATCCGCGCATCAAGCTCTACTCGTATTCGGAGGTCGAGGCGGTTGACGGCTTCGTGGGCAACTTCACGGCGAAAATCCGGCAGAAAGCGCGCTACGTCGATATCTCCAAGTGCACGGGCTGCGGCGAATGCTGGAATGTGTGCCCGCTGAAGCGCAATCCCAGTGAGTTCGACTTCAAGATGGGCATGCGCCCGGCGATTTACGTTCCCTTTCCGCAGGCGGTGCCGGCGCGCCCGGTCATCGACGCCAAAACCTGCGCCAAGCTGATCCGCAACGGCTGTGGGCTGTGTGAGAAAAAGTGCCAGGCGGGAGCCATCAACTTTAAAGATACCGACAAGGTGGTGGAAGAAAAGATCGGCGCCATCGTGGTGGCCACCGGCTATCAGCTCTACGACATCGGCAAGCAGCAGAGCGGACAACTGGTGGGCTACGGCGAATACGGTTACGGCAAGTACAAGGATGTCATCGACTCGCTGCAATTTGAGCGGCTGGTTTCCGCCTCGGGGCCCACGAACGGCGTCATCAAACGGCCGTCGGATGGGAAAGAGCCGAAGAGCGTCGTGTTCGTCAGTTGCGTCGGGTCGCGCGACAACGCCAAAGGGCTGTCTTATTGCTCCAAGATTTGCTGCATGTACACCGCCAAGCACACGATGCTCTACAAGCATAAGGTGCATGACGGCCAGGCGCACGTTTTCTACATGGACATCCGCTCGGGGGGCAAGGGATACGAGGAATTTGTCCGTCGCGCCATCGAGCAGGACGGCACCAAGTATTACCGCGGCCGGGTGTCAAAAATCACCGAGCAAGACGGCAAGCTCGTCGTGCGCGGCGCGGATACGCTGGCGGGCACGCCGGTAACAATTGATGCCGACCTGGTGGTGCTGGCCGCGGCCATGCGGCCGTCGGCGGGCGTTACGGACCTTGCCCGCATGTTGAACGTGGGTTACGACGAGCACGGGTTCCTGCTCGAATCACACCCGAAACTGCGTCCGGTGGAAACCAATGCGGCGGGCGTGTTCATCTGCGGCGCGTGCCACAGTCCCAAAGACATTCCGGAAGCCGTGGCGCAAGCCTCCGCCGCTGCCGCCAAAACGCAAATCCTCTTCGCCGCCGAAGAGCTGACGCGCGAGCCGGAGATCGCCGAGATCAACGAGCAGACTTGCGCCGCCTGTTATGCGTGCTACCGCACCTGCCCCTATCACGCCATCGAGCAGGCGGAAGTTCGCACCCCGCGCGGGGTTTTCGTAAAGAGGACGGCCCGCGTGAATCCCGGACTGTGCATGGGATGCGGCACCTGCGTGGCGGTGTGCCCCTCGAAGAGCGCGGAACTGGAAGGTTTCACCGAGCAGGAGATTTACGCGGAGGTTGAGAGTTTGGCATCAGTAGCGCCGGGCTTTAGCCCGGCAGGTGCCGCCCTAAAGGGCGGCGCTACAGTTGAGAGTTTGGCATGAGTAGCGCCGGGCTTTAGCCCGGCAGGTGCCGCCGTAAAGGGCGGCGCTACAGTCGAGAGTTTGGCATCAGTAGCGCCGGGCTTTAGCCCGGCAGGTGCCGCCCTAAAGGGCGGCGCTACAGTTGAGAGCGTGGCATGAGTAGCGCCGGGCTTTAGCCCGGCAGGTGCCGCCCTAAAGGGCGGCGCTACAGTTGAGAGCGTGGCATGAGTAGCGCCGGGCTTTAGCCCGGCAGGTGCCGCCCTAAAGGGTGGCGCTACAGTTGAGAGCGTGGCATGAGCAGCGCCGGGCTTTAGCCCGGCAGGTGCCCCCCTAAAGGGCGGCGCCACAGTTGAGAGCGTGGCATCAGTAGCGCCGGGCTTTAGCCCGGCAGGTGCCGCCCTAAAGGGCGGCGCTACAGTTGAGAGTTTGGCATGAGTAGCGCCGGGCTTTAGCCCGGCAGCTGCCGCCCTAAAGGGCGGCGCTACAGTTGAGAGTTTGGCATGAGCGAAGCGAACGTGTTCGAGCCGAAGATCGTCGCGTACGTGTGCAACTGGTGCACCTACCTGGGGGCGGACCTCGCCGGCACGACGCGCCTCGAATATCCCGCCAACGTGCGCATCATCCGGTTGCCATGCACCGGACGGATCGATTTTAACTTGCTGATCAAGGCTTTTGAAATTGGCGCCGACGCCGTGCTGGTATCCGGCTGCCATCCCGGCGATTGCCACTACACCGCGGGCAACTACCACGCGCGCCGACGCTGGATTCTGTTCCGTGACCTTCTGGACACGCTGGGATTCGACCTGCGTCGCATTTACTTCACCTGGATTTCCGCCGCCGAAGGCCGGAAGTGGCAGGAAGAAATTACGCGCATCACGGAAGAAACCCGTAAGCTCGGACCGTATCATGAGCTGTACAAGAGGAATGGAAGTGCGCGAAGCGCCTTGACGGAAGGCGGCGTCAAGCCGCCGCACTCCAAGGCGCCTTCGGCGCAGGAGCAGCAACTGCGCGAGACTTGCCAACGACTGCTTACCGACGGAACCGTGCAGGTGGTGATCGGTTATGGCGCCGGCGGGCCGGTGTTCATCCGGCGCGCTGAGGACGCAGGCAAGCTGGTTTGGAACACCGACTGCCAAGCCAACCTGACGGCCTACCTCAAGCGCCAAGAGATCAAGCGCCTGGGCAAGGCCGCGGTGGTCGTGAAAGGGTGTGACGAGCGAGGGTTGGTGGTTCTGGAGAAGGAGTCGCAAGTCGATCGCCAGACCCTGCGCGTGATTGGCATGGCCTGCGAGGGCATGGGGCAGCCCAAGTGCGACACCTGCACGGTGCATCAGCCGCGTTTCGCGGATGAAATCATCGGTGAGGCAACAGAGGTAGCGCCGGGCTTTAGCCCGGCACCTGCCGCCCTAAAGGGCGGCGCTACAGCCGCGACACCGTCTCTGGACGCCCTGATGCAGAGGTCTCCGGCCGAACGGATGTCCTGGTGGGCACAGGAATTCGAGCGCTGCGTGAAGTGCTATGCTTGCCGCCAGGTGTGCCCCTTGTGTTATTGCGAGCGCTGCATTGCGGACAAGAATCGGCCGGTGGTCATCGATACCTCGGCCACGCCCAAGGGCAACTTCGCCTGGCACATCACGCGGGCCTTCCACTTGGCGGGCCGCTGTGTGGAATGCGGCGAATGTGCCCGAGCCTGTCCGGCAGGCATTCCGCTGGGATTGCTCAATCTCACTTTGGCCCGCGCCGCCGAGAAACACTTTGGATATCAAGCGGGCATGGATCCCAAGATTGAGCCCTTGATTGGCTCCTACGCGCTTACGGATAGGGAGGACTTTATCCGATGAGCGAAATCCTTACCAAATCTGATGTAGCGCCGGGCTTTAGCCCGGCACCTGCCGACCTAAAGGTCGGCGCTACAACTCAGGTAATCCTCAAGGCCGCGCTGCGGGAACTCGCGAAGGAGTGGATTGCCCAGGGCAAGGTGGTGGCGGGGCCTGTACTGACAAAGCCGGGTCTGGTCTTGTACGCGCCACTGGCTTCCGCCGATGACATCGTTTGGGAAGGGTTCGTGCGCCCGGCGAATTCCGTGAAGGAGTTTGTGTTTCCCCGACACGAATTGCTCTGCCGCTATCAGGTGGAGGGCAACCGGGTAGCATTAACGAATGGCGGAGCAGATGTTCCTGCGCAAATCCTGCTCGGGGTCCGGCCGTGCGATGCGGCGGCCTTGCCGATTCTGGACCATGTCTTCAACTGGGATTATCGCGACGAGTCTTACAACCGCCGGCGCGAGGCGACGACGGTGATTACGCTGGCTTGCGCGTCGCACGACGAGTCGTGCTTCTGCACCTCCG
>Ga0326728_10018412_pt1 | contig 13775 bp, 7 predicted proteins | sample MB3enrmetagenome_FD_207602 | JGI IMG/M metagenome (GOLD analysis project Ga0326728, IMG submission 207602) | Lab enriched peat soil microbial communities from McLean, Ithaca, NY, United States - MB31MN | ecosystem: Environmental > Terrestrial > Soil > Wetlands > Peat | place: USA: New York... | reverse complement strand
GATCACGATCGGCACCCACTGCGACGAACAGCTCGCTCGCTCCCATATCTATCCCAGCAGCATCGGGATGCAGGACCGGCAGCTGATCACACCTTCTATGACTCTGCTTAGCCATGGGGACCTCCATGCCGGCCGAGTGCCCAGGGCACGAATGCAGAGCAAACTCCCAATCGAGATCGCCGCCCGAAGACGGTCGTCATCACACATCTGTACGCAACCCCGGACCCACGCTTTTCGACGGGCTCTGGAAGCACCAATGTCGGCGCGGGCTGTAGCTGTCACTCGACCGGCACCTACAATGATCGCGCCACTCGCGTTCCTTCGCATCCTGTCTGGCCAAAGGCCAGTTGCACGCTTATCGGTACTGATTTCCACCTGACTTTGCCTTTCACTACGGAGGTCTCGCGCAGAAACGCGAGTTTTCACACGATGAAAGGCTTGCAAACGGGTGCTTATGGGTCTCTTCAGGGGGACGAGCAACTCGAAAGCCTCCGGCTTTTCCCGGAAATACTAACTGATGCCTTTCCCGATGTCCTCGATAAGTAGCTGAAACCTGCCATTTGTGCGCAGCGGCGTGAAGGCGGGATCGGCGGGAACAAAGATAACCCATCCTTCATGGTTCCTGTAAGCTCGCTCCAGCAAGTCCAGCGCGCCCGTGCGGTCCCCTGCAGAGACCAGGCAGCGCGCGCTGTCCACCGTGCTGCCGTGATCGCCGGGGCTGCTGGCGGCGGCGAGCAAACGCAGAGCAGCGCTATATCCGTTCCTGTTGAAAGCATCCTGGATGGCGCTTTGCTGGGCAGGATCGGCGATGGAGCGAATGACCCAAGGGAACTCCTGCGCCGCGCGTCCCTCGTCGCCCATGGCCGAGTAGACGTACCACAACTTATAGTGGGCGGCGAGGAAGTTGGGATTGGCGGTCAAGACGGCCTGGATTTGCTGAACGGCCCGCGGGAAGTTGCCCTGGTAGTAGCTCAGCCAGCCGAGATTGGTACGCAGGATCGGCGACAGCGGATCGATGTCGAGGGCGGCCTGCATCTGTAGTTCAGCCTCGGCAAAGCGGCCCGCCGTCATCAGCATCAGTGCATACCAGTGATGCGCGTCAACATTGGCGTGATCAAACGCGATGGCCTTGCGGAATTCCTGCTCGGCGGCGGCCGGATTCCACTGATAGAACCAGTAAGAGAAACCCAGGGCGGCGTGGGCCTCGGACTGCGCGGCATCCAGCGAAAGGGCTTGCCAGGCGGCGGCCCATCCCAGGCTGCGCGCGTTCCCAGGGTCCATCCAACCGTACTGGCCCATCAGATTGTAAGCGGAGGCCAGTTGCGCATAGGCCGCGGCGTATTTGGGATCGATGGCTACCGCGTTGCTGAAATTCTCGATGGCGCCTTCGAAGCCCGCTTGGGTGCGCTGCGAAAAAAAGTACTGGCCCTTCAGATAGGCGTCGCGAGCCGCGAATCTTTCAGGCCGGTAAGCGGACTTAGCCATCGGTGGAAGATGCAGCGACAGTGCGCGCGCTACCGCGTCAGTAATGCTGGATTCAAAATCAAACTCGTCGCTCAGATCGCCGTCGTAGACGTTGGCCCAGATACTCGATTGGTCCGAGACGCGCACCAGTTGCGCCGAGACGCGCACATTGGCGCCTTGCTGCTGCAGGCTGCCTTCGATCAGATATTGCACGCCGAGTTCGCGCACGATTTGGCTGGCCGGCCTGGCGGCGTCGATGCGGGACGAGTCCGGCGCAATGACGCGCAACTGCCGGACCGGTAAGCGGTCCAGCCGGGCGATGAGTTCATCGGCCAAACCGCTGCAGACGTAATCCTGGCTTGGGTCGCCGGTACGGTTGGCGAAAGGCAATACCGCAATGGAGATGGGAGGGGCGTGCGCGGCGCGCCACGCCACGGTAGCCATCGCCGCGCCGGCCAGGACCAGACATGCAAGGAAGATGGCTGCGGCCGGCCCATAGGGACGTGCCTTGTCCAGAAACGAAGTGCGCGCGATGGGAACCCCAGGGGCGGCCGTGACTGTCTCCGGCGAGGGCATCAAAAGATGACCGTTTGCCGTGGGAGCCGAACTCACCGGCGGAGCCGATTCAAAAGGAATCGCCTCCACGCGGGCGATGAAGCGGTAACCGCGCCCTCGCACCGTCTCGATGTAACGCGGCGATTGCGGGTCGTCGTCCAGAACCTCGCGCAGCTTGCTCATGGCCGCGTTCAGGCCGTCTTCGAAGCTCACGAACGTGTCGCCGGGCCAGAGCTGCTCGTGCAACTCCCCCCTGCCAAGCAACTCCCCATTCCGCTCCGCCAGAGCCAGCAGCAGGCAGCGTGACTTCTCCTGCAGGCGCACGGGGCGGGCGTTCTTCGTCAGGTCTCCGGAATGCAGATCCAGAACAAAGGCTCCGAAGCTGAGTTTCCTGCGAAGCGAGTGGTTGATGCGTAATGTTGACATATTGTGCAAAGCCGGAAGATGACGACTTCAAGTTGAGTTGGGGGCCCTTCAGATTCCACGCCAAGGAGTGTTTTCACAATAGCACATTCCCGGGGAAATTTGGAGCGAATAAGTCCTAAATTATCTGGGATCTGACCATTACCGATTCAGGCAGAATTCAGGTAGAAGCCAGCTTCCGTCCATTGACCTCCCGCCATTCCCTTGCGTAGATTGCAGGGAAGGCTCTCTTCCCTCCTCGCACTTCTGTGCCCGAGCCGCTTGAATATCTGGGATTCGGACGCGCGGGGCAAGCGTGGGGCATGTTTTGTAACCAGATTTTTTTCGGGCTTCATTAGTTCTTGAGTTGCAGAAGCATCGGGCTAACCGGATGCAGAGTTGCTCTGCATCCGGTGCGGCTCTGCGTGTGTTTCCAGAAATCACCGGTTTTTGAGGAGTCGACTGAATGTCTCCAAGACGAGAAGTGTGTCTCATCACAGCCCTTGTCACAAAGCGTTTAGCGCGAGCGTTTCTGCTGGTCGCGTTTGCTCAACTCCAGTTTCGCCGCGTCGCGAGCCGCATGCCTGTGGCGCTGCTGGTCCTCCTCGCCCTGGGCACGACGCTCTCGGCCCACGGTCAGTCGGTTCAATTCATGGGCGCACAACGGAGCCTCTACGCCACCGGGAGCAACATCGATGTCCCCTATGGCGTCGCGGTCGACGCACAGGGCGACGTCTGGACCACGGTCCAGGGGACGAGCGGAGTGCTCGAGATCCAGGCCGTTAACGGAGTGATTCCGGCTTCGCCCACGGTGGTGACGGTTGCGAGCAGCGGCGTGGACGCCTACTCGAAGGGTCTGGCCTTCGATTCGGCGGGTGACTTGTGGGTCGCCGACGAGAGCGGCAACTCGGTGAAGGAGCTTGTCGCCGTCGGCGGCGTCATTTCTGCCAGTCCGACCGTGAAAACCATCGCCAGCGGTCTCAATGCTCCATTCAGCTTGGCGTTCGACTCAACCGGTAACTTGTGGGTTGCCACTCAAGCATCGGGTGCATTCATCCAGGAATTCGTCGCTGTCAGTGGAGTGGTACCGGTAAACCCGACGATTCGAGTCGTCGGGAGTGGATTCTACGATCCGACGGGCGTGGCGGTCGACGCAAGCGGCAACGTCTACGTCGCAGATTCCCAAAACCACGAAGTCAAGGAGATGGTGGGCGTGGCGCCGCCGGCTGCCTCTACGCCTCCCGTAACTCCGACGATCAATGTGCTCGCCAGCGGATTCGGCTTTCTGAATGGCGTGGTCGTCGACTCCAAGGGCGACGTCTGGGCCGCCGACGCCTACCAGGGCCTCTATGAAATCCTTGCGGTCGATGGCAGCATTCCCGCCAGTCCTACGATATTCCATCTCCCATCGCCCGGCTCGGGGGGCGAGGATGACCTGGGAATGTATAACATCACCCTTGATGCGCACGGCAATGTGTACTATACGCAAGGCGACCCAAACGGGCCGATAAATGAGATCACGCCGGCGGGCAACTTCGGCCAGGTGCCAGTCGGCGCAACCAGTGGGAACGTAGCTCTGCTCTTCGGCTTCCTCGCTTCGACGAACATCAACGCGCCGGCTGTTTTAACGCAGGGTTTCGCTGGCAAGGACTTCAGTCCGAATACCGCCGGTGCGGGCACTTGCACCACCAACGGGACCAGTCACACGTACTCTGCTGGCAACACCTGCATCGCCAATGTGCTTTTCACGCCAAAGTTTGCGGGACTTCGCATGGGCGCGGCCGTCCTCTCCAACACCAGCGCAGTCGTGGAGGCTACAGGTTTCCTGGAGGGAACAGGAACCGGGCCCCAGATCGTCTTCCAGGGTGGTGCCGAGTCAACCTATCCGATTCCGAACGGAGAGAATTATTCCTATGGTGTCGCGGTCGACGCGGGCGGTGACATCTTCCTTGGAGACACAAACTTTGGTGTGGTTGAGATTCCAGCCGGCTGCTCTGCCTCAAGCTGCTACGTCGCGATGAGCGGCAGCAATCTGCAGGACCCTAAAGGAGTCGCAATCGATGGCAGCGGCAACCTTTATGTCTCCAACGGGAACCCCGCTTCGGTGGTGGAGCTTCCGCTGGGCTGCACATCGTCTAGTTGCGCCATCGTGCTGGGCGGTGGTTGGCAGAATCCCGAGGACGTTGCAGTGGACGGCGCAGGCAACATCTATGTCGCCGATTCTTACAACAACGCGGTGAAGGAGATGCCGCCGGGCTGCCTTAGCACGAGCTGCGTCACGACCTTGGGCGGTGGATTCTATGTCACCCAAGCAGTTGCTGTCGATGGCAACGGCAACGTCTTCGTCACCGATCAAGACCTTATGATCAGCAACGGTGGCTCGTTGAAAGAGATGCCACCGGGCTGCCTTTCCTCGAGTTGCGTGAACACCCTGGCCACCGGTCTGCCATCTGTGGCGGGTCTGGCCGTGGACGCTGCCGGCGACGTCTATACCACCCAGGAGGTCCCGGATGCAGCAGGGGTGTATCAGTATCAGGCGGTCAATGGCAGCGTCCCTGGCTCGGGCGCGGCGAACGTCAACTATTTGAGCGATCACTTAAACGCCACCGCCCTGGCCCTGGATGGGGCAGGCAATATTTATGTCACCAACAGTGGTCTGATTAAGATTGATACCGTGGACGCGCCGGCGCTGCCTTTTCCCACACCAACAAACGTGGAATCGCAGGACACCGACGACGATCCGGAAACGGACACGGCGCAGAATATCGGTAATGTGTCGCTGACCTTTACCGGCATCACCCCCACCACGAACTTCCTGATCGATGTACCCTCCACGGACTGCTCCACTTCTACACATCTTGTCGAGGGAGACACCTGCGACGTCGGCGTGGATTTTGCTCCCACCGCCGCGGGCCCGCTGAGCGGCACCGTAACATTGACGGACAATAATCTGAACGCGACCGGCGCAACTCAGCCAATTGCCGTCAGCGGAACCGGCGTGGCGGTCTTAGGCCCGCCGACGGCTGCGCTCTCGCTGAGCGCGCTCAATTTCGGCGGAGTGCAGATCTTCACGTCCAGCCCGGCGCTTGTGGAGACGGTGACGAATACAGGCGGAGGCTCGCTGAATATTTCCAGCATGAGCATTACCCAAACCGGCGATACCGTCTTTTTCCTGAGCACTGGAGCGAACCAGTGCACCAACACCACGTCGCTGACCAATGGGCAGAGTTGCAATGTTTATGTGATCTTCAAGCCCGAACTCAGCGGCTCGACGTCCAACGGGACACTGAATATCGCGGATAATGCGTCGGGTTCGCCACAGATGGCGTCTCTGACCGGGATCGGGGACTACTTCTACCAGCCGGTGGGGTCGAGCACTTCCGCGGAGCCGGTTTCGGTGTTCATCACGACGGGCGAGACGCTGAGCGCGATGAATGTGGTGACGGCGGGCGCGCAGACACCGGACTTCACCTTCGAGACCGGCGGCACATGCGCAATCGGAACGACCTATTCGGCCGGCCAGGTGTGCACAGTCGACGTGGTCTTCTCACCGCAGTACTCGGGCGCGCGCAACGGCTCGATCTACCTGACGGACGCGAGCGGCGACATACTGGGGACCACGTTCCTGCACGGGACGGGCAACGCGCCGCAGATCATATTCGGACCGGTTGCCCCGCAGACCGCGATCGGCTACATCACGGGACTGGCAGGCGTGGCCGTGGATGCGGCTGACGATCTGTTCTATATGGATGGTTCGGATCGGCTGATCGAAGCGCCGGTGAGCGGGCCCAGCGTCACCGTGGCCAACCTCGCCAGCTTGATCAGCAGTGGCACGCCGAGTGATGTCGCGATCGACCCATCCGGCAATCTGTTCATTGCGTCTAATTCGTCCACCCCTCTCATTGAGGTGCCGAGAACCGGCCTCTCAACGTGGGGAACTCCCGTAGCGATCAATACTGGCTTGGGAAATGTGGCGCAGGTCGCTGTGGACGGCCTCGGCAACCTCTACATCACTGCCCCGGCGCTGAACGCGGTCTACCAGTTGCCGCTCACCGGCAGCGGATACGAAACGCCGGTGACGCTCCCGTTCCCGGGCAGCGGCGCCTTCAAGCCAGAAGGTGTTGCAGTTGATCCTTCCTTTGACGTCTACGCCATTGGCCAGAAAACCAGCAATAACCAGACGGAAGTGATTGAGCTGCCCGCCAACAACACTGGCTACGGAACGCCGCTGACAACCGCGATCGCGCAACTGACCTACGGAGGCGGCGTAGGCACTGACGGGAATGGCAACCTGTATGTTTCGGGCCAGACCAGTGCGACGAATGGCGCGATCTACTTCGTGCCTGTATCCGGTTCGCCTGTCCTGGTGGGAACCGGCTTCTATTTCGCCTTCGCTTTGGATAGCGCGAGCAACATCTACGCCGTCCAGGCCAATTTTTCCGACCAGGCAGAGATCGTTGAAATCCCCCAGGCGACACCCCCGTCGCTGACCTTTGCCACCACCAACGTCGGGTCGACAAGCAGCGATAGCCCGAAGACGGTCACGGTGACGAACGTCGGCAATCAACAGCTCTCCTTCTACGCAAGCAGCAGCTATCCGACGGACTTTCCGGAAAATAGCGGCGACACCAACCTTTGCAACGCAGAATTTCCGCTGAACCCGGGAGCGGAGTGCGATGTGTCGGTGAACTTCAAGCCGACGGCCAGCGGACCCCTCAGCGAAGATGTTACGCTGAATGACGAGAATCTCAATAATGTCGCAACCCAGCTGATCCCAGTGAGCGGCAACGGCGGGGTCTCCGTTGTGCCTATCGCCGGGCTGGCGCCGAGCCCCGTTACGTTTACCGGTCAAGTTGTAGGCACAACCAGCGAGGCCATGGCGGTTACGCTCTCCAACACCGGCGGCGCTGCGCTGACCGGCATCACCCCCACCATCACCGGAACCAATCCCTCTGATTTCGCAATCGGCACGGGCACAAATGCTTGCAGCACAACGCTGGCGGCCAGCTCCACTTGCTTGATCTACATCACCTTCACCCCCGCCGGGACGGGCGGCTTTACAGCGACGCTCTCGGTTGCAGACAACGCTTCCGGCTCGCCGCAAACCACCACACTCAACGGAACCGGCGTAGCGTTTTCCTCCAACGTGGGCACGGCTCTGCCGTCGCAGCCGGTGACGGTCATCATCACCACGGCCGGAATACTGAACTCAATTCAGGTATTTACACAGGGCTATGCGGGCCTCGACTTCTCGGAATCCACTGGGGGAACCTGCGCTACGGAAACAGCTTACACCGTGGGACAAACCTGCACGGTCAATGTGATCTTTAATCCGCAGGTTCCGGGAGCGCGTCCGGGCGGCGTGCTTCTCACCGACGCCCTGAACAACCCCCTCGGCGAATCCTATCTGCCGGGAACGGCAACAGGGCCACAGATTATTTTTAGACCCGGCGTGCAGAGCACACTGCCAAGTCCGACCTACGCCAGCAACTATTCTGCGCCGTCGAATATCGCTGTGGATGCCAGCGGAAACGTCTATGTGGCCGACACCTTGAACAGCGCTGTAGTCAGGCTCCCCTGGAACGGCACGAGCTACGGAACGCCCTTCAAATTGCCTTTTACCAACCTGGACCAGCCCGAGGCCGTTGCGGTGGACGGGGTGGGCAACGTCTTTGTAGCCGATACCATGAGCTACCGCATCCTTGAGCTGCCCTGGAGTGGCCCCTCCGGCTTTGGCAATCAGATCGTGCTCGATTCGAGCGGACTGGGATTTCCTGATGGCATCGCGGTTGACGGCAAAGGAAATCTCTTTTTCTCCGACGGTGAGCTCTCGGGCAAGGTGGTCGAGATGGCGTGGACAGGTAACGGTTACGGCATGCCTACGACACTTGCTGCGGCCACCGGCCTCTTCGCTCCTCACGGCCTGGCGGTGGATGCAAACGATAACCTCTACATCGCCAACTCCGACGATCACGACGTGGTGGAGTTGCCGTGGAACGGAACCAGCTTCGGATCCGAGATCGTCATAGCCAACGAAGCCAACAATGGCTTGGGCTATCCGGAATCCGTGGCGGTGGACGCTGCCGGGGATGTCTATATCGCCGACATACAGCTCAACTATGTCGTCGAAGAGCCCTGGAATGGATCGTCTTTCGGCACACAGATCAAATTGCCCATCACCTTTGGCTCCGCAGCCAACCCCACCGGAATTGCGGTGGCCGGCAACGGAAACATCTTTGTCTCGGATGGTGGGGACAGCGCCGAGCTCGAACTCAATGTCTCCACGCCACCATCCCTCAGTTTCGCCTCAACCAGCGTCGGCGCGACCAGCAGTGACAGCCCGAAGACCGTGACGGTCACGAACATCGGCAATGCTGGCCTCTACTTCAATGCAGCCGACAACAATCCTGTCTATCCGGTCAACTTCCCCATCAACAGTAGCGATACCAACCTGTGCGAAGAAGACAATTCTCTTTATATCGGCAGCAGCTGCGACGTTTCCGTGAAATTCAACCCAACAACTACAGGCCCTCTCAGCGGCAACGTTGTTCTCACCGACAACAGTCTCAACGTCTCGGACGTTACCCAGTCGATCCCAGTCAGCGGCACAGCGACGGGTGGTACGCCCGCGCCGACCATCACCTGGACCCCGACGACGCCGATCACCTACGGCACGACGCTGGGATCAGGCGACTTCGCTGCGACGGCGACTGCCAGCAGCACCAACGTCAGCGCCGACGGCACGTTCTCCTACACCATCACCTCGGTAAGTGGAACGACGGCCACGGCCAGCACTGTCCTGCCGGGTGGCAGCGACACACTCTGCGTGCTGTGGACGCCTTCGTCCAGCTTCACATCACAGTACGGCCCGGCATCTTTGTGCGTGCCCGTCCAGGTCAACGCCGCATCCACATCCATCAGCTGGACGCCGGCCACGCCCATCCTCTCTCCCGCGACGCTCGGCTCCGGGCAGTTCAACGCCTCCGCGTCCGCCGGCTCAACCCCCGTCAGCTCCGACGGCACATTCACTTACTATGTGGGCTCGGTTGGCGGAACGGTCGCCAATTCCAGCACGGTGCTGCCCATTGGCGCCAACCAGCAACTCTGCGTGCAATGGACGCCGTCGACGAATTCCTCGTCGGACTACAGCTTGTCGTCCACTTGCACGGGCATCACGGTAAATGCGCCAACCTCCATCAGCTGGACTCCGTCCTCGCCCATCACATACGGCGCAACGCTCGGCTCCGGGCAGTTCAACGCCTCAGCGTCCTCTGGCTCAACCAACATCGGCTCTGACGGCACCTTCACTTACTACGTGAATTCACTGAGCGGCGCGGTGGCCACCAGCAGCACCATCCTTCCCGTGGGCAGCGATCAGCTCTGCGTGCAGTGGACGCCTTTATCCAGCTTCACCTCGCAATACAGCTCCACGTCGCTGTGCTCGTCCATCACGGTCAACGCAGGATCTGTAACCATCAATTGGTCTCCGTCCTCGACGGGCATCATCGCCTCCACAGGGCCCACAGCGGGTCAGTTCGATGCCACGGCAGTGGCCGGGGGCGCCAACGTCACCGCCGACGGCACGATGACCTACGATCTCTCCACCGCCGGCGGAACGCAGATCAACGTCGGCGCCACCCTCCCCCTGGGACCAGTTACGATCTGCGCAGTGTGGGCGCCGTCGTCCAGCTACACGACGGACTACACCGGCTCTTCCGCCTGCCAGAGTTTCACGGTCGTCAACACGCAGCCAACATCCATAACGCTCGCCGTGAACACCAACCCGGTGTTCTCCGCCAACTCCGTTACCTTTACGGCCACCGTGACCCCGGCCTCGGGCGCCATCGTGCCCACCGGCTCGGTGACCTTCTTTGCCGGAGACACCTCGATCGGCACGGGAATGCTGAGCCCCTCGGGCTCGGGCGCTTCCGCCATCGCCAAGCTGACCACAACCAGCCTGGCTATTGGCTCGCAGACGATCACCGCCAGTTATCCCGGCGACGCAAACAACCAGGCTTCCTCCACCTCTACCACGCAGGCCGTAGTGGTTGAGGATTTCTCGGTCACGGCCGATGCGCCAACGTCGAGTACGACGGAGCCCGGCGCGACGGCCACCTTCACCTTCACGGTGAGCCCGGTTTCGCCGGCCACCACGTTCCCGGGGGCGATCGCGCTCACGGCTACGGGCCTGCCCACCGGCGCCACCTCGAGCTTCTCGCCCCCATCGATCGCTTCGGGCGCGGGCTCGACCACGGTCACTCTCACCGTCACCACGCCCAGCACCACGCTGGCGCGTAACCAGCCGCCTGGGCGGGTTCCGGGTCCATGGCCGCTGGCAGCCGCGGCGCTACTTCTGCTGCCGCTGGCCGTCCGATTCCGCCGCGCCGGCCGCAGGTTGAGTCGTATCCTCTCGCTTCTTCTGCTCTTCGCCGCCGGAATCCTGGCTGCGGCAGCCTTGAATGGCTGCGGCGGCATCGCCTCCGGCTACTTCGGCCAGGCGCCGGCCACATCCTCCATTACTGTGACCGGCACCTCCGGCTTACTGAGCCACTCCGCCAGCGTTTCACTCACGGTCGAGTAACGAGATCAAGGAGACGAACGAGATGAAAAACATTCTGCCTGTTTGTACAATGTTGGCGTTGGTTCTGGGCACGCTGTCGGCCGCCGGACAATCCTCCACAGGCGGCGCGCCGGCGGCTGCGGCGGGCAAGTTCGATGTCGCCGTGAACGTCACCTATAAGGTGACCAAGATCGCCTCGACCACCGATCGCTTCGTTCTGCCGGGCGGCTCGGTGGACGCGGCCTGGAACCTGGGCGGCAAGGCGAGCGGCCTGAGCCTGGTCGTGGACGTTAACGGCGAAGCCAAGTCCAACATCGAACCCGGCGTGAGCCTGACGCAATTCTCGGTGATGGGAGGCGCGCGCTACACGTTTCACATCGCCGCAAGAAACGCGCATGCCGTCGATCTCTACGGCCAATTCCTGGGCGGCGGCGTGTTCGCTTCGAACAGCCTGTTTCCGGGCCCCTCCAGCACTTCCAGCAGCGCCAACAGCGGTGTGCTCCAGGTGGGAGGCGGCGCCAACGTCCGCCTCACGCACTCCATCGCATTGCGTCTTATCGAGGCCGACTTCGTCACCACGGATCTGCCCAACTCCACCAACAACCGGCAGTACAACCTCCGCCTCGAAAACGGCGTCGTCTTCCGCTTCTGAGATCGCGGCGATGGGAACGCGGCTGGCTCCGGCGAAACCGCTGACCAAATCCTCGATTCCGTCGCCCGGTTTTGTCAGCGAATGAATGACTCAGGACACGTGCTAAGTGATTCGATTGATTGGTGGACCTGGTCGGGATCGAACCGGCGACCTCTTTCATTCCATTTCCAAGGGTGAATCGAGACGGCCAGATCCAGAGTGAAACAGAGTGACACGGAAAGGCAGTGTTCATGAGGGTTTCAGGCATGTTCACTGCCTCTCCCGTCAACTGCGACGCAACTTCCGCATTGTCAGTGATCCATCCGGAAAAACAACAAGCTCTCGGGAAAACCTTGTCATAAGCCGACATTTCAGGAGTAATCCGGGGGCGACGGCGACCATTAGAAAGATTGATCTCGTTACTCAGCTCTCGACCGGCTTCTCTGCGGTGCTAGTATGCACGGGTATGGATGGGATAGGTTCAGCCAAGCACAAAATTGCGCGAGCACGGCAACATTTGAAGGCGCTGGAGATATGCGCCACCAGATACACGAAGAATGTAGAGAATCTTGTTGTCTATGAGATGGACGGCACACAGAAGATTCGTTTTCCCAAGGAGCCTCCCGTTCGCATCGCGATCCTGGCTAGGGAGGTTGTTTATCAACTCCGCTCCGCATTGGATCACTTGGCTTTCGAACTCGTCAGCCGTAATCCAACACGAGCCATCCTTCGCAATGAATGGAGGCGAGATTGTCACTTCCCGCTGTGTCTCAAAATCCCCGTAGCGGGGGATCCTCCCGTCCAGCGACCTCTCCCTTTGGCTTTCAACTACTTCAGTGACGCGTTGCCGGGGATCACGCGAAGCATTTGCAACTATCGAGCAATTGCAGCCGTACAACGGAGGGTATGGTCCGACGCAGCTAGGATGGCTTGAGCAGCTTGCCAACATTGACAAGCACCGACATTTCCACATCGTTGTCCCATAGGCCTACCAGACGGAGTACATCCGGTCCGCGACCATCGACAGCGAGAGAATTCTGCGCCTGCAGGACGGCGCAGAGATTAAGCCGATGTTGCATCGGCCTTGGGAATTTCAAGACACCGTGTACGTGGAGCGTGGCGTTGTTGGCACGTTCATATCGTTCGACGAAGCGGCCTTGCCGAAGGATCTCGCCGATGTCTCCATCGACAACGTTCTTGAATTGTGCGTGGACGCCGTTGACAGAGTTGTCGTCCCGGCATTCGCGCAGCTCATCGCACACACTTAACCATACCAATTCCAGCACAACGGATCAGATTACTCCCCTAAACGCCGTAGCATCAGGGAAAAAGTGGCTGTGGTAATTACTAGACATCAGCCGATTGCTCGGTCCACTCCTGCAGATTCCCTCGGAACCAGCGATAGCGGGTGCGCGCCGTGGTGCCATTGAGGAAACGGGCGGTTTCAATCCATGAATCCCTCGCGGCTTCGATCTTCATCCACTTGTCATAGAACTGCGGAATGCGAAATGCCGCGCGCAGGCATTGAAGGGCCGCAAGGATCTCTCTAGGGCTGCCCTTTCCGAAGTCGAAAATCGCGATAGCCGGACAATGAATCAGCGGGAATTTCCGGTTGTCGAGATAATCGCGATCACAGGTGAGGAGAATGTATCCATAGCGGAGCGCGTAGGCGGCGTGGTTCTCGTCCGGATGACGCCTCAGGCCGGCTTCCTGGACAGTTTCGACCTGCGCGCCGAAGTGACGAAGCATCCTGGTTGCAAGATAGGGAAAGTTTTCGTCGGCGTAAAAGCGCACCTTCGCGTGACGCCGCAAATAATCCGTGCCCTGGCGGATCTCAGACTTGGACGGCGGCTCAGCCTTCACTTTTTCGGCAACGTCTACCCACACGGGAACCCTCGCCTATCGTGCTGCCTTTGAAGCGCGCTAACACGATTCTATGGATCCCTCGCGATATATGCGCGGCGAACGTTGTACGACGCTTCTGTTAACAGTGCCGTGAATCAGCGGGGCCAACGACCTGTGCGGTAATGCGCTCAGGTTGATGACTGCGCCAGGATCGGTCCCGAAAAACGCCGAAGGGGCTGTAACCGCAAGGAATGGGTGCGCGATCCGCGGTACATCATCTGAATTGACTGGACCGAAGCCCGTCGTGAAACCGCGCAT
>Ga0326728_10018410_pt1 | contig 13775 bp, 10 predicted proteins | sample MB3enrmetagenome_FD_207602 | JGI IMG/M metagenome (GOLD analysis project Ga0326728, IMG submission 207602) | Lab enriched peat soil microbial communities from McLean, Ithaca, NY, United States - MB31MN | ecosystem: Environmental > Terrestrial > Soil > Wetlands > Peat | place: USA: New York... | reverse complement strand
ACCCAAATACCCTCGCGACACCTTGCCCGTCTTGATCAGATCTTCCATTACGTGTTTGGCGGTGTTGGACGGAATGGCAAAACCGATTCCAATAAAGCTGCCCTCGCCGCCCGGGCCGCCGCTGCCGGGAATGATCGCCGTATTGATGCCGATCACCTGCCCGCGCACGTTCACCAACGCCCCGCCCGAATTGCCGGGATTGATAGCAGCGTCGGTTTGGATGAAGTCTTCGAACTTGTTGCTGCCAGGGTCAGAAAGGGACCTGCCCAGCGCGCTCACGCTTCCGCGCGTCACGGTAAAGTACTGCCCAAAGGGATTTCCGAACGCCATTACCGTATCGCCGACCTTCATTTGGCCGGAGTCACCGAAGGGCGCCACGGGCAAGTTCGTTGCGTTTATTTTGACCACGGCAATGTCGGTCTGCGGGTCCGCGCCCACAACTTTGCCCTTTAAGTTTCGCTTGTCCGAGAGCAAAACTTCGATCTCAGTGGCCTTCGCGACCACGTGGTTATTGGTTACGATGTAGCCATCCCCGGAGACGACCACGCCGCTTCCCAAGGCGCGCTCCCTTTGCTCGCGCGGCACGCCAAGCTGCGGCATCATGTTGCCGAAGAACTGACGGAAAAAGGGGTCCATCATAAATGGCGACTGTTGCACTTTGATGACTTGCGTCGATTGGATGGCCACAATCGCGGGTGTAACGGTCTCGGCGATTCGCTCATAGGCCTTGTTTTGCCGCTCCAAGATGTCGATCTCCGGTCCGTCCAGTCCCGCACCCCCAGCCAGGGCAAACTGCGGGAAAACGCGATGCCCTTCGTACAGCAAGCCTGACATAGCCAGGCAAACTACACCGATAAACGTCAAACTTAAACCCAGTAAATTTTCGCGCAAGAATCTTCGCGTGTTAGCGCGCATGGAAGTAATCCTCCTTACGAATTCTCCTTAAAGATTTGACGTAGCCCCACCACGGTGGTTACCAATGTCCCCGCAGCATGGCCACACTCGACGCGGCAACTTGTGTGTTTCGGGGGTACACGATACGAGCGCACCGGTTCCGGCCCCGTTAATCTTTAGATGCGGCAGATTCACATTACGTTTTACCGCCGACTATATTATAACTCTGACTTAGGATCGTGTTGAAGAGGCGGCCGGTAGAGTCTCAGTTCGAAGTTGTAGGGGCGAGTGTACCTCGCCACGCGGCGGCGTAAAGCTGCCTCTACGTCAGACTGAGAGACTACCCTCTTGTGGCCGCCCTAAAGCAAGCCAAGAATCGCCCTTGCAACGGAGTAGACATGAAAAGATTCGGTAAGTACGCAGCAGCATTACCTATACTTTTTGTTCTCAACCTTTCCTCTTCCTACAAGGCCTTAGCGGCACAGGCCGCCGCAATTGTACCCGTGGGCATCCTCCGGCCCGCCGCTGATGCTCAGGGCCATTTGATTCAATCTGCTGCACCCGACGGCAGGTTGTATCCGGTCTTTCGCCCTGCTGAGGACTCCGCGTTCATTGAGCGCGTCCGCAAGGTGATGGAAACCAGTTTCGCGCAGCAGGTACTGAGGCTAGATCGCTATGTTCGCGACCGGATGCTCGGGGATCCAATCGAAGGGGGGCGCGAGCGTTGGAAGGAGCCCATGTACCTGCTGCTGTCCGGGGAAGAAGGCGGATTTGCGCGCTTTGGGTTCTGGCTCGAGGACCCGCATGCCGGCAAACGGCTGGTGTCGGCGGGTTACGTGGATCTGGTCGTCGATGAAGAAGACATCAAGGACGGGAATCTGGAGGAGATTTTCTCCCATGAGTTGGGGCATTTAATCCTGAAGTCTCTCCTGGGCGAAATCAATAGCGGGCCTTCGCGCAAGATGCACCAGAGCATGACGGTGACTGACTTCCCCACGGCATTCGATGAAGGCTACGCGGAGCACTTCCAGCCCTTGGTTCGTGACGCCACGAGCAACCCCTACCTGCGGGAGCTGGGCAAAGGAGCGACCTCGACCGATCTGAATCTGCTATGGCTCAGCAGGTTGGATCAGCAATTGCGCACCGACGGTGTGAAACGGAATCTGTTTGTCCATCGTAAAGCCTTGCCCGCCTTGGCCCTCCAACTCGACCCGGACCGCTACCAGCTCTTTCTGGATGGTGAAACCTCGGGGGATTTCATCTCGGACGAACTCAAGAATGCGCAGGAAATGATGGCCTGCGAGGGCGTGATCGCCACTTTGTTCTATCGCTTGGTGAACGACGACACGCTGCGCAACCAATACCGCCAGGCAGGGTTTTACCAGCAGTTTCTGGCGCCGGGATTCCCGATCGCCGAGCTCAAGAACGAGATTTCTCCTTATGAGAATATAAACCTGAAGCTGTTCGCCGCGATGCGGAGGGTAGCTTTAGAATCGGGTGACGCCCGACAACCCTTGCTGATCAGAGTCGTCAATGCCTACGCGAGCCTTTTTCCCGAGGAAGCAGAGGCAATTTACGGGGTTCTTCTCAAGGCCACGCGCGGAGTGACTGCTTCGCAAGAGCTCGCTACCGCCTTTGAGGACGCCGCCGTCGCCGGCCGCAGGGGCGACATCGAGGCCTTTCGCCAGCGTTCCGCCGCAGCCTTCTCCCTGCTTAAGATCACCACCGGCCGTGTGGCGCATGGCGAACTGGCCCTGGGGGCAAACCTGGGGCCGGAGTTATGGGTTGTGAACTCGAGTTTCAAAATCGCGCCCGCCGTCTGGGAGCACGACCGCACGCTGCCGCTCACGCTCAACCTCAATACCGCCACCGAAGCTGAACTCATGACCTTGCCCGGCGTGGACCTGGCCGTCGCCCGGCGTATTGTGGCCGAACGGCGGGCGCGCGGCTACTTCAGAAGCCTGGACGAGTTGCGCGCCGTGGCGGGAGTGTCGCCCGATGTCTTCAAATCCTTAGTCGAGATGAGCGCACAGATGGAGGACCAGGCCGGGTATAAGCGTCAATAGAACGGAAAATCGAAATTCGAAAATCGAAGCTCGAAATTCGAAATTCGATAAGGGCTTCCGTCGTTCGCGAGTCTCGAATTTCTAGTTTATAGTTCCGGGTGTCAGCAATAGCGTTGCTCTCCGCCGCAGCGCATTCTCGGCTGCTGACCGAACAACATGGGTGAGGTCCGGTAGTGGCATGGGAGGAACAATGAAATCGAAAGCTCCGCGCTGGATAGCTTCGAGGTAAAGGGCGATGTCCACCACTGCAGAGACTACAATTACGTTGGTTGGCGCTGGAGCTTCTGACGCTGAAACTATGAGGTCTTGCCAGGTCCCATCTGCGAGCCGGGGGTCGGCGAGTACTAAATGAGGCGGCCGGTTGCCCCAGAGTATCTGGTGGGCCTCGTGACATGTTCTGACACTTTGGGTTTCAATGAGCTGGTCTTCCAGAGAACGCCTGACGAATCCCATCGGTTCCGGCCGGTCGTGGACGAGTAACGCAACAATGGTCTCCTGCATGGTTGAAGCCTCTTGGAGAAGTCTCGCGCCATGCTGTTAAGCGAACATGAAGAACACTTGAAGATTCGGCGAATGTTTTGTCGGGCGTGCCTTACCCTCGGAGCGGTAAACTTCGGGAGAGTGCGACGAGGGGACCGCGAGCCGTCTCCCTACACACTCGGCAGAAGGACGGTGAACACAGAACCCTTGCCCAATTGGCTTTCCACAGTGATCCGGCCGCGCATTCGGTCCACGATATGTTTAACGATCGAGAGCCCCAGTCCGGTGCCGCCCATCTCGCGGGAACGCGCCTTGTCAACTCGATAAAAGCGCTCGAAAAGACGGGGCAAATCCGCCGAGGGAATCCCGATACCGTTGTCGGCGATCGTGACGCTCACCTGATCATCGTTCGTGCGCATGACCTCCACGCGCACTTCACCCTCGGGGCGGTTGAATCTCACTCCATTGGTGAGGAGATTCACCAGCGCCTGCTCGAGGCGCACCCGATCGCCGAGGACCGTTACGTCCTCCATACGCCCACAAGTCAGTTTAACCCGGCGGCTGCGCGCTTCCGCTTCCACGGTCCGCAAGGCGGCTTCGATAGCTGCCCGGACCGAGACCCGCGCTTGCTCTGTGCTGGCCTTGCCGGATTCCAGCTCCGACAAGGCCAAGAGGTCCGAGGCAATACTGTTCAGGCGCACGGAATGGTTCTTGATGATCTCGAGGAACTTGCGGTTATTCTCCTGGTCCTCGAGCGCACCCTCCAACAGCGTTTCCGTGTAGCCGCGAATCGCGGTGAGCGGCGTGCGCAATTCGTGCGAAACGTTGGCGACAAAGTCTTTCCTGACGCGTTCCAGTCTTTCCAGGTCGGTGATGTCATGGAGGATCGCAATCGCGCCGCGGCCCCCAGTCACCCGCAACGGCGCAGCCTGGACCTCGAAGGCACGGCCTTCGGCGGCAGGTAGCTGCAACCGCTGCTTTAGAGTCTCGCCGCCCGCTACCACGCGCGAGAGAATATCGCGCAGCACGGGATCACGGACGATCTCTACCAGAGGGGCCTTTTCCGGGATCTCGTTTCGCAAGCCGAGCACGCGGGCAAAGGAGGCGTTGTAGAAGGTGATTCGCAGGTCCTGATCCACCGCCAGAACCCCTTCCACCATGCTGGTGAGGATCGCTTCGCGGCGCGCCGACTCGAGGCCCAGGCGCTCGAGCAGGTCATGTAACTGGGAAGCCGTCGAGTTGAGGGAGCGTGTCAACTCCCCCAACTCGTCGTCCGCATCCGGCAACGGGCCTTCGGTGAAGTTCGCTTTCACCAGGCTCTCCGCAAAGGAGCGCAACCTGCCAATGCGGCGCGTGAAGGAGCGGGAGAAGAAATAGGCAATGAAGAGGGCGACCAAAGCGGCCACCAGAGAAGCCGTCAAGATTCGCCAACGGACCTCCGCGATGGCCGCCTCGAGGTTCTCGAGCGGCACTGCCACCCGAAGGACGTAACCGGAACGCCCTTGGTATCGGAGAGGGACGGCCACGTAACACAGGTCGCGGCCCAATGTGCCGCTGTGGCGGATGGCGCTGCCCACGCGATTCAAGTAGGCTGCCTGGATCTCCGGACGATTTGCGTGGTTTTCCATCTTCGCCGGATCTTCGTCGGACTCAGCCAGCACCACGCCTTTAGGGTCTACAACCGTCACCCGGCAACGCGCGCGCGTGGAAGCGGATTTCGCCCATTCCTCCAGCCGTTCCGGGGGAAGATCCGGTGGCTCGGCCGTCAGCACCGTTGCCACGGCGCTAAGCCGTTGTTCCACTTCCTGAACTTCACGGTTGGTTGTGTATCGCGCGAGGTTGAAATCCAGCACCGCCAATGTCAGCGCGATCAGGATGAACGCGGCGAGCAGGAGTTTGCGGAAAATCGGGCTGCGGAAGACCATGCCGGCCTGGAACAAAGGTTTTACAGTTGACGGATTATATCATGGAGGGTCACGATGATTCGCCCGCTTCCTGCGGCTGCGGGGAAAAGCGGTAGCCACTGCCGCGTACTGTCTGCAAAAACTGCGGCCGATTGGGGAGGGCTTCAATCTTCTCGCGCAAACGCCGGATGTGGACGTCCACCGTCCGCGGGGTCACGAAGCGGTCGCGGCCCCAGACCTCGTCCAACAGTCGATCGCGGTTGAAGACGTGACGCGGGTGGGAAGCCAGGTGGTACAGCAGCCTGAATTCCAGGGTACTCAACTGCACCGACCGGCCACGAATGGTGACTTCTTGAGTGCGCGTATCGAGCCGAACGCTTCCGACCTCCACAACCTCCCGCTTTTCAGCCGTGCGCTCCTGCCGGCGCAACACCGCCTTGACTCGCGCCACAAGCTCCCGCGGGCTGAAGGGCTTCACCACGTAGTCGTCCCCCCCAATCTCCAGCCCCAGAACTCGATCCACTTCCTCACCTTTGGCCGTCAGGAAAATCACCGGCAGAGCTCGCAAGCGATCGTCGGCGCGGAGGCGCCTGCAGATATTAAAACCGTCATCGTCCGGGAGAAGTATATCCAGAAGGACTACATCGACCGGGTTACGACGAAGAAAATCCAGTCCCTCGCGTCCGCGCCCGAAACTCTCGACCTCGAAACCTTCTTTCCGAAAGTTGTATCGGACTAACTCGACGATGTCTCTTTCATCCTCAATAATGACAACACGTGGGCGCACGTCGAAAGTATAGCACCTCTAATGTTACAGGAGTATTGCACCTCTATTGTATTTCATCGTAGGGGGGACGGCTTGGTGTCCCCTGCGCCAGGGTTGGGGAGGGGGTAGGGCCAACACGCCACAAGCAAATCGCGCAGCGCGGCGACGCTTGCTTCCAGTATCCGGCGCCCCTTTTCGGCGCTGGCCAGGGTTGGCCGGCCGTAGACCCCGTGCTGGGTCAGGCGGTGCATGGGAATTGCAAGTGAGGCGGCCGGTCCGGTCAGCAAATCGTGCTGGAGGGGCTTGGCGGACGGCGGCAAGCCGTCGTCCACGGCCAGCTCCATGTTCACCAATTCCGGGTGGAGAGCGAGCATCAGGCTGGTCTCAAATTCGCACGCATGACCCACACTTGGGTATGCGCCTTCCACCAGCTTCTTCAGTCGCTCTGCCGCAATCCGCCACCAGGACGTGAACACCACCTGCACGTCCGGCCAGCGTTGCGAGGCTTTCTCGGTGATGACTGCTCCAATGGCCTGATTTCCGCCGTGACCGTTCAAGATCAGGAAGCGCCGGAAATCGTGACGAACCATCGATTCAAGCGCTTCGAGGATCACCCCTGCGAACGTCTCGTGTTGCAGAGTGAGGGTTCCGGGGAACGCCATGTGGTGCTCGCTGCACCCGAGGCGCTGCACAGGTAGGATAAGAAGCCGTCCCTCGAGTTCACGATCCAGGGCCGCCGCAATTCCTTCCGCAATGTAGCTGTCCGTTCCCACGGGCAAGTGGGGACCGTGTTGCTCGAGCGAGGCGATCGGCACGACCACAAAAGTGTCCGGCGCCAGCGCGCCGATTTCCGAGGACTTTAGTTCCTGCCAGTTCATAGAATTGCGCACCCCTGTACGATGTCAGCTCTCGCGAATCCTATCGCACGTTTGAGGCGGAGTCCATTGGAATATCCGCCTTGATTCTCTCTGTCGGGTGAAATAGGCTTGAAATACGTAGGAGTATGAATGGCAACGGCGACCACTGTTTATATCAGCCCGAACCAACGAAAGCGACTATTTCAGCGCGCCCGCCGTCGCAAGACGAACTTCTCCGAGGAGTCGCGCGCCGCCTTGGATTTCTACCTCGACCTGCCCCCGGATTTCCACGCAGAGGCATTCGCCGCTTTGCTCCGCGAGGCGAATGCCTCTATGGATCGAAGCATCGCGAAGCTGGATGAGACACTTACGTTCTTCGAGAAGTATCGTCGCGAAGCACGCCAATGGACCATTTGAAGTCCACCCCTTAATCTCCTCCTCAGATGGGGTTTCCCCCAGCCTCTAGCCCCCAGCGCCTAGCCCCCAGCCCCTCTCCGTCCTGGCGCTCACTTGTACGCCGGGATCCCCGTCACGCGTTCGCCAATAACGAGGGTATGGATATTGTGCGTACCCTCGTAAGTGAAGACCGACTCGAGATTGCACATATGGCGGAAGATGGGATACTCATCTGCAACGCCATTGGCGCCCAGAATATCGCGTCCCGCGCGGGCCACCTCGAGAGCCATCTTAACGTTGTTTCGCTTGAGCATGGAGACGTGCGCGAAATCGGCGCGCCCCTGGTCCTTCAGCCGCCCCACCTGCAAGGCCAGCAACTGCGCCTTGGTGATTTCGGTGATCATGTCGGCGAACTTGGCCTGGATAAGCTGGTGAGAAGCAATGGGCTTATCGTCAAACTGCTTTCTAATCTTGGCATATTCCAGCGCTTCGTGGTAGCAAGCCATAGCCGCCCCGATGGCCCCCCATCCGATGCCGTAGCGCGCCTGGGTCAAGCAGCTCAGCGCCGCTTTCAATCCTTGCGCCTTGGGAAGCATGTTGCCCGCGGGCACGCGAACGTCCTGGAGCGAAAGGCTGGAGGTCACTGAGGCGCGCAACGACCACTTCCCTTTGATATCTTTCGAGGTATAGCCCGGCGTGTCTTTTTCCACGAGGAAGCCGCGGATGCCTTCCTCGGTGCGCGCCCAGACCACCGCCACGTCCGCAATCGTCCCGGAGGTGATCCAAGCCTTCTCGCCATTCAGAACGTAGTGGTCACCGTCTTTCACGCCCCGCGTCCTCATGCAGGAAGGGTTCGAGCCGAAGTCAGGTTCTGTCAGACCGAAGCATCCGATGGCCTTGCCCTGCTGGAGCGCCGGCAGCCAGCGCTGCTTCTGTTCCTCAGAGCCATACTGATTTATGGGATACATCACCAGCGCACCCTGCACCGAGACAAAGCTGCGCAATCCGCTGTCCCCGCGCTCGAGCTCCTGCATGAGGAGTCCATATTCCACGTTGGACATCCCGGCGCACCCGTAGCCCTCCAGGTTTGCGCCGTAAAAGCCCAACTCCGCCATCAAGGGCACGAGGTGCCGGGGAAACTTTCCCTCCCGGTTCCACTCCTCGATGTTCGGTATGATTTCCTGGTCAACGAATTCGCGCACCGTCTGTCGCACCAGCTTTTCCTGGTCGCTGAAAAGCGCGTCAATCTCCATGTAATCTACGCCGTGAAATGCAAACATAACGCCCCCATTGATCCTTGAGTTCTCGAGCCATCAGCACAAGGCGTCATTCTAGCAGCGAAGGCGAGGGTCTACAAAGGCTTACGACTATTATTCCGAGCAGAGCGGGGAATCTCGCCCTGCGTTCGGGCGGATTGCTCCAGTACGAATCAGAGCAAGATTCCTCGCTCCGCTCGGGATGACAGGGAGAGGGTCGGAATGACGGGGAGAGAAATGGAATGACAGGGTTGGGTGAGAGAAGGAGAGGGCTGCTAGAATGACAAAGAGCTCGCGCCTGGCGCCGGCCAAGCGCGAGCTCTGAGAGGGATGATGCAGTAAGGGACTAGCTCGTTCGCGACGGCTCAAGCTGCGGGGCGCGCAGCCAAGACGTTTGTTGCATTGGGGAAAAAGCCTTTGGGCGTGCTGATATACCCGGAGATCGAATCCTTGCCCATTTTATTCACTACCAGCTCGAGGGCGCTCGAAGCTCCCTGCACGTAAAAGTACACGGGCTCGTCCATAGCCCGGTCCCTGTGCACGTGCGACTTGTCGTCAAACAGCAGGTTGACGGTGAAGACGTTCTTCTTGGTGTCCGTCTTTTGCAATTGCAAGGTCACGGTGCCGACTTTCTGCGTGCGCTTCTTAGCAAGGTTAAACTCAAAGTAGTCCCTGTCGGTCTTGTGCGCCAACGCGACCAGCTCATCATGCGTGCGGGCGATAGCTCCGCTCAATTCGCCCTTAGTTCCGGAAAGTGCATTGGCGAATTCGGATTTGGTGCTCTCCAAGTCCTTCCTCGTGCCTGCCAAATCCGTGGAAAGCCCGCCGAGCTTGGCATTGGAGTCGGCTTGCAGTTGATTCACTTCATCGGCGCTGGCTTTCTTCGCGATGGCGGCGTTCAGTTGCTGAACCGCTTGTTGCTGCTTCTTTTCGATATCTGCCGCCACGGCGTGGGCGCGCGCCAATTCCTGCTCGGTCATGCCCAGTTTTTCCGACGTCACCTGGAACTGGCCGCGCAACTGAGCGTAGCGCTCATCGTTGTTGTCCATGCGCCGTGTGAGCAAATCCAACTGGTCAGCCTGCTTCGCAGCCGCGGTCTTGAGTTCGCTCCGCGAGTAAAGCGCCAAAATGAGGTTTACCACCGAGAGGGCTAGCAGCACGCCTACCAGCCAGCGCATTCCGCCGCCGCTGGAAGGCGCTGGCCCAGGGGGCGGCGATTGCACATAAACAACCTGAGGGGTGTTGGGTGCGGCGCTTGGGGTCGGCTCGTTCAAACCGAACATTGTACCCGGGCCTGGGGTCTTATCTGCCATTACAAACTCCTGTCTCGCCTAGGAATCGATCCACTTGCAAAGGGGCGCCCTGCTCTTCCTAAGACGCTAAAACCGAAAATTAGGTTTCCATCCCACGATAGCTTCGTATAAGGGTGAACGAAAGTAGTATGGCATTATTAGATAAATAGTTCAAGAGCCGCCGGTTACAGGAGTACGCGAGATGCGTTAGAATACGACATTTAAGGCAATTTGAAGTAGGGGCGGCCCTTGTGGCCACCCGAAAGTAGCCCCTAGGACAACCCAGGAATATCGCGAAGCAGGGGCGACCTCAATGGCCGCCCCCACCAAACCCTCCTTAGGCGAAGGGACGGACATGCCAAAGTATGTTCTAGCGCTCGACCAGGGCACCACGAGTTCGCGCGCCATGTTGTTTGACCGCACTGGCGCGGTATGCGCTGCAAGCAGTCGAGAATTCAAGCAGTATTATCCCCGCGCGGGTTGGGTCGAGCATGATGCGGAGGAAATCTGGCAATCGCAGTTCGAGGTCGCGAAAGCGGCTCTCGAGCAAGCTCAAGCACGGGCGGAGGACCTTGCCGCCATCGGCATCACCAACCAGCGCGAAACCGTGCTCCTCTGGGACCGGGCCACTGGCAAGCCCCTCCATCCTGCTATTGTCTGGCAATGTCGACGCACCGCGGCGCTGTGCGACCGCATTCGGCAAGAGGGCTTCGACAAGGTCATACGAGAAAGAACAGGTTTGGTCACCGACGCTTATTTTTCCGGCAGCAAGATTGCCTGGCTCCTGGAAAATGTTCCCTCCGCCCGTGAAAGGGCGGAGCGAGGCGAGCTAGCCTCCGGCACTATTGATTCCTGGCTGATCTGGCGTCTTACGGGCGGCAAGGTCCACTGCACCGATTTCTCTAACGCATCGCGCACCATGCTTTTCAATATTGCTACGCTCACCTGGGACAAGGAGATTCTGAGCTACTTTGGCATTCCGCAGTCATTACTTCCTGCGGTGAAGTCTTCCAGCGAAGTGGTGGGAGAGACGGACCTGTTCGGGGGCAAGGTTCCGCTAGCGGGGGTAGCGGGCGACCAGCAGGCGTCCCTGTTCGGCCACCAGTGCTTCGGCCCGGGCGCAGTCAAGAACACTTACGGCACGGGCTGTTTTCTGCTCATGAGCACCGGCCCTGCCATCCCCCGCTCGCAGTCTGGGCTGTTGGCCACCATCGGCTGGGGAAGGAACGGCCGGATAACCTACGCGCTCGAGGGCAGTGTGTTCATTGCCGGCGCAGCCATCCAGTGGCTTCGTGACGAAATGGGCTTGATCCGAGAAGCCTCGGAGACGGAGGATCTCGCCTGCTCGGTGACGGATACGCATGGGGTTTATTTTGTGCCTGCCTTCGTCGGACTGGGAGCGCCCCATTGGGACGCCTACGCGCGGGGCGCCATCGTAGGACTCACTCGTGGCGCCAACCGAAAGCACCTGGTGCGCGCGGCGCTGGAATCCATTGCTTATCAGACGCGCGAGGTGCTCGACGCCATGACGCGGGATTCGGGAATCAAGCCGGAAGTGCTCCGCGTGGACGGCGGAGCAGCCCGCAACAATTTCCTCTGCCAGTTTCAGGCTGACATTATCGGAGTTCCCCTCGAGCGGCCCGCCACAACGGAGACCACAGCGCTCGGGGCTGCGTACTTGGCTGGCTTGGCCACCGGATTCTGGCAAGACGAGTTGGAGCTGAAAGGCCAATTGAAAATAGAACGACGCTTCGAACCTTGCATGGAGACGTCCCGCCGCGAGGCGTTGTTCGAGGGCTGGGGACGCGCTGTTGAGCGTGCCAAAGGGTGGGAACTGGGGGCTGGAGGCTAGGGACTGGGGATGGGACTGGCCGGTAGTGCGGACTGCCGGTTTTCGGGTCCGCAGCTTTCTCCTAGGCCCGTGGGCACGCCCGTGAACCTAAAACCCGCGGTCCACGCGACACGGTTAACTGGCGAGATGAACTTGCCGCTACAGAGGAGCGATCTCAGATGCGCTATCGTGAACTAGGCCGCACGGGATGGAAAGTTTCGGAAATCAGTTTTGGAGCGTGGGCCATTGGCTCGGCCTGGGGCGAGGTTGACGATAAAGAATCGCTCGCTGCCTTGCACCGCGCCATCGACTTGGGGGTCAACTTTATTGACACTGCAGATGTTTATGGGATGGGCCGCAGTGAGCGGTTGGTGGCGCGGCTCCGCAAAGAACGGCGCGAGACCATTTACGTCGCCACCAAGGCGGGCCGCCGCCTCTCCCCGCATACTCCCGAAGGATACAACAAGGCGAACCTTACCCAATTCATCGACGACAGCTTGAAGAATCTCGAAACGGATTGCATCGACCTCTTGCAATTGCACTGTCCGCCCCCGGTTCTCCTCTACCGGCCGGAGTTTTTCAGTCTCCTCGATGACTTCGTCCGGGCCGGCAAGATCCGTTATTACGGCGCGAGCGTTGAAACCGTGGAAGAAGCTCTGAAAGCCATCGAGTTCCCCGGCGTACAGACCATTCAAATCATCTTCAACATGTTTCGGCACCGTCCTGCGGAGCTACTTTTCCCTGAGGCGAAGCGGCGGCGCGTAGGCATCCTGGCGCGCGTGCCGCTGGCCAGCGGGCTCTTGTCGGGACGTATGACCCGCCAAACCACGTTTCCCAAAGACGACCACCGCAACTTCAATCGCCACGGAGAGGCGTTCGACCGAGGTGAGACTTTCTCCGGCGTGGATTATGAAGTCGGTCTCGAGGCGGTGGAGAATCTCAGGAGCCTCGTCCCGCCGGGCGCCACTTTGGCTCAATTCGCCCTGCGATGGATCCTCATGTTTGACGCCGTCACCTGCGCCATCCCGGGCGCCAAGCGTGCCGACCAGGTTGAGGAGAACGTCCGCGCCAGCGACTTAGCCCCGCTCAGCGATGCGCAGTTGGCCAAGGTGCGTGAACTTTACGACGCCAAAATCCGCGACCTCGTGCATGAGCGGTGGTGACGTCGTGGTGATTACGGGTTCTCGTTTATTTCCTCTGCTGGAGGTCGCGTTCGAGGGAGGACTGATCAAAAGGCTGAGTGAGCATTTGGTGAGGGGGCAGACCCCGGATGTCGAGCAGATAGGCTACCAGCAACTGGTATCGCAGGTATTCGAGGGTCTTTTGACATACCTCGGGCGCTGTGTGAAGATATCTCGGGGGTCACCTCATGCTCAAAAAACGCACACGAATAATTCTCGCGCTGGTCCTCTTTTTCCTGATTTTTCTGCCTCTCCTCACCAACGGTATCGAATTGTTGGTGGACTGGCTGTGGTTCAAGGAGGAAGGTTTTCGAGTCATCTACTGGACAATTCTGAAAACGCAGATTCAACTCAGCGGTCTGGTCGGAGTGGGTTTCATGGCGGTGACCGCGTTGAACCTGCTGGTCGCCCATACCCTTGCTCACCGCCACGGCTTCCGCGTTGATGGTGAGTTCATCGAGTTTCCCGTGCTCGATCGCTTTGGCATGGCGTTCCGTTGGATCATCTGGGTTGGTGTGTTGCTGATTGGATACGTGATTGGGCAGTGGGGCATGTCCCACTGGCTCGAGTATCAGATGGCCATTCATGGGCGCGCCGTCGGCCAGCAAGACCCGCTCTTCGGCCTCGATCTGGGCTTTTATCTCTTCCGGCTTCCCTTCAACTGGTTCCTCTATTACCTTGCTCTGATCGCGGTCATTGTGTGTCTGCTGAGCGCGGTGTTTCTGTACCTCGTGGAGGGCGGCGTGTGGGTCACGCAGCGCGGGCCCAAAGTGATGCGCCCGGCGCGCGCGCATCTCATGGTTTTGGCCGGCCTGCTTTTTCTTGTCTTCGCCTATCGAGCCCAACTGGCCA
>Ga0326728_10018407_pt1 | contig 13777 bp, 9 predicted proteins | sample MB3enrmetagenome_FD_207602 | JGI IMG/M metagenome (GOLD analysis project Ga0326728, IMG submission 207602) | Lab enriched peat soil microbial communities from McLean, Ithaca, NY, United States - MB31MN | ecosystem: Environmental > Terrestrial > Soil > Wetlands > Peat | place: USA: New York... | reverse complement strand
CTGGCGTCATCTTTTGCCAGCGGGCCTGCATGCGCGCTCGTCCTCGATTGTCGGTCTGGAAAGCGCAACTGAAGCGTTCATATAGGATAGACGGTCGAGGCCCGAAATTATTGTGTTGAGCTGGCGCGCGCATCTCTTGCCCAGCTTTCTTGGTATCGCCTCGCCCTAAAACAAGTGGTCTACCGTACTATCAGCTTTTGGAGGGACCTGCATACAGCGACGGCGATCCAGTACGACAGCCCGGCGGGCAACGAAGCGATTTTCGGGGTGTGCATTGCTTCAGATAACCGTACGGCAGGGCTCACCTATGCTGATGTTGCTACGCCAGGAATCGGATCCGCGTGGCTCTTCTCTAAGCTAAGCTACGCAAGGAGGTCGCGGGCGAGATACTGAGTCCGTCCAACAAAGAGGTTTCGGACCAATGGAATTTGCCTTTTGTACGCCCGGGCGGAAAACCAGGCGAGTCGCCGGAATGCCGGAGGCCGCGTCGTGACGGGCCGATTGCTTTCCCTGCTGCGCACGGCCATGTATGCGCTGCGCGGCGGGTTCCTGGTGCGGCCGCTTCTGATCGCCATCGCGCTCGGGCTTCTCGGCGCCGTGCTTTCGTCGGTCGAAGAGACCGTCCCGGCGCTGAGCGCCTGGGTTCCCACGGTCCTGTTCCCTTCCCATTCCGATCCGCAGGTCGCTCAGATTATCCTTGCCACGATCGCTGCGTCGATCATGACGGTGGTGTCGATCGTCTTCGCCATCCTTCTGATGACGCTGACGCTTGCGTCGATGCAGTTTTCCCCTCGAATTCTCTTGAGCTTCGTCAAGGATCGCGTGACTCAGTGGACGCTGGGTATTTTCCTCGGCACCTTCGCGTATTGTATGGCCGCATTGCCCGCGGCACGCTCCCTCCCATACCCCGTTGCTCCGGTAGCCACGGTCACCGGCGCCATGTTGCTCGCGATGATCTGCGTCGCATGGTTGATCTTCTTCATTAATCACGTCTCACAGGCGATCAGCGTCAATCACATCGTCGATCGAATCGCGCGCGAGACCGAAGGCGTAATCGATGACGTCATGCCGGACGCTCAGCGATATGCGTACGAGCCGCCGGGCGTGCCGTTCGATGGCAACAAGCGCGAGGTTCTGGTCGACAGCGCGGTGTCGGGCTACATCCGCTATGTCGACACCGAACGGTTGCTGTATCTTGCGCAGGCATACAAACTGCGGGTACGGTTGCTCCGGCGGGTCGGGCATTTCGTGCCCGCGGGCGTCGCGCTGTTCGGCGCCTCGCCCGCGGAACGCGTCGATCCGGAGCGCGCCCGCGAACTGTGCTCGGCGTTCGATATCGGAGCGACGCGGACGATGCAGCAGGACATCGAGTTCGGAGTCATCCAAATCGTCGATATCGCGCTCAAGGCGATTTCTTCCGCGGTCAACGACCCGAGTACCGCGATCACCTGCGTTGATCAGCTCGGGCGAATCATGATCCGATTCGTAAATCGCAACGTTCCGGTTTCACTGCTTTGCAATCCGCCACACGTCGTCCGGGTGATCGTTCCATGGATCGGGGCCGAGAGCCTTCTCGATACGGCATTTGAGCAAATCCGCCATTACTCGATGTCGGATATCGCAGTCAGCCTGCGGCTCCTGCGCGCCTTCGACGATATTGCCTCGACGTGCGGCGACCCGCGCATCGTCGAGTCGCTCGTGGTGCGCGGTCGGCGGATCGTCGCCGGTTGCGCCGAACGACTGAGTCCGGACCAGATCGAGAAGCTTCGGCAACGACTCGGCGAGCTGGAAGCTCGCATGGAGCCTGTCAGAACGGCCAACGTCAGCGAGGCCTCGTCTGCGGACCAACAGCCCGTCTAGCGCACCGAAGCGGGCCGCTAAGCTAAGGGATGCAACCATCAAAAACGAGACCTCCGTTCGAGCCGGACCGCCGCCGGTTGGGTATATCTTGCGTGCATGAATGCGCGACCGTTACCGGGGTCACGGGCGAAGATCGGCAATTCCGTCGCTTTAGTTCTACCCGGCGGCGGAGCCCGTGCGGCGTATCAGGTGGGTGTGCTGCGGGCGATCGCCGATTTACTGCCTCATGCGCCCAATCCCTTTCCAATCATCGTCGGCACTTCGGCCGGCGCCGTCGCTGCCGCGGTCTTGGCCACTGAGGCATTTCGCTGGCAGCGGGGTGTCGCCGCGCTGGAATCGGTGTGGGCCGGCTTTCACGTCGACCACGTGTTTCGCGCCGATGTGCTCAGCATGCTGCGGTCCGGATCGCATTGGGGCATGTCGCTGATGTCGGGTGGTTATCTACTGTCGCCGCCACGCGCGTTGTTCGACAACACGCCGCTGCGCGAACTGCTGGAGCGCAACATCAATTGGGGGCACTTGCAGCGCAGCGTGCGCGTCGGGGCGTTGCGCGCATTGGCGCTGTGTGCATCGAATTATAACAGTGCCGCGTCTGTCGCATTTTTCGATGGTGATAGCGATCTTGGTCAGTGGGAGCGCCATCAGCGGGTAGGGCGCCGCGAGCCGCTGACGCTCGATCATTTGATGGCGAGTATGAGTATACCTTTCTTGTTTCCGCCTGTGATGCTTGGCGGTGAGTACTATGGCGATGGCGCGCAGCGCCAGTTGTGGCCGCTCAGTCCGGCTATACACCTCGGCGCCGATCGCTTGCTGATCATCGGCGTGCGCGCCGAGTGCGACGCGGGCGTTGCGGCGCGCAGCGCGGCGCCTACACCCGGGCAACTCTTCGGCTACATGCTCGACACGCTGTTCATGGATCAGATCTTCGCGAACGTCGAGCACATCGCGCGATTGAATCAGGTGGCCGAAGTAGCACCACAGGCTCTGCCGGGCGTACACAAGGTGGCTACGCTCATGATTGCACCCAGCGAAGATCTGCGCATCATCGCGACACGTCACGTGCGGAGCATGCCGCGCAATCTGCGTGCCCTATTGCGCGTGATTGGTGCGCGCGGCGCCGCAGGCGCGCAACTTGCGAGCTATCTGATGTTCGAGGCCAGCTTCACGCAGGAGCTCATCGCACTGGGGCGCCGCGACGCGCTGGCGCAGCGCGATGAGCTGTTAAGATTTCTGGGGGGCGAGCCGCTCGATACCACGATCCAGTTGCCGGCGCTGTTCCAGAAGGCGATGAGTTAGGTTCACCTGACGCGGCACGTTCGGCGCATGCAGCGGGTTTATGGGTGGCGGCGCGACGTCCTGCTCAGCGGCCTGCATTCCGGCTTCGGCCGATGGTTGGAGCCACTGCCATCGATTGCGGGACTACACGGCGCAACCCAATTGAAGAATCCGTGCAATCGCTGATTTGGGGTGCCAGCAAGGCACAGACGTGCGCCCGCTGAACCCCTATTTCGTAGGTGCTGCTACCATGCGCGGATTGCTCCTGGGTTATGGAGCAATTGAAGAGCAAGCTATTTCGGAGGGGTTGGCCCGATTGCGTCGAGCGATGCCGGGAGCGCTCCAACGACGCTCGCACCTATTCACGATCCGGCCAGCTAGGAGTCCCGATGTTGCATCCTGAAGTCCGTGCCCTTCTCGATTTCATCGAGCAGAGCGGCCTCCCGCCCACTCATGAGCTGAGCGTGGAGGACGCGCGCGCAAGTTATCGCGACCGACGCCATGCCACACAGCCGCCGCCCCCTGAGGTCGGCCACCTGGAGAACCTGCAGGCCAGCGGAACGAACGGGCCTATCCCGCTGCGCTTGTACCGGCCAGTCGGTGCATCTGATACCGCGCTGTTGCCCGTGCTCGTCTATTTCCATGGCGGCGGCTGGGTGATCGGCGATCTCGACACTCACGATACGTTGTGCCGTGAACTCGCCAATCTCGCGGACTGTGCGGTGGTCGCGGTCGATTACCGATTAGGACCCGAGCACCCCTTTCCAGAGGCGGTAACCGATTGCATTGACGCGACGCTCTGGGTGCGCGATCACGCGCGCGAACTGGGGCTCGATGCGTCGCATCTCGCCGTGGGTGGCGACAGCGCCGGCGGCAACCTCGCGGCTGTCGTCTCGATCGATGCTCGTGACCGGGGCGATCTACCGATCGCGTTTCAGTTGCTGATATACCCGGCGACGGACCAACACGGCACAGCGCCATCGCATGCGGAGAACGGCCAAGGCTACCTGCTGACACGCGACACGATGCGCTACTTTCTTGATCGCTACATCGCAGACCCTTCAGACTACGGCGATTGGCGCGCCTCGCCGCTCCTGCATCCCGATTTGTCGAAACTGCCGCCGGCATTGGTGATCACGGCGGGTTTCGATCCCCTGCGCGACGAAGGCGCCGCGTACGCCAAGCGTCTCACGGCTGCCGGCAACCGCTCGAGCTATGTCAATTTCCCCCGCCAGATCCACGGCTTCGTAACCATGGGTAAGGTGCTGGATGAGGCAAACACGGCGGTCGCGTTATGCGCGGCGGAGCTGCGGCGCGCATTGAAGCGCGCACCCTGACATTAACGACGGACACTTTCCTCGACAGCACGCCGCGGAAGCTTTCAAGGATCGGCAACCGCGCCGCGGGGCAATTCTGCGTCGTAAGACCGGATGTGACTCAGCAGCCAGTCATAGAGGAACCGGATGCCGAGTGCGAGACTCTGCTCATCGACGTGGGCGGCGAGGCTGCGTGCGGTCTTGAGCGCGCGTTCGTGGTCGGCTCGGTGCGCTTCGGCGCCGGCGTACGGGTAGGCGGCCATGTGCGCGTTCTCAGTGGCGAAGTGTCCCTCCAGCAGGCGCGTCATTTCTTTCAGGCCGAGCGACAGCGACGCGTGGTCCTGCCTCGCCAGCAGCGCCTCCCAGAGACTGTTCATCCGGGTGACTAGCTCCTCGTGCTGCGTGTCGACCGCCTCAATGCCGATCCTGTACTTGGGCAACCACGCGAGGCGCGCGCACGTACGCTCGCCGGCTCCCGCGCTCTTGGCAAAGGCATGACGGTTCCCGCCGCGATCCTTGGCGTCGTACATCGCGCCATCCGCCCGGGCGAGCAACTGGTCCGCATCGGACCCGTCGTCGGGATAGATCGCGATGCCGACGCTGACGCCGAGACGCAGGCCGTGCACCGCAAGCGGCGCGGTGACGGCCTGCATGATCCGCTCGACGACTAGCCGCGCCTGGTCGCGGCCGCCGTCGCCACCCAGCAATACGACGAACTCGTCCCCGCCGAGGCGTGCCACGGTGTCGACTTCGCGGGTGGCAGCCTGCAGCCGCCGCGCCGCCTCGCGCAGCACGAAATCGCCGGTTGCATGGCCGTGGATGTCGTTGATTGGCTTGAATTGGTCGAGATCGATGAGCAGGACCGCGAAGGTGCCGGCGTTGCGGCGTGCGCTGGCGATGGCTTGTTCGATGCGATCATGCAGGTGTGCCCGGTTGGCGAGTCCGGTTAGCGCGTCCTCGAACGCCAGCCGCTGCAATCGAGCCTGGCTCCGCATCCAAGTGGTGACGTCGGTCCCGACCAGTACCGTGCGGGGCCCCGTGGGCGTCTGGATCGCGGCCGCGTCGAAGGCCACGTAGGTCTCGGCACCATTCGTACGCCGCAGGGCGCAGATTTCGCGGTGCCGGCCGCCGGCGCTCGCGAGCCCCGCGAGAAAACGCGCGCAATCTGCGTCGCTGATGAGTTCAGACAGGCTGGCGGGTCGTGCCGCTTTGGACGTTTCCCAGCCGACGAGCCAGAGGAAGGCCGGCGAAGCATAAGTGATCCTTGGGCCGTCAAGCACCAGAAAAGCCGCCAGGCCGCTGTCGACGAGGGCATCCAGGGCCCACTGCGGCGGTGGGCCCGGCGGCCGCTTACCGGATATCGGTTCGACGCGTGCCGGTGCAGGCCCGAAGGTAATCAGGCTATGGGCGACGTTCGGTGGCATAGCGAATTCTTTCTCATAAACGGCAATTATGTATAACTCGACATCGAGGTAGATTCTGCCGGGGATTTCACATATTTCATGTTTCCTGCCGTTGGGCTCATGCGATACGAACGATTCCCGCCACGAGCAGCGGATAAGGCTGTGCTCAAACTGCAGCCTATCACCCAATCCTCACCACCATTCAGCTCGCAAAGATCGATGACGCTTTGACCACCCGCAGTAATCCGGCGCAAACTCGCGAAAAGCGAAGGGAATACGGTTCATTTATCAGGGGAAGGGGTGATGCTGAAAGGTGTGGCTACCGGAGTTGCATTAACGCTCGCCGTCGCGCTGATCGGCGCTTACCTGCTGGTGCGAAGCGGCCTTATTCCAGCGAATGCCGATGCCGAGCCGAGTGCGCTGGAAACCTGGATGGCCGGCACCTCCCTGGATGCAACGCTGCGTCGCGACGCTCCAAAGGAGAGTAATCCAGTGGATCTAACGGAGCAGAATCTCAACGATGGAGTGCATCTTTTCGCAGAGAATTGCGCGGTCTGTCATGGTTCCGCGCAAGGGACCGCATCGCCATCGCCGATTGCGAAAGGTCTCTATCAAAAGCCACCGCAACTGGCGACAGATGGCGTGGAGGACGACGCGGACGGCGTATCGTTCTGGAAGATTAAACATGGTATTCGTTTGACCGCCATGCCGGCGTTCGGGCACTCCCTGAGCGACCGGCAAATTTGGACCCTTGCGCTTTTTCTCAAGCACATGGACAAGCTGCCGCCCGCTGTCCAGCAGACTTGGCAGCAAGTCCAGAATTGGCCGGTGACGTCCGTGAATCACGGTCAGAAGTAGCCTTGATCGAAATCCGCGGTCGTGTGAGCGAACGTACGACGAGCGGCGCGGACGCGCACATTGATAAAATGGCGAAGAAGTATCTGGATCAGGATAAATATCCGTTTCGACAGCCCGGCGAAATACGAGTGATCTTTAAGGTCACGCCGGAGCACGTCACCTCGATGGGCTGAAGTCGCCCGCCGAAGGCGGTTTCACCGAGGACGCATTCCCATTCGCGGTGGACTGTAGGTGAATTCTTGTGCACTGCGCTTGCGTTCGTCCCCCGCTTTGCCTGGAGCGGTGGGATCTCGGAGCGGCACGCTGGGGTGCGCCGAGGATGTGGTCAGTGCAGCGTTACCGAACCTGGGGGCGGAGGTACGTCTCGGGTGTCGCGCTGCACGGTGATATCGACGGGCGCCGAGTCATCTGATTGAATTTCAATCTTGCGCGGTTCCGATGCCGCGCGATCCGCGGCGTTGTGCGGTAAGGGTCGCTTGAGGATAGTCACGAGGGGTCTCCTATTGAATAGGACCTAGTTACCCGATATCGCGAGCGCGCGCCGCGACGCGCCGCACAGTCCCGGGACAAGACGCTTCAACGGCTTCAGGGCTTGGGACACAGCGTCCAAAGTAGAACTGAATCATCAGTGATGTGGCGGTAGCCGCGAAATCCGCGCCTTGTCGACCGCGGTCCGCGAACGGCTCTGACCGGACTACCGGCATTGGGATGTCGTCTGAAAGGTTTCTCCCTTGCTTCTCCCCAATCCCAGGGGATAACCCTGTGCATAACTACGTTTGGAAACTAAGACGTCATGCTCTTTCAGTCGCTTATGTTGAACTGACGATTTTTTGACCACTCGGATTTCTGCCACAACTGGTGTTGCTCTTAACCCTTGGAGTTCAACCGTTTTTTTAAGGGATTCCTTTGTTTCGCAATCGTCTTCTTCGTCTTGCATCGCATCTTGATGAGCACTTCGCCCGGAATTACAGTTGGCTTGGTAGGGTGGCAGCGCGCACACAGCCCTTTATCTATAAGGGGAAATCCTGTCGCGGAGACAGAAAACATGTGCGAACGTCATGGTTGTTTTAGGTGCTTTAGGAATGAGGCGGCGGCCAGAGGAGATCTCAATGGAAGCGACCTGGGAACCCCACGAGAAACACGGGCGGCTTACGATGCAAAGCGACTTGCCTGATAGTGTCTACGCCTTTCCGCGGCAACGTAAAGAACCGCTAACCGATGAAAAACATGTGCGTAACGCGGTCGCACGGTTCGATCAAGTCATCGACGTTTCCGATGCCGATCGCGCCCTGGCGTTTGTGAATATCGAAAAGGCTGCAAAGTACTACGGGGTAGATCTTTCGGAGACATCATGGCACGCTCTCGGCGTTCATCCGCAACTCAACCGGGAACAGGCGGCCGCTAAAGGCGTGGAGACGCGCAAGCGCAGGGAACAAAGCTAGTCTGGAAAATACAAACGAGAGAGTCGCGGGAACAGAGAAAATTCACGGCACACGTTACGTTCTCGCTTTTCCCCACTTGTCCATGCTTGTTCCGCAATTTGGACAGGTCCGTCCACCCCAAAGGAACTCACTGAGACTCGCGGGCTTCCTACGCTGATCTTGCTCTCGACCGCACCTGGGACAAGTCACTTTTCGCAGTAACCCTTTGCCAGCTATCACATCCCGAACAGAATTCAGATTGAGACCCCACTTCCCCGACCTGCCCGCCGTTTCGGTGGCAATCATAAGCAAAACACCGCCGAGCACCACTGCGACGATCACAACGAACAGAAAGATCATGTGTCCTTCACATTTTTAGAGGCGAGTCTTGAGAGGCAACACACTGCCACTTTCCCCCTTACGATCTTTCCCGTGTTTCACGGCGCGAAGTCGGGAAGCTTCAGTGCATCGTTTACTGCCGAATCCTCGAACTTCATCCGTAATCTCTTCCATCTTCCGCGAACTTTTCGATAACCCTTTGTATAGAGCTTCCGCGCCCGCACAGCGGCGCTCGCGTAATGCTCCGCAAGCCGCCCCATCAAGAACAGCGTCTCGGGCGGAATACCCTTGGGTGGCGCGCTGGCGAGAGCCTTCAGGCGATGAATCGCTACGGCGGCATCCTGTTGCACTCCCAGCTTCTCCTGCCAGCGGCGCAACGTACGAAGCATCTCATCGGCGGGTTTTCCGTAGATGGCTGCCACCGCTTCGAGCGTGTAGCGGAACTTCTTCACGAGGCCGCGGACGGCGTGATACGCCTCCATCGAGGAATCCGACGTCAGGAGGTCCGCGCTCTTGCGGACCTTCCGGTATCGACGTCGAATCAATTCCGGGGCCACGTTCAGCGCCAACTCCGGCGATGATTGCTGCGATGCCACAGAGGGTGCGGCCAGCAGTGCCGTCAATTTCTGGAGATTCTCCTGCACCGAGACCGAATCGAGAACGCTCAACATCCGGGCGCGAGCCCGGACGCGCTCCGACACCAGGTACTGTTTCAAAGGTTCGATGCTGTCCCGATCCGATTCCGGCAACTCGCGGCTAAACGTCTCCAACTCACCCAGGGCGACGTCCAGGTCGCGCGCGTCACCGAGAGCACGCAATATTTTCTTGAGCGTCGGCCGAATCCGCAGAAACGATGCGGGCAGAGACGATCGGAACTGGCGCAGGATGGCGTCCATTCTGCGACCGGCGATGCGCAAGTCGTGCAATTCTTCGGGATTGTCGCCCAAGCGGGCACCGGGCTCGTGCAGATGCCAGGCAGACAAGTAGCGACGGAGGTTCGCGAGAGCGACGTCGACAATAGCCATGGAAGAATCTATCGCCGTCGGCGCGAATTCCGGCGCTGGCCCCGGTGCCAAGCCTACTGACTTGAGGCCCTGCGAGTACTTCGTGTCGGACGCCGCCTCGAGTGCACAGTCGCTGCGGAGCGTCTTCACCAGCGACTGAAGCGGTTCGTGGGCCTCAGTGAGGGCTTCCACCTCGACACACTGCATGCTCGCCTGGGGCTCGCCGTGGGGGCGCGAGATGACGGTTTCATCGAGGGCAATTTCGCCCAGTTGCTGCGCCTCGTCCTCTCTGCGGATCGCGAACCTCTGCCTCGAGGTGCGTACTTCGAACAATGGCAGCAAGGCGTGCGCCCCGCTCACGGCGTGTACGCGCGTGCCAACCGGACCAATCGATTGTCGAATCGACTCGCTGTCGGCGTTCTCCATCGCTTCGCTCAACTCCCGGCGGTCGGCGGACTCCGCGCTGGCGGAATGTAGCGACTTGAGCGTCGCTTCCGATTTGCCGGACTCCGAGCGGATGCGCAGCGCAAAGCCTGCACGATGGATTCGCCAGTCTTCCGTGTCCAAGTACGTATCGAAGATCTGTAGGGTGGAGCGCGGTTCGAGGACCAGCCCATCGATCGTGCCATGGTCGGCCAACCAGCGGCGAACCGAGCCGAGATCGGTCGACGCCAGCTGCCATTCCACTTCGCGCCCATCCTTTTGAGCGGGCTCTGCCTTTTTTGCGGAATGGGTACTTGATGACATTTGTGTGACAGTTTAGCCATCGTAGCCGCTTTTTCATAGCGCACGTCGCGCCGGCTGAGCAACGCCTGGCCGGGGCGTGACGCCAACGTACGCGATCGCCGGCTTCCGGAGTGTCGCGCACCGTGTACGCCGGCGTTGATCCTGTAGGCCTCAGACCGGCGCGCGCATCAACGGAGCCGACTGTACGGCGCCACGGAAATGCTCCGAATGGATAAGGAGCATCGCATCACGCACAATGGGTACCGAAACAAAGCAGGCGTTGGCTTGCCGTCAACCCTCCTCAAGGAGTGTCTTCATGATCATTGCGATTGCAATCGTGATCGTTCTCGGGCTATCCGGCTTGCGCGTCGCTCAGGAGTACCAGCGCGGGGTTGTTTTTCGGCTGGGGCGCTATGTCGGGCTGCGCGGTCCCGGACTGTACTGGATCATTCCGCTCAATATCGAGCGCGCAATTACCATCGACATTCGCACGCGCACCGTCTCAGCTGAGCAGCAGGAGACGATTACTCGCGATAGTGTGACCATCAAGGTCAATGCCGTGCTGTGGTACCGGATAGTTGACGCCGCTAAATCCGTCATTGAAGTGGCTGATGCCCCTGCAGCGGTGTATCAGTTGGCGTTGACCGGTCTGCGTAACATCATCGGCCAGCACGACCTGGATGAAGTCCTCCAAGAACGCAACAAGATCAATACGCTTCTCTGCGAAAGTATCTTGAGCTCAACGAAGGCGTGGGGATTGGAGGTCCAACGTTTTGAAATGAAAGACGTGGAGTTGCCCGCGGCCATGCAGCAGGTCATGGCAATGCAAGCGGAAGCCATTCGCGAAAAACGGGCGCGAATAATCAAAGCCGAGGCCGAACTCGAGGCGTCAGTGAAGCTTTCGGCGGCGGCCGCACAGATCATGGCAAATCCCGCCGCATTGGAACTGAGGCGCATGCAAATGATTTCGGAAGTCGGAGCAGAGAATAACAGTACGACGGTACTGATGATTCCGTCGGACTTTGTCTCGCTCTCACATACCCTGAACCAATACTTACAGCAGCGTACCGCCGACGATGCCGCCGCAGGGCGCTAAGCCCGCAGACCTCGGCCGTGAAAAGAATTGCGAAGAATTGGCTTGTCAACGGGCAGCAATTATATAATCGGCAAATTCGGCATCGGTCAACTCAAGAGTCGTGGCAATGCGTTCAACGCCCCCTGATCTCGCCCGCGCCGCGCTCGATGCCGCCCCGGATGCAATGCTCATCATTGATGCCTCCGGCATCATTCGGTTTGCCAATCAGCAAGTCTCCGCTTTATTCGGGTATGCGCACGACGAAATCATCGGCCAAAGCATCGAGGAGTTGATGCCGGAGCGTTTTCGGGCCCGGCACGTCGGACACCGAGAACACTATGTCAGCATCGTGCGGGTGCGCCCGATGGGCGCGGGGCTTGATCTGTTTGGACGGCGGCGCAACGGCACTGAGTTTCCCGTCGAGATCAGTCTAAGCCCCATTGAGGATGTTGGCCGAACCTTGGTCGCTGCCGCCATTCGCGATGTGACCGACCGCAAGCGGGTCGAGGCCGAGCTGATCATGGCGCGCGAGACCGCAGAGGCCGCGAGGGCGCTCGCCGATCAGGCGCGGGATATCGCCGACCGGGCCAACCAGGGTAAGAGCCGCTTTCTCGCCACGGCCAGTCACGATCTGCGTCAACCGCTGCAAACCCTCGAATTGCTCAATGGCGCCTTGCGCCGGCGCGCGACAGATCACTACGCTATCGAAGCCTTGTCGCAACAGGAACAAGCAATCGGGGCCATGTCGAGGCTGCTCAATGCCTTGCTCGACATCAGCAAGCTCGAGTCCGGCGCGATCAGACCCGAGCCGACCGACTTCGCGGTGGCCGCCATGTTCGAGGAGCTGCGCATGGAGTTCGCGAGTATTGCGGCCAATAAGGGGCTGCGGCTCGAAGTCGAATCGTGCCAAGACGCCGTGTACAGCGATCCCTCGTTGGTGGAGCAGATCTTAAGGAATCTGGTCTCGAATGCCGTCAAATACACCCGTGTAGGCTGGGTACGTTTGCGCTGCCTGCACGAGGCGTCGTTGATTCGTATCGAGGTGCTCGATACGGGCGTCGGTATTGCGCCCGAGCAGCTGCCGTACATCTACGATGAGTTTTATCAGGTCGGCGTTCCGACTAACAGCTCGCGCGATGGCTACGGTCTCGGACTGTCCATCGTGCAGCGGCTGGTCAAGCTGCTCACGCTCAAACTCGATGTGCGCTCCGAGGTGGGCCGCGGCTCGGCGTTCTCGCTCGTCCTGCCGGCGAGCACGGGCCACGATGTGGCGGCGGATCGCACCAGTTCGCGAACTCCCGTCTCGGGCGCCCAGCCGATCGGCGAGGCGCGGGTTCTGGTGGTGGAAGACAATGTGTCGGTACGACGGGCGACATGTCTGTTGCTCGAGCTGGAGGGCTACCACGTCACGCCGGTCGCCTCGCTGTCAGAAGCGCTGCAGCACATCCGGAAGGGTCATGGTGTCGATCTGCTGATCACTGACTATCATTTGAGCGACGGGGAAACCGGAATGCAAGTCATCACAACGTTGCGCGAGATACTGGGTATTTCTTTGAAAGCTGTCATCACGACCGGAGACACCTCCTCCGCGATCAAACTGCTGCCCCGCGATCCCTACCTGCGAATTACGAGCAAGCCCATCCAGGCAGAGGAGCTGTTGACAATGCTGCGCGCGTTGCTTGCCGCCTAACCCCGCCCTCTAGGATTGGTCGACCGCCGCTGCGCGATTCGCGGGCGGCCGCGGCCCAAGGATGCGAACGAGCTCCGCGTCTCCAATCGTCTCCTCTTTCAGAAGCGTCTCGGCGAGGGTCTCCAGTGGGTGGCGCGCCTCGCTCAGGAGTTGATGCACCGCAGTCTGGCGTTCAACCAGCAGATGCTCCACCTCCTGGTCGATCCGTGCCGCCGTGGCCTCGCTGTAATTGCGCCCCTGTGAGAGCTGGTAGCCAAGGAACGGCTGCTCATCGTCGACCTCGAAGGCGACTGGACCGAGGCTGCCCATACCCCACTGCGTAATCATTCGCCGCGCGAGCCGAGTCGCCTGCACGAGATCGTTCTCGGCGCCGGTCGTAATATCGCCGATGACCAGCGCCTCCGATGCGCGTCCGCCCAGCAGCACATCGATGTGCGCCAGCAGATCGCTGCGACTCTCGTTGTAGCGTTCCTCGGCCGGCAGTTGCTCGGTCACTCCCAGCGCGCGGCCATGCGGAACGATCGTCACCTTGCGCACGAGGTCGGCTGCCGGGGTCAACCACGCCACGACGGCGTGTCCGCTTTCGTGATACGCGACGACTCGACGGTCGCGCGGCGTCAGGACGGTCGTTCGCTCTGCGCCCAGGACGGTCTTGTCCCAGGCCTGGTCGAAATCCTCCATCGTCACCTCGGTGCGATTGTGACGGGCGGCGCCGAGGGCCGCTTCATTGCAGAGGTTCGCCAGGTCCGCCCCGCTGAGCCCGGTGGCGGTGCGCGCCAGTCGCTCGAGATTGACGTCGGCAGCCACGCG
>Ga0326728_10018404_pt1 | contig 13778 bp, 13 predicted proteins | sample MB3enrmetagenome_FD_207602 | JGI IMG/M metagenome (GOLD analysis project Ga0326728, IMG submission 207602) | Lab enriched peat soil microbial communities from McLean, Ithaca, NY, United States - MB31MN | ecosystem: Environmental > Terrestrial > Soil > Wetlands > Peat | place: USA: New York... | reverse complement strand
AGTGCGTGCGGCGCGGCTACGACCTCGTCTTCACGCCGCACATCATGCGCCGCGAGCTGTGGAAGATCAGCGGCCACGAGGGCTACTACAACCAGAACATGTACCCGCCGATGGAGCTGGACGACGCCGAATACCGGCTGAAACCGATGAACTGCCCCGGCCACATTCTGATCTACAAGAGCAGCCCGCGCAGCTACCGCGACCTGCCGCTGCGCTACGCCGAGCTGGGCAACGTCTACCGCTACGAGCGCTCGGGAACCATGCATGGCCTGCTGCGTGTGCGCGGATTCACGCAGGACGACGCGCACATCTTCTGCACACCTGGCCAGATCGAGGACGAGGTCGTCGCCTGCATCGACTTCGCGAAGTCCGTGCTGAATACGTTTGGTTTTTCAGAGTTCAAGGTTGAGCTATCCACCTGGGACCCCACCAAGCCTGCCGACTACTCCGGCTCAGCCGAAAACTGGCAGAGCGCCACCGATTCGCTCCGGCACGCGCTGGAGCGGCGCGGGATTCCCTACCGCACCATTCCCGGCGAGGCTGCGTTCTACGGGCCCAAGATCGACATCAAGCTGGTGGATGTGCTGGGCCGCATGTGGCAGCTCTCCACCGTGCAGTTCGACTTCAACCTGCCCGCCCGCTTCCAACTGGAGTACAAGGGCGAGGATGGCGAACTGCATCAGCCGGTGATGGTCCATCGCGCGCTCTTCGGCTCTGTGGAACGCTTCTTCGGCGTGCTCATCGAGCACTACGCAGGGGCATTTCCGTTCTGGCTGGCGCCGGTGCAGGTCGGCCTTGTCCCCATCAGCAGCGACAAGCATCTCGCCTACGCGGAGCAGGTTAAATCGCGTCTCGAAGCCGCCGGCCTGCGCGTGGATCTCGATGCGCGCAACGAGAAGATGAACGCCAAGATTCGCGACTTCGGCCTGCAGAAGGTTCCCTTCCTCCTCATCTTGGGCGACAAGGAAGCAGCCAGTTCAAGCGTCAGCGTGCGTACCCGCGGCAGAGGCGACCAGGGCTCTGCCACTCTGGATGAATTTGTTGGGCGAGCTCTGAAGCTGGTTGCGGACAAGGGGACTGAGTTATAAGCGGCCCCATCATGATTTGATTCCTCGTTCAGCAGCGCAACGAGTGTTTGCGGGATTCCGGTCGGATCGCCAGCCATGTTCATCCATCTCCTCTCTCTCGGCCGCGTGCCCTACGCTGATGCGCTGGCGATTCAGCAGCGCGTCATCGCGGCGCGCAAGCAGGGCCGCATCGGCGACACGCTGCTGCTGCTGGAGCATCCGCCGGTGATTACGCTTGGCCGCAACGCATCGCGCGCCAACATCCTGGTCAGCGACGAGTGGCTGGCGAGCCACGGAGTGGAGGTGCATGAGATCGATCGCGGCGGCGACGTCACCTATCACGGCCCAGGCCAACTGGTCGGATATCCCATTTTCGATCTGCGTGGAGAGTTCCCCGGCAAGCGCGGCCCGCATCTCGGCCCCGTCGATTTTGTCCGCCTGATGGAGGAGGCGCTGATCCACACCTGCGCCGACTTCGGCGTGATGGCCAAGCGCATTCCCAAATGCACCGGCGTCTGGACGCTTGGCGGCGAACCCACCCGTGACGATAAGACCGTCACGAATGGGGCACCCAATCCCTCGGCGATTCGCGAGAAGAAGCTGGCCGCAATCGGCGTGCACGTCTCGCAGGGGGTCACCTCGCACGGCTTTGCCCTGAACGTCACCACCGACCTCGGCGACTTCGACTGGATCGTACCCTGCGGGATCCGCGACCGCGGCGTCACCAGCCTGAAGCTGGAAGCCGATGCAAGTCGTGGACCCTCGATGGACCGCGCGATCCACGCCACCGCGCGCAACTTTGGGCGCGTCTTCCAGCGGCAGATGCTGTGGTGCGACTCGATCGAGCAACTCCTGGCGCCGTCGGGCGGTCGAATATAAAGGACGAAAATAGGAGTGCCGCGTGAGCCCTGGCGAGCATCTATTCAGTGCGCCCTGCGTTCCCTATTCAAGCGAACCACCGGCACAAGTCTTATAATCCAAAAGCGCAGGCCCGCTCTCGCAGCGCCCACCAACACTGGAAGGAATCCCATGCCGATTGAAGTAGTTATGCCCCAGATGGGCGAATCGATCACCGAAGGTACTCTCACCAAGTGGCTCAAGAAGGTTGGCGACAAGGTTGAGCGCGACGAGCCGCTCTTCGAGATATCCACCGACAAAGTGGATGCCGAGATTCCCTCCCCCGCAGAGGGAATCTTGCAGGAGATCAAGGTCGTCGAGGGCTCCACGGTGCAGATCAACACCGTGGTCTGCATTATCGCCGAGGCGGCAGACAGCGCATCCGCACCTCCATCCAAGGCAGCTCCTACGCCAGCGGCTGCCGCGCCTACGACAGCATCGGCCGTAGCTCCGGTTGCAGCCATTACCTCTACTCCTTCCGGCGAAAGCAGCACCGATGTGCCCATGCCGCAGATGGGCGAATCCATCACCGAGGGCACCATCACCAAGTGGCTCAAGAAGCTCGGCGACAAGGTAGAGCGCGACGAGCCGCTCTTCGAGATATCCACCGACAAGGTGGACGCGGAGATCCCATCGCCCGCGGCGGGAACGCTGACCGAAATCAAATTTTCTGAAGGCTCGACCGTCAGCATCAACACAGTGGTTGCTGTCATAGGTGGTGGCGATGTCAAGACAGCGGCAGCGTCCTCACCCCCTGCGTCCGCACCCTCGCCGGTCACACCTGCAACCGCGACCCCAGTCGCGACAGCAGCTCCTGTCGCCTCGGGAACCACAGGCGAGCGTGCGCGCTCTTCGCCGCTGGTGCGCAAGATTGCCAAGGACAACAACGTCGATCTTGCCCGAGTCCCCGGCACCGGCCCGTCCGGACGTATCACCAAGACGGACATCCTGGGCTATATCGCGAATCCAGCCGCAAAGCCTGCGCCGGCTGCCGCAACCACGGCCATGCCCTCCGCTCCAACTCCCGCACCGGGCAGCCTGGTCCCCATGACCAAGATGCGCAGCATTATTGCGCGCCGCATGGTCGAATCCAAGCACACCAGCCCGCATGTACACACCGTCTTCAAGGTGGACATGACGCGCATCGTACGACTGCGCGAGCGGGAGAGGTCGAAGTACGAGCAGCGCAATGGCGTCAAGCTGACTTACATGCCGTTCATCACGCGCGCCGCCATCGCCTCCCTGCACAAGCACCCCATCGTCAACGCATCGGTCGAGGGCGACTCCATCCGCTACAACAGGTACATCAACATCGGCATCGCCGTGGCGCTGGAGTGGGGCCTCATCGTTCCCGTTATCCAGCAGGCCGAAGAGAAAAACTTCCTGGGCATCGCCCGCGCTATCGCCGATCTTGCCGAGCGCGCGCGCGGCAAAAAGCTTTCACCCGAGGAGGTCCTGGGCGGCACCTTCACGCTGACCAACTCCGGCATCTTCGGCGAGCAGTTCGGCATGCCCATCATCAATCAGCCGCAGGCGGCCATCCTCGGCATCGGAGGACTCAACAAGGAGCCCGTGGTGGTCACCGACGAGGACGGCAACGACTCCATCGCCATCCGCTCGATGCAGCACTTCAGCCTGGGCTTCGACCACCGCATCGTGGATGGCGCGGACGCCGGCAGGTTCATGGCCGACTTCAAATCCTACCTGGAGAACTGGGACGAAGAGATCGGCTAGGAAGCTCGGAATAAATCCAACAGGAGAAATGTTCCAGTATCCTGGAACGCCGGGCCCTTGTTCTTATAACTCATGTGCGGTTTTACGCAGCAAGCCCAGCCCCAAACCGCCCGCTGTGATTAGCGCGCAGAAATACGCAAATAAATCTCCGTGCGCGGAATAAAAAGTAAGTTCGCGCTCATAGTTGAAGCCCACACGAACGCTCGTCCTTCTATGCCGCGGCGCGGAAGCTACGACCCGGCCATAGGGATCGATGGCCGCCGTCACTCCGGTGTTGGTGGCGCGCAGCACCCAGCGATGGTTTTCGATGGCCCTCATGCGCGCCATGTTCAGGTGCTCCCATGCCGCGCTGGTATCGCCATACCATCCATCGTCGGAGATATTCACCAATGCATCCGCGCCCATCCGGGCATACTGGCGGACCTCGTCGGCAAAGACCGACTCGTAACAGATGAATGTTCCATAGGTGTGCCCTCCGGTGGCAAACACGGTCCTGTGCTTTCCGGGGTCGAATAAGCCAACGTCCTGCAGCAGGCTCCCGGCAAAGAAGAACAGGCGCTTGTATGGGGTGTACTCCCCGAAGGGCACAAGATGCATCTTGTCGTAGCGTCCTGCTACACGCCCATCCGGTGCAATAAAGTCCGCGGAATTATATAAATCGTACCCTCGTTTCACCGTGCGATCCGCATCGATCCCGATCGTACCCACAATGACCGGTGCATTTGCCGCGCGCGCCAGCCTGGAGATTGCCGCGCGAAACTCCGGATCGCTCTCAGTAAACCCGGCCGGCGACTCCGGCCACACAAGCAAATTTGTCTGCTGTAAATAACGCGTCCCATTGGGACCTGCGCTCTGCGGTGCCGGGACAGGGCCTGAACATTGAGTTCCAGGCAGCTCAGGGATTCCATCGCAGGTGCCGCCATTGGGAGGGAAGAGGCTTAACTCCGAAAATGTCCTCAGCATGTCACTCTTTGTAAGTGGTGGCCCTGCGTTGGCCGCCATCGCACCCACTTCCAGGTTCTCCTGTAGCAGAGTCGCCGTCGCTTGGGTTCCCTCATGGATTGGCGGCTGATCTCGTCTTAGAAAGAAGACATACAAGACAATAAGGGCAACGCAAGCCAAGGTCAGTGCAGGCCGGGTATAACGCCGTTTTTTCAACGTAATCCGCACCAGCCAAAGCGCATTCACCGCGGCAATCACGAAGGAAAGTCCATACGCTCCGAAATAGGGGGCAAGCCGCGTCAGCAATGCATTGTCCACCTGCGTGATACCCAGCAGGTCCCAAGGAAACCCTGTAATCCTCGCCCGCGCCAGTTCCACCGCAACCCAGGCAAACGGGCTAAGAAGAAGCGCTCCCTGCACTCCCAGTCTGTGTCCCCTTGGTTGAGCGCGTCGAAACGCAGTAATCAGCGCCCCAAATAGTGCATGATAGAGCCCGAGATAGAGGCAGAAGAGAACCAGAATACCGGCTGCCGCAGGTTTGGCGATCGCGCCATAAAGGTTCATGGTCTCATACACCCAGTAACAATTCCCCAGATACCATACAAATCCAGAAGCGTAGCCCAGCGCCGCACCCTGGTAAGCGTGCAGGCGTCGTCCGCTCGAATCTTTACCCGCAAGTGCCAACAGAAGCGGAGTTATGGCAATCCAGCAAAACGCTGTTCGCCATACCGGTACAGGGTCCGCAATAGGAAACGGCAACACCTGCAGCACACCCGACAATATCGCCAACGCCCACAACCGCAACGGAATCAGTCGCATTGATATGTAGTCTAACATCGCAACGCTAATGACAGTAGAACCGGCCTCCTAATCCAACTGCACCGAATCGCGGAGTTCGTAAGCCCCGCCCGTTGTCGGGTCTCACTGCCGGCCAAATGGACCCGAGGGTATATGTGAGACCGTATGGCCGCAGCGTATTACATCCCTTCGGGAAGTGTCCTCCTCCAATACCTAATCAAAGCCCAATAACTGCTGTCGATTGATCCTCGTCAAATATTGGCAACTCAATAATTGAGAGAGAACCACTCAATGTATTTGCAAGAATGTTTGTATTTATGTATTCTTTGCACAGCACACTTAATCACGGAACTACCTCTAAGTGGGCGGTCGCGAGTCATTGGTGTACCCCGGACAATACAGCGGAAGAAAACGATACAGAAGTTAACTCCCCATCGCAACAAGGAGGCAACACGTGGAAGTAAGCCGTATTCTTGATGAAATTGACGCCCAGATTTCGAAACTCCAGCAGGCACGCGAACTACTCTCGGGAACCGTGGTGAAGATCAGCAAAGGCCGGGGCCGCCCCAAGGGAAGCAAGAATGCCAAGACCGTGGCGAAGGCTGCGTCGCACAAGCGCAAGATCAGCCCAGAGGGCCGCAAGCGCATCGCCGAGGCCATGAAGCGTCGCTGGGCAGAGCGCAGAAAACAGGCCGCAAAGCCCGCCGCAGCCGCAAAGTAGACCTAACCCTGGCTTACCGCAGTTCCGCATGATTGCAGAGCGCAGCGCTCACTCCATTCACGGGCGCTGCGTTGTTGCGTTTATATGTTACGTTTCCCCAACAACTTCCGCAGACGAGCCATCCACCTGCAATCGCGCTCTTCCATGCCCTCGAACCCGGTATTCGAAGATGAAACCCGCCCCCCATGCGTAGTTAGAGCGTTTCATCGTAGTTCGCACCAGACGCAAAGAATAATTCACTGGAATCATATCTAGTAATGGTTTCATAAACCATCTGCATCGAATGCTTGGCCCATGAGCCCCACATTGTTAGCGGGTCTCACAATCGGCCCAATGGCCCTGTGTATATATTGACACCCGTTCTAACGCGTAACCACAACCTCGCGCATATTGTCCTTGGCCAGATAGAAATGAAAGCCCTTGAACGAGGCGAGTAGCCGTTCAATCTGGCGGTTCGTATAGTTTGCGAGTTGGGGATATTCCCCAACGCGCTGCACGTCCACCATGGTTCGATCGGTCAGGTGGTAGCGGTGGAAGTCCGCCTTCGCCGCCCCCAAGGCAGACCCGCTTGTCGCAGGATGAAACATCGCCAGCATTTGTGCATCCGGCACCATCACCGCATGGATACGCTCGAGCACAGGCGACAGCAATTCCTGGGGAAGATAGTCCGCCGTGTCCCAGAACAAGACCACATCGAATCCACGCCCGGAAAAGTTCAGGTGCGCCGCCAGAAACCGCTCTACATCGAGGCGCACCGCCTCGACGTTCTCCTGGGGAAGCGTCCAATCGTGCTTAACCGCGTCTTCCACCAGGTTCGCCAGGTAGATACTGTGCCCCAGCGAAGTGATGAAGTTGATATTGGTGGACGACGTGGGACCGATATCCAGGACACGCAGTGACTCTTCGCCGTGCAGCCGTTGCAGCAGTTGGCCCCATCCGCTGGAATAGCGCGAGACGCGTTCGTTATCCGCTACCGCACCGCCGGCTTTGTCCTTGCCGCCAAAGAAGTTGCTCATCGTTCAGCCTCTTTCCAGCTCAGGTCAGGTTCAAGACCGCTGCGTCCGTCGCAGGGTCCTCGGTGCCCGATAGCCGCCCTGTGACCGCAGGCGCCACGGTCTCTGACAAATCCACACGGCCCCTCATGTTGGCGTTCTCCTCAATCGACAATCTCGCCGCAAAAATATCTCCCGTCACCACAGCCGACTCACGCAGTTCTACCCTTCCCGACGCCCTGAGATTCCCTTCGATCAACCCGAAGATCACCAACTCGCGCGCATCCACATCCGCCAGGATGCGAGCATTTGGTCCTACCGTCAGGCGGTTCTCAGGCAGCGCGATCATCCCTTCCACCACGCCGTCTATGTACAGGTCCTCTTTGCCTGTCACCTCTCCTCGAATGGTGACGGACTTGCCAATAACGGTCGAACCTTCAGCTGGCTTCATCTGTTTGTCGCTCTCCCCGCTGCATAGATGGTAACTGGACACTTCCATAGTACCTGTCGAACGATCTCCAGCCCAAATTCAGGAGGCAAACCGATACTAAAACTCAGGTTAGACTCAGGATGGTAGACGCAAGCCGCTCCCTTCGCTCTCGGGCAAGGAATCCTTGCCGCCTGGCCGGCGTCCGACAATAGAATGGCAGTATGTGTTCTCCTTAAACGATGACACCAGCTCACTCGGCCGCCCGGCGCGCAACCTGTTCCCCAATCAATTCCTCACAGCGCAGAGCCTCGCGGCATGGTTCCCCTGAACGCTGGGTTTCGCTCAGTTCGCTCGTCCTGCTGCTTGCACTTGCCAGTCCTGCGCGCACGCCTGCAGCCGGTCCGGCGCTCCCGCAGCAGCCCACTTTCGACGCATCCCTGCTGGCGTCGCCCGCCCGCAGCTGGGCCGTCGATTGCGCCAGCAACGAAGCCCTGGTCATCCAGCATCCAGATTCTTTCCTGCGCTATCGCCTGCATGTGATCGACGAGAAGGGGGACCATCTGCGCGACCAGATCGAGACCCCCGAGGGCAGTGTCGGCCGCAACCTGCAGAGCAATGGCCGCCCCCTCACCCCGGCCGAGGACGCAGCCGAACGCCAGCGCCTCAACGACCTGCTCGCCTCACCCGCCAGCTTTGCCCGTCACATCCACCGCGAGCAGGAGAACAAGCAGATGGGCGTCAAACTGCTTAAGCTCCTGCCCGACGCCATGCTTTGGAGCTACGCCGCCGGCCAGCCCCAGCTCCCCAACCAGCCCACTGGCGACCCCGCACTTATCGTCCTCGACTTCAAAGCCGACCCCGCGTGGTCGCCGCCCAACTTCGAATCCGAGTTTTTCACCGGTTTACAGGGCCGCGTCTGGATCGACCCGCGCACACGGCGCATGGTCCGCCTGGAAGCAAACCTCACGCGCGCCGTCAATATCGGATGGGGCTTCGTTGCCCACCTCTATCCAGGCGGTAGCGTCACCCTGCAGCAGGCCAACGTGGGAGGCCAGCGCTGGATGGTCGAACACATCGTCGAGCAGTTCAACCTGCGCGCGCTTATGGTCAGGACCGTCCATCAGCGCCTCGTCTACGACAGCGCGGATTATCAGCCAGTCCCCGCCATGAGCTACCGGCAGGCCATTAAAATCCTGCTCGACACCCCACTGCCCACTCGCTGACGCCCTGTTGCCGCAAATCACGACGATCAGCCTGTCCGGCGAAGGATTCCGTGACGCTACGCCGTGAGAAGTGAGAAGATAGCGGAGACATGGAAGCGACAGGTTATGCAGTAGCCATCATGGCCGCGGGCAAGGGCACGCGGCTCAACAGCAAGCGGCCCAAGGTGCTGCACGAGGTAGGCGGTTACGCCCTTCTGTTGCACGTCATCCGTGCGGCAAAGACGCTGGCCGCCGACAATGAGATCTACTGCATCGTCGGCCATGAGGCGGAGCGCGTGCAGGCCGCGGTGGCAGCCACGGGTGTCTCGTTTGTCCCGCAACCGGAGCAGCGCGGCACCGGCCACGCCATGCAGGTGCTCAAGGCCTGGCTGGAACTCACCGGCGCGCCTGTGCCAAAGAACCTGCTCGTCCTCTCGGGCGATGTGCCTCTGATCCGCACGGAGACGCTCGCGGCGCTTTGCCGGTTGCACCTGCAGGAGCGCGCAGCCATGTCCATCCTCACTGCGGTCCCCCAGGACCCCACCGGCTATGGCCGCGTTTTGCGTCTCACACCCGGCCAGCCCGAGGTGGTCGCGGTCGTCGAGCAGAAGGCGCTTACGCCCGCCCAGCTTGCCGCACCCGAGATCAACTCCGGCATCTACTGCTTCGAGACCGCTGCGCTGTTCAGCAAGCTCGATCTGCTCTCCTGCGACAACGCCCACGGCGAGTTCTATCTGACGGACGTCGCCGCCCTGCTGGTTGCCGACGGGCAACGCGTGGTGGCCCTGCAGGCCGAGAGCGCGGACGAGGTGCTGGGGGCCAATACCATCGCCGAGATGATGCACTTGGACGAGGCCATGCGCGCCGCCACCGCCCGCCGCCTGATGGCCCAGGGCGTCACCATCTTCCGCCCCGATACCTGCGTCATCGACTCCCAGGTCAGTGTCGGCCCAGACACGGTCATCGAGCCGTACGTGCAGCTTCTGGGCGCCACGCGCATTGGCTCGGAGTGCCGCATCCGGTCCTACTCGGTCATCCAGCACTCCGAACTGGGCAATGGCGTCGTCGTGCGCAACGGCTGCATCCTCGACCACGCCGAGATTGGCGACGGCGCAGTCCTCGGCCCCTACGCCCACCTGCGGCCGGAGAGCCGCATCTGCGAGATGGCCCACGTCGGCAACTTCTGCGAGACCAAGAAGACCACGCTGGGTCGCGGCTCCAAGGCCAACCATCTCGCCTACCTGGGCGATGCGGTCATCGGCGAGGGCGTCAACGTCGGCGCAGGAGTCATTACCTGCAACTATGACGGCCAGCAGAAGCAGACCACCACCATCGGCGATGGGGTCTTCGTCGGCTCCGACTCCACGCTGGTCGCGCCGGTCAGCCTGGGCGACGGAGCGTATGTCGGCGCGGGCTCCTGCATCACCCAGCCTGTTCCCGCCGGAGCGCTGGCCATCGGGCGCGCCCACCAGGTCACCAAAGAAGGATGGGTCGCCGCCCGCCGTGCCGCCAGGGCCGCAGCGCGCAATGCAGAGAAAAAAGACTGACCTTAGAGCATTTTCACGGTAGGTGTAGAGTGGGGCGAGAGAAGCTTGCGTGGTTGTCTCTCAAAGAAAACCACACTGCACGAACTTTCCGACACCATAGGTACTTTGAAAATGCTCTAGTTCGCCGACAAGTCATTCTCTGAGAACGACCGCCATGGCGAAGCCGTCATATTTTTTACTCCCCACCGTCTGGATGGCCGTGGATGCGAGTCGAGATTCCGCGGCAAGCAACTCGAACAGGGCACGCGTTCCCTGGACATCCGGATCTGCGCTGGCCGGGTTGAGTATCTCGCCTTCGCGCACCACATTGTCGACGACGATCAGAGTTCCGCGGCGCGCCAGCTTCAGCGCCCACTGCAAGTAGGCAGGATTGTTGGGCTTGTCCGCGTCGATGAAGATCATGTCAAATGGCTCCGCACCCTCTGCCTGAAGCTGTGCCAGCGATTGGGTCGCGGGACCGACGCGGATTTCAACCCTCTCCGAGAGCCCGGCTCGTTCAAGGTTCGCCCTCGCGACCGCAGCGTGCTTTGGTTGCAACTCCAGGGTCACCAGGCGGCCGCCCGCAGGCAGGGCCCGCGCCAGCCAGATGGTGCTGTATCCGCCAAGTGTGCCAATCTCCAGTATCCTGCGCGCTCCCTTCGTCAGGACCAACAGATGAAGGAACTTCCCCTGCAGAGGGGAGACGTCGATGGAGGGCAGTCCTGCCGCGTCATTCGCCTCCAGTGCGGCTTCCAGTACAGCATCGGTCGGCATAAGCCGTTCCACAATGTAACGGTCTACCGCGGTCCATTGCTCTTGATTCATGGTCATCCCCACCTGATTTGAGATCGTTCGCGCTCGATTATATGCGGCTGATGGAACACCTCGCATGGCCGATAGACACAAGAGACGCTCGCGGCTTCGACCGGCTTGGGATGGCCTCACCCTCGAACCGCCTCGAAGCCCTAGAGTGGTTCTGGAGAGCAACCAAAGCCCCCCCTGGACCGCAGGATGGCGGAGAGCATTGACCTATGCAGCAGGAAATCGCACCGACGCAACAGGGATTCATGCCGCTGCAGTTTGCAAACGTGCAGGAGCGGCAGGAGGTAGTCTCCGAGCGGCAGGAGCACATCCTGGTGGTCGACGACGAATCCCCGGTGCGTGGCGTTCTTATGCAAATGCTGGGGCGCGGCGGATACGACGTCAGCGCGGTGGCTGACGCCGAACAGGCCCTGCTTCATTTACAGGACGACCCCGGCTGCGACCTTGTTCTGGCCGATGTCATGATGCCCGGCGCCAATGGCCTCACCCTGCTCGACGTCATCTGCCGCAACCACCCCGGCGTGCCCGTGGTCATGCTGACCGCCATACACGACATCCACGTCGCCACTAACGCCTTCCGCCGCGGCGCCATCGACTACCTGCTCAAACCCTTTGAGCGCGCTCAATTGCTGGACGTTGTGCTGCGCGCACTGCAGCATGGCCGCCTGCTGAAGCAGAACGCCTCGTACCGCCAGAACCTGGAGCAGATCATCAACTTCCGCACCAGCCGTCTGCGCAACGCCATGCACGATCTGGAACGAAGTTACGACATCACCCTGGAGGCAATGGGTGACGCCCTGGACCTGCGCGACACCCAGACCGAAGGCCACTCTCGCCGCGTCACCGCCTACACCATCGCACTGGCCCGCGAGTTGGGCCTCGACCAGGAGCAACTGCGCATCATCGCGCGCGGGGCCTTCCTGCACGACATCGGCAAGATCTCCACCCCCGACGCTGTCCTGCTCAAACGCGGAAAACTCACCGCCGGGGAGGCTGAAGTCATGCGCCGGCACTGCGCGCGCGGATACCAGATGGTGCATAAGATCCCCTTTCTGCGCGACGCTGCAGAACTGGTTTACGCTCACCATGAGAACTTCGACGGCTCCGGATATCCGCGCGGCCTGCGCGGCGATGCGATCCCGCTGGGGGCGCGCATCTTCGCCATCGCCGACACCCTCGATGCCATCACCTCCAAGCGCACCTACCATAAGGGCCTCAGCTTCGTCCAGGCCCGCCAAGAGATCGCTCGCTGCGGCGGAAGTCAGTTCGATCCGAAGATCGTCAAGGTCTTCCTGGCCATGCCGCTTGAGCTGTGGTACGACCTGCGCTGCCAGGTCGAACACGCCCCCGTCGGCACCTTCGGCGTGACCCTTTAGAACAGTTCCGGCAACTGGGAGACGGCACTGGTTGCGCCCGACAGAGCGCACGACTTACTATCACTGTGTCATCCACTGCCGAGGACGAATCCTATGCAATCCAGCCAACAGAAGCTCTCCGAACAACAACTCCGCGACCTGCTGATCGAGCTGCCCGAGTGGGCGCTGGAAGACGGCAAGCTGGTCCGCGACTGGACGCTGCCCAGCTTCGTCGACGCCATCGCCTTCGTCAACCGAGTGGCCCAGATCGCCGAAGAGGCCCAGCACCACCCCGACATCGACATCCGCTACAACCTGGTCCAACTGGCGCTGGTCTCGCACGATGCAGGCGGCATCACCGGGCGCGATGCCCGCATGGCGCGCCGGCTCAGCGCCGCCTTCCCCACCTCCAGCGCCTGAACCGCCCACTGAGCACCTCCCGCCGCTTGCGTGATACTCTAGTAGTCCAGAGCGGAGTCCGCTCAAGAGTTTCGGCCTGAACCGTGATTTCCACAGTCTCTGGCCGATACAAGTTGCGTCACTGGCCTCCCGGCACGGACAAATCAACGTTCGTGCCGCCTTTTTTGGTTCTCCCCCCACCCATCCCCCTGCAAATTATTTCCGCACCGATGACGAAAATCCCGCATCCCATCTACAATCAGCGATAAGCTAGATGTAGCGCCCATGCCCCAAGGAGACAAAACGATGACGAAAGCCGATCTGGTCGACAAAGTAACCGCCCTCGGAGACCTTACCCGCCGCGACGGAGAGATCATCGTTGACACCCTATTCGAGTCCGTCATTGGAGCGCTCAAGGCAGACGACAAGGTCGAGATTCGCGGCTTCGGCAGCTTCCGCACACGGCAGCGCAACTCCCGTATCGGGCGCAACCCCAAGACCGGCGAGCGCGTCGATGTGCCGGCTAAGCGCGTCCCGTTCTTCAAGCCTTCCAAGGAACTGCGCGACTCGGTCAACCCCAACGGAACCAAGAGTCCCGCGATCACCAAGCCCGTCAGCACCGACCCCGTCGACCCCCACCATCCCCCGGCCATGTAGTCGCCGTACCCACCTTACAAAGTTGTGGATTTAAGGCAGCAGGAATAATGCGCCTGCGATAGCTCCGATTGGCGTGGATTACGAGATCACGTTCAGTCCGCTCTTCGCCGCAGCCACAAACTCCGTCGCCGTCTTCACCATGAAGTCCAGCATCTCCCGCGTCAGCCCCGGATAGACGCCAATCCAGAAGACCCGGTTCATCACGAAGTCGCTGTTGGGCAGCTCACCCACCACGC
>Ga0326728_10018403_pt1 | contig 13778 bp, 10 predicted proteins | sample MB3enrmetagenome_FD_207602 | JGI IMG/M metagenome (GOLD analysis project Ga0326728, IMG submission 207602) | Lab enriched peat soil microbial communities from McLean, Ithaca, NY, United States - MB31MN | ecosystem: Environmental > Terrestrial > Soil > Wetlands > Peat | place: USA: New York... | reverse complement strand
ACCTGCTTGGCCTTCGTAGCCTGCGCCCGGAACCGGTTGATGAACGCCTCCAGATGCTCGATCTGGTCGCGCTGATGCTTATAGGCCGCAGTCAACTGCGCCCGCCGCTCATCTTTCTGCGAAAGGTACTTAGTAAAGTTGCCCTGGTAGATGGTCAGTCGCTTGTTCCAGATCTCCACCGTCCGATCGATCGTCACGTCGAGAAAGTACCTGTCGTGCGAGATCAGAATGTACCCGAACGGATAGCTCTTCAAATACTCTTCGAGCCAGTTGCGTGTCTCCAAATCCAGGTGATTCGTAGGCTCGTCGAGCAGCAGCAGGTTGGGCTTGGCGAGCAGGAGCTTCGCCAGCGCAATCCGCATCTGCCAGCCACCACTGAACTCATCCGTCTGCCGCGCCCAGTCCTGCTTGCCGAAGCCCAGGCCGGTCAACACCGCGCCCACCTGCGCGTCCAGCGCGTAGCCGTCCAGCGCATGAAAGCGTTCCTGCACCATCGAGTAACGTTCGGCCGCCGCCTCATACTCGGCGCTTTCGTGGTCCAGCGCGCCCATCTCCGCTGCGGCGCGCTCCACTTCGCGCTCCATCTCGCGAATCTCGTCAAAGACCGTCAGGCATTCTTCAAAGATAGTTCGCCCGGTAAGCCGCAGTCCCTCCTGCGGCAGGTAGCCGATGCTCATCCCTCGCGTGCGCCCCATGGTGCCGTAGTCCAGCGACTCAAGGCCGGCCAGCACCTTCATCAGCGTCGACTTGCCGGTGCCGTTGGCGCCAACGAGCGCGGTCTTTTCCTTGCTTCGGATCAGCCAGTTGGCCTCAAGAAACAACACGCGCGGACCAAACCGCTTCCCGGCATTTTCAAGCGAGATCATCAGGTCCTATTTTCGCAGAGTGGGAGATGCAACCTCCACACAGCTTGACATTGAATAGGGTCGGTTTGAAGGGTACGGGCTTCAGCCCGTACGTTGAGATCGACTACAGGACCCGGGCTTTAGCCCCTGAGAGAATGCAAACCATCTCACCGCGACTCAAATCAGGGGCGAATCTCAACCGGAGTGCCGACAGGAACCATATTCCATATCTCATCGATCTCCGCATCTGTTACCGCGATACAACCCAGCGTCCAATCATAAAGCCGATGCGAAGAACCCATCCAGCCCATGCCATTGGGCAGTCCATGGATCATGATCGCCCCGCCGGGAGAGACACCGAGCTTGGCCGCGCGCGCTCGATCGGCAGCATCGGGATAAGAGATGTGCAGAGCCTTGTGATAATGGCTTTCGGCATTCTTTGCGTCAATTGTGTAATGGCCCTCGGGTGTGCGCCCATCGCCTTCTCGCTCCTTTGCCGCAAGGCCGCCGCGGCCCAGTGCCACCTTGTAAGTGCGAATCACCTTGCCGCCCGAAAGCAATTCCAGCACGTGATCCTTCTTTAAAATCAGAATTGAATCAGCCTTCTCGGCCACGGGTGTTTGGGCGGAACCCGCAAAACCAATGAAAAGGCAAAGGCACAAAACGACCGCTACAAAGAGAATCCAGATGAGACGTGTTCGCTGAAGAAAAGAAAACTTCATGTCGAAACCTCAATCGCATACTCGATACTAAGACTCCGCATCAGTTCCCAAACAACCCATCGATCTTCTGCTGCAAGGCCGCTACTTCCCGCCGCAATTCCGCGACCTCCCGCTCCAAAGCCTCCACGCGTTCATCGCTGCCCGTGGACTCACCCACAGAACCCGCCGCAGCAAAACTCCCCGCCTCCACCGCCCCCGATAGCAGATGTGCATAGCGCGACTCCCTCGCCCCCGGCTGCCTTGGCAACACTGTCGCCAGCGGCTGCTCGCGCTGCATCAGCTTCTCAAGGCCCGCCAGTACGTCCCCGATCTCCTCGAACCGATGCATCCGCTCCGTGCGTCCGCGCAGCTCGCCCGGCGTCTGCGGTCCGCGCAACAGCAGCACGCACACCAGCGCAGCCTCGGCCCGGCTGAAGTTGAACGCCTCGCCCACCGTATGCTCGTACTTCGTCACCCGCCCCTCGGCCGTACGCGACGGGCCGGCCAGCCGCAGCTCTTCGAGACCATGCAGAGCCTGCCGCACCTCGGCCTCGTCGAGCGTCATCACCGGCTCGCGGTTCGACTTCTGATTGCACGCATTCACGAGAGCATTGAGCGAGAGCGGATAATACTCCGGCGTAGTCGCCTCTTTTTCCATCAGCGCGCCCAGCACACGGGCCTCGGCAGCGGTAAGCACAATTGGTTCGGCGGTCATGCTCCTATTTTTGCATCTGCCCCGCCCGCGCTCCGCAGGCGCTAAACTGATCTCCGGAGAATCTCATCATGAAGCCGAGCGCTGTTCTTGTCCTCGCCGCCGCATTTGTACTTTTCGCAATCGTTCCCGCCGCCGTTCATGCGCAGTTCGCCGCCGCGCCGCTGGCTGCTTCGTCCGTCCCAACCGATCAGCTCATCCAGCCCGCCGACCTCAACAAGCTGCTCACGGCTCCCGCCGCCGCCCGCCCGCTCATCCTGCAAGTTGGCTCAAAGCTCATGTTCGATCAGGCCCACATCCCCGGCTCCGAATACGCCGGCCCCGGCTCCCGCCCCGAGGGACTCAACCTGCTTAGCGACCGCGTCAAGTCTCTCGCCAAGAACAAATTCATCGTCCTCTACTGCGGCTGCTGCCCCTGGGGACGCTGCCCCAACGTCGGCAACGCCTTCAAGCTCCTCCACGATCGGGGCTTCACCAACGTCAAGGTCGTCTACATGGCAGACAACTTCGGCGCAAACTGGGTTACCCCCGGCTACCCCGTCGCGCAATAGCCTTTATGGGCCGATCGATCCTGAAGAGTTGGCTGCCTTGAAGGGTACGGGCTTCAGCCCGTACATTAACTTCGCCAGATCGTCGATCCTGAAGAGTTGGCTGCCTTGAAGGGTACGGGCTTCAGCCCGTACATTAACTTCGCCAGATCGAGCGGGGCTTTAGCCCCTGAGGGAATGGGTTCTTCTTGTTCGAAGGGATTTCAGTTCGCAGGCGCATGGCTCAATACGCCTTCGGCATCCTCCTCTTCGGAGCATGCGCCGCCGCGTCCCAGTCGCCGCTCCTCAACCACAAGGCCCCCGCCGTCACCCTGCGCGACCTCAACAACAAGCCGCTCATTCTCACCCAACTCCGCGGCAAGGTAGTCCTGCTCAACTTCTGGGCCACATGGTGCGCGCCCTGCCAGTTGGAGATGCCCATCTTCAATCGTTGGCAGCAGCAGTATGCCGCGCGCGGCCTCGCCGTCACCGGCATCTCCATGGACGACGACTCCGGCTCCGTGCGCAAAACTGTCGCAAAGCTTCGCGTCAGCTATCCGATCGCCATGGGCACAGCAGCCCTCGGCCGCAGCTACGGCGGAGTCCTCGGCCTGCCCGAGACCTTTCTCATCGATCGCGACGGCGTCATCCGCGCCCAGTTCCAGGGCGAGGCCGACCTGAACAAGATCGAAGCTGCGCTAAAAGATCTGCTCGACAAGCACTAGAGGCTGGGTGCCCCAGGTCTCGATCTTGAGACCTGGGAACCACAGGAGCCCGTGCCCTCTACTCCACCGGCGCAACCGGCAACTCAATGTAGCTGGCCGTTCCCGGCGCATGCCACACCCTCTGCGTCGCCTTCTGGTAGTCCGCCGCCTTGGCATCGAAGATATTCTCGACAAACTTCTGCGGGTTCCGGTCGTAGAGCGGGAACAGCGTCGACTGCACCTGCACCATGATCCGGTGGCCGGGCAAAAACACATGGTTCACCATCGGCAGCCCAAAGGTGTAAAGCAGCGGCGTGTCGGCCTTGATTGGCTCCGGCTTCTCGAAGCTCGTCCGGTAGCGCCCGCGAAAGATGTCGAGCGAGATAGGCAGCTCGTATCCGCCCATGGTCTCGTCGTAGCTGTCCACGCCCGGATACACGTCGATCAGCTTCACCACCCAGTCCGAATCCGTTCCACTGGTCGAGGCCCACAGGTGCGCCTCGGGCCGTCCGGCCAGTCGCAGCGGCTCGGTCAGCGGCTCGGTCTCAAAGGTCAGCACGTCCGGCCGTCCATCTACAAACCTCTGATCCCGAACCAGCCACGTCCGCCACGCGCCCTCCTGGTCCTTGTTGTAGGGCCGCGGCGTAAACGGCACGGGCTTGGCCGGGTCGGAAACATACTCGTCGAACTTCTCGCCCGCCGCCGCCGGCGCATCGAAACCCAACTTTCCGCCCGCCTCCAAATAGAGCGGCTTTGACTTCGCCTCGCACCCTTCCGCGCAGCTCACCGGCCACTTCTCGTAGCGGTCCCAGCGATTCAGTCCGGTGTTATAGATCAGCGCCTTGGCCAGATCGGCCTTTGGAGCGCCATCTTTCAAATACTGATTGAAGAACGGCAGGATCACATCGCGCCGATACTGCAACGTTGTATCGCCCGTCCAGTTCAGCACGCCCAACTGCCATCCCTTGCGGTTGATCTGGCTGTGAAACCACGGCCCCATCACGATAAAGTTCTTGTCCCGGTTCGCTCCCGCGGCCTCCAGCGCCGCAAAGCTGTGCGTCGCGCCCCACATATCTTCCTGGTCCCACAATCCCTGCTCCCACACCGTCGGAACCTTCAAAGGAGCCTTGGCAATCAGCTTGTCCAGCGCCTGCCCCTGCCAGAACCAGTCATACGCCGGGTGATCGTGCACCAGGCGCCAATAGGGCAGTTGATCCAGTCCTCCGGCCCGCGCAAAGTCCCCGGCCGAGCCGCCTTCAAGAAAGTTCGTGTACTCGTCGTAGTTCCTGCGCACAATGTCGCTGCCCCGCCCGCGCGCCGTGGTCTGATCCGTAAAGTAGTCCAGGTTGAACTGCCGAAACGCCCCGTAGTGAAACCAGTCGTCGCCCATCCACCCATCCACCATCGGGCTCTCCGGCGCGGCCACCTTCAGGGCCGGATGCGGATCGAGCAGGGCCATGACAACAGTAAAGCCCTCGTACGACGAGCCGATCATGCCCACGCGCCCATTCGACTCCGGCACGTTCTTCACCAGCCAGTCGATCGTGTCCCACGCATCCGTCGTATCGTTGGGTAGCTTCGGATTCAGCGGCCCGGTTGGCGGCGGAGTCATCACGTAGTCGCCCTCCGAGCCATACTTGCCCCGCACGTCCTGGTAGACGCGAATATAGCCCGCCTGCACAAACTGGTCGTCGCCCAAGGGCAGCGCGTTCCTCATCTCCGCCGACTCGCCCCCTGAGGCCCGTCCCGCCGCGTTGTACGGAGTCCGCGTCAGCACCATCGGCGCATTCTTCGCCCCCTTCGGCGTCACGATCACCGTGTACAGCTTCACCCCGTCGCGCATCGGAACCATCTCCACGCGCTTGGTGTAGTTGTACCCATCGCGCGGCGCAGTGAAGTTAGCCGGGATGTTCGGTGTCATCGGCGAAAGTGGCGCATCGCTCTGCGCATAGAGCAGGGAACCGGCGGCAGCCAAAGCGGCAAAGGCAAACGAGGAAACACGCATTTTGTTCATTTCTCCAGAGATGGGGCGATCGCTCAACGATACAAAAATTCTTCGCGCACCGGCGACGCTCAGCCCGCGCTCAAGAAACCACTGAATTAACCGGAAGTATACCAAGAACCAATCGCGGCAACTGAACGCGCGCGGAGCAATTGCGCTCCCCGCCTACTGCGGCGTCGTCTGCTGACTCGAAGAGAACCCGCCCGCCAGCGTTATCGCGTGCAAGCTCACCCCGACCTCCGGCACCGTGCCGTCGTTCACCCGCACTTCGGTCGGCGTGCCCTCAATCAAAATCCGCGGTGTCACCGATCCCCGCGCTGGCGCCAGCACCCTCTGCGTCACCGACGTGTTCGCCGTCATCACCGTCACCGGAATCTCCGCCGCTGCGTAGCCCGTGTTTGTAATCGTCACGCCCACCAGCGTCGTCCCCGCCTGCGCCGCCACCGGAGTCACCTTCGCGATCGTCAGGTCCGGCAACCCCTTGTCGGCATCCACCCAGTCGGCGAAGAACCAGCCCAGATCCGCTCGCAGCCCGGCCTTCTCCAGAACCTTTCGGAAGTCCCCCGCGCCATCGGTCTTGTTCGCATCCGCCACCGGATCGTAGGCTCTCAACGCCGCGCTCAGCGCCTCGTCTCCCGCCACGTCGCGCAGCATCCACAAAACATACGTCGCCTTCTCGCGGTAGTAGATCGGCGAGATAGCCTCGGCCAGCGGCTGGCCCGCGCTCATCCCCGGACTCCCAGGCTCGGCCAGCGCCAGCGCCCGCCGCTCGCTCTCAAGCGACTCCAGAGCCCGCGCCCGTCCCACCGTCCGCTCCAGCCACAGTGTGCCCATAAAGTGTGCCACGCCCTCGCTCAGCCACGCCCGCGGACTCATCACCCACGCATGGGTCAGCGCATGAGCCAGAATCCCCTCCACCGCCGCGTTCGCCAGCGGCTTCACCGCCGTCGCCAGCATCGCCCCGGTCTCAAACGGTGCATCGTCGGCATCGGGCAGGTCCAGAATCGTCAACTGCGCCCTCGGCGTCTTGCCCAGCCACGTCTCCAGAAACGGAGTCACCGTCGTCGCCGCCTGCGTCCACGCGTCTACATTGGCCGCATCCTCCGCCCGCGTCCAGATCGTCGTATTCTTCGCCGGCGCAGGCTTGCGAACGGCCAAAAACAAGCTCGGCGCCTCAAACCCCAGCGCCACGCTCGACCACTCCGCCGTCGCCACCCCGGGAATCTCTTCGTTCCCGCCCGTCACCGCCAGCGCGCTCTCGTGCCCGTTTATCACCGCCACCGTCGGCGCCTGCCCGCTGGGAAACTCCGCCGTCAATCGCAGATGAAACTCCGCCGGGGCCATGCGCAGCTTGTGCTCGCCCATCTCGTCGAACAGCCTTGCCCCGTCGCCCAAAATCACCGGCACGCTCGCCGTTGGATACCACACCACGTTCCCGAACCCCCGCAGCCCCGTGAACTCCGTGCCGATCGCGTCCCAGTCCGAGTGCCGCGCCAACTCCTCCGGCGTCCCGATCGCCAGCAGCCGCCGCGCATCTTCCGCAATCGTTCCCGAGTAGCGCACGTCCAGCTCCGCCGTCTTACCCGGCGCAAGCGGAACATCGAGCGCAACCGTCGCCTCGTGCAACTGCCCCGTGTGGTCGGCGTCGGAGTTCAGCGTCACCACCTCGAACTTCACATCCCGCCCGTTCAGCCGGATCTGCTCCCAGTTCAGCGTCGAAGAAATCTGCAACGGCAGATGCTTCAGCGCCGTCTTGCCGTCGTTGCGTAGCGTCACCTGCGCCCGCACCGCAATCCCCTGCGCGGCCAGATTCAGATGCACATCCATATCGAAGCGCGTAAACGTAACCGCCTCGCGCTCGGCATCGGTTGCCACCGGCTCCTTTACCTGCTGTCCTTCGCCGGCAGCCCCCGCCGGCCCGGTCGCCGTCGAGGTAACTCCGTTCTCATCCGTAGTCCGCGAAAACACCACCTGCCCGTGCGATTGCGGCTGGCTCTCCTGCTGCTGCTGCCCAAAAGCGCCCATCGCAGCAACAACGCAAAGCGCGCCAACCAACCAAGCCTTGAAAGGGCACGGCTGGTAGGCCGGGGCTTCAGCCCCGGCAGCCGATGTAGTTTTGAAAGGGCACGGCTTTAGCCGTGCCGTAAGCGCGCCAATAAAGCCGCGGGCTTCAGCCCCCGAGGGATGTACCTCTCGTACTTTCGCCACAACCCCCATCAAGACCCCAGCCCTTTCAACTTCTTAGGTTTTGACGCAACCGCCGCCACCACGGGAGCCGCCTTCGCCCGCCGCTGCCGCGCCGCCTCATACAGCACCACCGCGCCCGCTGCCGACACATTCAGCGAACTCACTCCCCCCGCCATCGGAATCCGCAGCAGATGGTCGCACGTCCGTTTCACCAGGTCGTGCAATCCCGCGCCCTCCCGGCCCAGCACCAGCACCAGGTCTCCGGTCAAATCGAAGCGGTCGTAGTCGGTAGTCCCGCGCTCGTCCAGCCCCACCACCCAGATGTTGCGTTCCTTCAGCTCTTCAAGCGACCGCACCAGGTTCACCACCCGCGCAATCCGCAGGTGTTCGGCCGCACCCGCGCTGGCCTTCACCGCCACCGCGCTTAGCGGAGCCGCCCGCCGCTCGGTCCAAAGCACTCCATCCACGCCCGCCCCATCGGCCACGCGCAGCAGCGCGCCAAGGTTCTGCGGGTCCTCCACTCCATCGAGCGCCAGCAGCAGCCGCGCCGCTCCATTCCCGCCGCCTTCAAACAAGTCCTCGAGCGCAAGAAACTCCTGCGCCCGCACCAGCGCCACCACGCCCTGGTGTGCCGCGGTCTTCGCCATCTGTGTCAGTTGATCGCGCGACTCCGAGCGCACCCGCACTCCCGCCGCGCGGGCCGCCGCAACCACCCGCTCCAGGCGGTCGTCGTTACGCTCGCGGGCCACCAGCACCTGATCGAACCGCCGTCGCCCGGCCCTCAGCGCCTCTTCCACCGCGTGCAACCCATAAAGGATTTCCATTAGCAAAATTGTAGAAGGCCGGGGCGCTTAAGCAGAAAGCTTTGCGTTGGCGAGGCGGCTGAGGCTCACGTCCTGCCCGGCGGCCTGGGGCCGCGTTTCGCAATTCAAAGAAGGCGCGATTCATGGCGGGACCACTTTTAAGGGGTGCAATCCCGCTGACTCCCCGTCACAGTCAGTTGAGGCGGGGCTCTTAATCTTCGGTTGGCAGAACTTCTTCAATCCCAGCCCAGGGTCCACCTTGAAGCACGAGGTACTTGAGGTAAAGTTCGGAGCCGGCGCGATCTGCCGATGCGAGCAAGCTGCGGGCCGCCTGCTGAACGCTTTCCTTTGTCAAGGTGGCGTAGTCGAAGCTCTCCTCGATCATGCCCTCGGAATGCGGAATCTTCAGCAAGTCAAGAAAGCTTGCAATCGTTCCACGATGCTCGTGGAGAAGATACTTCTTGAGCAGGTCGTCCACGATCGGGTCGGGGAGCGAGAGGGTTGCCGCCGTCCAGTTCACCAGCCGCTCAGTGGGGCTTTTGCGGACAAAGACCTCGCGCAGGTTTTTTGCTTTTGCGAGTGAGGCAAAGAGGAACTGCTTCTCCGCGCCCTTGGATTCGGTCCAAAATATCCGGCAGACCTGGACTCGAATCTCATCGGGCAATTGCCGCCAAACACGATTTGCAGAAACTGGCATCGGTGGTCCTCTCATACGTCGAATCTGAAGCATCAGCTTTGATGATAATGGTTGCGGAAATATTTGCGCGGACAGCTATGGATTTGCGGCAAAACCTGTGCGCACCCGTTGAGCATACGGTCGGGACAGTTCGCTGAACCCAGGCCGGCTCCGCTCCAGTTAGCGCCGGCGCGGTATGGCAGAGCAGAACTCCGGTGCGATAGCATCGTTGACATTGCATGAGTAAGGCTTCTCACCATAGCGGAGCAGTTGCGCTGCGGGCTCTCGTTAAATTGGCGCGCCCCTACAAAAAGCGTTTTGTGCTGATCTTCCTGCTGACGCTCGCCGGCACCTGCGCCGAACTTACTCAGCCGCTCATCTACCGGACGGCGATCAACGACGTGGCAGGTCTTTTCGTGGAACGGCCGGTAGAAAGTCCCACCCCGGCATCCGGCGCTGGCGCAACGAAAGGGGCAAAAGGGACCACCGCCGAGGTCGAAAGCCGGCGGGAGCAGGAGCTTGAGCGCCAGGGACGGACGAAGCTGCCGCACAGCCGCGACTACGTGGCTCCGCGTACGCGAAAGCAGACCTTGCGGACCCTGCTCTGGGCGACGTTCTTCCTCTTTTTGGTCAGTGTCATAGGGTATTACACCTCGCTTGTGGCGGATTATCAGAGTACTCTGGCCGCCTCCGACATGGAAACGGAAGTGATTCAATCCACCTTTCGGCATGTGCTGCGGCTTCCGTTTTCCTTCTTCACCCGCCGTGCCAGCGGCGGGTTGGCCAAGCGCATCGATCAATCCGACCAGGTGGCGCCGGTCGTATCCGCTTTTTCGCAGGAGATTGCGCCGGCGGTTCTAAGCATCGTGGGAATTTGCGTCATCATGCTGACGCAAAACTGGCGTCTGACGGTGGCGGCGGTTGTGTTTCTGCCGGTATACCTGTTCATCACGGTTCGAGCGGCGCGCCGGCTTGAATCGGGCATGAATGAGTACTACGGGCTGTGGGAGACGGTCGCGGTGCGGATTCAGGACGCACTGTCGGCGATCAAGACCGTGAAGCTGTCAGGCGCGGAGTTCCGCGAAAGCGAGAAGCTGCGAGAGGCCTCCCGAGAGGCATACGGCGACTACCTGGAACGCACACGGCTGGGCAACCGCTATCTCTTTCTGCAAAATACGCTCAGCTATCTGAGCAAGGCGTTGGTTCTCGGCTACGGCGGATGGATGGTGCTCAATCACAGGTCGACACCGGGCGATGTGGTCATGTTCGTCGCTTATCTCGATCAGCTCTACGACCCCATCGACTCGTTGAGCAGTATCGCCGTAAACCTGCAACAGCATATTGGCTCGCTCAACCGCGCGATTCGGCTTCTTGAAGCCGGCCCGGAAGAGGCCGGCGGAGCGGAGCTAAGTACCGGCCCCGGGCAGGTGGAGTTCCGCGACGTGCATTTTGCATACAAGCCCGGGCGCGAGGTGCTCTCCGGCCTGAGCTTTACCGCTGAGGCGGGCAGAGTGCTGGGCATAACCGGGCCTTCGGGCGCGGGAAAAACTACCGCGGGCGATCTGTTGCTCAAGCTCTGGGATCTGCAATCGGGCGAGATCCTGATTGACGGCCAATCGCTGGCCCAGGTCGATTCCGCATCGGTTCGGCGAGCCATCGGAGTGGTGGCCGCGGATGGATCGATCTTTCGGGGCTCGCTGGCCGACAATATTCGCTACAAGCGCCCCTCGGCCACGGATGAGGAAACCCTCGAGGCCGCCCGCGCTGCCGGCCTGGCCCGCACGCTCGATCGGCTTCCAGAAGGACTGGACTCGGAGGTGGGCGAGGGCGGCCTGGGACTCTCGGTGGGCGAACGGCAGCGGATTCAACTGGCGCGCATCCTCATCGATCGCCCTCGGATCCTGGTGCTCGACGAAGCCACAGCCAACCTGGATTATGCGACGGAAAACGAAGTCAAGCACACACTCAGATCGCTCGTTCCGATGCCCACGATCATCCTGATCGCACACCGCTACACCATGTTGAAGGACGCAGACCGGGTGATAGTCCTCGATCGAGGTCATGTTGTTGAGGAGGGTCCCCCGGACGAGCTGATCGCGCGCGGCGGCTGGTTCGCGAGCCTGGCAGCGCAATCCGCCGACGCGACCGGAGATCGGGCTCTTACCGCCTAAAGAGTTCCAATTGCTTCGCGGTCTCGATCTTGAAAGCAGGGGCGACTTGCTTCGCCCCGCCCCTACCGCTTCTGCACCCTCACCGGCTCCCTTAACCGCACCGTCTCCCCATCCCCGGCCTTTACCGTCACCCGCTCCCCCGCCGCAAGGTAGGTTTCGATTACTCCCGGCTTCATCCAGTCCAGTTCCCACCCGCCTTCAATCGCCACCACCGTGTACTCGCCCGGCACAGCATTCCGCAGCAGAAAGCTCCCGTCGGAGTCTGACTGGTCCCGCCGGAACTCGGCAACATTCCCCTCGGGATTTCGCGGCACCAGCACCACCATCACCCCAGCCTGCCCGTGCCCGTCCTTCTCGGCAAACCCCTCGATGCCCGTTTTGCCCTCTGCCACCACCAGCGTGATGCCGCTCTGCCCGTGCGTCAGATCGATCCGGCTGTCGGCCTTTGTCTTTCCGCCCCGCTCCTGGGCCACCACCGCCAGTTCCTTTTGGAATGCGGCAGGAAAAGCCACCCACTCTCCGGGCGTGAGCCCCGCAAACTCCACCTCTCCCTTTTCGTCCACGCGTCCCCGGCTGTCCCGCTTGAGGGCGCTCCCAGACATCAACCGTATCTCCAGGCTCTTGTTCAGCGGCGACCCATCCGCCATACGCACCTTCATCGTCGTCTCAACCGTCGGATCGCCCGCGCCCAGGTCCACATCCAGATCGCCGGTCACGTTCACCTCCATGGTCCGCACCGGAGTCCCGCCCGTCACCCGGTAGCGCCCGGGAGCTACCGCATACTCCCAATGCACCACGCCCCCAGTCTCGATCTGCTTGAACACCTCCCGCCCGGCGACCTCTTCGCCAAAAAAGATCTGCTCCACCGCTGGCGCGGCAGCGTAGCCGCCCTCGCTCTTCCCGGGCGCAGCGCGCACCGTCAGATGCGCCACCGGCACCGCGTTCAGCGTAAAGTTCATCTCGGTAACGCTGCCGGCCTCCACCGTGATCGGCGTCGTCGCTTCCTCATCCGTTACGCTGCCCCCGTAGGTCAGAGGATAAGCCACATCGAGCGCCGCCAGCGCCGCGCGCTCCTCCTCGCTCGTGGCCTCGGCCGCCTTGCTCTTCAGTTGAGTTACGGCGTACCAGGGTTTCGCCATCACCGCCGCCACATACTTGCCCGGCCGCAGATTCCACGTCTCAAACTCCCCGCGGTCGTCCAAAACCTGCGGCGCAAGCTGCTCCAGATGTTCTCCCAACCCGCCCCAGCGCGACCACTGCCGGATCAGGACCGACCCGGTAGTCACCGGCTCGCCGGTCTCGTCCGTCACCCTGCCGCGCAACACCGCCTCCGGATCGAGCCGAAAGGGGATGTGCTCCGTGTCCTGTCCCTCGCCGGTCACGATCGCCGAGCTGTACTCCTCGTGCTCGTCGAACTCCTCGCTCAGGTATCCCCGCCGCGCCGCCATCAGCGCATACTTCGCCGCCGCCACCGGTTCGAACGAGAACCGACCCTGCGCGTCTGTCTCAACATTCTGGATGTTCTGCCTCTCCGGCAGGTTCGAGAGAGCCAGGGTCGCTCCTTCAAGAGGAGCGCCGCTCACTGAATCCGTCAGCGTCCCTGCAATCCGGTAGAGCTTCCCTTTGGCGGGATTCGCCTGTCCGCCAGCCAGCAATCCGCCCATCAGCGCAACCGCCGCAACCGCAATCAGTCGCATACTCATTGCGCGGCCTCCTCAACCATCAGCGTGGCGTCGGCGTTCGGTCCAAGCGTGATCTCCTGGCCCCCGGGGAGCCCTCTGAGCGCCTCGGGATTATGGAACTCGATCGCCCGCGGCGTCCGGAACGCATACACCCGATACCGGCCCGGGGTCAGATCTTGAATTTTTGCGCTGCGGTCCGCGTACTGGTCCACAACCGCTGTCGCCACGCCCTCCAGCGACGAGAACTCCGGCACCGCATACACGTAATACCTCACGCCGTATCCCGCCGCTCCCGCATCGAGGCTGGCCGGCATTTCGACAGTCAGTTGGGCGCAGTCGGTCCGTAGTGTCACATCGATCGCCGTGCCCGCGTAGCTCGGCCCAACCACCCACGGCGCCTGCGACAGATCCTGGCTCCCCGAAGTGACCTCGCCCACGCACGTCCCCTCGCTGTTCGAGTGCGCCTCAATCCAATAAGACCCCGGCGGAGCCGGCTGCATCGCAAATGTTCGATCGCTCAGCATGAATGTGTCGATCTGTTGTGCCCCGTCCCCCGGACCGTCGTTCACCGGCGTTCCTCTCATGCTCAGCGGCTCGCCCTCGCCGGGGATGTATCCCCTTTCAACCTCTGGCGCCTCTTTTACTGCCGGAGCCGGGCCCGGCTGGTAGTGCACATAAATCGGCGTATCGGCCGCCGCCCCCAGCGCCACCCGCAAACTCCGCTCCGCATGGCCCTCAACGGAAAAATCGAGGCTCCCGGCGCGAAAC
>Ga0326728_10018402_pt1 | contig 13779 bp, 14 predicted proteins | sample MB3enrmetagenome_FD_207602 | JGI IMG/M metagenome (GOLD analysis project Ga0326728, IMG submission 207602) | Lab enriched peat soil microbial communities from McLean, Ithaca, NY, United States - MB31MN | ecosystem: Environmental > Terrestrial > Soil > Wetlands > Peat | place: USA: New York... | reverse complement strand
CCAGCACCAAAAGCGTCCTGGCTCTGTTGGCAGGAACGGTCTTGGCCCGACACCCCGAGTACAGCATTCATTCGCGGATCGTCGATTTTCCGGAGTTGGCGGCAAAGGCCCCGAAATGGGCTCAGGACCTCGAACTCAGGCACTTTATGAACATGAGCAGCGGCTTTTCTTGGAAAGAATGGGGCCAGAGCATGATTACGAGCGACGAAACTCGTTTGATATGGAAGCGCGATCCAGTTCGCTATTCGCTCGACCGCCCTGTGACGAGCCTACCGGGAATTGTCTTCAATTATTCCGGCGGCTCTACCTTCATTGTCTCGCGCATGCTTGAACTGATCGACGGCAGATCGATAGCCGAGATTGCAAAAAGCGACCTCTTCGAGCCACTCGGCATTACCGACTGGAGATGGGGGAAGGGCTGGAATGGGTACTATCTACCCAACGCGGGGATTGGTCTGCGGTCTCGAGATATGCTCAAGATAGGCGAGTTGATGCTCGCCCACGGCAGCTGGCAGGGTCGCCAAGTCATTCCTGCGGCTTGGGTTGACGAAGTGACCGCTCCGCTCATAAGGGTTCAAACAACTGCCTTTGACCTGGATGAGCAGGGGACCAGCTACGGATATTTCTGGTGGAATGGCACTGTCGACATTCAGGGGCAAAGGACGCGTTGGTATTCGACTGTGGGCAACGGCGGCCAGAAGATCTTCGTCGTGCCGAGCCTGGAGCTCATAGTGATAATGACCGGCGGCGAGTACGGTTCGCTGCGTATGCAAATTTGGGAGACAGGATTGCTCCGGGAAATCATAGCCTCGGTCGTATCTGAATAGAAAAGGCGCCCCACTGTCTGCTTCATAAAGCTTGCTCTTGACTGTCTAGCAACTGCCAAACAAGAGCCGCCTTCCTCACGCCGATAGAGAAGGAAGTTGATCAAGTGCGTCGTATTCTTCTGCGTCTTGTGTCTGCGCAACAAGTCATAGGATGCGCATCTTCGACGCCCAAGCCCATGTTGGTAGCTACTTCAGGATGACTTGGCCTCTTGGCGCACGGACTAAGGCTTCGAGGCCTACGGGGCCTTTCTCAACTTCGAGTTTTGCTCCCAACCGGGAAAGAACGTGTGTGATCCGATCTGCCTCTGGGTGGAACACTCTGAGCCTGGCCAGACTACAGCCCTGAGGAGAAGTTCCTCCGGGGTGCGGCGTTGCACCCCAATTAATGAAGAATGGCACCACTCCATTCTCTCTATCCTTTTTTAGATCGGTCATTTGCCACTGCAGCAACGTTCCATCCGGCTTTTTGCGAGAACCAGACTGCACCTCTCCGAGATCTATTCCTAGCAATTTCGCCTCTGACGCGGTCTTCTGTAGGTCATCCGTTCGTGCCACCCAAGTAACAAGTCGGGGAGAGGAGAGTCCGTCAATACCGAACGGCCTTGGATTGTCCGGATCCGGCGGATTGTCGTCTGGACCCATGACCTCCAGATAGGCCTGGGGTCCCAGAGAAAGGAGGGCGTTTTGAGTCCGCCACTTTGGATGGCGGCCTCCGAGAGCGGCGGTTACACCAAGTAGGTCGGCCAGTTCCCGAATGCACTGCTCCAAGTCTGAAGTGGCAAAGACAAGATGATCAATCACGGAAAACAACAGTGGAGCCATAGATCACCCAAGTGATGCCAGTCTAGCGATTTTGTGCAATGTCACCTCGCCGAACTACTGCTGCAGGGCTCGGATCGTGAAGTCGCTGAGGAGGCTACCGGTTGCGATGTGCTCCCAGATCGTGCACCACTTGCCAAATCCTCCTCCATGAAACTGCTATGGCTTTGTCGGCTTACCTACCCCGCCGGTTCACTATCACCCTTGTGATTGAGTATCACGTATTTTGTTGGCCCCTTAGCGCCATCCCCTTGCGCCCTGCCAGTTCGCGCCAATCCCAACACGACTCGCTGACCGCCGTTTGCGATCATGTTCGCCGAACGAGCGCCGTGACGATTTAGCCGCAAATAGCTTGGTGTGTACACTTGTTGTCGTACAACTCAACCCGCATTTCCCAAATAGAATGGACAAATGCACGCTTAATCATGCTATACTATGATTCACTGCCAGAAATAGAGTAACGCAATTCAAAAGCCATGAAAACCGGGGACCCAATGGGTGAACGCCGAAATTATGGTTAGGTGGAGGGGAATCTCTATGAGGGGCACGAGTGACAATTATAGGATAAACATCGCGGTCAGAACGAACTGGATTTTCTAGGAGAACCAATGCCGCTCAACGTTGGAGCCCTCGCCGCCCTGGGGACCGCCTTGGCCTGGACTGTCACCGCCATAGTCTTCGAGTACGCGGGCAAGAGAATCGGGGCCTTGGTCCTCAATCTCCTGCGCCTAGGCTTGGGCTGCGTCTTTCTGGGAATCTACGGCCTCTTCGTCCGCGGACGCTTTTTCCCCATTGATGCGGCTGTCGCCTCCTGGGCATGGCTCGGAGCCTCCGGTCTCGTCGGCTTCGTGATCGGTGACCTCCTCCTCTTCCAGGCTTATATCGACATAGGAGCAAGACTCTCCGTGCTCGTGTACGCCACAGCTCCAATATTCACTGCCCTTCTGGGCCTGGCCGTCTTCGGCGAAAGGCTGAGCCTCCTGGGTCTGGGCGGCATGGCTCTCACCCTTGTGGGGATCGCGATCGTTGTGCTGTCCAAGAAGTCAAAGGAGGAGGGGGTCCGAGGGGCTGCGGGCTTTTGGTCTTCTCGCCGCCTGCGAGGCGCCTTTCTGGCGCTGGGCGGGGCTATAGGACAGGCGGGTGGACTCATCCTCGCCAAGCTGGGCGCCACTACCAACCCCTTCGGCGGAGGCGCGGGCAGCATCGCCTCGATGAATCCCTTCGCGGGCACCCAGATCCGGGTAGTCGCGGGCCTCCTGGGCTTCGCCCTGGTCATTACGGCGTCGAACTCGTGGCGAGGCGTAGTCAAGGGGATCAAAGATTTGAAGGCGGTCGCCAGTCTCGGTACCGGAGCTTTTTTCGGGCCCTTCCTGGGTGTGTCGCTGAGTCTTCTGGCCGTCCAATCGGGCAACACGGGCATCGCTTCGGCCATCATGTCGATCGTGCCTGTGCTCATCATCGCCCCCTCGGCTATCTTCTTCAAGGAAAGGGTCACTCTGTTCGAAATTTTCGGTTCCACCGTTGCGGTCGCAGGAGTCTTACTTCTTTTCCTGGCCTGATAGGCGGCCGCCGAATGCAAAGCCCCGTCGGGTTGACCATTCTCGTTGAGTTACGAGTCGAGCCGCCGGAGGTTGCAAACGAGTATGGGCGCAAGGCGATCTCGGGCCCGGGAGGCCTTTGAGACCCTGCAATTACGCTCGTAATCAGGCGAGTGATCGCCACTAGAGCACAAGCGAGCTTGCATGCTGGTGGGGTACTTCGCCCTCCATCGAGAACCATCTCCTTGGGAAGGAAAGGCCACCCTTTTATTTTATTCGTTCTACACTCTACGTTCGTCCCGCAGCCGTCCGTTCTATAAGGCTGCCATTGACAAACTTATGGAGCACACTCAAGATGATGTGCCTCTTTGGCAACAGGCCCGACTGGGATCCCTGCCATGCGATGCCCTTGACGTGAGCTCTGTTAGGTTAATGTATGCGGAAACGAAGCCCTCATTGGCCGGCTGTCAGGAAGATAGCTTTCATCACCATAGGAACGCCAAGGAACGTTTTCCCAAAATGTGGCTGTCGAATATCACTTTGCCTGGCTTCTCCGCCATACCGACACACACGTGCAGTGGCAGCAGATGTTCTTCGCGCGGGTGACAATAGCGCGCAGAAGGCGCGCTGTCCCAATCAAGCAGTCGTTGCTCACGTTCTTTTTGCGAATTTGTTCGCGTACATGTCTCGATCAGCCACTCCTGGAAGGCATCGTTTCGCGGATCAGCCTCGTCAACTCCCTGCCAAGAGAATGCGCTTAGGTTGTGAAAAGAGAAGCCAGATCCAGCTACAAGGATGTTCTCGTTCATCAAGCCGCCCAAAGCTTTGCCAAGGGCGATGTGCGAGGAGGGGTCGAGGCCACGCAAGAGGGAAATCTGGATTGATGGGATATCAGCTCGAGGGTACATCAATTTCAGTGGGATATATAATCCATGATCAAACCCCCGCTCCGTGTCGATACGGGAAGCTATGTTGTTTGAGCGCAATTGTTCCGCGATTCTTTTCGCAAGAGAAGGATCTCCGGGTGCCGGGTAGGTGATTTCGTAAGCTTTGTCAGGAAAGCCGTAGTAGTCGTAGAACATCGGAGGGCTTTGGGAGCCCAGCAAGGTTGCGACACCTTCTTCCCAATGGGCGCTGATTACGACGATGGCATCTGGACTTTTGAGTTGGGATGGGAGTTGCCGCATGAAGTCGATCATTGCCTTGTGGCTTGGGTCTTCGAGAATCGGCAGGGGGCCGCCTCCGTGGGAGAAATACACGACTTGGGCTCTTTGTCCCGAGTTGTTTCCACCGCCTAACATTTAACTGCCTCCTCTGGGCTATCTTTGAACTGCTGTGAAACGCCGATATGCATCTTCCTTCGGCCTGATATTGAGTTCAGTTGCGAGGCCGAATAGCTCGCGCAAAGCGAAATTCGGGGAACCGGCCCGCCTGCGAACCCGAGACGCACTCGAGCCACCAACGTTAGCGACTTGCTGGGATCTGGATATGTTCCAGTCACCTTCACTTACTTGGGCTCCTTGGGTTTCCAGGAGTCTTTGTATGAGTCCGCGAGCAACATCTTTCCTATGTACTGGATTTGGCCCACATGTAGGCCTAAGTGCGACACCGCCATTACCAGTGCATAGGCGATTGTGACGTCTTCGTCCTGAATCAGCTTCCTCTCCGTAATACGGTTTGCTGGCAACTTCCCTATGAGGTCACAACTTTGCTCAACTGCGTCATGCAGCAGACTGATCAGTTGGCTTTTTGAACGTCCTGCAGTTGCAGCAAACTCTGCAGGCCTGTCGCGCGTATCCGGTTGGTTCCCGATACCTCCGAGAATCCATTGTCGTAGGTTGCCGACCAGGTGTAGGACAAGATTGCCAATTGAATTGCTCGATGGATTCGGTCGATACCACATGTGGGCTTCATCCAGTTGGTCAATACAGGCCTCCGCTCGATCCAGCCAAACCCTCATGCGGGTAGCAATCTCGGCGAGTAGGAGGCTTGCGGCGTTTGTGTCCTGATTTTCTTTCACGGTATCTCTGCCTTGTCCTTTTCGCACCTATCGACCTCGATCGTAAACGCTGTCACATGATCTCTGAATAGGTTCTACGGCCGAACTCTAACCCTTTCGATGCGAGGCAACAAGGATGCTCCCCGCCTGATCATGCCGTTCATAAACTGGCTCTGCTTCTCTGGGGCTAGGAGAAGCTATCGTGGCTTGTCAGGGATTGCGTCGGTGCAAGAAAAGCCTTAATCTCCTGTATCCGCTTCTTGAGGTGAATCGCATGGAATCAAGGTCAACCGTTATCGGCATCGTAGGTAGCCCTAATCCTGATGGTCGTACGAACAAGCTCGTCGCTGCAGCGCTTCGTGGCGCAGCCCAAGCAGGGGTGGCAACTGAGCTGATACAGCTGGCAGATCATGTCGTTTCAGCGTGCAAGGATTGCCTGCCTTGGGTGTGCGCGTCCAACAAGAAATGTAGCTACGAGGATCCTGCCTTCGAGTATCTCAGCGACAAGCTGCACTCCTGCAGCGCTCTTGTTCTCGGAAGCCCAATCTACTGGTGGGACACCACCGGGATAGTACGCTATTTCTTTCTGAAAGTGTTTCGAGTTCTTGCTCGCTCCGCTCCTTTTCGAGGCCTGCCAGCCTTGGGGATTGGCGTCGCGGGTGGGACCGGCAACGGGCTCCTCACGGGCCTTCGCCCCTTGTACCATTTCTTTCAGGTCATGCAAATGAGAGCACTCGAGCCCCTTCCTGTCACAAGGTTTAACTTTGACGCCTGCATCCAGAAGGCCGTCGAGCTCGGAGTGGAGCTAGGCAGGATGGCAGAAAAACGCGTACCGTTTGAAACCGTCGAGGAACGCCTCGCATGGTATGACAATCTCCCCTATCTGAACACAAGCCGTATCGCGGAGAGGCGACTGCTTGCTGACTACGCCGTTGCCTCGCTCTCAAGCGATGAAGGGGATGCGCTTGCACGGAGGTTGATCGGCTCCGAGCAGCTGGCTATAGCGGGACGGAGCAAGGAAATGTCCGCGGAAGTGACCCGCGTCTACGATGCCGCCGTGAAGGCTTTCGACAAACAGGAAGGTTGAGCCCCGTTGTGCTATAGGGTGGCTATGCCCTAAGCGACACTCCCATCGAAGAATGTTCCGAAAACCACGCCTCTGGAAAGGACCATGCGATCACGCAGAGTGATTGCTCGGGAGTTGAGGAGTTGAGCGTCGACAGCTGCGGTTTGCGCTTATCGTCGTGCTCGAGGATCAAGTCCTCGGCCCTTGCTTAGTGTTTGGCATGCTGCATGGAAAACTCCCTGGTCCCACGAGCGGGTCGAAAGGAAATGGAAGAACCGGTTGCGGGCGTCAGGGCCGTGACAAGTTCCGGTCACGGTACCGTAGGGTCAATCAGGGCGTCTATAAGATACGGACCGCCACTTGTAAGTCCACGTCCCAGGGCCGCGGGCACATCAGCAACGTGGCTGATTTGTTCCCCGGGCACTCCAAAGCCGCGGGCGAGACCGACGATGTCGATGTGCGGGTGATCGAGATCCATCCCTACGAACTCGCGGTCGCGCGCGGAGAATCCGTTGAGTGCAACGACCCTCTGCTTGAGTATTCTGTAGCTGGCATTGTTGAAAATGAAGAATACAACGGCCAGCGATTCACGTGCAGCAGTCCAAAGAGCCTGGATCGTGTACATGGCGCCTCCGTCCCCGACCAGCGCGATGACTGGTCGGTGCGGCAGCGCGAGGCGAACTCCGAGAGCTGCCGGCAACCCCCACCCGATTCCTCCTCCTTTCATTCCAAAGAGCGCCTTGGAGTCCGCGCAGGAAAAGAAGTGCCGAATGCCCGCGACCGACGACAGCGTCTCTTCCACCACTACGGCTCCTGGCGGAATACACTGCGCAATGGCATAGACGAGAGAAAGCGGTGCGATGGGCACTCGCATCGCTCCCTGCACGGCCTGACCGCTCATCTGCTCCACGATCCGCCCATGTGCTATCCGGGTTTTTTCGCGGCGCGAGCTGGCCTCGGGGTGGCCCTGGACGGAGGTGTACCTGCGAAAAGCCTCGGCTATCTCGGGGAGTGTCGCTTTCGGATCTCCTTGGATGGCCACTGAGTCAGGGTAGTTCTTTCCAAGTTCCCAGGGGTCGAGGTCGAGATGTACTACCTTGAGATTGGGCGGCATGGGATCGATTTGGTCGGGAAGCGATAGCGTGAACAGATCCGCTCCTATGGAGAAGAGCAAGTCATGACGGCTAAGCAAATCGCGGATCTGTGGAGAAAGGCGGGTCATTGACCCCGCGTATTGGGGGTGCGAAAACGGGAAAGTGCACGCGGAGGCCATACAGTCGTTCAGGACTGGGCAGCCCACCAACTCTGCCAACTCAACGAGTTCGGCGAGCGCATCGCTGTGCGCCACAATGTCCCCGGCCATAATGAGGGGACGCTCGGCCTTGGCGAGGAGTCGAGCCGCTTGGTCAACTGCCTCACGGTCTCCGACAATCCGCGGCGCAACACGAGTCGGCCCCTGCAAGTCAAAGTCGTGCTCGCAGGAGAGAACGTCAGCCGGCAGGGAGAGGAAGACAGGCCCGCTGGGATGGGCAAGGGCGGTCTTTGCGGCCCTACGAATCAGACGAGGAAGATCCTCCGGCCTTCGGACTTCGCCGGACCATTTAACGAAGGGCTGCGCGATGGGGGGAAGATCTGCCCAGACCACTGGCTCAGTTGCGGTGAATGACTGATCGTGCTGGCCCGCTGTTACTAGAATTGGCGCTCCAGCTTTTTGGGCATTGTAGAGCATTCCCAAAGAATTCGCCAAGCCCGGAGCGATGTGAACGCTAACGACTCCTAGCCTGCTCCCTGCCAGGCAGTAGCCATCAGCCATCCCTATGGCGATTGACTCGTGGAGCGCAAGGACGTAGTGCAGAGAAGGCTCCCTCACAAGCGCATCCATGAGCGGAAGCTCTGTGGTGCCAGGATTCCCGAAAATGCAGCTTACCCCTTCCTGCTTGAGGATCTCCAACAGCGCCTGCTTTCCGGTGGTATGCGTCATGATTTCTCATCATATACGGGATTGAGGAGCTGATCCAACGGCCGTATGCGGAGGGGTTGTGACACCCTGCGGAAGTCCGGGATCGCTATCTCTGGCAGCTTATTTTAGGAATCTCTATCGCTACGTTCGCCAAAAGCTGGCCTCAACGGTGTTAGTTATTCTCCGTTGTCAATTTTTGGAATTGGCACCTTCGACCAGATATACCCAAGGATAAAAGCCATAATAGCGAGCACCACGAAGATCACCGCTAACAAGATTAGGAAACGAACCACTTCTTTCAGGTCACTCTTGGTATGTCTGTTCATAGACCGTTTCCAATGATATGATATTGGTCTTCCATTTACTTTCAACCCATGGGCCGGAGTCCGTTGGCGGTGATCAGCGCTGGGAAGGATATGGGGAAGCCTTGAATCATGTACCAGCGCGCGAGATCCTCAGCGCGGTGCGCTTAGCACTTTCCTCGTTGCCGAGCCTCCTGCTGGGAAGGCCCTTGCTCCGCCGCTTGTCTGGGCCTGCGCCCCGTGTCGTTCCTGCTCGGTGAGGGTGTCGGCGCTTTCTGGAGACTTGGAAGTGGGCGCCCGTCCGCACGCGGGTTTTACCTTGGCCAATCGAAGACTGGCCCACCTAAATCTGCCAATTTGCCCGTTCGCCGTAGACTTCGCCCAGCGCCTAGCTTCTCAAGCGTGAGACGACTCCTTGTAAACTTCTTGAAGTAAGCTCTTGGCGATAAATTGCATCTGGCCCACATGAAGGCTTAAATGCGAAACAGCTCCCACCAGGATATACGCAATCGTGGTTTCAATGTCTTGAATGCGTATTGCCTCTGAAATCCTTGCGGCTGGAACAGATTCGATTGCACGGCAGAACTCCTCAATCGTTTCGCGCAGAATACTTGTCAATTCATCCTTTGACTTTCCCTGTGTTGCACTAAACTCGGCTGAGCGGTCGCGAGTGACGGGTTTGCCGTCCATTCCAGCGAGAACGCCTTGGAAACTGCCTACGATATGCAGTATCAAGTTGGCGATTGCGTTGTCGCGGGGATGAGCTCGGTACCAGACATGCCCCTCGTCGAGTTGTCCCAAGCACTGTTGCGCATTTCCAAGCAGTCGTCGCATGCGGTTAGAAATCTCTCTTACAAGAAAGTCAGTTCCATCCATTTGGACACTCCTCCCTTGATTGAGTTCCTGTGCAACAATGGCTCAGTCGAATCAGCAAGGGTTTTGCTCTTGACGCCATGTGCAGTCGGACTATCCGGTCAGATTCTTCAGGAAGAAGGTCAGAAGCCGCGCAAACGAATCCCTGGAGGCGCGCACATCGTAACTCGGCCTGTCGTCGTTGAAGAAAGCGTGGTTAGCCTCGGGATAGATGTAGTGCTCAAATGATTTCCCACCGTGGCGCATCGCTTCCTCGAACCCGGGAATACCCGCGTTGACACGCTGGTCTTTTTCTCCGTAAAAGGCGATCACCGGGCAGTTGATCTTTGCCACTTTTTCCGCGGACGGTGCGCTCCCATAGTAAACCGCCGCTGCCGCCAGCTCAGGCTCTTCGCAGGCCAGTAGCGCTGAAAGCCCTCCGCCCATACAGAAGCCCACGCATCCGATCCGCTGCTGTCGGGTCTCGGGGCGTTCTGATCGCAGGTAGCGTACCGCGCTTCGTAGTGGAGCCACCATCCCTTCCAAACGACCCGGGGAGGCGGAGCCAAAGATTTGTCCGAAGCTCTCGCTGATCTGCTGTCTGTCAGCTTCCGGAAGTTTGGCCAGCTCCGCATCTCGCACCGAGGGGTCCATCATGGTGCCTGGAGGCAGCCGCTGCATGAAAGCCATGGCTTTCTCAATCCGCTCCCGGCTGAGGGCCGGAGGTCTTTCGCCCTTGACGGCAAATAAATCGGGAGCAAGCGCGAGGTACCCTGCGGCAGCAATCCGTCGCGTTACGTCTTCGAGCTGCACATTTACTCCCCAGGCTTCCTGGATTACCAATACGCCCGCGAGCGGTGCGGCCGCCCGCTCAGGTCGGGCGAGGTACCCAATCTGATCTCCGTAATGCACCCATTCGCTTTTGATTGCCATTGATTCCCTCCACTCCCGAGACGACAAATAGCCCCTGCGCGAAAAGAGATACATCTGTCAGTTGCCAAGATCGCTTGATTCAATTTCATTCTATACTTGAAGGTTGCCCAACGTAAACAAGCCCGTCGCGTCGTGGTAGCGCTCAGAGCGCAAACAGCGTGTCAGTGTGCTTTCGACTGCTCGCTGTCCAAGGCAGACATCGCCGCTTCGTCGTAGCGTCCCCCTGCAACCCCAGAAGCGGGGACTGCCCTTTCGATCTCCTCAAGGTCGGCTGGCGAGAGCGATAACTCCAGTGCAACGAGTGAGTCGCGAAGCTGCTGCCTGTTTCTCGCCCCCAGAAGAGGAATGATGTCTTCACCCCGTGACAGCACCCAAGCACAGGCCAATTGCGCCGTCGAGATTCCCCTCTTTTTCGCAATCGCATCAAGGGCCTGAACGAGGCGAAGATTCTTCCTGAGGTTTTCTTCCTGGAAGCGCGGAAAACGGCCACGGATATCGCTTTTCCCTGATTCCGACGAACCCACGCGCGCCAAGAGGCCGCGGGAAAGTATGCCATAGGCATTCACGCCAATACCCAGCTCGCGCACAGTAGGCAGGATCTCTTTCTCTATGCTTCTACTCATCAAAGAGTACTCTATCTGAAGTGCAGTGATTGGATGCACAGAGTGCGCGCGCCTGATTGTGGCAGCTCCTGTCTCCGACAATCCGATGAACCGCACGTAACCCGCTTTCACCATGTCGGCAACCGCACCGACCGTCTCCTCGATCGGTACATGAGGATCCAGACGCGCGGGCTGGTAGAGGTCCACGTGATCGGTTCCCAAGCGGGTCAACGAATAGGTGAGGAAGGTCTTCACGGAGGCGGGGCGCCCATCGAAGCCGATGAAGCGGCCTGAAGGCTCGAGCTGTGCGCCAAACTTCACCTGGAGGAAGGCCCGGTCCCGCTTGCCGCCTTTGAGTGCCTCCCGCAGCAGAAGCTCATTGTGGCCTCTGCCGTAGAAGTCTCCGGTGTCCAACAACGTGATCCCTCTTTCAAGGGCTTCATGAATTGTTGCAACGCTTTCCCCATCATCCGCCGGTCCGTAGGTACCGGACATGGCCATACAGCCGAGACCGACAACTGAAACCTCCGGTCCCTGGGCTCCTAAACGGCGTCTTTTCATTGCTTCCTCCCTATCTTGCCAACACACCGCACGGTTGGACGGTAGTCGCTTAGGTTACAGCGGCCTTCCAACTTCCCCTGACAATCTGGCGACGAAATGGCGTCGCCTGCGCTCACGTCCCATCAGCAGCGCGGGATACAATTTCCCATTCCGCCCATGTCGCCAGGCGTCTGGGATACACCTCCTTCACCCACTCAGCCGCGAACTTCCCCAGAAGCAACCGTAGCGGCGGATTCTCCGAATCAACGACCTTTAGAATGGCGGCGGCGGAAGACTTGGGATCGCCGGGCTTTGGCCGAGGCGGTCGGACATTTCTGATGGAGTCGTAGATTGGGTTCTCGCTGGCGTGTACCGCGGAACTGCCCGCCCAGTCGGTGCTGAAGCCGCTCGGCTCGACTAGGGTCACCTTGATGCCGAACTGGCTGACTTCCTGGCTCAAGGTGTCGCTGAAAGCCTCCAGCGCCCACTTGGAGGCATGGTACAGACCAACGCCAGGAAAGGCAACGATTCCGCCGATGCTTGACACCTGAAGGATATGGCCGCTCTTCTGCTTACGAAGGTAAGGGACAGCTGCCTGAGTGACCCATAAGGCCCCAAAGAAGTTCGTTTCCATCTGCGCCCGAGCCTGTGCTTCCGTGACTTCTTCAATCGTTCCGAACAGTCCATAGCCCGCATTGTTGATGACAACATCTAGCCGGCCGAAATGATCGTGGGCCTCCTTGACTGCTGCAAAGTCGGCTTCACGGTCTGTAACGTCGAGTTTGATGGGCAGAATGTTCTTACCGTGCTCGCTCACCAAGTCGTTCAACGCTGCTGTGCTTCGCGCCGTCGCTGCGACCTTGTCTCCTCGAGAGAGTGCGGCTTTAGCCCATTCGCGGCCGAAACCGCGCGATGTTCCGGTGATGAACCAAATCTTCATGGTAGTTTCTCCCCCTTTGATTATTGGAAGAAAGGGCGACAGTCGTCAATTGAGAATGCAATTACGTGCTCGATTCTCCGCTTCAAACGGGAATGTCCGAAACTGACCGTCTGCGAGCGCAGCCCCACTGCACCTGCTTATAGATCAGACACTTAAGCAGCGCTTGCTCGCGAGCTGGCAAAAGTGCTTTGAACAACATCGATGGGAGCTTTCTTATAGCCTCTCATGGGAAGCCGTTCGTGACCTTATCCCTAATGGACTTGTGACGGGACGGTCCCTATGCTCCGAAAAGCCCTTTCCGTACTCTGATAGCTTTCTCGGGACATAGCTCCTGGCAGCAGTAGCAGCGAATGCATCTATCGTAGTCATGACGTGGGGGCCGGGTTCGCGCGCCAGCCACCCAGTCCACCGCTTTGGGTGTGACGGGACACGCCTCTACGCAGGTTCCGCATCGCGTACAGAGCCTCTCATCGATGACGGGGCGGGGAGCAACCAAATTGTTGACTATGGCTCCCACAACCCGAGGAAGCTGCCGCTTGACGGCCATACGGTTCACCGCGAAACTGCCATTCACGAGGGGTTCCAGAATGTTTCCCACTATCTGAATCTCTTCTGCCAGATAGGTTCCCAACCCGTACTCTCTGCCCGGCGAACTTGTCGGCACCGTGACAGGGTCTAGTTCAACCAATTGGCACATAACCGCGTCCAAAGCGATCGGGTCGGCGGAAAACAAAAGAACTTTCATCGGGCATGGATCCCCAGAGCGGGGGCCGTTTCCTTGCATTGCGACGATGCCATCCATTATGTAAAGCCTTGGCTTGAGGCAGAGTGTGAGAGCCGCTAGCATCCGTCCAAAGTCTTGGGGGTCTGGCAGTTTGAGATGGAAATTGGCTTTGCCCATACCCGCAACACAGCCGAACTGATTCTTCACAGCGCCTGTCATTCGAGTGAGAGCATGGCTTTTGAACTTTGCGATGCTCACAATTCCGTCACAGGCTAAGGCTCCTTCCGTAAGAAAGAATCTCCGTGTAAACGGCGAGTTAGGATAGCTCACCTCTCGAGCGTCAGTAAAATTGGCCATCCGCGCCCCGAATTCTTCGGTTGCGGCAGCAAGACCCGCCTTTCGTAGGGCTGCCTCGGGCTTTCCAAACCCGGGAGAATCTCCGTAGGTCAAGCGGGCTTTGCGTTCTCGAAAGATCTTTGCGACAGCCCGCACGACAGTAGGATGGGGCGAAATCAGCTTCTCCGGGTCATCGCCAACAAGGACATTCGGCTTCAGGAGGATCTGTTCGTCTGGTGCCACAAAACGGGCGACACCCCCGAGCAGATCGATTCCCTCCGACACCGCCTTCGACACGGAGGTCTCCTCGTAGTTGTCACACCGAATGATAGCGACGCGGG
>Ga0326728_10018401_pt1 | contig 13779 bp, 11 predicted proteins | sample MB3enrmetagenome_FD_207602 | JGI IMG/M metagenome (GOLD analysis project Ga0326728, IMG submission 207602) | Lab enriched peat soil microbial communities from McLean, Ithaca, NY, United States - MB31MN | ecosystem: Environmental > Terrestrial > Soil > Wetlands > Peat | place: USA: New York... | reverse complement strand
TTTAGGTAGGAAAAGTGGGAATCGAGGTGAAGGAGCAGCAGGGCGTGGGGTTGAGCGTTGTGCTGGATATTGAAAACCAGGAGAGGGGAAAGAGGAGATTTGGATAAACGGGGGATGGAGAGCCGGAATAGGTTGGGATTCCCACGACTCCCACAGGCGTGAGAAAGATGGGTGTGAATCGACAGGGTGGAATGTGTAAGACACGGCGAAGATGAGCAGGGAGTGTTGGTTGGAGGGATCGCGTGTTCCACAGTGGATGGGTTTTCCAAAACTTCCTCAGTTTTCGGGTTGAGGTGGGAAAGCTGGTCGGATTGGCCCTAGAGTTGGGATTGTCGAGTCGGCTTTTATACTGAACTTTCCATGTCATATTTGGCAGCCATCGAAGAGTTGAGAAAGATGACGCCGGAGCTGCATCCGGGGCCAGGCGGACGGAGGAGGAAGTTCTCACTTGATCAAGTACGGATTCTGCTGACGGCTTTGGGCGGCCCAGAGCAGAAGTTCCCATCGGTCCTGATAGCCGGGACAAATGGGAAGGGCTCAACCGCGGCGACACTGGCTTCGATTCTGATAGCGTCTGGGTTGAGAACCGGACTTTACACCTCTCCACACTTGGAGCGGGTGAATGAGAGGGTCCAGGTCAACAATGTCCAGATCACAGACGAGGACTTTGCGCGCAAGTTCTTTGAGGTGCGAGAGACGGCAGAGAGGTTGGTTTCAACCGGCGAGTTGGTTGAGACGCCAAGCTACTTTGAGACTCTGACCGCTTTGGCGTTCTCCTGGTTTGCCGAGGTGGGTGTAGAAGCGGCGGTGGTGGAGGTGGGCCTGGGTGGACGGTTGGACGCGACCAATGTTGTGGAGCCGCTGGTTTCGATCGTCACCGATATATCGATGGATCACATGGAGTGGCTTGGTTCGACGATAGACGCCATTGCGCGAGAGAAGGCTGGGATCCTGCGTCGCGGAGGAATCATGGTGACGCTGCCACAACTGCCGGAAGCTAGCAAAGTACTCGACGAGGTGGCCGCGGAGCTGGGTTCGCGCAGCGTGAGCGCCGTGCGGTACCTGCCAAGTGTAGAGGGTGATAGTCGGCCGTATAGGCTCGAAGTTCTTGGCAAGACAATCGAGGTGAGATCCCCACTCAAGGGCGCTCATCAGCATCGCAACGTTGCGCTGGCGATTGCCGCCGCCGTCGAATTGAAAGACCAATTCAAGTTTCCAGTATCGGCGGAGTCTATAGCCGCCGGGGTCGCGGAGACGGTTTGGCCTGGGCGTCTGGAGAGGTTTGAGGGGTTGGGTGTGGACTGGGTCTTGGATGTAGCTCACAACCCTGCCGGCGCCTGGGCGCTACGCAGCGGTCTACAAGATCTACTGAAAGACGCTGAGCCAGCCTGCCTGGTGTTCAGTTGTCTGCGTGACAAGCCGGTAAGAGAGATGGCGCAAATTTTATTTCCGTTATTTACAAGCATTGTGTTGGCGCCACTCCATGGCGCGCGTGCGACGGAGATGGACGATCTGGCTGCCGCCGCGGAACAAGCCGGGACGCCATATGTAAGAGCAGTGTCTGTTGTGGAAGCGCTGAGCATAGCCCAGGAGCAGGCTCAGGGGGGAATTGCTGTGGTTTCAGGTTCCGTATATCTCGTGGGGGAGACCAGGACATGGCTGCGCGCACAGGGGGTGAAGGGATGAAGCGACGGCCAGATCCAATGCCGCTGCGGTACCGCTTGCAAAGCAATGTGATTCAGTTGCCGATGCTCGCAATTTTGACGGTGCTATTCGGTTCCGTAGCCCTCTTTGTTTCGCTCTTTGAGAAGAGTGGACGCATCCAGCATCGGATCGCTCAACTCTGGGCACGGGTGCTGGTTTGGAATTCTGGATGCAGAGTTACCGTGCGCGGGGCTGAGAACTTCAGCAAGTGTCCGGTGGCCGTTTATGCGTCAAACCACACGTCCTATATGGACACACCGGTCCTGTTTTCCGCGCTGCCGTTTCAGTTCCGCATTCTTGCAAAAAAGGAACTCTGGCCGATCGCGTTTGTTGGCTGGTATCTGAATCGCTCCGGACAAATCCCCATCGACACAAAGAGCGCGCGTGGAACGCTGAGCAGTTTGCAGGCGGGTGTAAGGGCGCTCGGCGGCGGTATGCCGCTGTTCGTCTTTCCCGAGGGTGGGCGCACACATAATGGTGAGTTGCAGACCTTCATGTCGGGAGCAGCCTATCTTGCCATTCGCGCTCAGGTGCCGTTGATTCCTCTGGCGCTCACCGGCGTCTACGACTGTTTGCCGATACACACACACTGCTTCTACCCTAGCCAGGCGACACTGACAGTGGGTGAGCCAATTGAGACCCGGGGCATGACCACAAAGCAGGTCGAGGAGCTGAACACAAAGCTGCGCGAGACGATCGCTCAGATGATCCATCAGGAGATGCAGAAAGTCTAGTTAAGTGTGTTTACTTTATAGTAAACAACACTATGTGGTTTCTTGAGGCGGTTTACACTCTCTCCATGCCGATCCGTGTCGCGATCCCCGAGCCGAGCAGCAGCGACGCCGAGTACAACAGCCGTTCTCTTCCGTCATACTGCGAAGCCCTGAGGTTAGCGGGAGCTGAACCTGTCGTGATCCGGTACGTGTCTCCAAAAGAGGAGATCGATCGATTGCTGGCGGAATCCCAAGGCATTCTCCTTCCCGGGAGCCGCTTCGACGTTGAGCCGGAGCGCTATGGTGAGGCTCGGATTCCAGAATGCGGAGAGGCGGACCCGGCACGCTCTGAGATGGATGGCATTCTTCTGGCTCATGCCTTTCGGCTCCGTAAGCCTATACTGGCCATCTGCCATGGAATGCAGTCAATGAACGTCTGGGCCGGCGGGAAGCTTGTGCAGCATCTCACCACCAGCATCAACCATAGTCCCGGGCGCACTATCGGGGAAGCTCATGCCGTCGAGATCGCTCCAGGCTCCAATTTGGCGGCTATCGCACAGAAGAGCTCCGCGGTTGACGTGAAGGTGAACTCCAGTCACCACCAGGCTGTCAGGATCGCAGGAGATAGATTTCGCGTGACGGCGCGGTGCCCAGGAGATGATGTGATCGAGGCCATTGAGCTCGACGATGTGACCCACTTTGTGGTTGGCGTCCAGTGGCATCCAGAGCGAACTTACGCTGAGAGCGCGCTGTCTCGGGAGATCTTCTCCGAGTTCGTAAGAGCAGTAGGAGGCTGGCAGGCAGCGGTCGGAAAGGATCTGGCGCGATGAGTGAGGACCTGGGTTCCGGTGAGCGGTTGCAGCAGTTGCTTGCCAATGCCGGATTGAGCGGGTTGCCGCCAGAGCAATTGAGCGGGTTCGTCCGATACCTGGCTTTGATACAACACTGGAACGCGCACATAAATCTGACCGCGGTGCGCGATGAGGAGGGAATTCTCTCCCGGCATTTTGTCGAGTGCATAGGCTGCGCCCGCGCGTTGCCGGCCGGGATTGTGACACTCCTCGACTTTGGTTCCGGGGCGGGATTTCCTGGAATCCCCATCGCACTTTGCCGGCCAGAGATTCAGGTTACCCTGGCGGAATCGCAAGGCAAGAAGGCAGCTTTTTTGAGTGAGGCGGTTCGGATGCTCGAACTGAGTTCGCGCGTTTACGCGGGGCGTGCCGAGAGTCTAGGTGGAATATTTGACGCCGTGATCCTGCGCGCCGTAGACAAGATGGCCGAAGCGGTTGGCGTTGCCGCGAGTCTTGTAAAGGCAGGCGGTTGGCTGTGTCTGATGACTACGGAGGAGGATCTATCCCACTTGCAGAATGAGGCGGGTCCTGGATTCACCTGGCACAATTCAGCACACCTTCCCGGAAGTGACCGCCGCCTGGTTGCTTTTGGAGCCATGGAGCGTTGATTAGCGTCCTCATCGATGTTCTTCTTGGCAACTGCCCCGTAGACCAGGAAAGGAGCTCTTTGTGGGTCCTAGAGGGAATGTTCCACGTGGAACATCCAGCATGTGACCAGCCGAAACCACCAGCGTGATTGTTCCACGTGGAACATAGGCCTCAAAGAGCAATCAAATCAGCACCCAGACAACCACCAAAATCGATTCCGGCAAGCCTTCCCGCAAGAGAGTTTTCCACTGTTTTGCCAAACCAGCGCCATCTTTAACGAGATAGCTATAAAGCCAGCAAGAGACTGTCGGTGCACAACTTGCCGGCCAAATAAAAGCCAGCCCAAAAGGCCTTTCCACAACCAGACAAAGTTCTCCACAACGCCCAGCGCTACGCCAAACTTCAACTTTCCGATACTCTGGATTGCCATGGGAAAGATTCTCGGAGTTGTGAACCAGAAAGGTGGCGTCGGCAAGACGACCACCGCAATTAACCTTTCAGCCTGCCTGGCAATCCAGGGGCTGAACATTCTCCTCGTCGACTGCGATCCACAGGCTAATGCATCGTCTGGCATCGGCATTCTGCGGGACGACGAGCGGCTCTCGATCTATGACGCCCTGATGGGCGAGTTTCCGGCGCAGGATGTCATCCTGCCCACACAGATCGAAACCCTCTGGCTTCTACCTGGCTCAAACAACCTGACCGGCGCAAGGGTTGAGCTGGCCGCAGCCGAAGATCGGGCGGAGCGGCTGAGGAAGCTCCTCGCCCCGATTCGAGATCGCTACGACCTCATTCTGCTCGACTGCCCTCCAGCTCTCGACCTCCTCACCCTAAACGCGCTGGTCGCCTCAGACATGCTCATCGTTCCCATGCAGGCCGAGTACTTTGCTCTCGAGGGAGTCTCTGAGCTGATATCTACCCTTGAGCGGGTCCGTTCGGCCTTCAATCCAAACCTCACCATCGAAGGCGTTTTGCTGACCATGTACGACGAACGGACCAACCTGGCCCAGCAGGTGACCCAGACTCTCCGAGAGTACTTCCAGGACCAGCTTTACCGAACCGTGATCCCCAGAAACGTCCGCCTGGCCGAAGCACCCAGCCACGGCAAGCCTGTAGCCCTCTATGACGCCCGCTCACGGGGAACAGAGGCCTATTTTGAACTGGCCGGAGAGTTTATGGCGCGGAACGGAATCGAGGCTCCCGCCATTGCGGAGCCTCCAGCGGTCGCCGAAGCCACAGCGGAGTGATGGTCCCTCCAAGCCCTGCCCATCGAGCAACGATTATGGCGGATTGGAAGAACCACCAACCAGAGAGGGACTACACCCTCAGACTAAAAGGAACAAAACAATGAGTACTGTACTTCCAGATATCAAGCGGCGAGCACTTGGAAAGGGACTCGACTCCCTGCTCCCCCGAGCGGTTTCACCTACAGGAACAACACCCGAGGGTGGTCGTCCCCGCGAGTTGCCCATCGACCAGATCGATCGCAACCCCTTTCAGACCCGCAGCCAGTTTGACCCAGAACAGCTCAAGGAACTGGCGGAATCGATCAAGGCAAACGGCGTGGTCCAGCCGGTCCTGGTGCGTCCGCTCGCCAGCGGCCGCTTTCAGTTGATCGCTGGCGAGAGGCGCTGGCGGGCTTCTGAGTTGGCAGGCAAGACCACGGTTCCAGCCATCCTGCGCCAGGTATCGGACGAGCAGGCGATGGAGATCACCATCGTCGAGAACCTCCAGCGGACAGACCTGAACCCGATCGAGCAGGCACGCGCTTTCGAGCGGCTATCGAGGGAGTTTCACCTGACCCAGGAGCAGATGGCGCAACGCACCGGCAAAGACCGCGCGACGGTGGCGAACTTCCTGCGACTGCTTAAGCTGCCACAGGCCGTCCAGGAGATGGTGGAAGCAGGCAAGCTCACCTTCGGGCACGCCAAGGTTTTGCTCGCCTTCGAACACGCAGAGGAGATCCTGAAGGCCGCTAAGAAGATCGCATCTCTCTCCCTCTCCGTGCGCCAAACCGAGAGCTATGTACAGGGCCAGTTGAACCCTGAGAAGGCAAAGAAGAAGCAGAAGGAAGAGCCCGTGATCGATCCCAACGTGCGCGACGCAAAAGACAGGTTGCAACAGGCGCTGGGCATGAAGGTCACGATCGAAGACACAAACGGCCGCGGCCGCGTAATCATCCATTATGCGGACCTGGAGGACTTCGACAGGCTGATGGAACAGTTGGCCGGCGCGTAACTGAGGCTCGCACGAAGCTACCGACCCACAGGAACCATTCAAAGGCTCTGGGCACCAGCTCAGAGCCTTTCCACTTTCCGTTCAGAGGTTGGACAGCCTGCCGAGCGAGAGATTAGAGTCGGCTTGTGAAGCCAATACAATCTGAACTGCCCGTTATCGCCCAGGCGAGGATTCACGGAGCGCGCCTTGCTGCTATAGACGCCAACGGAAGTGCGACCTATCGGGAGCTGCTGGCTGCATCGCAGCGCGTGGCGTCGCGGCTGCTGGCAGGTGAAAAGGACCTGAACGAAGCTCGGGTGGCATTTCTGGTGGTGCCGGGAACGGCTTGGGTCGCTACGCTGTGGGGAATCTGGCGCGCGGGCGGAGTTGCTGTGCCTCTCGCGCTGGCTTCGACGCGTCCAGAGATCGAGTACTACGTGAGCGACTCGGGCGCGGCAACGATGCTCTTCGACGCTACGACCGAGGAGATGGCAAAGCCTGTTGCTGAGGCGCTTGGGATGACGGCGATCGCCATCGAGGAGATCGGCGACAGCGAGCCAGTCGAGCTGCCGAACGTCGGCCTCGAACGTCGAGCGATGATCCTGTTTACGAGCGGCACGACAAACAAGCCGAAGGGTGTCGTAACAACGCACGCCAACATCACGGCACAGATCACGACGCTGGTCGAGGCCTGGGAATGGAAAGCGGACGATCGGACGCTGCTCTGTCTGCCGCTGCATCATGTGCATGGAATCATCAACGTCACCAGTTGCGCGCTTTGGGTTGGAGCGGTCTGCGAGATGCGGGCGAAGTTCTGGGCAGAACATGTTTGGGAGCGATTGGAGAGCGGCGAACTGACGGTCTTCATGGCGGTTCCGACGATCTATCTGCGGCTGATCTCGTCGTGGGAATCAGCGACGGTTGTGAAGCGGCGCGAGATGGGCGAAGCCGCTGGAAAACTGCGGTTGATGGTTTCGGGCTCGGCTGCGCTTCCGGTTCCAGTGCTGGAACGATGGAAGGAGATCAGCGGACAGACACTGCTTGAGCGCTATGGAATGACAGAGATCGGAATGGCGCTTTCGAATCCGTATCGCGGAGAGCGATTGCCAGGTTGCGTGGGAAAGCCACTTCCGGGAGTCGAGGTTCGGCTGGTTTCTGAGAATGGAGAGCTTCTGGGCGAAGGAGTTCCGGGCGAGATCGAGGTTCGCGGGCCGAGCGTTTTCAAAGAGTACTGGAACCGGCCGGAGGCTACAGCGGAGGCGTTCCGGGAGGGATGGTTCCGGACGGGGGATACGGCGGTGGTGGAGGGGGGCGTGTATCGCATCCTGGGCCGGACTTCGATCGACATCCTCAAGAGCGGCGGGCATAAATTATCGGCGCTCGAAATCGAGGAGGCTCTGCTGGAGCATCCGGCGATTGCGGAGTGCGCGGTGGTGGGAATCGACGATCCGGAGTGGGGTCAGAGGGTAGCGGCGGCGGTGGTGCTCAGGGCCGGACAGACCCTTGACCTCGAAGGGATGCGCTGCTGGGCCCGGGAGCGGATCGCTCCGTACAAGATGCCGACGGCGCTGAAGGTGGTGGACGCCCTGCCCCGGAACGCCATGGGGAAGACGGTGAAGGCGGAAGTGGTTAAGGCGTTTGGTGTTAAGTGCTAGGTGCTAAGTGCTGAGTGCTAGGTGCTGAGTGCTTGGTGCTAGGTGCTGAGTGCTGAGGTGGCTACCCTCCGGGATATCCCCCCCTCCCATATCTCGGGTCGGGGGCCTTTGGAATCAACTAGTTACAGGTTTCAAAATCAGCTAACTATCTCAGAATCATCAACTTCCGTCGTTGTATCACATTCCAAAAGGTTTATGGGTTATGTGCTCGGCGGCTCAGATGCGGCTGCGCCGTCGCTATGGGACTGGGTCATGCGGATTCTGCCTTAGCCAGCGGCAAGTGGGGGAATTCGTGTAACAAAATGTAAAGAGTATGAAAATAAATGAGTTATACACAACATGTCGCATAAGTGTTGATTTTAGAGATGTTAGCAATATGCCGATGAAAAGAAAGGGTTTATTTTCGATTCCGCGCTCCAATTTGGGCTGTTTTGGCGAGTTAAGGTTGTAAGTGTTGAAAATAAACGAGTTGTGTGTCCTATTGCATATAAGTGCAGATTCCATTGGAGTTACGTCGATGATGGTCCGGTGGCAATGCATAGATTCAGGATGGCAGATTGTTGGAATTAATCGGCAAGTTGATGCGGAATTTTATGCGGGGTGTGCGGGGGGATGGATTCAGCGCGGCCCTACGGGACGCGGGCGAACGGGCTGGGCCTGTACCCGGGGTATCGCTCGCGTCGCGCTCGCTTCACCCCGGGCTACTCTCGCATCACCCCTTGCGGGGTGATTTTGGGTCGGGTCGGGTCGAGGATTTGTAGTTGGCAGGGTGGGAGCGGGAGAGTGGCAGGTTGAAACTTGATCGCTGCTGAGTACGGTTCATAGTGGAACGAAGAGAAAATACGGGAACAGGGGTATGAATCCTTGTTCTCCACAGATTTGCTTCTTTGGCATTGGGCGATTGTTCGCTAGACTTTTGCCAGAGGTGCGTTTCGGATTAATGTCGCCTTAGGTTGGACGGCGACAATTGCAATCTTGAGCGCTGAATATGCTGACTAAGACACCGTTGCGAAATTCCGGTACCTCATCGGGCGCAAACCGAAAGCCCAGGCTCCTGGACCTATTCTGCTGTGCGGGAGGTGCTGGAGTAGGCTATGCGCGAGCGGGATTCGATGTTGTGGGCGTCGATCTCAGTCCTCAGCCACACTACCCTCTACCTTTTCTCCAAGCTAATGCTCTAGAACTCGACCCTGAGTTTATTGCGACATTCGACGTTATCCACGCATCGCCCCCCTGCCAATCCTATTCTGATTTGGCAAAGCGTAACGGGAACGCCCATGAATGGCCACGTCTCGTTGAGCCGGTTCGCGACATGCTGATCCGGTCAGGACTTCCGTACATCATCGAAAACGTAGAAGGCGCGCCACTCATTAACCCGGTAGTGCTTTGTGGAACGATGTTCAAGGGGCTTCGCGTGTTGCGGCACAGGCTATTCGAAGCGAATTTTCCGATACTCACCCCTCCTCATGGTAAGCATCCGATTTGTCATACTTTTGACAAGCGCAAGGCGCAGTACGGAAAAACAGATGAGATGCGCGACTTTGTTTCGGTCAACGGCGGGGGCAATTGCAGTGTCGCTGCTGCTCGCGACGCCATGGGTATCGATTGGATGACCAAGAATGAATTGAATGAGGCAATCCCGCCTACCTACACCCGGTTTATCGGAAAGCAATTGCTCGATTATTTGGCCAACAAAGAAGCTGCCGCAGTTGAGAATGCCAACTTGGTTAGCGCTAGGATGGTTCCGTCTCGAGGCAGAGCAACGGAGGCCTTGATTGCGTCGCTCGCAACCTGAGAACGAGCCCGAAGCCCTCAGACAAACACTTGTCGAGCTCTTGACCAACTTTGCGGAGGAACTTCGCAATGTTGATCTTCGCCCTAAAGTAATCGCGTTGATCCCGGCTTTTCATAAGCTGCGCGATCTCGGAAGTTCTCTAATCCCGAAGGATGAGGCAACATCGGCCCGTAACAGGGTCATCGCGTATTTCCGGCGCTATCCTTTAACCGTAATAAACGGCGACGAGCTAATGGTAGTCTCCGGCATCGCAGAGTGGGCGCGACGCCTCAGAGAGCTTCGTGTTCAGTTTGGCTGGTCAATTTTCTCTGGCGTAACTTTTCGCCAAATGGCCGATGAGGCGAATGACGCACAAGATCTGCAAGAGGCCTTGGGTATCGAAGCCACACTCGGGATTCATCCATCTAAGATCAAGCCGGACCAGTACGTGCTAATGCGAGTAGAGCAGGACCGTCGAGCTGCGCATCGATGGAACGTCTTGAATGAAGTAAGGCGCAAAAAAGCGTCAGTTTCAGATAAGATCATCGAGTATTTTCGCAAGAATGTTGGAGAAGAAATAACAGGCGAGGAGTTGAGATACCTTGCAAAAGATCGAAATGAATGGGCCAGGCGTGTACGTGAGCTAAGAACAGAGCAGGGCTGGCCTATTGTGACAAAGAACAGCGGTCGAACGGATTTGGCGATTGGCGTTTATGTTCTAGAGGAAGACCGGCAGGCCTACGCACATGACCGCATTATTCCCGACCCTGTGCGAGTAGAAGTGCTTCAGCGGGACGGTCATCAATGTGTGCGATGCAGTTGGAGTCGGGCAATGCTTTCGCACGACGACCCGAGAAAGATGCTTGAATTGCACCATGTCAAGCATCATATAGACAAAGGCGAGAACACAGCGGAAAACCTGATTACTCTTTGCAATGTTCACCACGACGAGGAGCACCGTCAAGACAAGGGTTAAGACACACTCCCTGAAAAGGGGTCAGATCCTTTGGATACCCTAACGCCGAAACAACGAAGTGCGGCGATGGCTGCTGTGTCGGCCAAGAATACCGGCCCAGAAATTCTAGTCAGAAAACTGTTGCATGGCCTTGGATTCCGATTCAGGCTCCACGTGAAGGAACTTCCCGGCAGCCCGGATATTGTCCTTCGAAAGTGGAGGAGCGTTGTTTTTGTCAATGGGTGCTTTTGGCACGGGCACACATGCGCTCGCGGTCGCGCACCCACGTCCAACGTGGAGTTCTGGCAACGAAAGATCGGGAAGAACCGTGAGCGGGACAGCCGAGTAGGTCGCGAGCTCCGAAAAGATGGCTGGCGAATTCTGACGGTGTGGCAATGCGAGACGAAAGATCAATTGCGACTTCAGCGTAGATTGATCCGCTTCCTCGACAAGTCAAAATGAACTCGTTATCGAATGTCATCGCAAACTCCTCGACAGCTGTTCACGATGGCCAGCCGTTGCTGGGGCCGATCCGCGGCTTGTACGCGGATCGGCCTTTCGCTTAGCTGGAGTGGTGGAGGTGGAGGAAGAACATCCCCCAGCGGCTAAAGCCCTGCGTTGATTCTGCCTGTTTACGGCACGGATAAATCCGTGCCCTTTCAAAGCGGCGAGCCTGGAAGCAAGTTCGGCTCCGGGTTTAGGGCCCGGAGCCGAAGGTGGTGGATGAGTTGTGGGTGGGTTTAGAGGCCGGGACCGCCGGGTCCTGCGGGGGGTCCGCCGGGTCCGCCGGGTGCCATGCCTGGACCACCGGGAGCGCCAGGTGCGCCGGGTCCGCCTGGACCACCGGGGCCCTGCTGACGCTTGGGGGCTACGAAGACTTCAGGGTTGAGTTTGCCGCGGTGGCAGGTGCCGCAGGAGAACTCTGCGGGCTTGGGGGCATCGGCGGCTACGTTGAGAGCGGCGGCCTTCTTGAGCTGCTCGGCCTTGAGGCTCTCAGTCATGGTGTACATAATGCGGGCGATCTCCTTGTTGGGCTTGGAGTCGTCGGCGTTGTTCATCATGGGGCGGCCGTTGGGCTGCTTCTTGACGGGGTCGGGGGTGTGGCAGTCTTCGCACTCTGCGCCGAGGTCGCTCTCCCACTTGCGCATGATGTCGCGAACCTGCTGGCCGGAGGTGTCCTTGGGGAGGACCTTGAGGTTGGTCGGGGGCGGGGGAGGCGTGCGGGGAGCGCCGCCGGGACCGCCGGGACCAGCCTGCATTCCGGCTGGCGGACCCTGCTGGCCCTGTGGCTCCTGAGCGGCTAGAACAGTTGAAAACACGCAGACTGTGACGAGACAGGCTGCCAGGGCTGCGGGAAGAATCAATCTTGATTTCATGAGCGGGGAATCCTTTGGGATTAGGGTCTTACTACCAGATGGACGTGATTCTACGCGAGAAAGACTAATTTTCCGGTAAGAGATTTGGGTCCGGAGAGGCAAATGTGAGCGGGAATGGCAAATCGCAGGGGCAGATGGATGGCCTGCTTGATGCCGATGCGGGGGGTGATGAGGCACTCGGGGACCGGAAATCCGTCGTCGCGGAGCTGGAGGGGGGAGCGGGAAGAGCAGGTCGAGCGCGTTGTGGGCGGCGCGGGTGATGGTGAGCGCCTGGCAGAGACGGCTGGGTCCGCTGGTGAGGAGACGGGGTTTGGAGGTGGGCGGGAGGGTGCGATTTAGGGCCATTTGATGGAGGCCGGTTACGGGTTCGAGAGCGCGGATGAGGACGCAGCCGGCGAGGTTGTGGGATTCGCAGGAGACGTTCATGCAGAAGTAGCGGCCGTAGATGGAGTAGACGTAGGCGTGCCCGGCGGGGCCGAAGAGGACCTGATTGCGGGGAGTGGGGCCGCGATGGGCGTGGGCGGCCGGGTCGGGCGTGGGGCTGTGGGGGCCGAGGTAGGCTTCGGCCTCGACGATGCGGCCTGCCATTTTGCCGTGGACGAGAAGCTTGCCGAGGAGGCGTGGAGCGACCTGATCTGGCGGTAGCTCGAAGAAAGAGCGGGGGAGGAGAGTACCGATCATCGCAAGATCCAGCGGTGGGATTTCTTCCTACAGGTCTCCGTGGGCGGTTTCGGCGTTGTCGAAGGTGGTGAACCTGGAGATGAAGTTGAGGATGACGGTGCCGGTGGGACCGTTGCGCTGCTTGGAGATGATGATCTCGGACTTGGCGCGGTCTGCCTCTGCCATCTCTTCGTCGCGGTTGTAGTAGGCCTCGCGGTGGATGAAGGCGACGACGTCGGCGTCCTGCTCGATGGAGCCGGACTCGCGGAGATCGCTGAGGAGGGGGCGCTTGTCTTCGCCGCGGCGCTCGGAGGCGCGGGAGAGCTGGGAGAGAGCGATGACGGGGACGTCGAGCTCTTTGGCCAGAGCCTTGAGACCGCGGGAGATGGCGGAGACCTCCTGCGTACGGTTTTCGTAGCGCTTGCCGCCCTGCGAGGGGAGGGTGGCGGACATGAGCTGGAGGTAGTCGACGACGATGAGGTCTAGGCCTCCGTGGGTCTGCTTGAGGCGGCGGGCCTTGGCGCGCATCTCGGAGAGGGAGATTCCGGCGGAGTCGTCGATGAAGATGCGGGCCTCGACGAGCTGCTCGAGGGCATGCTGTAGCTTGCCCTGATCTTCGCGGCCGAGGAAGCCGGTCTGGAGCTTGCGCTGGTCGACGCGGGCCTGCGAGGCAAGCATACGGCGGAGGAGCGATTCCTTGGACATTTCGAGGGAAAAGACCGCGACTGTGGATTTGCCGGCGACGGCGGCGTTCTGGGCGATGTTGATGGCGAAGGCGGTTTTGCCCATGGATGGGCGGGCGGCGATGATGATGAGCTCGCCCTTCTGAAGTCCGCTGGTCATGCGGTCGAGGTCGTAGAAGTGGGTGGCGAGTCCGGTGATCTCGCGGGCCTGCTTGTAGAGGTTGTCGATGGAACCGAAGGAGTTGGCGACGATGGAGTCGAGCGGCTCAAGGCCGCGGACGATGCCCTTTTCGCTGACTTCGAGGAGGCGCTGCTCGGCGTCGCCGAGGACTTCGAGTGCGGTCTCGGACTGGTCTGCTGCGCGGGCGATGGCCTGAGAGCAGATGCCCATGAGGCGGCGGAGCAGGCTCTTGTCCTTGACGATGCGGATGTACTCGTCGATGACGGGGCGGCGGGGAAGGCCTTCTGTGAGCGAGGCGAGATAGGCGACTCCGCCTACGGCTTCGACTTCCTTGTAGCGGCTGAGTTCCTCGGCCAGTGTGACGATGTCAACCTGGCGGCCGGCGTCGCGCAACTCGCCCATGCGCTGATAGATGCGGCGAT
>Ga0326728_10018400_pt1 | contig 13779 bp, 12 predicted proteins | sample MB3enrmetagenome_FD_207602 | JGI IMG/M metagenome (GOLD analysis project Ga0326728, IMG submission 207602) | Lab enriched peat soil microbial communities from McLean, Ithaca, NY, United States - MB31MN | ecosystem: Environmental > Terrestrial > Soil > Wetlands > Peat | place: USA: New York... | reverse complement strand
CGGTTTGTGCGGTGACCGCAGGCGGCAGCGCGTAGGTCAATTCGGGATCCACCAGCGCGACCCGCGGCAGCATCATCGGGCTCCGCAAGCTCGCCTTCACACCGTGTTCCGCCGATCCCAGCACGGCGTTGCGCGTCACTTCGCTGCCGGTGCCGGCGGTCGTCGGCACAGCAATGAACGGCAGTGGCTGCACTGTGATCGCGCGCCCGTTTCCCACTACCTCCAGAAACTCCAGCGGCTCGCCGCCGTTGGTGGCGATAGCGGCAATCGCTTTGCCGGCGTCAATGGCGCTGCCTCCGCCCATCGCGATCACGACGTCGCAGCCGGCGTCCTGCGCGCGCCGCGCGCCCGCGCGCACCAGTTCGACCGTGGGTTCGCCGGACACACTGAAAGTCTCTGCCTCGAGCGCCGAGACAAGCCATGCCGCGCGCTCGGTGGATGCACCGGTCACCACCAGAGGGCGGGCGCCGAAACTGCGCGCCAGTTCAGGGAGGGTGGCAGCTGTGCCTTCGCCGAAGACAATGCGCGTTGCGGTCGCGAACTCGAATCGCATGGTTCTACCAGTCCTGAGGATCTGGGAAGACTGCGTTGTACTGCGCTCTTTGCCGCGGCTCGGCCATCATGGGCGCCACCGCATCGCGCCACTTCGCGTAGTGCGCGGTCTCCTTGTGCGCGGCTGCCGCTTCCGGCGTGCGATAGACCTCTGTGAGCACAAACCGCGTCGCATCGTCCTCGAGCTGCATCACGTCAAAACGCGCAATGCCTGGCTCCTGCACGCTCGCGCAGGCGTTCTCGATGGTAGCCTGCCTGAACTCCTCTACGGACTCGGGCTTGACGTGCACGTGCACGTGAACAATCAGCATCGCATTTGCCTCCGCTCCTTATCCTATCGCCAGGCTGTCCTGTTCGGGCAGAAGGTTGCTGTTACCTCGCGGAACATTGGTTGGGCGCGGTTCAAGCGGGCGATTCCTGCAAGTGCGGAGAAGATGTTGAACGAGCTTGAGGTGGCCATTCAAGAAACCGATCACCGGTGTCGCTGAACCCGCGCACCGATGGAGCATTGGTCATTATGTTGGCATCAGGTCGGGCGCCGGCTTGGCCAGCAGCACGCCGAGGGCGCAACTCGCCATGCGCGCCAGTTCTCCGTCGGCGCGGCTGGTGAGAACAATCGGGACTTTCGCTCCAACCACAACGCCCGCGGCCAACGCTCCGGCCAGGTACTGAAGCTCCTTGAAGAGGATATTTCCAGCTTCCAGATTGGGAACCATGAGAAGATCCGGATCTCCCGCCACCGGCGATTTGATCTTCTTGATCTTTGCGGCGTCGCTGGAAATGGCATTGTCGAATGCCAGCGGACCATCGACGATGGCGCCGGTAATCTGTCCGCGGTCGACCATTTTGCAAAGGGCGGCGGCATCGAGCGTGGATGGAATGGCGGGGGTGACTGACTCGACCGCCGACAGGATTGCGACCTTGGGGCTCGCGACCTCGAGCGTATTCAACATGTCGATCGCATTCTGCAGAATGCTGATTTTGGTCTCCAGGTCCGGCTGGATATTAACCGCCGCATCGGTAACGAAAAGGGTCTTGTGATAGGACGGAACATCCAGAGCGAACACATGGCTGATGCGCCTTCCCGTGCGCAGGCCTCCTTCGCGAGAGACCACGACGCCCATGAGTTCGTCGGTGTGCAGAGAACCTTTCATTAGCATTTGCACTTCGCCTTTGCGAGCCATTTCGACGGCCCGGATGGCTGCCATGCGGCTATTTTCGATGTCAGCGATCTGAACGGTTCCCAGGTCGAGTTGCAAAGCGCCCGCCACACTGCGGATCTTGGCTTCAGAACCCACAAGAACCGGAACGATCAGATTGTCCTTGAATGCCTGAATCGCGCCGCCGAGAGATACTTCGTCGCACGGCCAGACAATCGCGGTTCTCACCGCCGGCTTGGAGGTGGCACGCGCGATCAAGCCAAGGTAGTGACGATAAGGGTTATTCACGATGAGCTGTGGCACAGGGAGCGTGGACCAACGCAGCTTCTGCTCCGGCGCCATGAGCCGGGCAGTGCCCGAAAAGATCGGCGTACCGGCGCCATTTTTTGCTTCGCAATCGAAGTGAATCGTCTTTGTTCGATCGTCCTTGGCCGTAACCTGCACCTTGACGAGAATGCGATCTCCGACGTGGATGCGATGCTGGAACGAGAGGCTGACGTTGGTCAGCGTGCATCCCGGCCCCGGTATGTTCATGCTGAAGAGACCGGAGATGAGCGAGGCGCACCACATGTTCGGCCCGGTCGGAGGTATTCCCCCGGCGCGATCGATACGTTCATCGATATTCAGAACGGAATGGAACCCGGAAATCGAGGCGAACGCCATGGCGTCATCCGTGGTGAGAACGTGCTCAGTCCCGGCTATGTCGCCCACTGAAATTTCGTCGTATGTCTTGCTCTCAATAAATCCCAGATTCATGCAGATCACTTCCCGCTCAGGCTCCATCCAATGTGAGCCGTTTATGCCATGGTATGATCCGCGAGCACCGCTCAACGTGACTGCAATCACCGATGCCAGATAGCGAGAACTAAATCAGAAGAATGTCTGAATGAGGTCGACGACATCGTACGCGCTGTTCACCAGGGCCAATACGCGCCATTTGTCGAAGGTCAGGCAAGGATGCGCGATGTCGAAAGCGATCATATCGCCGGGCTGAATGTCATCGTTGGCGGCAATCTGCAGGTACGCGTGCTGATCCATCATCCGGGTAACCATCCAATTTGCCGGAACGGCATGCGGCGTAATGCTTCCGGGTCTGAAGTGCAATGCCGGAACAGGCAAGCCCGAGTCAAAGGCTGCATCGCGTCTGCCAAGGCCCACAATCGCCTTGTTGGCTTCAGGAACGGACTGCACGTATGCCCAGACCTGCAAGGCCGTCTTGAGCCCCGCGCCCATTTGCCGCGCCACGGGGTTGCTTTTGAGGATCCTGTCTTGCGCTTTTCGATACGTGCCGACATCGTGCGTCAAATAGCACCCGGGGCGCAAGACTACTTCGACAGCATGTTCAAAATCTCGCGGAGAAAAAACTTCGGCGACCACGTCATACCAGGCCGAGCCCGCGCCAGAAAGCAGGATCGGCGCGCGTTGGAAGAGCTTTCTTGCCGCGATTTCTTTTGTCACGTCCACGGCGTGAAGCAGAAATGCGCGAATGGCTGTCTCGTCATCGAGGACGCCTTCGTAGACTTCAACTCCGCAGAGCGCGATGGCATGGCTCCATTTGCCCAGAGCGTTAAGGATCGACTGGAGTTGCTCGTGATTGCGCACGCCGGCCCGGCCGCCGTCCACTCCCACTTCGAGCAGCACATTCAGCCTCGCTCCGCAATGCGAGAAGTACGATCCAAGCTGGTCGACTTGCCCGGCAGAATCGATCAGGCAGTAAAACTCAAATTCGGGATCGCGCAGCAGCCTGGCAATGACCGCCATGTTCTGCTTGCCGATGAGCTGATTGGCCATGAGCACGCGGCGCACGCCGTGCGCGTAGGCGACTTGCGTTTGATGCGCCGTGGCCAGCGTAATGCCCCAGGCGCCCGCTCGAAGTTGCAGGTCAAACAAACGCGGCGCCATGGTGGTTTTTCCGTGGGGAGCCAGTCTGACGCCATATGCGGCCGTGAAATGCCGCATCCAATCAAGGTTGTGCTGCAGCGCATCTTCATAAAGCACCGCAGCAGGCAGCGTGAGATCCTCGCGCAGCAGGTTCCAGCCGCGCCGCACAATTTCATCGTGGGCAATAGGCTGCTCCAGCAATGCGATGCCCTTGTTCAATGCGTCAATTGCTCCAGGGTCGTGAGCCGGACCAGCGCCCGTCTGTCTTAATGGATCCATTTCCAGCCTCAGAGTGCGGCAAATTCCAGTTGCCTGATTTCTTCGATGTATCTGGCCCACATGTCAGAGGAACATTGATGCGCCTCTGGTGCGCGCATCGGGGCTCCATCTTTCCGTGCCAACTTGACGTTGAAGTACTTGAATCAATCTGTCAAGGTGGGCGGCCCGGCATTGACTCTTACAGAACGCGCACGCTCCAGGCCCGGTTTGTGTAAACTTCTGTCTGATGCAGTCGCTGCTTGAAAGGCTGAACGACAGTTCGCGTTTTCTCATCGCCGCTGAGCTCGTATCGGTGCGCGGTTCCATGACTGAGGTGAGCGCGATCAAGGCGCGAAGTCTTGCCAATGAACTCGTCGCTTGCCCCGAGATTGACTGGATCTCGATTACCGATAATGCCGGCGGCAACCCTCAAATGGCGCCGCTCGCGCTAGGCCGGCCCATTCTCTACGCCGGTAAGGAAGTCGTGATCCACCTTACCTGCAAAGACAAGAACCGCAATGGCCTTGAAAGCGAAGCCTGGATGCTCAACAGCGAAGGCTTCCGCAACATCCTGGCCATGACCGGCGATTACCCGGTGAGCGGGGCGGACGGATTGGCAAAGCCGGTTTTCGACATCGACTCGGTGGGCCTGATCTCGCTGCTCAATAAGATGAACCAGGGACTTGGTCAAGGCGAGGCCGGCGGCGGCCAGCGGCTGGACAAAACGCAGTTTTGCATCGGCGCTGTGACCACGAACTTCAAACTGCGCGAGGGCGAGGTGGTCCCGCAGTATCTGAAGCTCAAGAAGAAAATCGAATGCGGTGCGCGGTTCATCATCAGCCAGATCGGCTTTGATGCGCGCAAGACCTCGGAACTGCGATGCTACATGGATATGCATGGCGCAAAGGACACGCCCCTGATTGGCAACGTGTATCTATTAAGTTCGCGTGTCGCAGAAATCTTTCGCGAGGGCCGCATTCCTGGCGTTGTGGTTTCCGATCCCCTTTTCGAGTTGTGCAGGCTTCACGGTCAGTCGTCCGATCGCGGCAAGGCTTTCTTCGTCGAATTTGCGGCAAAACAGATTGCCATCTGCCGCGGTTTGGGCTACCGCGGTGCGTACCTGGGTGGAATACACGATTTCAAATCGATCAAGAGAATCCTTGCTGTGGAGCGGTCGTTTGGCCCTGATGACTGGAAGCAGTTTGCCCGCGAAATCCAGTTCTCCCGGCCGGGCGAATTCTTTTATTACGAGGCGAGTCCCGTGACCGGTCTTGCCAATCCCGAGCGCAAGGCGCCGCGGCCCCCAGCATCCGGCCGTCAAGTGACGATGGTCTACGCGATCTCAAAACTGGCGCACCACACCATGTTCGAAGTGGGCAAGCCGGTCGCGAGGCTGGGTGCAAGCCTCTGTGCGCGCGCGCGCGATCCGATGCAGGGGCCGGCGCCGATGCGGGCGCTGGAGAAGCTTGGCAAGTCAGCTCTTTACCACTGCAAGGATTGTGGAGACTGTTCGTTGCCCGACATCGCGTTTCTCTGCCCCGAATCGCAGTGCGCCAAGAACCAGCGTAACGGCCCCTGCGGGGGCACGCGCGAGGGCCATTGCGAAGTGGATGGGTTGGGCGACTGCATCTGGCTGCGCGCCTACGAGCGCCTGAAGCACGATGGCAGCGAAGAACACATGCTCGACCACGCTCCAGTGGTCCAGAATCAGGGACTGCGCGGGACGTCGGCCTGGGCAAATCTCTGGCTCGGCCGGGACCACTCGGCCAGGCATACCGATGCGGCGCTCAAGAGCTCCGAGGATGGGTCGAAATAGTTCGGCTGCGCCGGATTCTGGGCAACCCGCTGACGGATCGTCGGCCGTAAACAACCCCAAAACAGCGATTTAGAGAAGATCTTATACAGACCAGGCTTTTGCAGTGGCTATTTAGTTGTGGTCTCGACTAAAATTGGACCGTATTGGTCCAAAAACTCCTCTCGAACCTCGAGAACGGTAGATCGAAATGCCACGCAAGCTTCACATCATCGGCGAGTTGATGAACAACTCCTATGCGCGCGCGCGCCGCGCATTCACGGAGCGTAATCCGGCCGGCTACCAGGAACTCGCACGGCTACAGTCAGAGGCTGGCGCCGACTATCTCACACTGAACCTGGATGGGACACAGCGCATTCAGGTACGCCGCCAGGAGATGCTCGACTTCCTGCCCGAGGTCGTTGCGGCCGTTCAGGAGATCACATCGACGCCCATCGCCTTTGACAACCCCTCGGTCGACTACCATCGTGTGGCGCTTAAGCACTATGATCGCGCCAAAGGCGGCCCGCCGATTCTGAACTCGCTGGCGGCTTCGCGCGAGCGGCTCGATGAGATGGTCGAGCTCGTCAAGCACTATGACACGCTCGCTGTGGTGATGGCCTCTGAGACATTCGCGCCCGACGGTACAGCTCAGTGCCTCAATCCTCAGGACTCCTACCGTGCCGCGAAGTATTTCGTCGAACTGCTCCAAACCAAAGCCGGCCGCCGCAACGACCAGATCATTATCGACATAGGCCTTGCGCCGGTGGGCGCCGATACCTACGGCCTGATCAATATCGGCCTTGATGCCATGCGGCTCATCTCTGCCGATCCCGATCTCAAGGGCGTACATCTCATCGTAGGTCTCTCAAACTTTGCGTGGGGAACTCCAAAAATAGTGAAGGACGAACTCGAAATGGCCTATCTAACGCTGGGAATGGAGGCTGGCCTCGATTTTGCGCTCGCCAATCCCGAAAAGAATCCCGCGCCGCTTGCCCTCGATCATCCCATGGTGACCAGGTTGCGCGAAGCGCTTGCGCACGGCCGGTCCCAGGAAGGCGAGACGTCAGAGATTTCGGGTTACCGCCAGGCCGAGGCCATCATGAATATCTGCCGCGAGCTCGAGGCCGTCGACTTCTGAGATGCAAGGCGCCGTCCAGATTCCTGCTGCAACTGCCGGCCGCCAAGTGTGGCTTCGCGTTGGCACGCTCATCGATGGCTCAGGCTCCGCGGGCTCGGGCTCCGCGGGCCCAGGCGCCACACCGCTGCGCAATGCGCACGTAGTCTACAGCAAAGCCGGAATTCTCTATGCCGGCGCCGATACGCCGCCCGCCGATCTGGTGAAGAACGGCCACACGGCAACTGCGCCAGATGCCGAACTGCCCGACTACACCTTGCTCCCCGGACTCATTGATGCGCACACGCACATCTTTCTTGAGGGTGGCGAACTCGATCTCGACAAGCGCGCAGCCTTCTTGAAGCAGTCGCCTGAAGAGCTGCTCGAGCTGGCCAGGGCGCGCCTCGAAAAGATCGTTGGCATCGGCGTGACGGCCATGCGCGACTGCGGCGATAAAGATGGTGTCGGCTTGGCGCTGAGCAGGCTTTGCTCCTCTCCCGATCGGCCGCTTATGCCCTACATCGACAGCCCGGGCGCGGCGATCCATCATCGAGGGCGCTACGGCAGCTTCATGGCCGAGCCGCTGGAGAGTTTTCGAACCGCCGCCGAATGCGTGGCAGTGCGCGTCAATGCCGGCGCCGATCGCATCAAGCTCATTCCCTCCGGCATTATCAACTTCAAGCAGGGAGCAGTCACAACCGCGCCGCAGATGACAACCGAAGAGGTCGGCGCGATTGTTGCTGCCGCCAAAAGCCACAACCGGCAAACAATCGCGCACGGCTCGGGAGACGAAGGAATCGAGCGAGCGATCGAGGGCGGCGTCGATTCCATCGAGCATGGATTTTTTCTGCGCGACGATCAGCTCGCCAAAATGCGCGACCGGCAGGTTGCGTGGGCGCCCACGTTTTCACCCGTGCAAAAGCAGGTGGACCATGCAGATCGATTGGGTTGGGACGCGCAGGTGGTTCGAAATCTGAGGAAGATTCTCGACCGGCACGCGGCCACTTTGGTGAAAGCCCACGCCATGGGCGTTCAGATCATTGCCGGCAGCGACGCCGGCTCATGCGGCGTAGCTCACGGGCTCGGATTTTTTGAAGAGCTTGAGTCAATGGAGCGGGCCGGACTTTCACCCGCTGCGATCGTCCACTCGGCAACCGGGGCAAGCGCCAGGCGGCTTGCATTCAAGGAGAAGTTCGGAGAAATCAAACCGGGTTATCTGAGCCGCTTTATTCTCACGCGCCATTCGCCGCTGGAAACCGTCGCCAATCTTCGCAAACAAAGATTCATCATTTTCGATGATCAGGTCTTCGCGACAGGCGAAACACCCGACATCAGCGGGCTGTGAAAGCCCGACCACTGGGCCACTCAGAGCTCGATAAACATCGCGCCGTCTTCTACCGCGAGTCCAATGCCCGCGGCCGCCGCCGCCTCATTGAGCGCGGCGTCGAGCATCACCACGGGATCGGAGCTTACATCGAGACGCCGCATCAGTCCTTCACCCTTCTTGCCGCCGGCCGTCAGAGTGATCTTCAGCCCGCGCCGTTTGCATCGCACCGCGGTTCCATCTTCGAGCTTCGTGTTCATCGGTTTAATATAAGCATCCACATAGTGAACGCCGATTCCCGACTTGTCCTGGGTGTGCTCGGGAAGTTTTTCTTTCGCGGCTGGGTTCAGATCGCAGAGTTTCGATTTCACGCTTAGCTCCGTTGGTCCCGCTATTGTTTTGATCTCAGGTATTCGTCCATGGTTATTCTGAAGGCGCGAATGTGGTCGGGAGTGCTTCCGCAGCAGGCGCCCACAACATTTGCGCCCGCTTCGAGCAGAGGCACAAGGCCCTTGACCATCTGCTCCGGGGATTCGTCGTAAATGATTTTCATGTTCTCAAGCCGTGGCTTTCCGGCATTGGGCTGCACCATCACCGGCAGGTTGGTTGCGCTCTTGTACCGCACCACGGCGGCGCGCGCGCGTTCCATCTCCATGCCTGTCCCGCAGTTCAGCGCCACCACATGCGCGCCATGCTCTTCCATGAACTTTGCTGCACGCTCGGGATCGATGCCCATCATGGTGCGAAACGTCGAGCCGTCGAGCGTGACGTCGTAGGCCATCGAACCAATGATGCAAGGCGCGCCGGCCTTTTGCGCCGCTTCAATGCCCAGCAAGAGCTCTTCGAGTGACGTCTGCGTTTCAACGATAATCGCATCTGCGCCGGCCCCGACCAACGCATCAGCTTGCTCTTCGAATGCGCTGCGCACCTGGTCTTCGGAGAAGTCACCGAAAGGCTTCATCAAACCGCCAAACGGCCCAATGTCGCCGAGCACATAGCCATCTCGCTCGCCAAATGCCTGACGCGCAATGGCCACGCCTGCCTTGTTGATTTCGGAAACGTGATCCGCTTCGCCGTGGCGGTTGAGCATGATGCGGGAACCACCAAATGTATTGGTGATGAGACACTCCGAGCCAGCCTCCACGTAGCGGCGCTGGATCTCGAGCACCCGCTCGGGATGGTTCAGATTCCACGCCTCGCCGCAGTTACCCTGCTCTAACCCCGCCAGCATCAGCTGCGTTCCCATGGCGCCGTCGCCCAGCAGGGGCCGCTCCAGCATTGCTTCCTGAAAGAGTTTCTTCATCGTTCCTCTGCTTCCTCAGCCAACTCCCTTTGTACCAGAGCATAGTGGATGGTTTCGAACACGATGCCCCATTTGTGATCGCGACTTGAAACCTCGCAGTAACATCCCGCTCCGGTAGGCATGCGCTTCCATTCGAGAACGGCATTCAGCCGCTCCCCCTTGAGTGGCTTTTCCCGCTCAATCGCAGCCATCAACGCATCGGCGTCTTCGATAAAGCGGCACATATACGTGTAGCCATCGTCGCCCGCAGCGGGCAGGCACTCCTGCTCGCGAATCGGATACCCGTCGGCGCGCGGCCCAAGCTTGACGCGGTAAAGAAACGTAAGCGGACGGCCCATATTTGTGCAGGTAGTTCCATCGTAGCGGAAGACCGCGTCCACGGAGCCGTCCGGTTCCATGCGCAATGTGAGCCGCTCCTCGGTCCATCGTTCCAGAGCTTTCTTGTTGATCTGATACTGCGCATTGCGATCAATCGTGGGCACGCGCATCTGAATCTGTTCTCCCGTGGTTCGCGGAGCTCTGCGGTAGGGCGCGCGGCGGTACTGGCATGGACCAAACGAGCAGCGCTCGCAGGGAACAAGGGTTGTGAGCCTTTGCAGCCGATCTGTGTGCCACGTCAGCCCGAACGCCGCCAACTGCGTCTTCTTGGGCCGCAGCATGCCTGAGTCGAGCACTTCTACGGAGGAAGGAAATACCTCAGACCGCGTCTTCTTGAGCACATCGAGGAATCGCGGCTGCTCCTGAATATCCCACTCCGGATATCCGGGGCTGTAGTGAGGCAAGACCGCCATCTGCCGCTGCTCCGCCCAGTCGCAAAGCCGGGCTCCGGCCAGCGTCGTCAGGTGCTCCACGACCGCGGACGCGTAGACCTCGAGAAAGAAGTACTCGTCGGGTTTCTCGTCGGTCCAAAGCCGGCGCGCTTCTTCCTCGGCTTCAGGGCCGGCGCCAACCGCGACCAGAATCACGCTATGCGCCCCGGCATCCTTGAGCGTGTTCCGGAGCCGCTGGCTTCGAAACCGCACTCCGTCAACAGAGATCGAATCGCCGGCAATCTCAAATTGCTCGGCCTCCCGTGCGTACATCCAGGGCCTGCCATGTTGCGCGTACCAATCCCGCGCCCAGCAGGCCAGTTCGCGCGCTCGGCCTTCGAGTACCCAGCCTTGCGGAAAGCCGAGCAGCCGCGCATACTCCTCCTCCCGCACGTCGAGCGACGAGAGCGCGCAGGCCAGCTCGATCTTGTCGATCTTGTCGCTCTTGTCGCTTAGGGCAGGCACGGCATCGTCTCCACGGGTTTGAACTGGCAGCCTTCCACGAAGAAGTTGAAGAAATCAGGATGCGTTTCCAGCCGGCAATGCTGAACCCGTTTCACCAGTTCTTCGAGTTCCTGCCGCTTGGTTTTCGACAGCAACGCAATCGTTGCCCCTTCGATCGCGGTATTGCCGGCCTGCACAATCTTCGCCGCCGGCAGATTCGGCACCAGCCCGATGCGCTTGGCAGATTCCACTCCGATATGCCGCCCAAATCCTCCTGCGAGATAGAAAACGTCAATATCGTCAAAATCGATTCCGTAGGTGCTGAACACCACGTGCAGTCCCGCGACATTCGCCCCCTTGGCCTGGGCCAGCTCGTTCACATCGCTTTCCAGCAGATAGACCTCCTTCTCCGCGTCGCGGTAGAGATCGATGCGAGCGAGGCCGTCCTCGAAGCGCCCGAATTCATTCATTCGGCCGGTGCGCAAGAACTCGCTGAGCGCGTCCACCAACCCGGAACCGCAGATTCCCTCCGGCGTTCCGTTGCCGATTACGCCAAGTTGGAAGTTGCCCTCGGCGCCAATTTCCACCGCTTCAATCGCTCCGTCCAAAGCCGGCATTCCGCACGCAATCGCTCCGCCCTCGAAGGCCGGTCCGGCGGGGCAGGAGGCGGCGAGGATGCGATTCTTGTTGCCGACGATCAACTCGGTGTTGGTACCGATGTCCATGATCGCGACCAGCCGCTCCTGATGGAGCATATCGACGGCAAGCATTCCCGCCGCGGCATCCGCGCCCACGTGTCCGCTGACGATCGGCGCACCGTACACACGCGCCCGGGGATGGATGGGCAGAAGGCTGTGCTGTCCGGTCTGGGTAAGGCTCGTGCTGGCTCGCTTGCCCGCGGCCATGTCGATTTCGGTGATGGATTGGTAAGGACTTTGACCGATCGAGTACACGCTCTGCCAGAAAAACAGGTCGCGCATGGTGGAATTGCCCACCACCACCATCTCGTAGATGCTCTTGGGATCGACAGGAAACTTCTCGATCGCATGGCTCAGATATCCGGCCAGCGTGCGCATCAGTAGCCGTCCTGGGTGCTCAGTGTCGTACGAAATGCGCGACATCACCTCGGATCCGCCAAAGCGCTGCGGGTTCTCAAACGAAGTGTCTGCAACCAGCTCGCCGGTTTCGAGATCCATTAGCCGAAGCACAACCGTGGTGGTGCCCAGGTCCATCGCAATGCCGTGGATCGGCCCGGTCGAGCGGTCTACCTCGACGCCATCGATCAGGATGCGGTCTCCGTCCCGGGTTACCGCGGGATCGAGCTGAACCGGCCCTTCGATCGCAGCCAGGCCCGACGCGTGCCGTTCAATTCGCATCTGCCCGCGGCGCATCGTATGGCAGCGCACATGCCCGCTCGTGCCGGTCACAAATGTCTGGCAGGAGAGGCGAAAATTGCCTTTCAGATGTTGTTCCGGGTCGGCCCGCGAGGAGAGGAGGCCCATCCCCTCGATGACTTCGACCATGCACTCCTTGCACTTGCCTTGCTTGCGGCAGGAGGTAGGCACGTCAATTTCGAGAGCCTCCGCGTGCTCAAAGAGCGACCGCCCGCTTGCCGCTTCAGTTGATTGTCCGTTGATGGTAAGCGTGACGGTCATTCGAGAAAAGTTCCTACCACTTCCCGGCTTCAAGTTCGGCCTTCAATGCCGCCGCCACGTCGTGCGCTGAACCTTCGCGCTCCTGTTCCTCGCTCCAATGCCATGCGTCCAGGAAGGCGTCGGTTGCTGTTAACCCTTCCTGCATCGCCTGCGCGTCGATGAGCGCCATGAAGCGGTTGTCCAGCATCGCGGTCACAGTGTCGGACTCATCCTCGACGCTGATCTGCGTAGGAATCTCTTGCCAATAGAGAATCTTGTATGTAGCCACGATTCGCACCTGATGTCTTACGCCTGCGCCGTCAGCCGCAAAAACAGATCTACCGCGGCCGAAGCATTTGCTCCATATCCGTCGGCCCCGATTTCATCGGCAAACATCTGGCTGATCGGAGCGCCACCCACTGCCATCTTAATGTGGGTGAGACCGGCGGCGTCAAAGCCGTCAATGACCGTCTTCATATACATCATGGTGGTCGTCAGCAGCGCGCTCATGCCAATGATATTCGGCTTGCATTTCTCCGCCGCGGCCATGAACTTATCGACACTCTGGTCCACGCCGATGTCGTGCACCTCAAAGCCCGCGCCTTCGGCCATCATGCCCACCAGGTTCTTGCCAATGTCGTGCAGATCGCCGCGCACCGTGCCCATCAGCAAAACGCCCTTCGGCTTGGTGCCGCCGTCCTTCGACGTCAACAGCGGCTTCAGGACCGCCATGCCGGCCTTCATTGCGCGCGCCGCAATCAGAACCTCGGGTACGTAAAGAATATTGTGCTTGAAGTCCTCGCCCACCACGCTCATGCCTGCGATGAGGCCGTCAGTCAGAACCTCCTGCGCGGAGCGCCCTTCGGCGAGCGCTTCTTTCGTCAGCCGCTCCACTTCGCCGGCGTTGCCTTCATACAGATTCTGATTCATCAGGGCGTAATCGGGCATTTTCCTTGTCCTCAGCGGGCGCTCACCGTTGTCGCGCGTTTCGAGTTGAACTCCTCAAGGGCTTCCAGCATGGCCAAGATGTTTTCGCGGGGCATGCCAGGGCTGACGCCTCCGCCCACAGAAAGGATGATTCCCTCGCCGCCGGAGCCTTCTAAAACTTCCAGCGTCTCGTCTTTCACCTCTTCAGGCGTGCCGCGCACGGCTACCTCCAGCGGATTCACGTTGCCCATCAGGCAAATGCGGTCACCCACCCGCCGCTTCACTTCAGTAATGTGCCGCTGCTTGCCCCAGTTCAACACGTTAAAACCCGTGTCGGGAAGATGGTCCAGGCACGCGTCCACTTCGGCGTCATTGTGATAAAGCTTCACCCAGTCCTTGGGGAATGCATCGCAAATGCGCTTCAGATAGGGATGCGCGAACTCCAGGTAATGCTCCTCATTCACGAATCCCACAATGTCGTCGAGGATGAAGATGCTCTCGACCGTATCGCCTATCACCTTCTGCTGCGCCTTCAGCCAGTCGATGATCACCCGCGTGCACAGATCGATGAGCTTGTG
>Ga0326728_10018399_pt1 | contig 13780 bp, 8 predicted proteins | sample MB3enrmetagenome_FD_207602 | JGI IMG/M metagenome (GOLD analysis project Ga0326728, IMG submission 207602) | Lab enriched peat soil microbial communities from McLean, Ithaca, NY, United States - MB31MN | ecosystem: Environmental > Terrestrial > Soil > Wetlands > Peat | place: USA: New York... | reverse complement strand
TGGCGCTGGTGAATCTCGGCAACACGCTGGCGCAATTGGGACGGGTGGAGGAAGCGATCGCGACTTACGGTGACCTGCTGGCGCGTTTCGGCCAGTCTAGGGAGCCTGTGCTGCGGGAGTGCGTCGCGAGGGTGCTGTTAAATCTCGCCATTACCCTGGGGCAAGCGGGCCGGGTGGAGGAAGAGATTGCGGCCTACCATGATGTGCTGGACCGCTTCGGCCAGGCCAGCGAGCCTGCGTTACAGGAGCGAGTTGCCAAAGCACTGGTGAATCTTGGCAACAGGCTGGCGCGATTGGGACGGGTGGAGGAAGCGATCGCAATCTACGCTGACGTGCTGGCCCGCTTTGGCGAAGCCAGCGAGCCGGCGCTGCAGGAGGGCGTTGCTAGGGCGCTGGTGAATTTCGGGATTACCCTGGGGCAAACGGGCCGGGTAGAGGAAGAAGTTGCGATCTACCATGATGTGCTGGCCCGTTTCGGCCATTCTAGGGAGCCTGCTCTGCAGGAGCAGACCGCTATAGCGCTGGTGAATTCCGGCGTTACCTTGGGGCGAACGGGCCGGGTGGAGGAAGAGATCGCGGCTTACCGTGACGTGCTGGCTCGCTTCGGCCTGGCCAGCGAGCCTGTGCTGCAGGAGCAGGTTGCTTTGGCGATGATGAATCTCGGCATTACCCTAGGCCAAGAGGGCCGGGTGGAGGAAGCGATCGCGGCCTACCATGACGTGGAGGTTCGTTTCGGCCTAGCCAGCGAGCCTGCGCTGCAGGAGCACGTCGCCAAGGCGCTGGTGAATCTCGGTGTTACCCTGGCGCAAGCGGGCCGGGTTGAGGAAGCGATCGCGGCCTACCGTGACGTGGAGGCTCGTTTCGGCCAAGCTAGCGAGCCTGTGCTGCAGGAGCAGGTCGCCAAGGCGCTGGTGAATCTCGGTGTTGTGTTCTGCCAGGAGAGCCGGTTTACCGAGGGAGTAAGCGCGTGCAAACGCGCATTGGGGGGGACACGGACTCCAAGAGAGATTCTTCCTAAAGTGAAAATTGGAGCGCGCTTGGTCCTGTCCAACTGCTTAAGTGGACTCCGTCGCCATGCCGAAAGCCGAGAGGTGCTCACAATCGCAGCACAGGATATCCAAAAAGCGCCACACGTTCCTGCAGCTCTAGTGGAAGGAGTTCTCAATACCGCGATGACCCGGATCGAGTTTGGTGAGCTCAGGTCTTTGCTGGCGGAGCTTCAGCAACATTCGGATGAGCAGATTAGCGAAATGGCCGTGCTGTACAGCCTTGTCCTTGCAGTGCTCGACCCTGCGCCGAAGCGTCGGGGCGACAGAGCATCAGAAAAGAAGCAGGCTTTGATGAGGGTACCGCGAGAGTTGCGCAAGACTGTACTTGAGAGAGTAGAGGCCATTAGGCGTCGTCGCAAAGCGAAAGACGGAGACAGCTAAAGCAATAGAGTGCGTGGCCGACGGGGCGGTGGATTCTAATCTTAGAGCTTAGCCTCAGGCTTTGAGGGGCTTTGAGGGACGAAACGTAATCTGTCAATCTCGGCAGAAATCTGGGATAGGACATGCCTCGATATTTTCTTCCCGGCATCCTCCGAATGTTTGAGAACTTCTTCCTTCATGAAAGCAAAAAGCAATTTAAGAAGACTTAGCGTGGCCGCCTTTTGGTTATAACGGGCCATTTTTTTGCTTATAGTTTCAGCGCTTTATGATTGAAAGTCTGGCGGGCCCAACGGTGGGCCGCCCGGCAAGCATCTTATGGAGATCGCGAACCATCTCATACGAGATGCCGCGCAGCTGCCTGTTACTTTTCGTCTGGGTTTTGGTGGAGCAGCTGGGGATACCTTTGCCGGCGGCGCCGGTGCTGCTGGCCGCCGGAGCACTCTCCGCCGGGGGCCGAATCAGCTTTCTCATGGCGCTGCTGTGCGGGCTGGCCGCGGCGCTTATGGCCGACAGCGCCTGGTTCGTCATCGGCCGCCGTTACGGCCACCTTGCGCTTCGCCTGCTGTGCAAGTTTTCGCTGGAGCCCGCCGTCTGCGTCCGCCGCACTCAGGACTCGCTGGGCCGCCACCGCGCCGCCGGGTTGATGATGGCCAAGTTCGTGCCCGGCCTGGCCACGCTGGCCGCGCCCGTGGCCGGGCAGAACGGCATGGGCTACGGTGAATTCCTGCTTTTCGACGGCATCGGCGCCACCTGCTGGCTCGCGGCGTGGCTGGCGGTGGGCAGGCTCTTTGGGGATGCGCTTAAGCGCGATCCCCGCCTGCTGAACTGGGCCGGCCGGTTCTTCGGCGTATTGCTGCTCTTCGCCATCCTCGGATTTTTCGTGGGCCGTGTCCTCCGCCGCCGCATGGTCCTCAAAAAAATGGTAGCCGCGCGCGTGGAACCCGAGGCACTGAAGAAACAGCTCGATGCCGGCGAATCGGTTTACATTGTCGACCTGCGCCATCCGCTGGAACTGCTGCCGAACCCCTTCACGCTGCCGGGAGCGCATCATATGTCGCCCAATACGCTGGCCGCGCGTCATCACGAGATTCCCCGCGACCGCGACATCGTGCTCTACTGCACCTGCCCCAGCGAGGCCACCGCCGCCAAAACCGCCATGACCCTGCAGAAGCTGGGCATCGAACGCGTGCGCCCCTTGCGCGGCGGCTACGAGGAGTGGAAGCGCTTGGGATTCCCGCTGGAACCGGTGCGGAAGGAAGCAGCATGAGAGCGCTTCGTTTCCATCAATTCGGCGGCCTCGGCAATCTCAAAGTGAAAGAGCTTCCCGCTCCTGTCCCAATGCCGTCCGGAGGAGAAGAATCGCGTCCATTACGGTTTCATCGCCCACCGCCGTGTTCAGCATGGCGTGATAAAGCGATCGATCCGGCCAGCGCAGATGGAAGTATTTTTCGATAAAGGCGGCACGCTCCTTATCGACGGTGTCCACCAGCTCTTCCACTTCCGTCTCCGCAATGCCGCCGGCCCGCAGACGGCGTATCTTTTCGTCCCTCGGGGCAAAGAGAAAGACCCGCAAAACATCGCTCCGGTCGCGCAGAAAATGCTGGGAGCCGCGGCCGACGATGACGCAGTTTCCCTCCGCCGCCGCTTGCAGGACCACCTGTTTGGAGATCCGGACAATGCAATCGGCATCCAGCAGCTTCAGGCGGTGCGCATTCAGGCTCCCTTCGAAGCTGCCGCGCAGGAGCGACTTGAAGAGCCGGTAGTAAAGCGGGTCCAACTGCTCCTCCCGGCACTCGACCTCCGACTGATCGGAGTTGGTAAGCCGGGCAATCTCGCAGGTCAACAACTGGTCCCAGAGTTTCCAGGCCAGGCGATCTGCAATTTTCCGGGCGATCTCGCCGCCGCCGCAACCGTACTCCCGCTCTATGGTAATGACTCTGACCATGGCATCTTCTCTCTGCCTTGCCTCCGGCCTCACGGCCTTGTTTAGACTTCCCATCGCATTGGTTTATCCAACCGCCGCCTCGCCGCCGGCCCGCGGGTCATTCCTCTTCAGGAGAAAAGACATGACGAACATGAGGGCCGCGCCCACGGACAAAATCCAAAACGTATCGATATAGGCCAGGGTTGCGGCTTGCGCCTGCACGCTGCGGTAGACGCTGGCGTACGCCTGCGTTCGCGCATCATGCAGGCTCACTCCGGAGCGCGCGAGCCGCTGGGCCAGGCCGTTGATCAGATTCTGAAAATCCCGGCTTCCCGCCGCCGTATGGCCGATCAGGGTCGCCTGGTGGAATTGATCGCGGCGGGCAATGACGGTGGTGACGATCGACGTTCCCACACTGCTGCCCATGTTGCGCATGAAATTGACCATGCCCGCCACCGAGTTGCTTTTTTCCACCGGCATCCCGACGTACGATACGAGCGTGATCGGCACGAAAAGAAAGCCCAGGCCGGTCACCTGGGCCACGCGCAGCCACGTGGCTGAACTGAAGCTGATCAGCAGATCGATGCGCATGGTGGAGTAGAACATGGCAAGAGCCAGACAGAACCAGCCAAAGGCGATCATGTAGCGCGCTTGAACCCTGGTGGTAAGTTGGCCCACAATCGGCAGCGCGATCAACAAAATGACGGCGCCTCCGGACAGCACAAATCCGGCCAGCTCGGCGGTGTAACCCAGCAGCGTCTGGAGAAACTGGGGCATCAGCACCAGGCTGCTGAAGAGGAGAATCCCCAGCGTGAACATCATCAGGTTCGCGCTCAGGTAATTGAAGTTTTTGAAGAGCCGGACGTCGATGATCGGCTGCTTGCGGAACCACTCCCAGACCACCAGCGACAGCAGGCAACCCCCCGCCACAATGGCCAGAGTCAGGATGAAATGGGAGCCGAACCAGTCATCTTCCTGGCCTTTGTCCAACAAAATCTGCAGCGCCCCGACTCCCAGTGCCAGCAAGGAGATACCGATGTAATCCAATTTCATGCCGGCGGCTCTTATGCGGGCCAGATACGGGGGATCCTCGATCAGGCGAAGGACCAGAGACAGCGCCAGCAGCCCCACGGGCAGGTTGATGAAAAAAATCCAGCGCCAGGAGTAGTTGAAGGTGATCCATCCGCCCAGAGTGGGGCCTATGGTGGGCGCCAGGATAGCCGTAAAGCTATAGAGCGCGAATGCCAGGCCCCGCTTTTGGGGCGGAAAACTATCCGCCAGGATCGCTTGCGCCATGGGCTGAAGCCCTCCTCCCCCGGCGCCTTGCAGCACGCGAAAAGTAAGGAGAAAGCCGAGGCTCGGAGCAAATCCGCAAAGCAGCGAGCTTAGCGTAAACACCGTGAGGCATGTCAGGAAAAACCGCTTGCGCCCAAATCTGCCGGCCAGCCAGCCACTGATGGGGAGAACAATGGCATTCGAAACCAGGTAGGAAGTCAGTACCCATGTGCTCTCGTCGTTGCTGGCCCCCAGATTACCCGCCATATAGGGCAAGGCCACATTGGCGATGCTGGTGTCGAGAACCTCCATAAACGCGGCCATCGCCACGACCACGGCGATCAGCCAGGGATTGTATTTAGGCTGCCAGCGGGCGTCGTCCGCCGCGAGAGTATCGGACGTTGCGCTCATCGCAGATACACCTTGGGTTCGACGCTCATGCCGGGGCGTAGCTGGTGGTCGCGATTCTCTCCCGGATCAAGAACGATCTTCACCGGAATCCGCTGGACCACTTTGACATAGTTGCCGGTGGCATTTTCGGGTGGGAGCACGCTGAACAGCGGTCCCGTCGCCCCCGCGATGCTGTCCACGTGACCTTTGTAAGTGCGGCCGTTGGAATCGACCTCAATGGCGACCCGCTGTCCGGGCCGCATGCGTTTGAGCTGTGTCTCCTTGAAGTTGCCGGTAATCCAGACCTCATCAAGGGGAACGAGGCTCATCAGCTGTTGGCCGGGCTGAACATTCATGCCGACGACAACGTTCTTGTTCACCTCGCCACCAACCGATGCGACGATTTTGGTGTATTGCAGGTTCAGCTCCGCCTGTTCCAAAGCGGCGCGCTTCTGTTGCACGTCGGCGGCGGCGGAGAGCGCGCGCGCCCGGGTCGATGCCACTTGCTGGGGCCCGGTTTGCGCGGCGCGGTGAGCCGCTTCCGCCCGGGAGAGCCGGTCCCTGGCTTGCTGGACCGTCTGGCTGGCGGCGGACTCATTGTCGCGGGCAGCGACCACACTGGCGGCGGAGGCCTTGGCGGCGGCCAAGGCCTGGTCATAGATCTGCGCGGAAACGTTCTGCTTTTCGACCAGCCGCTGGTAACGCAGCAGGTCGTCCTGCGCTTTTACGTCGTTGGCCTCCGCCTGCTCCACCTGGGCCTGAGCGGCGGCGAGCTGCTTTTCGGCGGCAACGATCCCGGCGCGGGCGTTATCCACGTCGGACGCGGAGGAGCTCAACTGGCTTGAAGTGTCCACGGTAGTGATGGGAACACTGATATCGAGAGCTTGCGCCGTCGCTTCCGCGTTCGCCAAATCGGCCCGCGCCTTATCGACGGCAACCTGATAGTCCTTGGGATCGATTTCGGCCAGCACCGTCCCCTGGTCGACGTACTGGTTGTCGTTGACGTTGACCTTGACGACATACCCGGAAATGCGCGCACTGATGGGATAGAGGTGAACATCGACCTGAGCGTCGTCCGTGGATTCGTAGCCGCCCAGGTAGCGCCACAAAATCAAACCGCCGATGAGCACGAACAAGGCGCCGGCAACGAAAAAGACTCCGCGATGCTTCGAGCGCAGGTATCGCCGGGGCGCGACGCGCGCCTGCGCCCCGTCCTGTGCCGGCGGCTTTGCCGCGGATTCCGTGTCGGCGACCGCCGAGCCGCTTCGGTCGTTCTCTTCAGTCATACGGGCACAACTCCAAAGGCAAAGATCACCGTCCCGCCAGGTACTGGTGGTAGCCGGCACGCGCAACTCCCAGGGCGCGGGCCAGTTCGAGTTTGGCCAGATTGTGGCTGTACAGACTGCCGATGTACTGGTCGTTGGCGCTGGACAACGACTGCTGGGACTGTACAACCTCGACGCTGTCGGTAACGCCGGCCGCGAAGCGTTCCCGGGAGCGGGCGAGATTCTCATTCGCCAAGTCGACGTTCTGCCGGGCGACGGCAACCTCTTCTTTCGTGGCCTGCAAATTCAAATAGGCTGTGCGGACGTCGTAATCGATCTGTCCGCGGAGATTCTCGGCTTCCGCCCGGCGCTGCCGGAGCGCGGCTTCCGCCGTCGTCAGGTCGCCCTTGATTCGTCCGCCGGTAAACACCGGAAAATTGATGCCGGCCTGGAAGCCAAAAATTCCGTGCGCATGGTCGAACGTCTGCCCCTGCACTCCGTAAGCGCCGCTGGCGGCCAAAACCGGATAGCGCTCGCCGCGAACGGCGGATAGTTCCTGCTGGGCCGACTTGACTTGATCGAGGGCCGCGCGGAAGTCGCTCCGCGAGCTGAAGGCGGTCTTCAGGGCCTGCTCAATATCCGGCGGTTCGAGGTCGGCATAAGGCAGCCGGTCCGCGATTTCGAAGGCCTGGCCCGAGGGTAGCCCAATGCCGCGCGCAAGATTGAGCTTGGCAATGGCAAAGTCGTTGCGAGCCACGCTGAGCCGGTATTGTTCGGTATGCAGTTGAACCGCGCTGCGGGTGACATCGATCTTCGGGCTGGTTCCGGCGCTGAGTTCCTCTGCGGCCTGGTCGTATACGGCCTGCGCATTTTGGACCTCGGCTTCCGCGGCATCGATGCGCGAGGCCGCGGCGATGACCTGCAGATAGGCGTTGCCTACGATAAGCGTGATCACATCGAGCGTGTTGTTGTAACTCAGGCGTGCGGACTGTTCGGCCGTGCGCGCCGCGCGGAAGCGCTGAATGGACTCGAGGCTGAACAACGTCTGATCCAGCGTCGCCTGGGCTGTGCTGTAACTGAAGGGTCCGATTACGGTGGGAAACACCGGCGGCCTGAGCCCCAGGGTCGATGTGCTGAGTTGGTCAACGCTCTCCGAAGCTCCAACGCTCACCCGCGGCAGCAGGGGACTCAACGCTTGCAGGCGCTTCCCGCGGGCGGCGCGTGAACTTTCTTCAGTTTCGATCTCGCCAAGGTTATAGCGAAGCGCCATGCCAATAGCGTCCCGGAGCCTGAGCTGAACGACTCCGTTGGTCGCCGGAGCGCTGGGCACGCTGGCCAGACCGGAGGAAAGCTGCATCGGGTTGGTTTGCGCCCGGGTCGAGACCGTAACCGTCAGCGACAGAAGCACGGAAGACAAAGCCAGCCACACAAGGACGCGGGTGGCGCCGGTCTCATAAACTCTTCGCCCCTTTTCTCTTCCGGCAACGAACATCGCGACCTCCTTCCATTATGGGCGCGTTTCGATCCGCATCCTATTGTTGAAGCGCTTGATGAACAAACGAGATCGCGATGGAGCCTTCGCCCACGGCGGAGGCTACCCGTTTGATACTGCCGCCACGCACATCGCCCACCGCGAAAACCCCGGGCAAACTGGTTTCGAGCAAGTACGGCGGACGGGCGGGAGACCAGTGCGCCGCGTTCAGATCTTCCGGCGACAGATCGGGGCCCGTCTTGATGAAGCCTTTAGGGTCGAGCGCAACGCAGCCATCGAGCCAACGGGTATTCGGAGCGGCGCCGGTCATGATGAACACGTGGCTGATCTTATGCTCCTCGGTTTGTCCCGTCTGATTGTTCCGCCAGCAAACGGATTCGAGGTGGTCACCGCCTTCGAGAGCCACGATCTCGGTGAACGGCCGTAGTACGATCGCGGGAGTCTCCGCAATCCGGCGAATCAGGTAGCGCGACATGCTCTCGGCCAATCCGCCCGAGCGGATCAGCATGTGCACGCGGCTGGTTGTCTCCGCCAGAAATACGGCCGCCTGGCCGGCGGAATTCCCTCCGCCGACCACAATCACTTCTTCCCCGCCACACAATTGCGCTTCAATGAAGGTGGCGCCGTAATACACTCCCGCGCCTTCAAAACGGGACATGTTCTCCAAGGGCGGCTTGCGATACTCCGCCCCGGTCGCAATCACCACCGTGCGCGCCGGAATGCGGGCGCCGTTCTCCGCCTCCACGACGTAGGGCTGGCGATCGCAGGCGAGCCGCGTGCTCCTGGCGATAAGCATCTGCGCGCCGAACTTCTGCGCCTGAAGGTAGGCCCGGGCGGCGAGTTCCTGGCCGGAGATGCCGGTGGGAAATCCCAGATAATTTTCGATTCTCGAGCTGGAACCCGCCTGGCCGCCCGGCGAGCAGGTTTCCAGCAAAAGAACGTCGAGCCCTTCGGACGCGCCATACACGGCGGCCGCCAGTCCCGAAGGACCAGCGCCGATGACGACGAGATCGCGCACCTGCGTTTGATCGATGGTTTGGTTGAAACCAAGGCAGTCCGCAACCTGCTGGATCGTCGGATTCCGCAGCACCAACTGGCTGCGGCAGATGACCACGGGAATCTCGCTGGCGGCGATATGGAACCCGTCCAGCAGGTTCTGCACGTCCGGATCCCGTTCGAGATCGATGTAAGAATAAGGGTGGCCGTTGCGCATCAGGAACTCTTTGATCCGCAGCGTGCCGGCGGAATGGGTGGAACCGACGAGCACCACGTCCCCCACTCCGGCCGCCACCAGCTCCACCCGGCGGAGAATGAACGCACGCATCAGGACCTCGCCGAGCTCGGCATCGGTCTGCATCAGATCCAGCGTGCGTTGGTGATCCAGTTCGATCAGCTCACCCGGCTTGGTGGCCCGCATGCGAAAGAGCGACCGGCGGCCCGAAAGCATGTTGACTTCGCCCGTGAACTGGCCCGGTCCATGGACGGTGATAAGGGTCTCGGCGGCGCCCGCGGGGCGCAAAATCTCGACCTCGCCGGAGACCACCACAAAGAACGGCGCAGCGCTGTCTCCCTGTTCGATAAGCACCTCGCCAGGCTTCATCGCGCGCCTCTGCCCGTGCGCGGCGGTGCGAAGAATCTGTGCCGGCGTCAATCTCGGAAATATCTGTTCCGCACGAGCGCTGGTCAGCGGAAGGGCATGGGTTGTATCGGCCATGGTGTTCGTTTCCGGTTCGGTCATTCCCCGCAAATCGGCCTCGACTTCAGCTTGAGGATTTCTGATTGCAGAAGCGCGTGACGGGTTGCCACCGGATTGTCCTTAGCTGGCGGCGCGCTTCCCCGGACCATAGCTGGATTAGTCACATCGCATCGCCGCTTTCCGGCATCAAAGGTTCAAAGTCCCCGCCCGGAGGAGCTCGTGCTTCCCGGCTGACGTTGGAGCCATGCATACCGTTAGCGCAAAGGTTTTCTCCCCGGTCGCCCTGAGCCAGAAGGCTTCGCTGATTGAGCGTTATGCGGAAGTGCGTCTCGCCACGGAAGCGCTGTGCGCGCCTCTCGCCGCCGATGACCAAATGGTGCAGTCGGCGCCGGAGACGAGTCCCGTCAAATGGCACCAGGCCCACACCACCTGGTTTTTCGAAACGTTCATCCTGACGCCGCATCTGGCGGGTTACCGGCCCGTCGATCCCGCCTATCGGGCGTTGTTCAATTCGTACTACAAGCAAACCGGGGGGCATCCTTTGCGCTCCATCCGCCACACCTTCTCCAGACCCACGCTGCCGGAAGTGCGCCAGTACCGCCGCCACGTGGATGAGGAGATGGCGCGCCTGCTCGCCCGGGATGTTGGCGGCGCGTCTTCCCTAGCTTCGCTGGTGGAACTGGGGATCAACCACGAACAGCAGCATCAGGAGCTCATCCTTACCGACATCAAGCATGCGTTCTGGACCAGCCCGGTGCAGCCGGCCTACTGGAGCCGCGCTCTCGCCGAGCAGGCGCGCGCGGAGCTGCCGGAACTCCGATGGCTCGACTTCGAGGGCGGCTTGCTCGAGATTGGCCACCGTGGAGAGGCTTTCGCATTTGACAATGAGGGACCACGGCACAACGTCTACCTCGAGCCCTTCCGCATCGCCTCCCGCCTGGTCACGAATGGCGAGTACCTGGAGTTCATGAAGGCCGGCGGCTATCGCCGTCCCGAACTGTGGCTTTCCGACGGATGGGACGCGGTTCAGGCAAACCAATGGGAAGCTCCCCTCTATTGGGAACGGGGGGATGGCGGCTGGGTCATGTTTACCCTGGGCGGCATCCGTGAAGTGCGTGCCGCCGAGCCGTTATGTCACGTCAGCTACTACGAAGCCGACGCCTTTGCCCGCTGGGCCGGCGCGCGCCTGCCGCGGGAATCGGAATGGGAAATCGCGGCCGCTCATCTGCCGGTGGAAGGCAATCTCCTGGAGACTGGCCGGTTTCATCCGGCCCAGGCAGGCGGCGACGGACTGACGCAGATGTTCGGCGACGTATGGGAGTGGACCGCAAGCCCTTATGACGCCTACCCGGGCTTTCAGGCGGCGGCCGGCGCACTGGGGGAATATAACGGCAAGTTTATGTGCAACCAATTCGTATTGCGCGGTGGGTCGTGTGCAACACCTCGTACCCATATCCGCGCCACTTACCGCAACTTCTTCCCGCCGCAGGCACGGTGGCAGTTCATGGGAGTACGGCTGGCCAATGGGCGCTCTTAGAACCCTGCAAGTCGCGTTGCCGGAGGCCGCAAATGATGTCGCGCAGGGCTTGGGCGGCCGGCCAAAATCGCTGCCTCCGCGGTTGTTTTATGACGCCATCGGATCGCGCCTCTTCGAGCGGATCACTCGTCTGCCCGAGTACTACTTGACCCGTACGGAAAGCGGGATTCTGGACACCTGCGCCGCCGAGGTGCTCCAGCGGGCGGAAAGCCCGGCGGCGAACCTCTCGCTGGTCGAGTTGGGCGCCGGAACCGCAGCCAAAACCTCCACCTTGATTCGCGCCCTCCTGCGGCGGCAGTTGCAGGTGGAGTTCTATCCGATCGATGTCTGCGAAAGCGCCCTCCAGGTGGCCAGACAGTCTCTTATGGCGATCTCGCCCAGGGTGAAGTTCCACCCTCTGGTAGCGGACTATACGCAGGGACTCGGTGCGGCGGCGCACCTTCCGGGACGCAAGCTGGTCTTGTACCTGGGCTCGAGCATCGGCAATTTTGAGCCGGAGGATGCGGCTGCCTTGCTGCGCCGTCTGCGTTGCTGCCTGCAGGGCGGAGATTCTCTGTTGCTGGGCGTCGATCTGGCAAAGAGTCCGGCTCTGTTGGCGCCGGCGTACAACGACCGGGCAGGAGTAACCGCCCGATTTAACAAGAACGTGCTAGCCCGGATCAACCGCGAACTGGGCGGACACTTTGACCTGCGCGCGTTCCGGCATGTGGCGGAGTGGAATCACACGCGCTCCCGGATGGAGATGTACCTGGAAAGCAGGTGGCCGCAAGCCGTCGCCATTGACCTGCTGGACATGCGGGTGGCCTTCGCCGCGGGCGAACGCATTCATACCGAAAATAGTTACAAATACACACCCCTCATGGCGCGCTCGCTCTTTCAGGACAGCGGATTCGAACTGGAACAAACCTGGACGGACCAGCGCGGCTGGTTCGCCTTGTATCTGGCCAAGCCGGCACGCGAACCCTCCAGCTTTGTCTCATCCGCGGACAGAGACGATCACCGTTCCGGGTTAGCGAACCAGCGGCAGGCGAATCGTCAACTTACGATTCTGGGAGGAAATGCTAGTTAGGAGTTGGGAGTTGGGAATCAGAGTGTCTTTACCCGAAGGGTCTTCCCTCTCCACTCGCCACTCGCGTCTCGTGACTCGCCACTCGCGACTGTTCCTCAAAAAACAGGGACCTGCTCGCAGCCAACGAGCAGGTCCCCGGTCTTGTTGATCTGTTCAAGACCTTATGATGCGTTCTAGACCTGGCGAATCGTTCTGTGGCTCAGGTGTTGTTTCGCATGGCCACAGACTGCAACCCGCCAACCCTGAGGCAAGGTGTTGTGGCCCTATCCTTGCCTCTAATCCTATTCAGCGATGGAAAGAACAGCGTTTCGGTGTCTTCTATAAGCACCTCCTGGTCGGTCATTGGTCGTTGGCCGGAACCCGGCACGACTCAAAACGTCTTCGGCCTTCGGCCGCTGGTCCCGCTCTGTGGGACCAGCGGCCGGAAGAAAACGAAGCTTACAACTTAAGGAGCGCTTTCACGAAAAGAGAAACCGTGTTGTCTATAAGCACCTCCGAGGTTTCAATCGGTCGTTGCACATGACTTACAGCGGAATGATCGGTTGACCACAGAGAGATACTGTTCCTTCTATAAGCACCTCCTAGTTTTCGCCGTTGATAAAAGCGGTTGAACTGTCCGACGTGCTCGAACTGCTTCCCCAAAGGGCATGACTGCCCCACAAGGCGTGATTGCTGGTGACTGAACTGCTGCCCCAAAGGGCATGCTCGCCCCAGACAGCCGAACTGCCCCAAAGGGCATGGCTGCCCCACAGTGCATGATCATCGGAGATAAAGGCCGCTCCGCCCCAGACCAGCGACGGATCCCAGATGGTTCCCGTGCCCCACAGCGAAGTGCTGTCCGCCAGAAAGTAGACATCTCCCGTGGTGTCGTCAAACACCGCCGTGGGTGATTTCGCGCTGCCGGAGGCCCGATCGGTGTTGGTGAGCGCCGCCTGCAGATCCATGTATCCGGCGCCGACCGTGAACACGTCATACTGCACCACGAAAGTGGAAGCGCCGTCGACGATGGTGGTGGAAGCGGGAAAAGTCTTGTAAGCGGTCTTCATCAACCGCGCTTTCACCTGGTCCGGGGTCAGGGTGGGGTCCTTCTCCAGCAATAGTGCGGCGCCGCCGCTCACCATGCCAGCCGCCATACTGGTGCCGCTCAGGATGAAGTAATCGCCGGAAGCTTTCTTAACATCACCGTGGCTCTGATAATAGCCAACCAATGGGATGTTCTGCGGATACTGCTGGGGCAGCAGGCCTTGCTGCAAGGAGACAATGCGATTTCCCGGAGCCATCAGATCGGGCTTCACGATGCTGTCGATCGTGGTGGGACCCTTTGAACTATAACTGGTCATCACATCGTCGGAACGATCCGGAGTGCCCTTGGTGTTCATGGCGCCCACGGTAATGACATAAGGATCGTTCCCGGGAGTGCCGATGGTACCGTAGCCGCCGGCGGTCTGATCCCGGCCGTCGTTGCCCGCCGCCACTACCACGACAATGCCCGCCATCCATGCCTGTTCCACCGCCTGGCACAATGGGTCCAGGGTGTAACTCTCCATCACCGGGCGGCCCAGCGAAAGATTCATGACGCGAATGTTGAAAACGTTCTTGAGCAGAATGGCGTTTTGAATCGCTTCGATCACCAGACTGTCCGTGCCGGCTCCATTGACGTCCAGCACGCGGAAGCTGATCAGGTTCACGTTGGGAGCGACGC
>Ga0326728_10018398_pt1 | contig 13780 bp, 12 predicted proteins | sample MB3enrmetagenome_FD_207602 | JGI IMG/M metagenome (GOLD analysis project Ga0326728, IMG submission 207602) | Lab enriched peat soil microbial communities from McLean, Ithaca, NY, United States - MB31MN | ecosystem: Environmental > Terrestrial > Soil > Wetlands > Peat | place: USA: New York... | reverse complement strand
CCTACTGCCTTTTCCGGGTCTTCGAGAATTGTGGGGCGAACGACAATCCGTTTCCGGAGATCGCGGGCAAGTATTTTGATCAGGTCAGCCTCATCAGCGAAACGTTTCGGGTCATCAGTATAAATGACCAGTTCAGGGCCCTCGAATTCCACCTCGGTAACCGTGATGCCCGCGGGAACCTTTTCGTTAATTTTGTCTCTGAGTTCTTTGAGCCGTTCTTCAATGAGCATACAATAAACGTCCTAAAAAAAGTTATGCAGGAGTCTTGGCAAGGTATTTTTTCAGCGCGTCTTCGCCAATCTCCTGGTATTTATCCTTCGTAATCACGACGACATGGATCCCTTCACCGGACGCGGAATCGCGTTTCATCGCTGCCTTGAGTGCACGGACGGCAAGTTCGATCGCTTCTTCTTCCTTCATGTTCGTATGGTACCGGTCTTCAAGAACACCATATGCCATGGGAGAACCGGATCCGGTCGAGACGATTTCCTCTTCCTTTGTCGCCCCGCCCATCGCATCAACCGAGTATACGCCCGGCCCGTGTTCGTCAACACCGCCGACTAACAACTGGACATAATACGGGAAATACCGGTTCTGGTTCAGGTAATTGGAAAGAAGCGTTGACGCGGCCCCGACCGTGATAGGACGGGATCTCCGGATCTGGTAAAGGTTGCATTCAACAGTAAGGATACGGGCGAGCTGCTGGGCATCACCGACACCCCCAGCTGTGGTCATGCCGATCCGGTCGGCAACCTGATATACTTTCTTTGCGCGTTTGCTCGCGATCATGTACCCCATGGTCGCACGCTTCTCCGTGGCGAGGATCACCCCTCCGGCAAATACCAGCCCAACGGTGGTTGTCCCCTTCATGGACTCCTGGTACTGTTCAGGCATATTTCACCTCGAAAAATAAATAAAACGCCAAAAACCTGTTAAAAGCGCTTTACGGTATTCAAAGACCCCGATAAATTTAAAGGTTGTTATTCTTCGTCTTCCCTGCAGAGGGCCCTGATAAGATCCCGGTCATAGAGCATTGCGACAAGTCGTTTGTCCCCGTTGATGACCGGCATCTGGTCCACCCGCGAGCGGCGCATCTTGAGGGCGCACTCGCTGACCTCCGCATTTTTCGGCACCGAAACCACGTTTTTGACCATAGCGAGCTTGACCGGGCGGTTCGGCAGCTGAACCTTGGAGATCCCGAAACTGATCGTATGGGTATCACGGATACTCTCCCAGGTCCATTCGTCATCATCCGTCCCGTTCGAGAAATCGCTTACACCAACAGAATCCTCGATATTCGAATTGCGGATCAGGTCCCGTTCGGAAATTATTCCCTGAAGGACGCTCTCGCTGTCCAGAATGGGAATGGCATCCACACCGGAGATCTCCATAACACGCCCGACCAGCGGCAACGGGGTTTCTTCCCAGAGAGCGAATGTCTGACTGGTGTAGGTATCCTTGATCTCCTCTTTTATTTTCATCTGGGCAATGGCGTGGATCAGATCAGCAACGGAGAGGAGACCGACCAGATGGTTTTCCTCAACAACCGGCAGCCTGCGGATCCGCCGTGTCACCAGCAGGCGGGCTGCCTCCCGGATATCAGCATCGGGACTGATGGTGATCGGCTTTGAGGTCATCAGAAGCCCAAGCTGGGTCTCTTCGGGCTTTCTCAGGAGATCCTTCCGGGTAATAATACCGACAATTTTTTTATTCTTGATGACAGGCACACCGGATATTCCGGTCCGCTTCAGGATCTTGAGGACATCGTCCCGGTTACCAGGAATTTCGACATGTACGACATCAGATGTCATGTATTCTTTGACAAGCATTTCAGTTATGATCTCACCACCATGGTCGTTACCGTACTGTGCGTTACAATATATGTGCTGACACTTCCCAGCAAAAGGCGGTCAGTCTGGCTCTTGCCGTGAGATGCAGCAACGATAAGATCCACATTTTCGCGTTCTGAGAGCGCGATGATCTCCGTTCCGGCATGGCCCTGCTTCATATGCTTGGTGAGCTTGACTCCCTGTGCAGCGGCATACTTTTTCGCTTTCTCAAGGGCGGCTTCACCTTCATTTTCCAGGACACGGTACATTATTTCAACAGTATTATCGGTTGGAATTGAGGAGAACAGGCCGGTTTCCACTACATAAACTGCGTGGAGCTTCGCGTTCCATACTTTTGCCTCATCGACGGCCCGCTCAATCCCCCGCTCGCTTGCTGCGGACCCATCTATGGCAACAAGTATGTTAGTAAACACCGTGATCACCCAGAACAAACATGCCTGTTTTATTGAATTTACACATTAAAAACATTATTCCTGATCAAACCGGCACATGCCCGTTTTACTATTGATGATGCCGGATCGCGGCTGAATACCAGCCCGGAATGGGAGGGATCTACCGTAAAAAGTGTTGCGCGGGAATTCTTCCGGATGAAAAATGATGAGCCGGTAAGTATGGAGCCGCCAACAGCGGCGCGGATCAATATGCGCGGATTCATACGATAGACTGCAGCGGCAAATGCCATCTCTGAGAACATATCAGGTGGTACGAACATGGCGTTGTCCGTTCCGATAAAGACAGTACAGCCGAGATCCAGCATCATCTTCACCGGGGGGTACCGTGCGGTAGCGGTGACGCCCAGTATCCAGTTGGAACGCGGGCATATTGCAACCGGTATCTCCTTTTCCGCACACTCCCGCAACTGCTTCTTTGTTGCATGCGTCATGTGGATGAGGAGATCCGGATCAAAGGTGAGCGCAGCCTCAATATCCCCCCCATCGCGCTCTCCCGCGTGAAATGCCACCTTTTTCCCCCGCTGACGTGCCTCTGCTACCAGCCGCTCGACATCATCAGCATCGCGGGTGCTGCTGATACCAAGCCCTTCTGCTTCCGCCTCACCACCATCACGGCCAAAAATAACTGAACTGAAGGAAAGACCGGACACTGCTTCCCGGAATGCCCGTACCCCTCCAATGCCTCCCTCCCGGAAGTCCGCACACCCAAATGTTCCCGCAGCGGCCATATCCTTCATACTTGCCCGCATCCCGGCGACGAGATCCTTGTGAGATGTACTTGCAAGGATGCGGTGCTTGAGCCCATCCGGGGGTGTCACCAGCGCGGAAAGGTCCCCATTCTGGATGCAGTCCATTGCCACGGTATCACCCAGATGGGTATGAGCATTGAAGAACCCGGGACATATCCAGACCGGCGGGGCTGTAGATCTCTCTTCGATAGCGGTGATGATACCGCTCTCAATGACAATATCGGCCGGCCGGAGCACAAGCTCTTCATCGAGAAAGGCCTGCCCGGAGAGAACCTGCAGAGAAGTCATGGTGTGCTTTAACTCTCCTTTATATATCGAAAAATGAAATATATTTGCATGGCAAAGAAACAGGGTGGCAGATTACTTTCTTCGGCAGGTCTTGTCAATTATTACGAGAGCGAGGACCGGCGGGCGGTGCATATCAACCCGCTGGTAGTCATGGGAATCGCCGCAGTCATTGGTATTATTATTTTCCTGCTCAACGCACTCTATTGATTCAGTTTTTTGGCATCTTTCGATTTCGTCCTCATTTTCGATGATGCCAAGCTGATTAATTCTGTCACTTTAGGCATGTAAGGTAGACAACTAATGGGACATGGTTATCGCTCCTATTCATCCAGAGGTCTGCAAAGATTATGATCGCACCGGTTTTACTTCGCTACGTGATGATCTTGAGAACAGGAACAGTGCCGCCACAAAAGTTTCGTAGCTCAGGAATCTGCATTCCTCCACTAATTGCAGTATGGCTTTATCCGGTCACCGATATGTTTTTATGAGGACAATGCGGAATACCAAATTACCATGTACCTCATCCTCCGGTGCCCGGGGTGCAAGACCTTTGCCTATGTCGACCGGTTCCAGCGGTGGAGGCTTTGTCCGGTCTGCGGCAATGCCTATGAAGTAGCAAAGGTCCCGGCCTATCTGGAGGTTGAGGATTATCATGAGGCAGAACATATTGTCGCGGAGATGACAAAATACCTCCACGCGATGAAAAGAAAGGATTTTACTGCAGAGGAGACGGAGGAACTCCGGCGGCAATATACAACGTGGCTGAGAAGAAAAATGTAATCAAAGCTGCAAAGGCTCAAAAAAATCTTTTTTTGAACGCTTCCAAAAATAGAAAGCCGACAAAGGGAATCGTACACCCGATTTAATTTTGAACACCCCAATGAGCGTCGGATCTCTTTTTTGGGATGTATCGTTTCCCGGAGCATGTTGCCTTTGTGAATGGTATGGCAGGCACTGAAAGATCGCTATTATACTATTTTTAATCTCCCCGATTAAGAGTGCATGGCTGGAAAAAATTGCCCGAAGGACCTTTCTTGGGTCATCAATATGGCAGAGAAGCAATCATCCCGTACGTGAGAATTTATAAAAAAATTTTGCGAGAATTTTTCGATAATGAAAGCAAAGTATTCCCTCATGAACTCAAAATTGAAATGAACTCGCAAGTTCCCTCATTTGCTTTTTTTTTGAGCGGTAGTTTGTCTCAAGATGCTACAAGGAATTTTTTAATTTCTCCATGGCCGACAAAACTTTACGAACTTTTTTGATCAATCTCGATGAAGATGATACTCATTTTTTGAGATCTCATCATGACACCTGATAGATCATCTTTCTGGAGACCAGAAATGAATCAACTGATGCATGGTTTTGGACATCGAAAAGAGCATCAGAAAAATAAGCCCGTAAAACGCCCGGATTGCCAATCGGGCGAGGGTCAGAAAATCTCCACTGGAAGCGACAGTGACACCGACGGAAAATATCGATATAATCGACTATTTTTAAAAAATACGCATTTTAATCAGAAAAAAATCGGTCAATTTAGCGGGCCTGCAGCAGGCATCGAAAATAGGATGTGATTTAGATCGATCTGAGGGGAGATCTGCCGCTGGAAGGCCAATAACAGCGATTTGTATAGGGGTGTTGAAAACGGCTTGTTAATCGGTTATTTTGGTGAAATAAACGATTATATCCATTTTTATCCCTTGTTCCTCCAGAACGCTGTCCGGTCGGCTGCCGGAATTGTGCAACCCAAAGCGATTCCTTCATTAATATCAGGTGGAAAATCCTCTTTTTCAGATTAAGCCGCTTGCCCATGTCCACATGTTATGGACACCGGTCAAAATAACGACACCAGGGTCGATGCCCAGCAGCGGGAAGACGAAAATGAAGTACAGGATCGTTCCCAGCAGACTTCCAAGGTTTGCAAGCGCTGCAACCAGCACCACTTTGAAAAGCGGGATCCGTGCCATGTCAGTAAGTGACTCGGCCTCATAAATTTTCCGGAAATCGGAGACCGGCGGTTTTCTCACCCATGCCTCAACATATGCGGCAAACCATCCCGCATGCAGCATCGGGTTTAAGGATGTCATCCACGCAACGCCAAAACACGTGAGTGCGGAATATGGATGCCCACCGGCAATCAGGGTGAAGATCGCCGCGAGGAGGCCGTGAATTATCACCCAGAAAAGGAAGGCATATAACAGCACCATCCAGCCGACACCGGAAAATGCAATAGCCGCGAGCAGGAACGCAAAAAGCGCGGTGACGGCAAAACCAAACACGGTAGCCCAAGGAAACGACCGGGGCTCACGGTTGAGTGTATCAAATGGCGGGAGCGCATGGGGGTCATCTATATACCGGGTGATACCCTCGCGATGACCGGCGCCAACCACGGCAAGGATGCGTCCGTCGGGCCGCTGAGCCTTTAAAAGGATAAGCTGGTGCGCAATGAATGCATCGCGTTCATCGATCAATGCACATGTCCCGTTTGGAGAAAACTTACGAAACTCTTCCATAACTGCATCGATCACATCCTGTTCCTTGAGCGCTTCGATATCAATCTCCTGGCCCCGGTCCACCTCCGCGATGGAAAAAAGGAGGGCAAAAAACATCCGGATCTTCTCGAGAACTCCCAGAGATTTCCAGAACCGCAGAAGAGTCAGCCGCAGATCGCGATCCACGAGTGCGATGGCGAGCCCACGGCTCTCGGCCTCGGCAACAGCTGCCTTCATCTCGGCGCCGGGCTCAACCCCGACATCTACGCCAATCCTGCGCTGCAGGTACGCGAGGAGCCACTGGATGAGGAGCGAGTTGAAATTCTTCACTTCAAGAACATCATTGACAGTCGGGTCACGGGCTTGTTTTTTGAGGGCAGCAAAACGTGCCGGATCAAGTTCAATAGCGACGACATCTGGCCGGAATTCCTCAATCGCCCCCCGGACTTCGTCAACACTTTTCTGCGAGACATGCGCCGTCCCGATAATTTTTACTTCCGCCATCCCGCACCGTTATGCCTCTGGTATATGCGTTCAATATTCTTTAAAGGTAAGGTGCAGGAAAGGTTTTGATGAATGGCAAGGTAAATCCGGTCAATGATAACCTACGGTTTTGAACCGCTGAAAACCATGCGATGATTAAGGATCGAGGTGTTCTTCTGTCCCGTGAACGGCCCTCTGGTTCCGGACAAAAAAGATTTGAAAAAATTCATGCATGAACCGATTCATTAAAATACGCGATTTTTCCAATTCTTGGAAACAGGAAATCTTACAAAAAGAACAGGTTTATTTGGGGGATGTGTAACGTACGATTTGCTGGGAAAATCAGGAAATGAAGATCCTAGTGACGATGGGCAGGGGCGGGACCGGGAAGACGAGTTTTGTAGCACTGATGGCCCGTTACTTTATCAACAAAAATGAGGGGCCACTCCTGCTCGTTGACGTTGATCCTGACCAGAACCTAGCCGAGATGGTTGGTGTTGATCTCGAACGTGAAGGAGTAAAGACCATCTCAGATCTGGTTACGGATACGTTCCTGAAAAAAGGGGGGACGACGATCGGTATACCGCCATCAGAGCGGATCGAGACGGCCGTCCTTGAACGCGGACTCTATGAGGGTAAAGCGTTCGATCTTATCGCGGTTGGCACGAAATGGATCGAGGGATGTTACTGCCTGCCGGATGCCGCACTCAAGGGGGCCCTTGAATCTGTGTCAAAGAACTACCGGTACGTGCTGATCGATTCGCCGGCCGGCCTTGAACACCTGAACCGGAAGATCTCAGCAAGCGTCAGCGACATATTTGACGTGATGGGCCCGTCCAACAAATCGTTCGAGCACGTGAAGCGTGCATACCGGATCGCAACAGAGATTGAAATCAAATTTACCCGCTTCTATGTTGTCGGGGGTTGCCTCTTTCCCGAAGAACTATCGTTCTCTGCAGAAGAAAAGACCGGACGACCGTACCTGGGAAAGATCGCCTTTGATCCACGGGTGCAGGAAGCAGTTATCGCCGGCCGGTCGCTGCTGGATCTTCCCCCGGATTCACCTGCCGTTCGTTCTGTCCGGCAGCTCATGGAACGGGCAGGATATTGATAATCCGAGACAAATATTAAACGGGATTATTTTTCTCTATCCTGCAACGAACAATACATTAATCTTATGAGTATCGGTAGTGTACTATTGTCAGATACCCCCGGTTGTGACGCCGTTGACAGAAAAGGGCATCAATATCAAAATTAAGGATCTTCAGTCAGATATCGGTCATATAAAAGATCTCGAAGTCTCCATTGGCCGCATCACCCGGGAAAACTGGACCGAACCTCAGGGGCCGACGCCATTTCCCTCTCTTGCCGCATTACGGGACTGGGACCGGAAACTGCTGGGGCGCTACCAGCCGTTCTACCTGCCATTCTGTGATCTCTGCTGTCTCTGCACGTTCGGGAAATGCGATCTCACCGGAAGCAAACGGGGTGCATGCGGGATCAACATGCCGGCACAGCAATCGCGCATTGTGCTCCTTTCCGCCTGTATTGGTGCCGCTACCCACGTCAGCCATGCAAGGGAGCTGGTCAGCCATGCAATCCGGAAATTCGGGAGCGAGTACCCGCTCGATCCGGGGGGGCTTGCTGTCGAGGTGGAGGCACCGGTCATGCGCCTGGTGTGCGGGGTCAAGCCGGTGAGACTGGGCGATCTTGAGACCGTACTTGACTACTGCGAGAACCAGGTCACCCAGCTCCTCTCAGTGGCGCACACCGGTCAGGAAGCAGATCCCCTTGACTTCGAATCCAAGGTATTCCATGCCGGCATGATCGACCAGGTTGGGATGGAAGCGGCGGATATTGCCCAGATCTCCGCATTCGGTTACCCGAAAGCAGATCCCGAGGCTCCCCTGACCGACCTCGGGATGGGGACGGTCGATACCGAAAAACCGGTAATTCTCGTCATCGGGCATAACGTGCCGCCTTCCATCGCCATCATCGATTACCTCTCCGAGCACCGACTGCTGGAGCAGGTCGAAGTGACCGGCATCTGTTGCACCTCTATCGATGCCGCACGGTATTCCCCGGCCACAAAGATCATTGGCCCCATGTCGTGGCAGATCCGGTACATCCGGAGCGGGATCCCGGATGTCATTGTCGTGGATGAACAGTGTATCCGGACCGATGCCCTGATTGAGGCACAACGTATCCAGGCACCGTTTATCGCAACATCGGCAAAGAACTGTTGCGGCCTTCCCGACCGGACCCGTGACCCTGCCGATGAGATCGTCACGGACATGGAATCCGGGAAAATAACCGGCGTCCTCATTCTGGATCCGGACAAAGCAGGTGAGGTCGCGGTCAGGGTTGCCCGCGCTGTTGCACCGGAACGGAAAAAATATGGTACTCTTCTGCCCGTCGAAAAGATAGCAGAGGTGGCAAAGACATGTACCCAGTGCAAGCAGTGCCGGCGGGCGTGCCCCAACGACCTCCATGTCCCCGAGAGCATGAAGGCGGCGGGAAAGGGGAACATGGCAATGATCAGCGAAATCTACGATGAATGCATCGGTTGTACCCGTTGCGAACAGGCCTGTCCGCAGAAGATCCCGATCCATTCCCTTATCGTTTCTGCTGCCGCCCACAAGATAAAGGACGAGAAGTTCCGTATCCGTGCCGGGAGAGGGGCCATCCAGGATATCGAGATCCGGAAGGTCGGCGGCCCGATCGTCCTCGGGGAGATCCCCGGGGTCGTCGCATTCGTCGGGTGCGCGAATTACCCAAAAGGAGGAAAAGAGGTCGCCGAGATGGCTGTCGAGTTTGCAAAACGCCGGTATATCGTTTGCACCTCCGGCTGCGCTGCAATGTCGGTTGCCATGTATAAAAACGAGGACGGGCTGACGCCCTACGAGCAGTATCCCGGCAGTTTCGATGCCGGCGGCATCGTGAACGTGGGCTCGTGCGTATCGAATGCGCATATTGCCGGCGCCGCCATCAAGATCGCGAGTATCTTTGCACGGCGCAACCTCCGCGGGAATTATGAGGAGATCGCGGATTACGTCCACAACCGCGTCGGGGCGGTCGGGGTTGCATGGGGTGCGATGTCCCAGAAGGCAGCAGCGATCGCCGCCGGATTCTGGCGCCTCGGGGTGCCGGTTGTCGTCGGTCCCCATGGCACAAAATACCGGCGGATGCTGCTGGGCCGTGGCGACCGTGAGAAGGACTGGTACGTCAATGACCAAAGGAGCGGGGAACCGGTATACGTCGGCCCGGCACCCGAGCACCTGTTCTTTGCGGCGGAGACCAAAGAAGAGGCGATGGTGATGGTCTCCAAGCTCTGCATGCGGCCCAACGATACCACCAAGGGGCGGGCGATCAAGCTGACCCATTACATCGATCTGCATAAGCGGATGTTTGGTACGATTCCCGAGGATATTCCCCGGTACGTCCGCACGATGGCCGATATCCCGGTCACCATGAAAGAGGATATCGCCCGGATTCTGGTACAGGCAGACTGGAAGGAGCGGCCTGTTCCGGATCCCACGCTGCTATTCCGCCCGGTGCACAGAAAGGAGCGCTGAACCGCGATGCCATTTACCGAACCATGGCAGACTGCCGAGATTGCAGGACCGAAAAAAGCCTCGATCATCTCAAAACCCGAAGTGGCAGATGCGATGATCAAGCGGGCAAGACACCCGGTCTTGATCATCGGGCACCTCGCGGCCGAGATCGATCTCGATGACCGGAAGATGATCGATTACCTGATCGAGCTTGCAGAGAAGGCGCATCTCCCGATCATCGCCACCGGCCACACGAACCGTGAACTGATCAGGCGGGGATATACCCGTGCTGCGGTAATCGCGGCGGTTGAAATCGGGCACCGGCTTTCTGATCCGGGCTGGAAAGGACTGGATGGAAAAGAAGCCTATGATCTGGCGATCTTCGCCGGGCTGCCGTACTATATGGAATGGACGATCCTCTCCGGTCTCAAGCACTTTGCTCCGGAAGTCAAGACCATGACATTGGACAATACCTACCAGCCGCATGCCAGCTGGTCATTTTCCAATATCTCGGTCAAAGACTGGCTGGAAAACCTCCGGGCGATTATCGGGCACGTGGAGGACTAAACAGATGTTCGAGGACATTCCGGTGGAAGTCGGGCTTGTGCATGTTGGCGAACGGATCCGCAAAAACGATATGTATGTCGAGATGGGCGGACCCGATATTAAAGAAAAATTCGAACTGGTCAGGGTCCGGCCAGCTGAAAAGGTACATGACGGTTCCATTACCGTCATCGGGCCGGATATCAGCCAGATGCAGCCGCAGGTAAAATACCCGTTCGGTATCCTGATCGAGATCGCAGGTCCGGAACTGGAGGAGGATCTCGAAGGCGTTATCGAGCGCCGTATCCACGAATACACCAACTATATCGAGGGCTTCATGCACCTGAACCAGCGGTACGACATCTGGATCCGGCTCTCAAAAAAAGCATATAACAAAGGATTCACGACATTGTCGTATGTCGGGAGGGTCCTTGAGCATCTCCTGAAAAACGAACTGCCCATCATCGAGCGCATGCAGATCACTTTTATTACGGATGCACAAAAGATCGCGGAGGTATATCCAGAGGCAAAAAAGATCTATGAGGCCCGTGACGCACGCGCCCGGGGACTGACGGACGATGACGTCGATGTATTCTATGGGTGCGCCCTCTGCCAGTCATTTGCCCCGAGCCATGTCTGTGTGATCACCCCCCAGAGGTACGCGAACTGCGGTGCAATCAGCTGGTTTGACGGAAGGGCCGCTGCCCGGATCGACCCGAAGGGGCCGATATTTCCCATCGAGAAGGGTGAGTGCTTCGACACTGTGCGTGGGGAATATGCCGGTATTAATGAGAGCGCAAAAAAACGTTCGCTGGGAGCGGTCAGCCGGGTCTACCTCTACAGTGCCTTCTCATATCCCCATACTTCCTGCGGCTGTTTCGAGGGAATTGCGTTCTACATCCCGGAAGCGGAGGGGTTCGGCATTGTCATGCGGGGATATAATGAAGTTACGGTGAACGGCCTGCCCTTCTCGACCATGGCCGACTCCACTGCCGGCGGGAGGCAGGTGGACGGCTTCCACGGCATCTCTCTTGAGTACATGCGGTCGCCAAGATTTCTGGCTGCTGATGGCGGATATGCCCGGGTCGTCTGGATGCCGTCCGCTCTGAAAGGGCAGATACAATCCTTTATCCCGGCAGAACTTTTCGGGAAAATTGCCACGGAAAAAGATGCAAAGACCATAAGCGAGCTTGTTGAATTTCTCAGGGAGCACCTCCACCCGGTACTCGATCGGTGGCAGAAGGAGAAGAGGACAAGCGATACCTCCTCTGCCCTTACGGTATTTGCTGGCGGCGATATACCGATGACAGCCGGGGGGTTCAGGATCATCCTGAAAAATGCACGAATATACGCGGAACGCGTCATCGTCCAGCCGATCCGTCCGGAAAAGCAGAAACCGGGTGACTGAGATGCCGGAAGAGAACGCCAGCCGGAAGAACGGTGGAAAAGTACCTGAATCACTGCCCCACCTCCTCTCCTTTCTCTCCGGTGTGGAAACAATGGAGTTTGAGCAGTTTTCCATGGAGATCGGGGATCTCGAACTCTTGATAGCGGCGGGAACGCCTGCGGCACCTGCCTGCACGCCGGCAGCAGTGCGGCACAAACCCGTGGCACTGCTACCGGAAACATATAGTTTTCCCAAAGAAGAATTCCCGGGGCGTGTCCGCGAGGTCCGGCTGGGCGCCACGCGGTGCGAGGGGGGAAGCCGGGGAACATCGTTTGTTGTCGGGGGTGCCGATGCCCCACCCTTTGTCTTCCCGGACCGGCCACCTGCTCATCCGCCGCTGTTTGCGCTTGATGTCTTCGACATGGAGGTGCCCCTTCCCGCGGCGCTCAGGGCCGGCATCAGGGACGTGATGGGGGATCCTGCCGCGTGGGCGCGGCTGAACGTGAAGAAATTCGGTGCAGACATGGTCACAATTCACCTCATGTCCACCGACCCGCTCATCCGCGATACATCCCCTTCCGAAGCTGCACGCACCGTGGAAGATGTGTTACAGGCAGTCGATGTCCCGCTCATTATCGGCGGCTGTGGCGATCCCCACAAGGATGCCCGGGTCTTTACCAAAGTTGCTGAAGTCGCTGCCGGGGAACGGGTGCTCATAAACTCGCTTACACTGGACATGACCGAAGCAAAAACGCTTGACGGTGTGGCAAAAGCGGCAAATGAGCACGGCCATGCAGTCCTCGGGTTTACGGGACTCGAACTGAACAAGGCAAAGGAACTGAACCGCAGGCTCTACGAGTACCTCCCGCCCGAGAGCATCGTGATGGATCTCACGACAGTAGCGCTCGGGTACGGACTTGAGTATTCGTATACCATTCACGAGCGCGCCCGTCATGCGGCGCTGATGGGTGATACGGAACTCCAGCACCCGACCATCTCCGCCTCCACCAATGCGTGGGCGGCACGCGAGGCATGGATGCAGATGGACGTACGCTACGGCCCGCGAGAGTTCCGCGGACCGCTCTGGGAGACAATCAATGCCCTCACCCTGCTCCTTGCGGGTGTAGATATCTTCATGATGATGCACCCTGCAGCGGTTCAGACACTGAGAGACACGGTCCGGATGCTTATGCAGAAGGAGACCGCTACGCCGGTCCAGAACATCTCATGGACGACCACAAAAATATCGTGAGGGGGAGTTGCATGTCAGAGCAGCTTGTCAGAAAATCCATCAAGGAGATTAGTCCCATTGATGTCTACAAACTCCTCCCAAAGACGAACTGTGGTGAATGCCATGAACCAAACTGCATGGCATTTGCCACGCGGGTTGTCAATGGTGAACTGGAAATTGAGAACTGCCCGCCACTGACCCGTGAGGAATACCGTGCCGCACATGAAGACCTGCTCCAGCTCCTCGCTCCACCGGTAAGAACTGTTCTGTTCGGTACCGGTAATCGTGCTGTCAGAACCGGTGGGAAGTACGTGCTGTACCGCCATGATTTCACGTACCACAATCCCCCGCCCATTGCCATCGATATCGCAGATGATATGGCTGACGATGTGCGGGATGCCCGCATCCGGGCAATCGAATCGTTCACCTATAACTACATCGGGCGGGACCTCCGGCCGGATGCCATTGCAATCCGCTCGATCCGGCACGATCCTGCTGTTTTTGCCGCCACGGTAAAGGATGTCGCAGCCCGGACCGATCTCCCCCTTATTCTTTGCACACTCGATCCGGTCATCATGGCGGCTGGGCTGGCTCATGTCGGGGACAGGCGCCCGCTCCTCTATGCTGCGACCCGGGACAACTGGAAGGAGATGGCAGAGATCGCACTCCGGTACCGCTGCCCGCTGGTCGTGTCAGTTTCTCATGATATCCCGCTCCTGCGGTCGCTGGTAAAAACGCTGGTTGAATACGG
>Ga0326728_10018395_pt1 | contig 13782 bp, 11 predicted proteins | sample MB3enrmetagenome_FD_207602 | JGI IMG/M metagenome (GOLD analysis project Ga0326728, IMG submission 207602) | Lab enriched peat soil microbial communities from McLean, Ithaca, NY, United States - MB31MN | ecosystem: Environmental > Terrestrial > Soil > Wetlands > Peat | place: USA: New York... | reverse complement strand
ATCCAGATCCACTCCGGCCTCCAGGGCCACCGCCAAACCCGCCACCGCGTTCGCGGCGTTGTGCGCGCCCAGCATGCGCAGCGTGAATTCTCCGGTGCGCTCCCCGGCGCGATAACTCACGTGCAGCCCTTCCAGGTCCTCTGACACTTGAAGCACTTGCGGATCGGCGCAGGGGCCGGCGCCGAAATAGACAACGCGGCCGGGAAAGTTGCGGCCAAACTGTGAAACGTAAGGGTCCTGGCAGTTGAGGAAAACCACACCGTTGGAGGGCAGCGCGGCCACCAGCTCGAACTTGGAGCGGGCAATGCCGGCCTGGCCCTCGGCAAAATTCTCAATGTGCGCGGTGCCGACGTTGGTCACCAGTCCCCAGTCGGGCGAGGCAATGCGGGCCAGCGCCGCGATTTCGCCGGGGTGGTTCATGCCCATCTCCACCACCGCAAACTCGTGCTCCGGCTCAATGCGCAGCAGTTGCAGCGGCAGGCCAAAGTTATTGTTCAGGTTGCCCTGGGACTTGAGGACGTGGAACTTTGCCCCCAGCGCCGCGGCTACCGCCTCCTTGGTGGTGGTTTTGCCGGCCGAGCCGGTAATAGCCACCACATGCCTGCCCCACTGGCGGCGCACATGCCCGGCCAGGCCCTGCAAGGCGGCCAGCGGATCTTCGGCAATCAAAAGCGGCGCCGCCAGAGCAGCATCCGGCAGGGCAGCCACGCGGGCGCGCGAAACCACCGCCGCCACTGCTCCCCGCTCAATGGCCGCAACCACAAAGTCGTGGCCGTCAAAGCGATCGCCGCGCACCGCAAAGAAGAGCTCGCCGGGGGCCACGCTGCGCGAGTCAATGGAGTAGCCGCCCGCCACCAGCGCACCCGCATTGGTAACGCTGGCGGGAGCCTCAAGCACAGCTCCAGCGCCAATAGCCGCCTCTGCCAGTGAAAGTTTCATTGCACATCACCATAGCCCAAATCGGCCAGCGCAGAAAGTGCAATCTGCGCGTCGTCGAAGGGAATGGTGCGGCCGGCCAGAATCTGTTCCTTCTCGTGGCCCTTGCCGGCGATCAGAACCACGTCTCCGGGCGCAGCCGCCTTGAGCGCCAGGGCGATGGCCGTGGTGCGATCCGGCTCGACGGTGTATTGCACGCCACTGGCTTTCAATCCCGGCTCAATCTCCGCCAGAATGGCCAGCGGGTCCTCGCTGCGGGGATTGTCGCTGGTGGCCACCACCAGGCTGCTGCCTTCCCCCGCGGCCTGGCCCATCTTGGGGCGCTTGCTGCGGTCGCGGTCGCCGCCGCAGCCAAAAACCGTAATCACGCGCTCGCCGTCCTTCGCCGTCATCTGCCGGGCCAGGGCGGTCAGGTTGCGCAGGGCGTCGTCGGTGTGGGCGTAGTCCACAATCACCGTGAAAGGCTGCCCGGCATCCACCGGCTGAAAGCGGCCGGGAACCGGCTTCAGTTGCGGTATGGCTGCGGCCAGATCAGAAAAAGACACGCCGCGCGCATGAGCCGCCGTCAGCGCGGCCAGCAGGTTCAGGATGTTCACCTCGCCGGCCAGCCGCGAAGTCACCTGCGCCGAACCCGCCGGAGTTTCAAGATCGAGAACAGCGCCGCTGGGAGTAAGCGCGTAGCTGGCGGCGCGCCAGTCTCCCTGCCCGATGCCATAGGTGCGGACCTCCGCGCCCGCCTTGCGTGCGGCGGCCGCCAATTCCTCCGCGCGGGGATCGTGGGCGTTCACCACCGCTACCCGCGGCGCCGGATAGACCGAGCCGTCGAAGAGTAGCCGCTTGGCCGCGAAATACTTCTCCATGGATTGGTGGTAGTCGAGGTGGTCGCGCGTCAAGTTGGTGAAGACGGCCACGTCGAAATTCACGCCCGTCGCGCGCCCCTGGTCCAGCGCGTGGCTTGAGACCTCGGTCACCAACTCGGTGGCGCCCCTGGCCACCCCCTCGGCCATCAGCTCGAACAGGTCGCGCGACTCGGGCGTAGTGTGCACCGAGGGACGCACCTCGCCGGCCACGTGGTACTCGATGGTCCCCACCAGCACCGTGCTGCGGGCCGCGGCGTTGAGCAGCTCTTCCAGCAGAAAGGCCGTGGTGGTCTTGCCGTTGGTGCCGGTGATGCCGGTGGCCGCGAGTTTGCGCTCGGGATGCCCGAAAAAGGCCGCGGAGGCCTGCGCCAGCGCGCGGCGGCCGTGCTCGACCTCCAGCACCGGAACCCCCGGCTGATACACCAGCAGATGGTCAAACGTAGGCGAGGAATCGGTAATGATCCCCAGCGCACCAGAGGCTATGGCCTTCTCCACATAGCGGTTGCCGTCGGTCGAGCCGCCCTTCATGGCCACGAAAACGGCGCCGGGCCGCACCCGCCGCGAGTCGTATTCCACACCCGTCACCGGCTGTTCCGCGTCGCCTTCAGCGCCCACAGCCACGATTTCATCGATCAGATCTTTCCACTTCATCACGAGGTCCATTGTAGAAGCCTGGATCGCTCTGGATCTCAGAAAGCTTGCGTCTGAGCGCCACGGACTTCACAAGGTGCGGCGCTCCGTGCCCATTCTTGCGGCTTGCCGGGGTCCCCACCCAGAGGTCTTCGTCCATGGGGTGGTGCTCTGCCGCAACGGTGGGAAAGCAGCCACACATTCCGGGCCGGATCGACAATGCGCCCTCAATTTGCCTCTTGACATGCAACCAAATGGTTGCCTATTATCCGGCCAATGGACGCCGCTCTCGACAAGGTTTTCAAGGCGCTCGCGGCCCCCGAACGCCGCCTGCTGCTGGATCGGCTGCGGGCAGACAACGGGCAAACCCTGGGGCAGCTTTGCCAGCACCTCACCATGACCCGCCAGGCAGTCACCCGGCATCTCAAACTGCTGGAAGAAGCCACCCTGGTCGCGACCATCTGGCGGGGCCGCGAGAAGCTGCACTATCTCAATCCCATGCCTATCCACGAGATCGCCGAGCGATGGATTGGCCAATACGAGCGGGGCCGGCTACGGGCCCTGGCCGAACTCAAAGCGAAACTGGAGGCAGACACCGATGGCTGAATCTCAATTTGTGTATGTGACGTTTATCCGTACCACGCCGGAGAAGCTGTGGCGCGCGCTGTTGGAGCCGGAGTTCACGCGCCAATTCTGGATGGGGACAACGCAGGAGTCGGACTGGAAACCCGGCGCGGCCTGGCGCATCGCGAAACCGGACGGAAGCACCGCCGACAGCGGAGAGGTTCTTGAAATCGAGCCCTGCCGCAAGCTGGTTCTGAAGTGGCAGAATGAGATGTTTCCCGAGATGACCGCGGAGGGCTATTCGCGCATGACCTACGAGCTGGAGCAGAAAGGCGAGACCGTCAAGCTCACCGTCACGCACGAAATGGAGAAGCGCGACTCGAAGTTGATCAAGGCAGTTTCAGGCGGGTGGCCGATGATCCTGGCCAGCCTGAAGAGTCTTCTCGAAACCGGGGAATCGTTTGAAGGGACGCGGCGCTGGCCGGACGGGATGTAGCGGGCTTCCCCCGTGAATGGGTCGCCACTCCGTGCCCCATCCTTGCGACTTTTTTCTGTCGCAAGGGTGGGAACGCAGTGCGCCCCGGTTTCGCATCCGATCAGAAAGGCTCCGAGTAACCTTCAGGGCCTGGGCGACCGCCGCTTTTGCTGCGGCCCGCGTTCCCCAAAGTCGAAGCGCGCCGCCAGTTCCGCCATGCGTTTCAGACCGGCAGGGGCATCGCGCCGGTCCATCACCAGCTCGACAATCGTGAAGCAAACGGAGGCTTCGGCCTCGCAAAGAGCCAGTTCCAACTCCGCCTCGCTGGCCGCCGTAGAGCTGCGCACCGGCCTTCCCGGACCGAGGACGGAGGGCAAATCCACATAACGCCAGTTCTGCACGTCGTTGTAGGCGGAATCGGGGCCAAGAATCTCGCGCTCGATGGTGTAGCCGCCATTGTTGATGATAAAGATAACTGGCTTCATGTCATGGCGCAGGATGGTCGATATCTCCTGAGCCGTAAGTTGAAAAGAGCCATCGCCAATGAACAGGAGATTCCGGCGGCCCGGAGCGGCGAGCATCGAACCGAGCACAGCCGGCAGCGTATAGCCGATCGAGCCCCAGGTAGCCTGGCTGATGAAGGTCGAATTGGCAGGCAGGCGGACCCCGGACAAGCCGGCCTGCGAAGTCCCATTTTCCGCAATGAGGACATCGCCTTCGCGAAGAAAGCGCCCGATGCGCGGCCACAGGCGCGCGTGCGTGAGCCGATTGCTTCCACCAAAGTCATCCGCGGCCGGCGGCGCATCGATCGCGGCAAGAGCTGTACCCGCCGTGTGCGGAAGCTTCTCCAGCAAGGCAGCAAGCACCTCGCGCGCCGTCACTCCTTCAAATACCCGGTTGCCCACCTTCACCGAGAATGGATCGATGACAATGGTTTCTTCGCTGGAGATGCGATGGCTGAAGTATCCGCTCGTCGCATCGAAGAAACGCACGCCGATCATCAGAAGACAGTCGGAGCCCTCGACGGTTTCAACCGCCTCTGAAGCGCTGGAAGTTCCTGCATAGATGCCGCGATAGAGCGGGTGCTGCTCGTTGAAGGTGCTTCTGCCGCTCAGGATGCTTGCGAAAGGAATCCCGCAACGCTCGCCCAGAGCGCAGAGCGACGGGCGAAGCCCGAAACGGTGCGCATCGGCATCCACCAGCAACGCGGGGCGCTTGGCCTGCATCACCCGGCTGGCAATCAGATCCACACACGTTTCCAACTGCAGCTTGTCGGAGCTTTCCACCCGCATTTCAAGAGGCCACTGCGGAGCGTCGATTTCAAGATAGGAGATATCGGAGGGAAGTTGAAGATAGACAGGCCGCTTTTCTCGAAGGCATGTGGATAACATCCTGTCTATCTCGACCGCCGCGTTCGCCGGAGTGATGCGCGCCTGGGCCGACGTGAACTGGGAGAGGCAAGTCATCACGTCGCCAAAGTCTCCAGTCCCGGTGGTGTGATGCAATATCTCGCGGCGATGAATTGCGTGCAATGGAGGTATGCCGCTGATGCAAATGACGGGAACGTGCTCGGCATAAGCTCCCGCGATTCCATTCAGCGCGCTCAAGTCGCCAACCCCATAAGTTACGAGCAGAGCCGCAATGCCCTTCATGCGCGCGTAGCCATCGGCGGCGTAGGACGCATTCAACTCGTTGCAGGCCCCGATCCATTCAACTCCGTCGAAATCGAGAAGCTGTTCGAGAAAGGAGAGGTTGAAGTCCCCAGGCACGCCAATCAGATGGCGTACTCCTATCTCGTAAAGGCGTTTAAGCAGATAGTTTCCAATCGTGATTCTCGGCATGGGGATAGAACTCCTGCTGCTTACCTGGATTCCGGCCTGCACGGATTGAATTCAGCGCGTTTTCAAGGATAGGGAGCCTCTGACTATTGATCCGGCCCGAAAGAATTGCATCACCCGAGGCTGTCATCCTGAACGAAGCGCAGCGAAGTGAAGGATCTGCAGTTGTTCTTTCTCCTTCTTCTGTTGCAACACAATAGGGCCGGATCAATCAGCCCATGTTTTGAAAGGGCACGACTTGAGTCGTGCCGTAAGTGTCGCAAAATCGGCGTGGGCTTAAGCCCCTGAGGGAATGCTCGTCCGCAGTATCGACTTGTTTAGAGCTTCCATAGTGAGAGGAACTGGGTGCCCCATCCTTTTCGCGCTCTTTGCGAAAAGGGTGGGAAAGCAGGAAACCAGACTCACAGAGACGGTGAAAATGCTCTGGCCGCGGCGATCGGGGAGGGCGGCATCGCAGATGCAGCTTCAGACTAGCATGGCGAGTCAGAGATTCGCAGCATAATGAATTCTGTCAGCCTGAGCGAACGGGGCCCCAAACGTTCTTCAGTATTTTGGGGGTGAGTCGAAGGATCTGCAGTTGTTCTTCAACGGACTTCCGACGCGCCACACCAGGACTCTGACCGCTTGAAGTTGAACCAACCTGGGTGCCCCAGGTCCCGATTTTGGGACCTGGGAAAGCACAATCCAAAGGAGCGAAATCACGCGGTCAGAGTACTATTGGTGTCCGCCACACAGAGGTTCGTTTATGTTTTGAAAGGGCACGACTTCAGTCGTGCCGTAAACGGCCCGAAATGAGCCGGGCTTTAGCCCCAGAGGGAAGCCGCTTCCACGAATTCAAACCACTCGCGGGCATCCGTAAATGACCCTATTTCCGGCGGACACCACTAGCATGGCTTCGATGCGCGATGAAGCTGGCCTGGACCAGGGCGGCGCACGCTTCAAACCGCGCTCGCGCCGCGGCCTTGGGATCTATCGCCCGCAGCGCACCACGATTTTGGTTCCCGGAGCAACCATGGTGCCGGCGGCTGGCGCCTGCTCGCGGGCCGTCCCGTTTCCTGACACTTCCACCTCCAGCCCGGCGGCGGCGGCCAGTTCAATGACCTTGCGCACAGGCTGGCCGACGAGCGCGGGAACAAGCAGCTTTTTGCCTTCGTTGACCATGACCGCTGTCGTGGTTTGCTGCGCGGGCGGCGCAGCCTTTCCAGGGCTTGTTTGAGGCGGCGCGGAGGCGGCCGGGCGGACCTCGCCATGCGCCACCGGACTGGGAGGCGGCGGAGCGGGCTGAGTGGCGGAGGGGCGGAGCGGGTCGTCGTCGGGCAGATCGTTGGCCGCAGCGTACAGCGCGCCGATGTCGCCGGTGTGCTCCTGCGCGTCTTCGACGGGCAGCGCTTCGGTCTTGGCCGGTTTGCGCTGGGTGCGCACATCGATGTCGTGGGGAACGCCCAGGTATTCGAGCGTTTGCTGCGCCACCTCGGCAAACACCGGCGCGGAAACGCTGGCGCCGTAGTAGGCGCCCTTGGGGTTGTCCATGACCACGGCCACGGCGATCACCGGATTGTTGACCGGGGCGATGCCGGCAAAGGAGGCCACATGCATGGTCTTGGAGTAGAGATGCGTGGCCGGGTCAATCTTCTGCGCCGTACCGGTCTTGCCGCCGGAGGAGTAGCCGTTGAGCTGAGCCTCCTTGCCGGTTCCATACAGCACCACGCCCTCCATCATCTTGCGCATCTGGGCAGCGGTGAGGGTGGAGAGGACACGATGAGCGCCAGGCGGCAGCGGATTGGGCAGATCGCCTCCCGGTTTGAACGGAGATGCCAGCGGCGTGGCCGGCGCCTGGCCATTGCCGGGATGATCGACCTGCCCCGGCAGCAGCACGTGCGGCGGCAGGTACACCCCGCCGTTGGCGATGGTGGAAACCATGGACACCAGTTGCAGCGGAGTGACGGCCACCTCCTGCCCAATGGCGATGGAACCGATTGACGACGATCCCCATTTGTTCACCGGCCGCAGCAGGCCGCGGGTCTCGCCGGGCAGTTCCGTGCCGCTGCGAGCGCCAAAACCGAAGGCGCGAATGTACTGATTGAAGCGGTCGGGGCCGACCTTCAGAGCCAGCTTCACGGCGGCCACATCGCTGGAGTGCTCCAGCGCCTCGTGGACCGAAATGCGCCCGAAGTGGTCGCCCTTGTCGTCGTGAATCACGCGGCCGGCCAGGGTGATGGCGCCGCCCTGGCAGTCTACGATGTCGTCCGGCGTGACCGCATGCTGATCGAGCGCGGCCGAGTAGGTGACCAGCTTGAAGGTGGAACCCGGCTCGTATACGTCGCTGACGGCATGATCGCGGAGCAGCGCCGGCGTGGTGTGGCGAAACTGATTGGGATTGAACGTGGGGCGGACGGCGAGGGCCAGTATCTGCCCGGTGTGCACATCCTGAATCACCACCGTGCCGTTGTCCGCATGGGTTTTCTCCATGGCGTGGTCCAGAGCCCGCTCGGCCAGGAACTGAATGTTCTCGTCGATGGTGAGCACCAGGTTCTGGCCCGGCTCGGGATCGTGTTCGCTCGATCCCAGCACATGACGGCGGGCGTCCATGGCCGTGTACATGCGGCCGGGAACCCCGTGCAACCGCGTTTCGAACTTCTGCTCCAGGCCGCCCAGGCCGTTGTCGTCGGTGCCCACATAGCCCAGCACCTGCGCGGCGATCTCGTTGTCCGGGTAAAAGCGCTGAAACTCCTTTTGAAAGTAAATCCCCTTCATGGAGAGCGCCTTCACGCGCTCCGCCACATCCGCCGTGACGCGGCGCGCCACCCAGGCAAAACTGCGCCCGCCAACCAGGCGGGCGGCAATCTGTTCCTCGGTGGTCTGGCCATCGTCGGGGTCGGCGTGAACCAACGCAGCCAAGGCATGCGCGGCGGTCTGCTTGTCGTCGATCTCGGTGGGTACGGCGTAGATGGAGTCGACCTGCACGGTCATGGCCAGCTCGTGCAGGTTGCGGTCATAGAGCACGCCGCGGCGGGGAGCCACCTCAAAGGTACGCTGCTGCTGCTTCTGAGCGCGCTCCTCGAACTCGCTGTGGCGCACCACCTGAAGCCAGAACAGGCGGAAGAGAATGACGCCGACCCACAGCATGAAAAAGAGGCAGATCAGCCAGAAGCGCGCCCGCCGGAGAGGCATGACGCGCGCCAGATTGCTGCGGTTGCGGTTGGCTCGAACGGCTGCCTGCATGGCGATTCCAGCTCCTAGCTTCTAACTTTTAGCTTCTAGCCCCGAACGTGCCCGGTTTGCCCTCTGTTCCTGACTTAGAAGACTGCCGATGCAGGTTGACACATTCATCATTCGCGGTCCGAAGCTAGTGGCTAGAAGCTAGAGGCTAATGGCTAGTGTTTGTTCTTCCGCCTACTGCGCGGCGGGCGCCGGAGGAATCACCTGGGCAATGGTTGGAGTTCCCATCTCGACACGGGCATTGGGATGGACCACCTGGCCGGGCTGCGGTTCGGCAAGACCCAGTTGCCGGGCCATGGAGTCGATGCGGCCGGGCTGGCTGAGCTGCGCCTCGGAAAGGCGCAACTGGCGGTTTTCCTCACGCAACTGGTCGCGCACCTGTTTTTCCGACTCGACGCGATAACCGCTCTCGATGGCATAAAAATGCTGCAAGCCATAGATCATGACCAGGGAGAACAGGAAGGCGGCGGCGGCGGAAAAGATGCGCATCTGGCGCAAACGCACCGGGTCAGGCGCCTTGACCAGACGGGAATTATCGAAGCGCCTGGCAAAGTAGAACTCCGGGGTACGCACTCCGCGCCGGCGCGCCGGCTGCTGGGCCATCAGAGCGGCGTTTCTCTCGGCAACGCGCGTACCGAAACCGCGGCCCGCATCGTAGTAAGTTGTAGTGCATGCCGCCATGGTTCCCCTCCCTCGAAGCTTCTAGCCGCCAGCTTCTAGCTACTAGCTCTGTTCCGCTCGCAAAACGCTTCTTACCCTGCCGATACCACTGCTCTTATTTCACCGAAAACTCTCGTTGCCCGCACTGCAAAGCTAATAGCTAGCGGCTAGCAGCTTTCCTCTCCGCCGCTCTCAATTTGGCGCTGCGGGAGCGGGGATTGCGTTCCATTTCTTCTTCGCTCGCGGTTACAGGCTTCTTGGTCAAGATGGTCCAGATCCCCTGGTGCGCGCCTTCCCGCAGGCTGTCTTTGGCGATGCGATCTTCCAGGGAGTGAAAACTGATGACGGCCAGGCGCGCGGAGGGCTTGAGCAACCTGGGTGCGGCCTCCAGCAATTCCCTGATTTCGTCCAATTCACGGTTGACGAAAATACGAAGAGCCTGAAAGGTTCGGGTCGCCGGATGAATTCGATCCTGTTTCATTGCCGGGGCGGCTGCGGCGACAATCCGGGCAAGTTCCCCCGTAGTCGTCAACGGCCGCCCTCGGACAATGGCTCTGGCGATTCTCCGCGACCTCCTTTCCTCTCCGTACTCGTAAATGAGGTTGGCGAGTTGACCCTCGTTTTCCTCATTCACCACTTGTGCGGCGGTCGGGCCGGAGCGCGTGTCCATGCGCATATCCAACGGTCCATCCGCCTGAAAACTGAATCCCCGGTACGCCTCGTCGAACTGCAGGCTGCTCACCCCGAAGTCGGCCATCAAGCCGTCCAGCGAAGCGGGCTCCACGTGCTCCTCGATGGAACTGAAGGCCTCGCCCACCAGCGTGATCTGCGGCGCCTCGGCGCCCAGTTCCTCGCAAACCCGGTCCAGTTTGGCCTTTGCGAGTTCCAGCGCCTCGGGGTCCCGGTCAAATCCGATCAGGCGCCCCTTGGGCCCCAGCAGCCGCGCAATCCCGGCGGCGTGCCCGGCCATGCCCAGCGTGCAATCCACATAGGTTCCACCGGGGCGTACCCGGAGAAAATCGATCGTCTCTTGAAAAAGAACCGGCACATGGCGTTCCGTCGATTTCGTCATGCGCTCCCCCTGGGGGGTTTCGGAGTTCAACTCCTGTGGCTGAGAATCGCGGCCACTGCCTTGCGATCCTCCGCCGTCATCTCGTTGCCTGGCAGGTTGGCCTCGAACATCTCGCGGTTGCAAACTTCCAGGTACATCATCTTGCCGAATACCACCACCGCAACTTCGGCATCCAGCCTGGCCGCCCCGCGCAAAATCTGCGGCAGCAGCAGCCGGGCCTGGTTATCCATCTCCACCTGCTGGCCGTAGTAGCTGGTCAGGCTCAGGTACTTCTGCACCGCGTCGTCCAGGGTGCTGGACTCGGCCAACAACTGTTCCCGCTTTTCCCACTCCGGCAGCGGCCAAATCTCCGCGCTCTTGCCGTCCATGCTGGTGATGTAGAACTGCGTGACGTGCTCCGCATCCACCAGTTGCTTGAAGGCAGAGGGCAGCTTGAGCCGTCCCTTTTCATCAACCTTCGCCGGGTGGTTTCCGCGGAATGTCGCCATGCCTCAATGCCTCTCGCGGCCAAATTCACAACTCGCCCACATCTGGCCCGTGCCTCTTGGCGCCTTTTCCGGTTTCCTAAGCAGGTTCCCCCGCCACATCAGGAGCCGGAATTTGTGGAATGCGAAGGAAACAGGAGTAATCTTGCCTTGTAACCGGTTGTCGAACTCCCCTTTGTTCCCTTTCACTCCACTTTAGACACGATCATAGACCAGAAATCCATTCCTTCCAAATCAAAATTCTGTGGAAAGCGCAGCGTTGAAAGCGCTTATTTTCGAGCTCCGCCTAATAGATAAATTGTTCAAAAATACCACAAGATATAGTGTTTACCAGTCTGAGTCTGAGGCCGAATCAGCGCTTGGCAGAATCTGAAAAAGCATTTATAGGAGAACGAAAAGCGAAAACCAGAAAGCATCTGAGAGCGATCTGTGGAAATCCCGGTTGCTCAGGACAAATTCATTCGCTGCCGTAGCCGTTCCGGGCCCGGGCAGTCACCAGCTTCAACAAATAAATCAGGACCAGGGTATTGACCACCAGCAGGCTCACCCGGAAGTAGGTGAGTTTGCGGAAGACTTCGAAGATCTCCCAGGGCAGGAAAGAGGCGGTGATGGCCAGGGTCAGGTATTCCGCCCACACCTTTTCCAGATACAGGCCGATGCCCTCCGCCATGCCCAAGGCTGCGTAGCTGAAGGCCGCCACGCCGATGCGCCGCAGCAGGGGGTCGTTCAAGAGCGAAGCCTTGTCGAGGACGAAGTTGACGAAGCGCGACTCGGGGTTGAAGCGCAGATGGTCGGCCAACTGGGTCAGCAGGTCGCCGATGTCCTGGTGCAGCAGTTTCAGGGCGCCGAAGCCGATGACGACAAACAACAGAGCCTGCATCAGCTTATAGGCCGCAATGAGGATGAGCCATTGATTGTGGTGGCGCGGCTTCGATGTGGCCTGGAGGGGGAAATCGGTCATGATCTTGAGGAACCGGGGCGAAGCACCTGCTTCTATTACGTTAACCGATCGAGGGCGGTTCTCCTAAACCGGGGCCGGGAGCGAGGCGCGGGCGGCAGCGATTACCATCGAGCTCATGATGCAGCGATTCGAGACTCGCCAATGGGTGCCGTTTCCAGTGGAGCTGGTGTTTGCATTCTTCGCCAATCCCGCGAATCTGCCCCATCTGATGCCGCCCCGGCTTGAAACCCGGATTGAGGATGCGCGCATTGAACCGCCGCCCGCGAGGCCGGTGGCGGCGGACCCGGCGCGGCGCTTTCGCAGCGTGGCGGCCGGGGAGGGGTCGGAGGTCCTGGTGAGCTTCTACCCCGTGCGCTGGTTTCCGCGCCGTTGGAGCTGGATGACGCGGATCACCGAATTTGTGTGGAACAGCCACTTCTGCGACCAGCAGGTACGCGGCCCTTTCGAGCAATTCCACCACCGTCACGGCATCCAGGCGGAGACGCGGGCCGGGGCGGTGGGGACGCTGGTCAGCGATGAGATCGAGTATGCCCTGCCCTTTGGCTGGCTGGGCCGGCTGGGCGGCGCGCTGGTGCAGCGGCGGTTGGAGCAGGCCTTCTGGTACCGGCAACAGCGGCTGCCCGAGATTCTGACGGCCGCATCGCGCCAGGCGATGCGCAGGGGTTGACCCTGGATCAGATGGCTTTGAAGAAACGGATCCGGACCGCGGGTTTGCCGTCCACCTGCGTGCCTTCGAGCGTGCCCACATACGCGCCGCCGTTGAGCCAGTCATAGGGTCCCGTGGGCGCTTCGAAAACCGGAGTAGTGAATCCTTTGGACGCCTTGCCGTCCGCTCCCGTGCATAAAGTCCCCTTGTTGACGACATTGATGATGGCGCCGTCTTCAGTCTGGATCATGTAGTCGGCCTGAATCCTGAGGCATTTGGTAGCCGTGGCCAGTTGCCAGTCCCAGCCGCCCGGCAGAATCTTTCCCTTGATGTGCGGCCCGGCAAAGGTTCCGCCCGTGATCGGCACTATATTCCGCTCGCCCCACGGGGTGGAGCCCACGTGCACACCAGCTCCGAGCGTAACGATCTCCTCAAACACAAACTCGAGCGCGGGAGAAACAGGAGCGGCAGCAGGCGTCGTCTGCGCCGCCGCAGGCACAGTCGTCCATTGCGGGGAAACAAGCAGGCCGCCCAGCACAATCGCCCGCGTGGCCAGGATTGAAATCTTGTGTATTCGCATACCTCTCCCATAGTCAGGTGTTACCGCAGTTACAGGGCCAAAGGCTGGTGAGATGAACTGAGAGTCTCACTTCCTCAAATTCAGCAGCCCTTCGCGATCCAGGATATTGCCGTCCACGATCAGCCCGGAGATGCGGCGCACGTTCCAGATGTTGACGGTAGGGTCGCCATCGACGACCAGAATATCGGCGCGGCGGCCGGGAGCGATCTGGCCCAGCTCGTTCCAGCCAAACTGCAGAGAGTAGTTGTTGGTGGCTGCGGCCAAGGCCTCGCGCGGCGACAGGCCGAGGCGCACCAGCATCTCCAGCTCGGTGTGCATGGAGATGCCAGGCATGGTCCCATTCACCGGGGCGCCGGTGGCGGCCAGGTAATGCGGATAGGCGGAGAAGAGGGTCTCATTGATTTGCCAGAGGCGCAGAGCGGACTGGTCTGCCTTCTTGCGCTGGCCGTCTTCCATCCAGCGCTGGGAGGCAGCGGGCAGCCGGCGCGCCCAGGCCGGGAGCGGATAGACCATCTCTCCGCTGGCGCGATCGGAGGGCCGGGACATGTGGGCAGGGTCCAGCAGCCTGGCGGCAGGCTCTTTCCACAGGTTGCGATGTCCCGGCAGCTCCAGATAGAAGAGGCTGAAGGTGGGCATCAGCGCGGCGTGATGCGCGGCCAGAAATTTGGCATAGGCGCGCAGGTGCAGGTCAGTGGGCGGCAGGCGCTCGGAGTAGTCGTAGGCCGTGGATGCGGCGTTCCCATAGGCATTCTCCACCAGCGGGCTTTGCAGCTCATCGGGGATCACACCCAGTTCGTAGCGGCTCATATGGATCAGCGCATCCGCCCCGGCCTCGACGCCGACCTTGTAGGGAGTG